>Ga0308411_10000624_pt1 | contig 23714 bp, 22 predicted proteins | sample HotsprottomLayer_2_FD_203530 | JGI IMG/M metagenome (GOLD analysis project Ga0308411, IMG submission 203530) | Hot spring phototrophic mat microbial communities from Octopus Spring, Yellowstone National Park, Wyoming, United States -... | ecosystem: Environmental > Aquatic > Thermal springs >...
ATGCTATGCAAAATCTGTAAAGAATGTTGCGGAAAATGTAATAGTTGTCTATTACGATTGCAGCCGTTCGCACGCTAACTCAACGACTAGTGCTTATCATTACTTTGTTTTATCATCTATGTCGTTGATAAAAAAAATACCAACTGTTAAAATATAAAAGGTTGTGAAGTAAAATTATATCATGAAAATATAACAGATTGAATAAATGATTATGATAACATTTATTCCATAATCTTACACACAATCTCTATAAACATACGTATAATAATATAACGTAATACTTCCGATTTAAAGATAACATGTCTAAGACTTACTCTCATTTTTGGATTCTTATGCTTATTCTTAGTACCCTTTTGGGGATTCGTATTCTTATTGTTAGTACCTTTTACGATGGTAGCCATTTTATGCTGCTTTAGCGTATCCACATCTTCGCGCAACTTGGACACAATCTGTTCCAAGGCTGATAGCCGCCAGATTAGTTTCTTTCGTCGGGTCATATCACCAAAGTTAACCCGACCAGTCACCAAAACTATACGGACAAATCGCGTTCAGAGAGATAAGAATGCGCACCAAGTAATGTTATGTGTCTTTATGCTTGTATAGCACAGTATAGCACCATAAAACGAAAACCCTACCCTCACGGGTAGGGCTATGACGCACGCACACAACCAGCGGATTGTGTTAAGATCAGCGGCTATGACTATCCAGTTCTACGATAGCCGCCGCATCATAGAGCGTATTGAGTTCCTTCTTGATTTTGTCAGCTTCCACGCAGTAGTGGGTCAGCTTCTTCATGATGTCGTACATCTCTCCAATAGTAAGCTTAGGGTCTAAGGTGATGCCCGTCTTTTCGTCGTGTCGGGGCTGCAACCTATTAGCGACTGTCTTCAAGACTGGTAATGTGCCTATCCTGTGTTCTATCGCTCCCTCAGGGAAGCCACTGATTTTGACAATGCCATTGATGATGAAAGACTTGTCCCGACTATCGTAACGGATGTACTCAATCACCTGGTTCATGTCAGCATCCCCTGTGATCTGGAGTGGATACTCAGGGAGGTTACGGAGGTTTTCGTCTTTCCACACTTTGAGTACCATCCCCACCATGTAGTCTTGATAGAGCATTTGTAGCTCAGCAAGCTTCCTGCCTATTGCAGAAATCTTTTGGAAAGACTCACGGTCAAAGATGGGAACTCGGTGATGAGAGGAAATGAGATTATTGCCATACTGTTCCGAATAACGTGGAGTAGCTATGACACCAGCAATGTAATAGAATAAATCTTCATCAGTCAAGTCGGGCATGTTGAGAGCTTCGCGCACCTTTTGCAAGAATTCAACGTTGATGTTAGGGATGCTAACCTCGTTGTTAGAATTGCTGTTATTTTTATCAAAAAGCCCGTTGCCTTTGGATTTAGTGCGGAGGGAGTAAAGCATAGTGTGACGCCCATGTAACAATTCATCGCATATATATTTTGTAACAAACACATCAGTTACACTGGTTCCATATAAAGAAGCTATTGTAGGAACACTTGTATCAATGAAAGTAGTTTTATAAATTTCATCTATTACCTTACCATGATGCAAGACCCACATGGGCACAAAAGGTCTGTGAAAAGCTGTCTTGATGTACTGATGTAAATCTGCCATATGGACATATTCCTGTGTCTTTTTAATTAGACCTTTAACTTCAAAGTCATATAAAATATAGTCTCTACCCGTTTTAAAGCCATTACTAAAAATATTGAATACGGTTTTACGTAACTCTGGGTATTTACGAAAGTCTGTGTCATATTGATTCAACCAGTCGTATTGCGCATTTGGAATGACAGGCTGCCATGTTACGTTTTCATTCGTGTTCGTGACAATATTTTTTAGTTTACGAAGCTTTTCTTTTGCCTTCAAACCATCTCCTATTGCAGTATAGTATATTTGTGCCTTTTTGTTTTTAGCTTTAGAATTCTTGATTAGGAAAATGACACAAACACCTAAACGAGTTTGCGAGCCAAAGACATTCTCGCCTTCTATTTTTCTAAGCTCAATACTTTTTAGTGTATTGTTAATATTGCCCTTCAAATCATATATGTATATATAATCATATTCTTTTTGCAACGAGGCACGTATACCAACACCGGTTTTTGATGTCAAGAAGCTATTATTGACAACCATAGTAACAATGCCTTCTTTTACCTTATCACTGAGTATTCTAAGAGTTTGAATGTAAGGGTCGTTATATTTACTAACATTTTTAATCTGCATAGATAGAGCATATTTAATATACGTTTCTTTAATACGTTTAGCTATGTCTGGAGGCACACAAATCTCATTTTCTTTTTCTGCATCCTCTCGTTGTCCTCTCCACGGCGGATTTGTAACAACAATGTGGATAGGCTTTTGCTTATGCTTTTTAGCATGTTCTTTGAGCGGGTTTGTGTCGAGAAGGCCTGCTTTTTCTTCTGAAAGGAAGTAGAGGCTGTCAGTCCACAGTGCATCGTCAAAGATGGGCGGGTAATCCATTTTCCGCTCTAAGGTATCCTGAATATTTTTGAGCAGGATGAGATAAGGAAGAAGTTCAAGGTCAGCAGCACGAATCTCATTACGTTCCACCTTTGCTTTTGCTTCTTCGGGTGTTATCATTTCAATAACTGAAGCGATGAAGGAGCCAGTACCTGCAAACGGGTCTACAACATGAACATCCTCATCACCTAATGTCTTGCCTAAATGCTTTTTAGCTAACTCGTTAGTCATGAAGACTGCAAAATTCACTACTTCAATAGGTGTGTAAGCAATCCCTGACTCCTTAGCAACTTCTTTGAAGACGTTATTGAAAAAGTTAGTGAAGAGTAGTCTGATGAATTCTTGTCGTTCGTCGTTATTGACTATCGCTTTTGCTTTGTTTGTGGCTTTTTGGTAAAAGTATTGCAGACGCTCACTATTATTCTCTACAAAGTGTTTGAATTCTTCGAACAAAATATCCAGTATTTTTTCTACTTCCGACTTCTTCTCAAAGAACAACGCGTCTAGAATAGGCTTAGCTATGATGTATTGGGTTACAATAGCTATGAGCCTTTTATCTTCTATATTTAATTCTTCATACCCGAACATGGCTTTGAGTTTCTCTCGCAGTTCTACAATTTTAGCTTTTACCGATGATTCGGGTTGCTGGATTTCGTATTCTAAAATTCCTTTGATTTCCTTTGCGAGTTTTGTCGCCTCGGATGTCCAGTCAGCTATGAACTCGTGAGCTAAACGGAAGATTTTGACAATCTTGGGGATGATGAAATTGCGTAGCTCCAGCAGTTCAGGGCTATGACCACCCAGTATCCCTAACTTGATTTCGTTTTCCCTACTATCCTCTACTTCTTCCGTTTTGTCTTCTTTCAGAGATTCAAAAGTTTCTTCTACTGTTTCTTTCTTTGGGTCTATGAAGAGAGCGCGCATTTTAGCTACTAAGGTCTCGTCCATGGATTGGAGGGCACTAATCACCTGCCAGATAACCTTGAAAGTGCTTTTGTCAATCTTCTCTTTTGTCTCTTCGGAGTCATCATTGACCAGAATGGGAAGTATTACATACCCTCGTTTTTTACCTGGTGCTTTTCGTACTGCCCGACCGACGGCTTGTACGACGTCAACAACGCTTGACTTCGGGTCAAAGAAGGTGATGAAGCTGAGGGCAGGCACGTCAATGCCCTCCGTGAGCACCTTAGCATTAGCTAAGACATGCACGTCGTCTTCTTTGCCATCGCCGAGCCACTTGATAAGTCGCGCTTTGTCGTAAGCGCTCATCAAACCATCTATGTAGTCAATACTAATGTTAGAAGAGACGCTGATAATTTTGTTGTACTCTTGGCTTATCTCTTTAGCGCGCTTGACACGATTGGTGAAAATGATGCCTGATTTCGGTTTTACTCGTATGGGACAGTCTTTCTCATCTACTGCGTTACCTAAGATGAAGTCTTCAAGTGCTTTGAGCTTAGTAGCGTAATCCACATTCAAAGCTCTTTGTTGTTTTAGGTATTCTTGGAAATTTAAAATCTCTTCTTCTTTTAGGTGTTCTTGGAACTTCTCTTGTTCTCGTTTCAATTGTTCTTGCAGCTTCTCTTTAAGAAGTTTCTTCTTCCGCCTATCTATGAACAGGAGTAACAGTGTGTAAGGCAGTATTACGCCATCGTTGGTAGCCTGTACGAAGGTATATTCAAAAAAGGTAGGCCCGAACAGCTCTGGGTCGTTCATGTTGTACAGGGCGGCTATTTCATCAGCTTCATCACTATCTTTCACTTCCACTATTTTCGGAGTAGCAGTCATGTAGAGACGCTTCTTAGCCTTGATGTACTCGTCATAATGTACCTTTTTGAAGACGCTTTCCTCAGCGCCTTTACGACGTACACCCGCCGTCCTGTGCGCTTCATCGCAAATAACAATCTCAAACTCTGGAAGGCCTAACCCATGCGCTTCAATCAGAACATCCAAAGATTGGTAAGTGGAAAAGATGACATTCAGCTTATTCGGTTCAAACCTGAGATTTTTGACTAGGTCTTGAGCTGTCGTGGTGGCAGGGTAACTCAAAAGTGAGAGCTTATGCCAGTTCGTAGTATCAATGACATTGTTTTCATCGTCGTCTATTTCGGTTTTCTTTTTGCCGTTCACTCTCCCCACTTTGTTATCAGACACAACAGCGTACGCATTCACTTGATACGCACTTTTCAGATGGTACTCCCTAATCGTTTGGTCAAGAAGCGCAATGGAGGGAGCTAGAAAAAGTACCCATCCCTCAGCCCCGACTAGTTCTTCTGCAATCTTGATGGAAGTGTAGGTTTTGCCTGTACCAGGTGGCATGATGAGTTTACCGCGATCGTACTTCTCAAAGCCTTTCAGAACTGCTTCAATAGCTCGCTGCTGATGCGGTAAGGGTGAAAGCTTTTGCTTTACAATAGTCGACTCACCATGCCCATTAGCATACTGCTTGACATCAGCAGCCTTTATGAAGATTACATCTAATCCAAAGTCTTTGATTTCTTCTTCTACGCGTGTGCTTATCTTATCGGCTACTATGATGGCCTTTTTGAATTCTTCCTTTTTAGCTCTGTGCAGGAAATTGAGTAAGTCGTTTATACCTACCGACCTTTCCCAGTTTTTGCATTGTACAGCGTAAGCTTCGCCGTTTTTGTATGCTACGAGGTCAATACCTACGTCCTGACCGCTTAGTCCGTTTTGTTTTGCATAGGTGTACCAATCAACCACATCGGCTCCCCAGATTACACTGAGGTAGTGGGCTGTGACTTCTTCTAACTGTTTACCTAACGTGTGCTGCGTGGTCATAGCGCTCATGTCGTCGAAGGCGCAAGGTAAGCAAAAACAACCATCAGGCTACTGTTATTTTCCCTTGCGCGATTCGGAGCAAAACAAAAGTGCCCTGCCCGTTGTGGGCAGGGCTCCCTTTTTAGGCAGGCGTTTCTTACTCTTGGGTGTCCCTCGCCTGAAGGCGGTTAGCGATGGAGAGGTACCGCTTGACCAGGGTGCGGATTTGCTTGACCATCAGGTTGGTGTTCTTAGGGAGTGTGCCCAATACATCTTGGAGTCCCTCAAAAGTGGGCAACGCGTCCAGAAAGTTTTCCACAAGCTGCTGCTTTTGCTCGCGTGGGATGCGTACATGCGACCGCCCCGTACCAGTGGAAGTGCGAGCGTACCGAGCGGGTACCTCAATCCCGAAAGTGCTGAGGGATTCCCGAAGGGCTTCGTTACGGAGCTTTTGCACGACGGGAGCTACGTTTCGCGACTCACCCATTCCTTTGACGGCCAGAAGCTCGTCCAGCTTAGGGAGCAAAAGGTATGCTGCAATGCAGCGGTACCAGCCTCCATGCTGTGAGACCGCTAAACCAGCACTTGCAATCTCCGCTTTGATTTGCGCTTCCACATCGTGAGGGAGGAAGCTGTGTTCGCCGTTCAGCTCCTTTTCCAGATTCGTGATAAGCTTCTTCAGGCCTTTTTCGTTCAGGGCCTTCTCAATCCGAACTTTGAGTTCGGTTCCGCTGACTTGCACATGCGTTTCCATATCAATCATTACGACAAAAACGCAAGGAAAGTTAGTTCCCATTTTTGCATTTCAGTGGATGAGGGGAAAACAAAAAAGCGGGGCATGGCCCCGACCGCATGGCTTCTGGATAAAAACAGAAGTATTTTGCCTGTGGTGCTCAGAGCTTACTTTTTCGAGATATGTTTCTTACTACTGTGATACTTTGCCATGAGGGAGTTAGCTATACTGACATACCAATTACTTAAGCTGCCGATTGAATTTAATATTGCATTTTGGAGCTTCTTAAAGTTAAACAGAGAATTCCAGAAGGTTTTTACAACTTGTTGTTTTTTCTCCCTCTGGACGTGCTGCCGAGTTTGGCCCTTTCGCTTTGACGTGTAAGTGTGCCTTACTCGTATCACAATCCCGAAGGGGCTAAGAGACTTATGGAGAGCCCTGTTACGGAGTGTTCGCACAATATGAGACACTTTTTGCTCACTAGCCATACTTTTGACGGCCAAAAGTTCGTCAAGCTTTGGAAGCAGTAAGTACGCCGCGATACATCGATACCAGCCGCCATACTTTGAGACTTCTATACCAGCATTCTTAATCTCTGTTCGTATTTTCATTTCTGCAGATAGGGGCAAAAAACTGTGCTCACTATCCAGCTCCTTTGCTAAATTCGTGATAAGTCTTTTTAGACTTTTTTCCGTGAGAGCCTTCTCAATCCGAACTTTGAGTTCGGTTCCGCTGATTTGCGCTTGCGTCATCATACCACGCATTATGACAAAAACGCAAGGTGATTTAGTCGTCGTTTTGCAATCCGATCCATAGCGGAAAACAAAAAACGGGGATTACGCCCCGCATACGAAGATTACCATAAGCTAAGGGCATATTATGATTTATTCTACGACTTCCCCAAAACTGTGCATTAGAGTCAAACTCTTTCTAGAAAAGGGTGGGTATTAAGTTTTGAACTCTCACAGCCTTAGGCAAATCAACTCTCAAATACGGCTGTGAAAAATCGTTAATAAGGTCAGTGATGTGAACATCATCCCCAAGAGACACGATATAACAGGGCTCATATTCATAGAATATCAGTTGTTCTGGGTGTGATGTAGCGTTGTTGATGACTCTACGGTCTAGTCCTGTGGTTCGCGCAATGGACGCTGTAGTACCGCCTATCACTGCTTCTTTGGGGAACTTTACGTGGTCGTACTTGCATGCATTGATAAACACTGTACTAGCTTGCTGCTGGTACTCATTGCGATTACTTTGGTCTACCCAGTAAGCATTCACAATTTCTGCTAATTGCTTACGATACTTAGGGGCGATCTCAGGTAGTCCCCATTCAACTCTGAATACGCTGTTTCGTGCCGCTTTCATACCAAGCACTACGACAAACACGCAAGGTAAAAATGACTTTTGGAAAGTATCTGAATTTCTTTTATACCAAAACTATACAAAATTGCACATACTTTGCGCAGTCATCCCTTGAGCAGGAAGAGGGACTATCTCTTTTTGTTAGGCTAATCCTACCACTTCCACTCGGTTTATCAAATGGATAGTAAAGTTGAGTAGTTGACTTGTCTTATAATTTGACATACTTGACCATGTTACCTTCTGTAAATATAATAACGGCATATAGTATCAATTCGTCATAATAGCCTTGTTCGTGCTGCCAATAACATATAAGAACATTTTCGTATCGCTTAATGGCCGGCCTGAAAGCCAAATCTCGTATCCAGTGCTCAAAAGTAATCCAACGATTATACCTAATATCTTTTAGCTCAACATGCCTATCGTATATTTTTACTAATACTTCCTGATCGTGTAAGAATAACTCTTTCCCAAATAGATTTAAATTAGAATAAAAAATATTATCTACGTAAATTACAGCATAACTAAGCGTAAGAAGCATATTATACAAAATCAAGGCATTACCAAAGCTAATGTTAAGTTTAAAAATAGTATTAAGTTTGACTTGCTGTTTATCTTCTATTGTTTCATATAAGTAAGGACCCATACTTAATATTATCTTGTAGCTATTATGTGATTTCTCTGGTTCAATCTCTGCGATTTTAATAGCATATTCAGATCGTCTAGATGTCTTGTCGTTGTAATAAATTGGCATCATGATCATATACATCATTCCTTTCTTCTTGTCTAAATAGTAGTTATAGCAGCATTCCACTTTTTCATATTTTGTTTCATCTTTACTACATATTACACTTTTTACTATTTTATCAGTGTTTATATCTATCAAAAGACTATTCTTTTTTTAGGATTATGGTATCTTTTTTTTTGACCCAGAGAAGTTGTTTTAATATATTGATTGTATACATTTCGCAACTTAAGCAAAAAGAATCTGTATTTATCTCTTAAATTGCAGGCTACATATTTTATTTTGTGGCTGCTGGTATCTACATCACACATAGTTATAGAACTAGTCAACTTTAAGAAACTACTCGGGTTGCTTAGCAGAATATGATCATATGTCAAAAGCAGATTTACATGTTGAAAACTAACCTCAGTTTCATATTGATCGATTGCAATATAATCATTTGAGTTATCATATTTAGGCATATACAAGTTTTTGCCTAAAAATATGAAGTTTTCGCCTACTTTACTAATTTCGTATGTACGTGACTTTGTTATATTATATTTTTCAGTCAATTTATACTTTTTAATTAACAAGACAAAGTCTGATTTTACTTTAAGTCTATCATATTTATCATTTTGTATCTCTATATAGCTTTCTTTGCCAATACTAAGTTCTAAGATGAGTTCGTCGTTTTCAAAAGCGATTGTAATGGCGATGGCGTTACTTATTCTAAAAAATTCATCTTCTTCCAAAACATCAAGATGTAGAATTGCTTTCTTGTAAATTGGGATAAGGCCTTTGTATTTAGTCAAAATGTATTCAGGCTCTTTATCCCAATTGATAGCACCAGTGATAGAAGATTTAGTAATCTCTTTGATAAGAGACTTAGATATTTCCCCTTCTATCAGACCTGGTAACTTATGCATAAAATCATTGAGATTATACTCTATTATGTCTATGCTCTCGTCTATCAAGTTTATAAGTTCTATATATATTTTTTCTCCTTTAGTTGTTATTATTGGGACGAATGAATTAGATATAGCTGCTATACGTACAGAATCGTCATGGTTTACACCCATAGACTTATATACAACTCTATTTTTTGTATAATTATATGCTATGTAACTCACACCATCATTATTCTTTATATCTGTTGTACCTTTATATATTACATATATATTTCCGTTAGGTGATTTTACATACGTATCGTCTGGGGAAAGCACACTATTGATAATTTCTCGGTCTAGCTGTATAAACTCGTACATCTGGCTTGTGTAATCATATAATGGTTTTATAACAAAACTACTATCAACAGAGTACTTAGCAAAATATATATTATCCCTTTTGTTATAAAATATATTTAGTTTGTTTATATTTTTTAAGTTTTCATAAAGAGAACCTTTTATTATGTACACGTGTGTTGGTTTGTCATCGTATAATTCCCTTAATATATACTTGGGGTAAGGTTCATTTGGCAATATAGGTATCTTGATGTGTTTAGTAGATTTACACCCTATCGTTATTCTATAATTCATTAGCATTCGTAAATATACCAACGGGTAGTCAACTATCTTATATTTTAGAATAGATAGGCAAGAAGACAAAACGAATTTACTCATTTAGTATATTTACTACGTGGCTAACTATTTTTATCGTATAGTAGAGAACTTGTATCGTTCAGTGTATGGCCAGCATAGGTTTTACGAGAACGTCTTAGGTATAGATGTGCAGGTCTATCGTTTAGATCGGGACACTTACCATAAGTATCAGGAAGCCTATGGGCGAGGCGTTGTAATACCTACTAGCTATAGTCCACTGAAAACCAGCAGAATAGTAGCTAGTATCCATACTATTTCTAAACTTACAGAGGAAACTTCTAACTTGGGTGAAATAACATGTTATACTTACGATAAGGATATTGATGTAGGAGACCTGCTAAAGACTACCTTAGGTAACAAAACCGTTGCTCTTTTTGTATCAGCAGTGCAGAAAATTGGTTACTTTGTCGATATCGTGTACGAGCTGACGTTGAAGCCTGATATAGTCAGGGACGTTGAACCTAAGCAAAGAACTCCGTAATCATGGCTAAGACAAAGGTTTGGCAGTTAGAAAATGGTATAAAGATAGTTAACATCCCAACATCTTACGAACATTTTATAGTATTTTTTATATTTGATGTTGGTAATCATGTTTTAATGCCCGAGCAAGCAGGATATGCCCATTTTTTAGAACATCTCATGTTTAAGGGTACTATGGAAATCGGCAGCTTGGATTACGAAAAAGAGAAAAGTATATTAGCAAAGGCGTTTGATATACTTAATAAGGTAACTCTCAAGACAGAATTAGAGGTGGTCAGGCGTCGTAACTTAGAAGCTCTTGGTCTGGAGAACGAAGCTCGGAAATATTATAATACACGAGAGTTTGACTATATCATGCAATACTTAGGAGATGCTATAGTTAATGCTTACACATTCTGTGAATACACTACTTATGCACACTTTGTACCTAGGGAGTTCATAGACGATTTTTGGAGATTGCAGTATCACAGGTTCACCTTTTGGACACTGAGAGACTTCGTAAGAGAGCGCAATGTAATACTACAGGAAATGATTACAGAATCACCTATTATCAACATGCTACTCAAAACCACATATGGCGAACATTATCACAGCATGCCTATAATAGGATACCCCCAAAACATCATCGTCGCTAGACCACAAGATGTTATACAAATACAACGAGATTATTATACTGCTAATAGACTAACAATCCTTATAGCTGGTAATCTCAATCCAGAAGAACAGTCATTACTCAAAGAAGTATTCAGTAACTTTAGGCAGGGTAAAACAGAAAATCCTAACTATCCAGAAGCATCATATCAATACAATAAGTATCATTTCTATTTTGAAAAAGACCTCCCTAAAATAACGTTTACAGTCAGAATGAAAATAGAAAGTACAAAACATAGAGTAATAACAGCCATTCTCAGGAACATAGATTATGCTTTTATATTTGAAAGCAAGAATATAAATATATCAACTATGTTTAGTGTAGATAAAAGTTATATAGCTTTCAGTGTACTGTTCAACCATAATGGTATAGCCCGAAATGGGTTCTTAAAGTATTTTGACGGCATAGAAGACTTCGTAAGAAGTATTATAGATGATGAATCTTATCATAAGGAGTTTTTATTACGTATAGAGAGAGCTATTAGTTATTACAAAGTTTTTGTAACGAAAGCTGATTTAAATCCTTACGATATGCATGAACTTATTGTAGATATGCTTTTGAATGGGATATTACCTGAGTATTATGATGAATTTGTAGATACTGTGAATTCCATAAAGGCTAAGGAGGTTTTAGATTTTTGGTTAAAACTTATGCGTCAAGAGGCGCATTATGCAGCGTATAGCTCATGGGGCGACAAGAGAAACAATATCTTAGAAGAAGAAATCAACTTGCCAATTGAAAGTATAAGTATATCTAAAAGCTATCACAAAATTTCAGATTATACTAAAAGCTTCATACAAAAAATGCAAACTAGGGATCCGGTAGAGGTTGAGGCTAAGAACTACTTTACACATAGAAATAGTTTTATACCTATTGAAAGAGTCTTAGTTAGCAACATTAACATAAAACCAGAGAATAAATTAGGAGACATATACTTAGCTTTACAAGCGCATAATTTTAATATTGCATATCTAGAGGTTTTGAATCGTAGCTTTCAAACTATAAGTTCTGGTTTTTCTAACTTCTATAGTTTTGCCAGCTTGAACGAGGCTAGATTTAACATAAGAGCTTCTATAAGTATAGAAGATGCCAAGGATACCATAAGTAACTTTAATGAATTGTTATCTAATTTAGTAGTTAAGTCTAGCGATAAGCAGTTTTATAAAAGTCATGTAAAGGGATACGTTGCGTATTTATATTTATTGAGTAGGGATTATGCTATGTCAGCTTTTGAAGCGTATGTCCCTTTTTTATATGCTCATAATTGGCGTCGTTTAGCTATTACGAGTGTACCGAGGATATCGCAAAAGGCTTTTGAATCCTTCACAAAGTTATTTGTCATTAATGCTAAATCGTATTTAGCTTTGGCACATCCTGAGGTAAGAAAGTTAGCCCATTTTTATACCCCTCCTAATGTGTTGTTAGAGGAAGATGTTACTTTTAGTAGTGCTAGAGTGAAGGGATTAGGTTATAGAGAAAGTAATGGTTTTCTGGACTTGAAAGTTAGAAAGCCAGAGCATGCGGTCATTGCAAGAGCTTACCCACTTGGCAAAGTCACACCTGTAAAAATAGGATTAGCAACTCTGCTCCGTTTCTACCTTTCCGATCACGCATTCGGCACTATGTGGAACTCGTTTAGAACAGAAAAAGGTCTTGTATATGGATTAGAAGTAACAGATGTGATACGACATAATATGTTATACCTGCTGTTCATTATAAAAACTAATCTTGACAGCTTCCAAGAAGCACTGGATTACTTAAACTTTTTCGCAACTCGTGATATTGAAAATATAAACTGGGATTCTTTTGAATATGTAGTTTACTATTATTCTAACTTATTCAAATACTATGTTGAATGTTACGGGGTATATCCAGGTACTTCATATAGCTCTGCTATATCACATCATACTATAAGGAATGCGAATCTAGATTATAGTGGCGAGTTTTACGCCTATCAACTATCTCACCTTATGAAAGTAAATGAGTTAAAAGAATTTATCAGACATGCGATAATTAACAATTCGTACTCCGAGATTACCGTCGCTGACAGAAAACCTAAAAGAAGACCATGAGGGAAGGCAGCTTACTATTAGCTCTTAATGACATCAAGAACATGGTAGATCAGGTCACACGAACCGTACTTAGCAACTATGTATTACCTGAAGACCCTATCATACGATTTTTAGAATACGGTCTTAAGCTGAGCGAGCGTAATGTCAAGATTGCTCATTGGCTGATAACGCAGTATAAAGGCACCCCACATGCTATATCGGTTCTCGAGGAATTATCCGAATACGAAGATAACGGTAAATACTATAAACAAATCATAAAGTTTCGGGATGTGAAGTGGCAAATAAACGAGCTTTATATCCCAGACGAAGACACAGAGAGCTTGGCACAAGCCTCAGAAGGCTACATAAAAGGTCAATACCATACATATATACCACAGATTGCTGCATCTTACAATATACACTTACATATTATATTCGTCTATTCTCGAGTAGTAAGTTCAGCTTTTATACAATATCTGTACGAATACCTGTCTCATGTTATATTAGTAAACAATGTAAGTATAATTATAGAAAACTATATTCTTGAACTAGACCCTATACAAATAATTGCCAATAGCCTTTATAGAGGAGCTATACACAGAAGATATGTAGAACTAAGGTTAGCTAAGAAATGGTATTCTTAAAGCGGACTGCTCAACCTTTTTGAGTTGAGCTTCCTGCTTCGTCGCAGGATGGCTTTTCAGGTAGTTACTAAGAAACAATTATTTTGACAGACTTAGTATATTTGCCTAGCATGCAGCGCAAACCTGTACTAAAAGCATACAAGTATCGTATTTACCCTACTGATGCGCAAGTAGTGTTCTTTGCTAAGACATTTGGGTGCTGTCGGTTCGTCTGGAACAAAATGCTGGAAGAGAAACTGCATGCATATGAGAAGAAAGAGCGCATCCCACGCCCCACACCTGCCAAGTACAAAAAAGAATTCCCATTCCTCAAAGAAGTAGATTGTTTTGCTCTTGTTGCTGTACAAAATCACATTGAAGACGCTTTCCGTAATCACTTCAAAAATAGAAAGCAATTCAGACTGCCGAAATTCAAAAAGAAAAAAGACAAGCAGTCTTACACTACATACAATGTACACGACTCAATAAGAGTGGATTTTGAAAGAAGATCGTTGTACCTGCCAAAACTAAGAGAAGGAGTAAAGATTGAATTGCACAAAACATTTGATTGTAAGATCAAGTCTGTTAATGTAAGCAGAACGAATGATGGCAAGTACTACGCTTCCATCTTAGTAGAAACAGAGAATCCTAGAAATAAAGTTGTAGAGCCTAAAAGCAAAGCTTGCGGGGTAGATTTAGGGCTGGAACACTTTGTTACTGTTACTAATGACTTCGGAAGCTACAAAGTTGAGCATCCGAAGTACCTTTTGAAAGCTGAGGAACGATTGAGAAGACTGCAAAGGTCTCTCTCACAAAAACAGAAAGGCTCAAAGAATAGTGAAAAGGCAAGATTAAGACTTGCAAGGCAGCACGCGTACATCAGTAACGCTCGTAATGACTTTTTGCACAAGTTGTCCAAAGCCATCATAGACGAGAACCAAGTCGTGGTGGTAGAGGACATCAATGTGAAAGGACTGTTGAAAACAAGACTTGCCAAGTCCATTGCTGACAGCGGATGGTCAAAATTTCTGACCTACCTCAAATACAAAGCAGAGTGGTATGGAAGGACTTTCGTTCAGGTAGATCGCTTCTTTCCATCCTCAAAGCTTTGCCACCGCTGCGGGCACAAAAACGACGACTTGGCGTTACATGACAGAACATGGTGCTGCCCCGCGTGCGGCGAAAAACACGATAGAGACGTTAACGCCTCTATCAACCTCTACTTTGTAGGGCTATGACGGCCCGAAGTTACGCCTGTGGAGCAGGCTCTGGTGGATGACCGTAGCCCCAACGGACTACCTAAAAAGCCATCCTGCGACGAAGCAGGAAGCTCAACTGCAAAAGGTTGAGCAGTCCGCATTTCGACAAAATAAGGTGTATCATTTCTGCGCACTATGAATAGCACGAATAGGTACCATATAGCACGATACACATTAACTGGAAGGAAACTAGGAGAGAACACCTTTGAAACCCAAGAGGAAGCCAAAAAATTTATGCGCGATTACCTATATATAACATTTTCTAAAACACCTGATGAAGAGTTATTGGAAAAAATATTCGAGGATATTAATAATACTGATGGAGTATATAAGTTTCTATACCGTGATATGTATTTATTTATAACAAAACTCAATAGAAATTCTTAGTTGTCCCCTGACTTAGATAAGAGGTTAGCAATAGTTGTTAATTTATCTGTTTCGACAATATTCTTTTGTAGGCGAAAACCAAGCCTTTAGGGTTAGGACGACCCGAAGTTACGCCTGTGGAGCGGGCTCTGGTGAATGACCGTAGCCCTCATGGGCTGCCTAAAAAGCTATCCTGCGACGAAACAGGAAGCTCAACTACTTACGGTTGAGCAGTCCGCGTTGGTCTCGTAGCTCAATTGGATAGAGCACGGGATTTCTAATCCCGCGGTTGCAGGTTCGAGTCCTGCCGAGACCACTAAACCATAAAATCCAAAAACTATGAGATACTTAAGCATAATGTTACTACTATTTACTGCTTGTCAAAGAGACCGTCATGAAGCTTGCATTCTGACTTGTCGTAAGCAGCATAGTTACATAGATGTGCTGGGGGTAACTAACAAATTCATCATGCTATACATAGACGATAGCACTAACATTAATTTCCAACACATAGAAAAACCATACACATATAGTATATGTCTTAAATGTGATGACACTTTGGCCAGAATATCAAATAGGCTGTATAGAGCAATTCAAAAACAACATGGTTTTTACAATTGCGGATACAAGGATATAATGGAAGATTGCTTAAGAAATCCTAAGGATACCACATATACATGGTCATCTAAAATTTATACAACAATTGTTGTTTCAAATAGCATTCAGGAAGAAGTGTCAAGTATTGATATAATAGTTACCGATAGTATATATGAGCGCGTATTAGGTAGTAGCCCAATTATATTAGTTACTGCTAACGAAACAACCTATTGCGATTGCCCCGTTTCTGGATACTTGCTTCTAAAACCAGAACCTAAGCACAGAATAAAAGAACTCACAATAAAACATTGCTGTATAGATATAAATGGTAGACATGACGAATAAGATAAAATAACAAACTATTAGTATATTTGTTATTGTATGCTACCCAATCGGCTACTTCAAATAAACTACCACAAAATAAACAGAAGATACTACACGATAAATTTTCCACAAGATACAAAACTGAATATAGATTACATATGGTTAGACGTAAACTTTGCTAATATTTACGAAAATATCTGCAACGGTGCCGGATGGCAAGATGTTAATATAGCTGATTTTATAAAAGAAAACGAGGAAAACATAATAATAGAAGTATTTAGTTATATAAACAATATACTTGGTGCTTTTGATTTGAGTAAAGCGAAATGTATAATGATTACTTATGATAATATGATTTATAATAGAGTAACGGAAAACTCTAAAAGCGAAGAAGGCATAAACATTTATGTCTCTACTCATGATTTTGTAATTATCAACAATCACCTTTTCCTTATGACAGTTATCGAGTCTTTGAATAATAAACTAAATTGGCATTATACTAGCCCTAAGGACATGTTATCGTACTATTTCGCACAAGTTAGTAACAATATTAGTGTTAACAGACGAGGCGCAATTTTCATACATTCACCAGAATACGATTTTTCATCTGTAAGCGCAGGAGATGCAATAATACTAGGTGAAATCACTAAAAAAATACTTGAATTCAAAGATATAAAAAGCATGGCTATCGTATCCACCAGTAACAGAGTGCCAGAAGTTTCTAGAATTATAAATAACGAACTGCTTGAACATATAGATAATATAACAATGATACTTAGTGATCAAGATGTGTTTGCACAGCATATCATTTACGTCAAAAAAATAATATTTGACAACTACAGAGATCGCATAGATAATATGATAAACATAGAGAATAATGATAGTATTATTTGGCAAATTCCGATACTAGCGCAGCAGAAAATAATTATTTAATTTTGTATATTTATGCATGAAACTGCCAGGCTTATTTATAGGTAGTCTGTTTAAATTTTTTAGTGATTCTACATATGGGCAAAAATTTTTACATAAGCTTTTTATAGCATCGCTATTTATTACAACTATGTATATAGAGATTTATACTATGATATATAAAGATTGTATATACGCTTTAGAGTTTGTTATTACGAACTTCGCTTTTATAGCTGCTTCACTCGGCATTAGCGTATTCGGTGGCGTTATGAAAACTAAGAATCTTAGCATGCAAACACAGAATTGTAATGGTGGTTGCAGTTGCGGCGGTAATAGAAATGGTAATGGGCACTAAGCGCATGCGGACTGCTCAACCTTTTGTAGTTGAGCTTCCTGCTTCGTCAGCCAACGGCCTTACACGGCCGTGAGTTACATGCCGTGATCGCCACGCATAATGCCACTAGCGGCTCCAAGCCACAATATCATTAGTTGGCCAATTCATATATTATCGCAACGAAAAATAATAATTAAATTTGTATATTTATGCATGAAATTACCTAACTTGTTTATAGCTAACTTTTTTAAGATTTTTAGAGATTTTATTGCTGGACAGAAGTCTTTGACGGAGCATGGCGCTTGTTAATAGTTCTGACTTTTACGAAGCTGTTAGAAATCTTTTTGCTACAACATTTTTTGATGAACAAATCAGTGCTGTAAGGTACGAGGAAGTGCCTTATGGTTATCCGGGTGCCATAGCCATACAACGTAAGGACTGGCGTATCGTGTTCAACCACTTTTTGCCCGATATAGATTATAACACATTAATAGTATATAACAACGAACGAGGCCAATACTATGACCACAATCAGGATTATGCAGAACAACTAAGTAAGACTAGACACAAGATTTTTTACGACCAACATGTGGCTATTGACAATGGCGATGGGAATACGATAACTATTAAGATTGGAAGGAAGTACAAGTATATTTACAGTTAGCTGCTTCGACGTTTGTTTTACTGATCATGCCAAAGTATTATCAGTTGATACCTGCGATGATTCGTCTGGCGAAGTTGGCGTTGTCTCATGCCAGTCAGGACAAAAGACCAAACATATCGGGTAACTTTTTGACCATTCGTGCTGAACAAAGCCCCGACGAGCTACTTATCCATATTTACAATAGCTACGACTATAAAGACATCTTGAAAAGCTATGGTTTTATTTTCAATGGACGAGCTTGGGTAGGCACACCAGAAATGCTATCCAGCATGCCGCCAAACATTCTAGAACGTATGTTCCTTTCAACCTCTAAGGACGACCTCATCCAACTAGCAGAACATATCGTACAATACGTACAACTGGTAAGGTAAAGGATTTCGACAGAGTACTTAGCCATGTACGTCATAGAGAAGGTCTACAACTCAAATGAAAAGTCGCTGTCCCTAGATAACCATGACCTGATTAGCCTGTTCAATATCCTAAATTCACACGAAGACTTAGACTTAGGTCTAAAATCTTGGCTATACAACGAACCCAAATACTATTCTACAAAAGTAGATAAACACCTACTAGAAGTAGCAGTCAATAAGGTACTAGATAATCTAAACTTACGATTAGAAATGGCTCTATATGAAAGAAATCAATACCAAAAAACACTAAATGTTATTGGTTACTCGCATATAGAAAAGATAGTCATAACGACTCAAACTCAGAATCAACTATATGTGATAGACAATGGAGTGCCTGGTGTCTTAACAGTTTTCGCAAAGTATTATATACATAAAAGCTCTTACGATAGCATAGACGAGCTTCGTAACTTAGCAAAGGTGATAGGCTGGGCAAGCGGGATGCATACAGTACTCGCAGCCTTACTAATAGACACCATAAAAGTGGAGAGTTACCCGTCCATAGCGGACGATAACGAGATAGTCCAAATACTAAGCCCACTACTTGACATCATAGAATATATCGTTCATCTAAGTAGAGACGACAATATAAATCAGCTAAACGAGGCTTTTAGAAATATAGAAACTCTCTATCAAGAGTACTCGGACGTAATTAAGAAACATAAAGAATTTGAAAACAAACTCACACAATTAAAACAATACGCCACAGGTTTATCTACAATGCTTGGAATAGAAAAATTTGATTATATCGGCACTATACAAAAAATCAAAATGTACAGTGTCAATCAAAAGTATTTTGATGATAAAGCACTTGCAGAAGAAATGCCTGATGTATATACTAAATACCTGAAAGAAAGGAGCTATAAGGTTATAAGAGTATTCTAATCGTCGGAACTATAAGGTACAATATTCTGTATATTTCTAGGTGCTCGAGCTACCGCCTATACTTTTGGGCACATTCTGCCCCACCGGTATTTGTGGTTATCCGTCAGGACAAAACTTCGTTATTTCCACTAAACCAGAAGAATTAACTAACTATCTCCCAAACAATTGGAATAACAATATATTCTATCGCACATTACATTACACAAATAGAGGAGTTCACATAATACTCTACAAAGACAATACAGTACTATTAGCTCCCAGTACTCCTAAACCTCTAATTTTTCTTGTAAATACTGAAACACCAGCCGTATCTGAAATTAACATTCTGTTATCGCAGCTTTATCTTATAGATGCCTTTTTATTCTTCAATACCAATCATCTTACATACGTTGACATTAATCTTTATGCACCGTCTGATCCGATGCTAAGAAAGTTTGCTTGCATGTTTTATGGTAACATGTATATGCTAGCCATTGATAATACTATATGGAATGTGGGTGATTATATTATGAGCTTAGCCAGACTACATAACGAGCTTATGTACTTCTGCCCTTTAAACGACAGGGTAAGAGGGAATGTGGTCGGCCATTATTCTAATTCTATCCTGAATCAGATGAGAAACAATCACTTTAATGTGCCTTTTCGTAATAAACTTATAGGACCTATGCTTCTATCTGGTGATTTGTTTGCTATTGTATACGCACATATTATAATCAAAAGAGTAACAAAAGGATTTCTAAGACGATACTTGTTTAGAGAAAATAACGAAGACTTATGGGTAGAAGTGGAGTCTGACTTAAAAAATATGTTAACCATGTTAGAGTCGGTTCCATGTGGGCCAGTGATTATAAACGTACTAGTTAATGATTCGCGACTAAATCGCCGTAACTCTCGCATCTTGAATGTAGAGATACAATATTCTAATGCTGGGACGTTCTCTTCGTTTGCATCGGGGCCTCACGCAGGCCCAGGTGGCCTCACAATACCACCTATCGGCGGATATATGGGTACTATAAACGTACAAGTCTCAATGCCTTAAATGATATATTGATAATAATAATAGTACCTCAAATAATCATCATCATATACCCTATTCTCATTAGATGCTAGCCGTTTAGTACGCAGAATCTTATACCAGCTAAATAGGTAATACTTACTATTGTATCCCGACTTGTGTCTACCCAGACCTAACAAGCCACCGCCAGCAAAGAAACTTACCGGCACATCCCAACGCATGACAGTTACATCTACATCCGTGTCTTTCTTCAAAGAAACAGCATTAACACTGCCTCTTTTGAACACTACCAGATTACAACTCCACTCTCCCATCTCGCCTTGACCATGTAAGATAACAGGATATTCTATACGCTCGCCCTGATAATTTTCAACAAAAATTCTAAATTCATCGTTACTCCATAACCTATACCATCTGCCTTCTAAGTAAAAAAGTATATTATAATCCACAGGCAAAAGTATATTTCTTATAACAGTGTCTATACTTATAAAATCACCTCTTAGAACCATTTGAGATTGTAAAGGATTTTTAGCTATAGAGAACCTATTTAGGTGGCTATATAAGACTTCTACCATAGTCGGTTTGTCTCGTTCTGTTATCGTGCGATAGTACATATAAGGTGTTAGTGGTTTGTAGATTTTGTCATCATACCTGATTTGGCTTACGTTGGATGTGTAAAATAGTGAGGTTACATATGGGAAGTCCTTAGGCTGGTTGTTATAGACCACTATTTCTCCATTTCTATGGATGCTTAGAGGGTACATGTTATGAACAAGAGTAAATGGCTCTGTGGAATTATAAGGGTCATCTACCAAAGGCTCTAACAACCCCATTCTGTCGGTTATCATTACACTAGGGTTGCTGACATCTGCATATACTTTTTCAAAGAAGTACACATCCCTATCCGTCCATCCACTAATCTTAACATCAGGCAAGCTGACAGTTGCATACTCTGATGTTACATCATCTTTGTAGTTAATCACAAAGTACCTATCCTGAACTGCTAAATATGGTACGAAATTGCAGTTACTTACAATGTCAGAAATAGAGTTTGTATATCTTACACTGGCCTTGCTTACACGGTCATGATAATTATGTATCAGTCTATTCTTATCGTAAGAGCCTAACTTCGTAGGCCTCTTGTCATAATCTATGATATTCTCTGGGTCGTAATTACTTATAATAATATCATCAAAATTTTGTGTAATAACGTTGTCTATAGTAATAAATGTTATAACTAAGCAATAGTTTCGTGCAATGCTAAAGTTGTCATCGATTCTAATACTAACTATTGTGTTGCCTATAGAAGATATAAGGTTCAAAGTAACTGAATTTATGTCACTAGGGCTTATATTATGAGCACGGCATACTATTTTACCATCCTCTATAATGCAGGTTCTAAATATGTATGTAGTGCGGTTTGGCTGAGAAGGGTCAGTAGATATCGTTAATGTATAACCTATCGGACAACCTACGGTACTACCACTTGCATTGTTGTTGCCATTGTTATTATTTGTACTGTACTCAATATCCAATCTACTTATACCTAGTATTATATCTCTCGGTGTTATGACTTGATATGTATAATTCATCTATATCATTTCTTTTGTTTAGTCATCAAACGATCGAATACTTCTATTGTTCTTCTTATCCAACCCAAAAAGAATACTTGAAATCGGGAATTTTGCATAGTTATTGTAGTGTAATAACCGACACGCTCTTTAAGTAGTTCGTACATTAGTTTTTGCGGGTCTTGTTTTTGTATGGATCCTATAGTTACTGGGCCTAAGACGCCGTCTACTTTGATATTTAGTACTTTTTGTACTATCATGACAGCTCGCGTGATGCCTGCATTTACACCGAAGTCAAATAGATATTCTCCAACAGGATAAGGCATCTCGTCAGACCTTAGCCGAACCCAGTAGTTATTGTAATAAAACTCTTGCACTAGCTGCTCAGGCACAGGTTTCTTTTGGTCTATCAGCTGCCATCCTTTCCAGTTAGGATGTGCCCGTCTAGAAATACCCTTGTACGTCTCCCCACCAGGATCATTAGGATGATTCACATATCCACCTTCGTATTCCATAACTATCCTATAAATATCTAAAAAACGACTGCTCATGAGAAAATATACAAAATAGAATAATATTTTTAAGTACCTATAGTGGTAATCATTTCAGTAGCCACTTTTTATGACATAAGCAGTAATCGTAAAAATAGTTAGCTTAGGTGCTTCACACCTTCTTCACTAAGTATAATCCTTTCTTTTCCTTCTGCTCTTAGTTGTTGTCTAACTAGTTGTTCATACTTGTGATTGTACAGTATCATCATCTCCGATAGTGTCAGAGGCATAGGATCTATACTCGGTATTGTTTCCGACCAGCTCCCTAGAAACTGCATCAGATTCTCTATTGTCAAGGAAGACAAGAAAAAAGTCGCGTTCAAGAATGTATTGTATAGGTATTTCCCTAATGGTGACACATTGTGGATTCTCGCAGGTGTGCGAAATTGGTACTATAGGATGCGTAATATAGTAGTAATAATCTAATAGTTGGTAGGCCGTTTCGTGTGTAGCTTCTTTTATAAATTGTTCTGCTGCTATTGGATTTTGGTCGTAGAGTTCTAGGGACATCATGAGTACTGCCACATCAAAGGGTAGTATGGATGTTCTAGCGCGACCTATGTAATCTGAGATTTTCTTTTCCATTTCTGCCCCTCTTCTAAACCATCCTTTGAGTTGGCCATTAGGTGTGTCTATGATAAATCCTGGCCCACCATATGGTTTAAAGGCGATATCTTCTAATCCGATTCTGATTTTGTTATTATGGCGGCAGTTATTACATATATAGCTTATATTTATCCCGAAGTCGGCGCTGACAGAAAGCGCCCACATAAGATAGTTAACATACAACAAGTCTGGCCATAATAACTGAACACTTTGAGGCACCTTTCGCCTCATAAGCTGCATATTATACATGAAAAATTCATAATCAGCTATAATACCACTACTACTAGGCCTATTTCTAACATAATCTATGATATCTACAAATGTAAGTGGATAAACATCTACAAATCCGAATTCATACAGTTGACTACTTGACGGCGCCCCACCTAGTGGTAACGAGCTTACAGCAATTTTTCTGCCTGTTCCTTCTATCCGTGTCACAATAAAAAACAAATATCGAAAACAAAATAATAATTCGTAATTAAGTGTCATTATATGATTTAGAAAATAAAAGCGACCTATGCAAATTTTAGATATCCTGAGATTAGCATTTTCCCTTGCGCTTTCGTAGTAATACTTGGTATGATGACGCACAGCGAAAACCTGATGAGAGTTCAAGAAGAACTCTGGTACCTCATCCACGATGAGGATGTAAAAGAAGTTTTAGAAGCTATGATTGAGAAGATGGAGGAAGTAGGGGATGGCTCCGAGCGT
>Ga0308411_10000629_pt1 | contig 23605 bp, 21 predicted proteins | sample HotsprottomLayer_2_FD_203530 | JGI IMG/M metagenome (GOLD analysis project Ga0308411, IMG submission 203530) | Hot spring phototrophic mat microbial communities from Octopus Spring, Yellowstone National Park, Wyoming, United States -... | ecosystem: Environmental > Aquatic > Thermal springs >...
GCAAATGCTGCTCAATCTCAGGATACTAAATTAAATAAAATTGTGAACACATTTTTCATAACTTGCATTTCAAACACATTCTCACAGATTACCAAAAATGGAGTTTCTAAATTTTGAGAATTGTAAATATACTTCACGGCTTCTAATGCGTTAGGATATGATAAATCATGCAACTTGCCACAGGCTACACCAGAAATAACCTCATCAAGAAACCGATTGAGAGTATCTTTTTCTGAATCTAATAAAGTAGAAACAGAAGACTTTTTCTTGCTTGTCACAGAATAAGAATGCGAGCTAATGATACATATATCGACCTATACACAAGAATTAACATTAATAGCGGAGGCAGATTCCTCAACTACTACCGAAAAATGTACCAAACAGGTGGGTATAGAAGGAAAAGATATTTCAATTTTTCAAAGTCTCTGTCTATTTCGGACGTAAAAAAATTTTTCAAAGGAATAAAATCAGCCTTATTTGATAAAATTTTCAGAGGACGCTAATCGGTAAGCATTGAAACAAACTGAAATCAATTCTAATTGGAAAGGAGGTGCTACAAAGTAGGATAAGATGATTGATGAAAGAAAATGAGGATTACGCATTCAATGCCGATTACAGAAAATTGAAAATCGCAGTCGACATCTACACGCCGAAATTACTATCCCCCAACTCTGCTCACCTTGATTGTATCGGTTGTGCCGTGCTTCAAAATCGGAATCCCCATTGTGTAGACAATCACATCACCACGCTGAACGAATCCGCGTTCAAGGAGGCGTTGTTCAATCGCCTTGAAACTTTCATCGGTGGAAGTGAGGGTTTCAGTGTAAATGGTCTGCACGCCCCACACAAGATTCATGCGACGCTGAACGGCTTCATTATCGGTGATGGCGACGATTTGCATATTCGGCTTTTGTTTAGAGACTTTAATTGCCGTTGAGCCGCTGTGGCTTAGCACAACAATTGCTTTGGCACGAACCGTGTTGGCAACATCAACGGCGGAAACGGCAATCGCTTCGCTTAAATCCACGTGCTTACTATTGGCGATATTGTGCGCAAGGGCATAACGCTCTTTGGCAAGCAGACTGTAATTCTCGCTTGATTCAACATTGGCAATAATTTCCGACATTGTGCGCGCAGTTTCAATCGGGTATTTACCAGAGGCAGTCTCGCCTGAAAGCATCACGGCGTCAGTGCCGTCGAAAACGGCATTCGCCACGTCGCTGGCTTCGGCACGGGTTGGGCGTGGGTTTTCGGTCATAGATTCAAGCATCTGCGTAGCGATAATCACAGGCTTATACATAGCATTGCAGACTTGAACAATGCGCTTTTGCAGGATTGGAACAGAGGAGGTTTTCATTTCCACGCCTAAATCGCCACGCGCAACCATGACCGCATTGGCGGCATCAACGATTTGTTCAAGATTCGTGATGGCTTCGGGACGCTCAATTTTGGCGACAATCCACGTGTCTTTGCGGCGCAAATTGATAATTTCACGAAGGTTGTGAATGTCTTGCGCAGAACGCACAAACGAAAGCGCAATTAAATCCACATTGTTATCCAATCCGAAATAAACGTCCTGAATATCCTTTTCAGAAAGAGAGGGAACAGACATATTCACGCCTGGAAGGTTTAGTCCCTTCTTTGATTTGAGCAAGCCGCCGATAACAACTTCGGTAACGACGTCCGTATCGTTTTTTTCAAGGACACGAACTTCGAGCAAGCCATCGTCCATCAAAATTCTATCGCCAGGGCGAACGTCTTTGACAATTTCCTTATAGGTAGTGGAAACACAGTTGTAAGTGCCGAGAATATCTCTGGTGGTAATCGTGAAACGCTCACCTTGTTTGAGCAAAACCGTTTTTTCTAAATCGCCGATGCGGATTTTCGGACCTTGCAGGTCTTGCAAGATAGCAATTTGTTTACCTGTAATTTGGGAGGCTTTGCGCACCATGTCGATGCGGGCTTTGTGGTCAGCGTGTGTGCCGTGCGAGAAGTTCATTCGGGCAATATCCATGCCAGCATGCACAAGTTCAATGATTTTTTCAACGCTGTTGGTTGAGGGTCCAAGCGTGCAGATAATTTTGGTGCGTTTCATTGTTGGAACTTGATTGGTTTTTAAGAAGGCGTTACAACGAGGCTTAAACAACACAAGCAAAAATAAGAAAGGCTCTCCGTTTTTGCGAAGAGCCTTCAAGGATTACGCCATAACAAAATCGTAGAGCGGGAATTTTGCCATAAGTTCTTTGACTTCGTGTTTAGTGCGGGCACAAAGCGAAGAAATGTTTGGCGAATGAGCATTCGTGATGATGCGGTCAATCCATTCTGTGATAAGTTCTGCATCAGGTTCTTTGAAACCGCGCGTGGTAATTGCCGCTGTGCCGATTCGAATGCCGCTTGTAACAAGAGCACTTTTATCATCAAAAGGCACCATATTTTTGTTGGTCGTGAAGCCGGCTTCGTGAAGCAAGTGTTCGGCTTCTTTGCCAGTGATGTGTTTGTTGCGGAGGTCGATGAGCATGAGATGGTTATCTGTTCCGCCTGAAATGATGTGGTAGCCAAGCGAGAGGAATTTTTGCGCCATGGCCGCCGCATTTTTCTTGACCTGAAGCGTGTAGTCTTTGTATTCAGGTTTAAGATTTTCGCCGAAGCCGACAGCTTTTCCTGCAATGATGTGCATGAGCGGTCCGCCTTGAACGCCGGGCATGACTTCGGTATCCAGCACTTCCGACATCAATTTCAGCCGCTCACCGTTTTTGGTTTTGACTTTAATACCCATTGGATTTTCAAAATCTTCGCCCATCAAAATAATGCCGCCTCTTGGACCGCGAAGCGTCTTGTGCGTAGTCGACGTAACGAAATGGCAGTAGGGAAGTGGATTGTTGAGAAGCCCAGTGGCAATAAGCCCGGCAGGGTGGGCAATATCGGCAAGAAGAAATGCGCCCACTTGGTCAGCAATTTGGCGAAAGGCTTTGAAATCCCAATCGCGCGAGTAGGCACTTGCGCCGCAGATGAGCAGTTTGGGTTTGACGTGCTTGGCGATGTCGGCAACGCGGTTCATATCAATGCGCCCGGTCTCCTTTTCAACGCCGTAAAAATGGGCGCGGTAAAGTTTGCCTGAAAAATTAACAGGCGAGCCGTGCGTAAGATGTCCGCCATGCGAAAGGTCAAAGCCAAGAATCGCATCGCCAGGTTTTAGGGTGGCGAAGAAAACTGCCATGTTGGCGTTTGAGCCTGAGTGAGGTTGCACATTCGCATAGACCGCACCAAAGAGTTTCTTCACGCGCTCACGCGCAAGAGTTTCGGCAATATCGACAAATTCACAACCGCCGTAGTAGCGTTTGCCCGGATAACCTTCGGCGTATTTGTTGGTCATGACCGAGCCGCATGCTTCCATCACGGCACGGCTAGTGAAGTTTTCCGATGCGATGAGTTCAACAGTATCGGTTTGGCGTTCCAATTCAGATTGAATTGCGGCGTAAATTTCAGGGTCGGCATAGCGAAGTGCGTCCATGTTACTCACAAGTTTAAGTTAAACAGATGATTTGTTTGAGAATCGGTCGACAAGCGAATCTAAAAAAGTTTTCTTTAACGGCTGTGGGTTTCTAGATTCGTAGTAATAGTTGTAATAGCGATAATACTTGTAGTATGAGCCGTAAGTGTTATAGATGTCGAAGTTGTTTAAGACAAATCCAATCACTTTTCCACCAACTTTCAAGATGAGGTCTCTGGAACGCTTGGCGAGTTCAGTTTGCGTAATGCCTGACGAGACGACAAGAATCATTCCATCGACAAGTGCTGAAACGACTTGTGCATCAGTTACAGCAATTACGGGTGGGGTATCAATCAAAATTAAATCATAGCGTTTTTGCATATCGGCGAGAAACTCTTTCATGCGCTCTGAACCGATAAGTTCAGAAGGGTTTGGCGGAATGGTGCCTGAGGTGATGATATCGAGATTGCGAATAGGCGAAGTGCGAATGATGTCATCAATCATCGCGCGTCCGACAAGATAATTTGTAATACCAGGCTCTTTATTGTATCCGAAAACTGCATGAAGCACAGGGCGACGCAAGTCGCAATCGATTAAAAGCACTTTTTGTCCGCCTTGTGCAACTGTAATCGCAAGGTTCGAGATAGTTGTCGATTTGCCTTCTTTCGGTGCAGGACTGGTAACGCCAAAAAGACTACCCAGTTTTGTGCCATCGGCTTGAACATCGCTCACACGCGAAAAGAGTAAACTGGTTCGCAGCACTCGATATGCTTCAGATACCGAACTTTTCGGGTCGAAGTGAGTAACCAAATGCGAAGCGATTTTGCGCGATTCGGGTTCAGGACCTTCAATCACTTTCACATTGGTGGCGGCTTTAGCACGGAGATTTTCATCGAACGTTTCAATTACAGGAATCGTGGAGAGAAGGGTGCCAAGTTTTTCGGCTTGTTCAGGGGTGTGAATACTTCGGTCAAGCAAGTGAATGAGAAAAACGATACCAAGACCTAATGCTAACCCAATCACGACGCCGAAAGTAATGGTAACGCCTCGTTTGGGCGCAACAGGATTGTAGTCAGGAACGGCTAAATCTACGATTTCAATACCACTTGGTGTTTGCTCTTCAGAAATCAAGGCTTCTTGGTAGCGTTTTTCGAGCAGGTTGTAAAGTTCTTGGTAAGTTTGTGCGTTCCGTTGAAGCCGTGCAAACTCAATGTTCTTAGCAGGCGTTTTGAGAAAGGCTTTGTCGTATTCTTCAGCAAGCTTTTTATACGCTATTAGGCGTGATTGAATGCCGATGATTTCAAGTTCGGTGGCAAGTTTTTTCTTAGCGACGTCTTGATAGTATTCAGGATAGTTAATGTTGGCTAAGCCTTGCTTGACCTGTTGCTCAAATTCTTGTTGAAGTTTTTGCTTATAGATTTCAATTTCTTTGTCAAATTGTGCAAGTAGAAGTTGAACGTTTTGGTTGTCTTGGTTGGGGTCGGAAAGAATTTTATCGCGTTCAACTTGTTTTTGTGCGATGACTTGTTGAAACAGTTTGGTGTAGTTCTCGGTGCTGGCTTGAACGGCGGCGTTAGCAAGTTTCGGTTCAAGCGATGTCATCTCTTGCTTATAGGCATTAAGCGAGGCAGTGAGCGCGTTGAGCATGACTTCGGCTTCATCAACTTTGGCAAGTGCGTCGGAGTAGCGCGCAATCATGCGGTTTGATTCTTCGCCAATAGCAACAACGCGCTGTTCTTCCATATAACGCTGCAGGCGTTCTTCACTATCCTGTAACTTCGCACGCTTTTGTTCTAACTGGTCTTGCAGAAACATTCGAAGCGCAGTTGCGGCTTTGCTTGCAGATTTTTTCTTGCGTTCCTCATATGCTTTAACAATCGTTCGGGAGACAAGTGCCGCTTCAAAGGGACTTTTGGCACGGAAACTCACTTCCATGAAGGTGCTTCCTTTTGCAAGTTTGACGTCGACTCCGCTACGCACACGTGCAGCAATTACATCAATCGGTGCAATGCCGCCGTTTGCATCTTTGATGATTTCAAGCGTATCAAGGCGAGTTGCAGGATTTTGATAAACGGCTTGCACTAATTCGTAGGCTACTTCTTCACCAAGCGTGCGACTTTTGAGAATTTGAACTTCATTTCCCCTATCTTGGTCTTCTTTATCTGTGCTAAAACTCACAATCACAGAAGCCGTTGAGGAAGGGTTGCGCAAAATGAGCGTCGTGGTGCTTTCATAAATGTCGGGTTGAGAATAGGCAATAAAGGTTGCAACTAACAGCGATGCCGCAAAAATGGTTAAGATAATCCACTTGCCTTTGAAAAAAGCACGAAGATAACTTGAAAGGTCAATCTCTTGTGGCTGGCTTTCTTGCAGAGCCTGTTGAAGTTGCCGATAGAACGCGTTGTCTTGTGATGCGTTTGCGTTGCGCGTGTAGCCGTTCGCATTATCCATGAGTTGTTTCAGATAAGGTTAATGTTCGACGTTGCAGGTTCTTTATTGTCATCCGAAGTCTTTGCTTCGGCGAGTTCAACAAGTTTGTCTTTGCGTTGCCAAAGAAAACTAAACAATCCGAGAGCAAACGAGCTTAGGTTGTTGATAGCAAAAGTTAAAAGCGCGTAACTGGACGCCGTAATCAAACTAAAATCAAAAATTTTCTCGAGCGTTTTAGAGCAGGCGTATTGATATGTGCCTGCACCCGCAGGCGTAATCAGCGAGCCAAAGGCTGAAATACTCATCGTCGTTAAGCCTTCTGCCCAACCAAACAGTTCAGTTGTAGTCCAATCAATCGCATACATTGGCACTAACCCCGCCAGCAAATAACAACACCAAATTACAATCGAGGAGACCACAATTTCCGCATACTTCGCTCGGTTGCTAAGTGCCGCCGTGCCTTCAATAAACGATTCCAACGCACGCGAAAGCCGCTCCGACCACTTCGGCGAAAGATGATGAAAAAGATTCTTGAATCGCGCCGCAATTTGCGCAGGATACAGCGACAACACCGCAAAGAAAATCAGCACAAAAATTGAGACAAGCAAAATTAAATACGATGCCAATTCAAACGACAAGTGCAACCCACCCAAACGCACCTCGCCAAAGGCTTCGTTAATTTTTCGGCGAAAGATAAACACGGAAAGGGCTAAAAGTAAGGCAAACATTAAGGTATCTAAAATGCGCTCAATAACGACCGATGCCAAGACTTTCTTGCCATCAATTTTTTCGTGCTGTGCCAAATTCACCGCCTTTGTGATTTCACCCACGCGCGGCAAGGCTAAATTCACCGCATAGCCAATCATCGTTGCATTGAAAAGATGTTTCAAACTCATCTTTTCTTTAACCGTTGAAAGCAAAATGCCCCATCGCCACGCACGAAGAATGTGGCTCACCGTCAGAGCAACAAAGGCAATCGACACAAGCCGATAATCAATTCGTGAAAATACCTCGCCTAATTTTTCAAAATCTTCACGAGAAAAATCTTTGAAAGCAAGCCAAAAAAATAAGCCTGCAATCACAATAGAAATCAGGTATTTAATTCCATTCTTCATATCAACAGAGTGTTAGCGCAATGCTTTTGTTTAAGTGGTTGTGCCAAAAATGGCTTTCAGCACAACGGCGGTTTCAGAGCGACATACCTTGAATACCTCGCAGTCGCTACGTTTGCGAAGTTTCGCCAAAGTGCGCCGTTTTTTCAAGTGATGAAAAAAGTGCGTGATGTTCCAAATGAGCGCATCAAAAACGGCTTTGCTGGCATCAGCGCGTTTAGACTTCAAATAAAAAATCATTGACAAAAGTTCAAGCAACAAACGCAACAACAAAAGCAAATATAAGCGCATCGTATCGGCATTCTTTGTTAGCATCATCACATTGTTGCGGTGATTGAGGTAGACCTTGCGCGGATTCGTTTGCGAGAGCGTTGCACCGCCGTAGTGATAGACAACGGAAGTCGGAACAGAGTAAAGCAAGTAGCCTGCTTTCCACAATCGCCAACACAAATCAATTTCTTCCATGTGTGCGAAAAAATCTTCGTCGAAGCGTCCAACGATTTCTAATGCGCTTCGGCGAGCGAACATTGCCGCGCCTGAAACCCAAAATATCGGCACGGATTGGTCGTATTGTCCGCAGTCCTGTTCCAACTTGTCCAACACGCGCCCCAAGCAATACGGGTATCCGAGTTTATCCATCATGCCGCCTGCGCCGCCTGCGTAATCAAATCGGCGTTCTCCACGATTGCGTGCTTGAATCGAGAGCAGTTTTGGCTGTAAACCTGCAATCAAGTCGTTTTGTTCAGCGGTGGCGACAAGTTCCGAGAGCCAATTTGGTTCTTGCTCCGTGTCGTTGTTGAGAAAAACGACATACTTGCCCGTTGTGTGTTCAAAGCCGAAGTTACAGCCGCCCGCGTAGCCCAAATTTTTGCCTGTGTGAAGAATTTGAATCATCGGATAGTGGGCTTTGGCAAGTTCAAGGCTGTTGTCGGTCGAGCCGTTGTCGACAATCGTGATGAGGAAATTCGGGTAGGTCGTTTTGGTAAGCGTTGAAAGACAGCCAAGCAAAATTTCTGTTCCGTTAAAGTGAGGTATGATGACATCAACTGCAGGATACTGTGATTGTGATGTTTGAAAGGACTGCGCCTTGTTCATTCGGTTAAATTTGACGGCGCAAAGATACGCCTTTCAGGGCGTTTTTCCGAAAGTAATCAGAACGGCTCGGCAATGAGTTCGGCGGCGGAAAGGTTCAAGCGATAGCGGCGCGAGTTTCCAAATTGTTGGTCGCGCCGTTTTTTTATGGTTGAAATTAAAGCGTCGGCGTGCGCGTGCAGTTCTTCAAAGGAAATGTCACCACGCGCAAATTGCATACGCGCAATCAAGAAGCGATACTTCTTCTCAAAAATTTCTTCACGAAAAATGCGCGGCATAAAATCAACATTGAGTTAAATCAAAAATAAAAAACGCCTGTAAATTTTCTTGTGCGACTGTTTCTGCACAAATCGTTTGCTAAATTAGAAGCAACAGTTATCGCAATCCAATCCAATCAATCAATGAAAGTCTTAGTTACAGGCGGGGCGGGCTACATCGGTGCGCACGCCGTCCGCGAACTCAAAAAAGCAGGCTACGAAGTCGTGATTCTGGATAACCTTGTCTATGGTCATCGAGAATTGGTGCAAGGCGAGTTGCTCATCGTCGGCGATTTAGAAAATCGTGCGTTGTTAGAACAACTCTTTGCCGAACACCACTTCGATGCAGTGATGCACTTTGCCGCGTATGCGTATGTCGGCGAGTCGGTTGAAAATCCCGCCAAGTATTATCGGAATAATGTTGCGGCAACGCTCAATTTGCTTGATGCGATGCGCGAGGCGAAGGTCAATCGCTTTATTTTTTCATCAACTTGCGCCACTTACGGTGAGCCGAAAGAAATTCCGATTCCTGAATCGCACCCGCAAAATCCCATCAATCCTTACGGCGCGTCGAAGATGATGGTCGAGCGCATTTTGCAAGATTACAGCACAGCGTTTGGATTGAAGTATGTTGCGCTTCGCTACTTCAACGCCGCTGGTGCCGATGAATCGGGCGAGATTGGCGAAGACCACAATCCTGAAACGCACCTCATTCCACTGGTGCTTGATGCCGCACTTCAAAGGCGCAAACACATCACGATTTACGGCACTGATTACAACACGCCCGATGGCACGTGCATTCGCGACTATATTCACGTCACTGACCTTGCCAACGCCCACGTGCTTGGCTTAAAGTATCTTGAAAAAGGTGGCGAAAGTGATGTGTTCAATCTCGGCAACGGCAATGGTTTCTCGGTGCGCGAAGTGATTGAGACCGCAAGAAGAGTAACAGGCAAAGAAATTCCGATTGTCGAAGGGACGCGCCGACCCGGCGACCCTGCTCAACTTATCGGCAGTGCTGAAAAAGCGAAGAAAATTTTAGGCTGGAAACCAACATTCAATCAGTTGGAAACGATTATCGCAACGGCGTGGAAGTGGCATCAAAAACGATTTGTGCCTGCACTTGAACCTGCATAAACTTTAATCGTTATGCTGATTTCGCTTTCAAACCTGAATCGCATTAAAGCGCACGCCAAAGAGACCTTTCCCGAAGAGTGTTGTGGGTTACTCATCGGCAATGTCGAGGAAGAGAATGCGATTCGCCGAAACATTGTGCGATACATTGCTCCGTGTGTCAATCGCTGGCGTGGCGACCGCACCCAAGGCTTTGAAATCGCCGCCTATCAACGCTACGATATTGAAATGGCGGCAAAGGAATACGGCATGAGCATTGTTGGCACATATCACTCGCACACCTTATTCGGTGCGTTTCCATCGGCGGCAGATTGCGACGAAATTCCGATTTATCAAACCATGCTCATTGTTGCCGTAAGCAACGGCGTGGTTGAAGAAGTCAGAGCCTTCTGCAAAGACATCAACCGAGAAGTAGTAGAAGAGCATATCCGCTTTTTGTTTTGATAACGAAGCCGTGAAATTTTTTGCAACCCAAAACGCTTAAAACTCACCTTGAAGGCGATTAAAAATCTTCAACATTTTTGAAGCATTATGTCTGACTTGGCAACGACTACCATAGAAAAACACACGCTTTCGCTGATTGGCAATACGCCGTTGGTGCGTCTCAAAAAAATCGCTGATGAGTGGGGAATTGCTGACCAAGTGGAACTTTACGGCAAGTGTGAGTTCATGAATCCGGGCGGAAGCGTCAAAGACCGTCCTGCGCTCAACATCATCGAGACTGCCGAAGCGCAAGGCGTGCTGACAAAAGATAAAATTTTGCTTGATGCAACAAGTGGAAACACAGGCATTGCATATGCGATGATTTGCGCCCTTAAAGGCTACAAGTGCCAACTCTGCGTGCCTGAATCGGCAAGCCCTGAACGCAAAAAAATTCTCAAAGCATATGGTGCGGAACTTATCTTCACGCCGGCGGCGGAATCAAGCGATGGTGCAATTCGCAAAGCGCGAGAACTTTACGCCCAAAATCCCGACAAGTATTTTTACGCCGACCAATACAGCAACGACGCGAATTGGCAAGCCCATTTCAACACAACAGGCGTTGAACTCTGGGAACAAACCGACGGACGCATCACGCACTTTATCGCCGCCATTGGCACAAGCGGCAGTTTCATCGGCACCTCGCGCCGATTGAAATCCTACAACGACAAAATTCAGTGCATCGCCGTTCAGCCCGACGTGGCGATTCACGGCATTGAAGGCATTAAGCATTTAGAATCAGCCATGGTGCCAAAAATTTATGACCCGAAAGTGCCTGACCGATTTATTGAAGTGTCAACCGAAACTGCCTATCACTACACGGTGAAATTGCCCAGAACCGAAGGCTTGCTTTTGGGGATTTCTGCATCAGCAAATATCTATGCCGCATTGAAAGTTGCCAAAGAACTCACTGACCGAAACGAAAGCGGTGTGATTGTCTGCATACTTTGTGATGGCGGTATGAAGTATCTTTCCGAGCATTTTTGGAACGCTTGAAACTTGTTTTGACAAATGATTATCAACATCAAAATTTCAAACCCACGCTCGTTTCGCTTTCCAAGCGGCTATTCGGACATTGATGCGTCTATCATTAAGCCGATTGAAGTTCAAAAGCGATTGATTGGCTCGATTGAAAGCGCGTTGGTGGCGCGAATTGCCTCGCCGATTCTTGTTAATGGCGTTTATGGAAGTCGCCTTGTGTTGCTGATGGATGAGCGCACGAAAATTGGTCGCGTGATGATGGGCTACTCTGTTTGGGCAGATGTCTATCTCGTTCCGCAACATGTTTCGCTCACGAGTGGCATACTCATGGACACAGACCTTGCGCGATTAGGAACAGCCATGATTGTGATGGTTGACAAAGAGCGCGAAATCGTTGGAGACCTCAAAATCAGCAAAAGTCAACTGCTGGTGATGACCACGCAAGCACAAGGCGCGTATCCCGAAGAGTGCGGTGGCTTACTCGTTGGAATGATTATCGATGGCGATTTAGACGTGCGAAAAGTGATTCCCGTAGAAAACACCAAACTTGAATCGCGCCACAATCGCATTGAAATTGACCCATTGGATTATGCCAGAGTCGAACGTCAAGCCCTCAAAGAAGGCTTCGGCGTGTGGGGCTTTTATCACTCGCACCCAAATGGCGACGCAATTCCATCAGAATTTGACCGAGCAAATTTTCCATTCACAAACTGGTGGTATCCGATTATTTCCGTTAGCGAAAACAAAACCATCAAGCATATCCGATGTTGGAAACTCAACGATGACCGAAGCGGATTCACCGAACTGCATATTGAAATCGGAGATACAGCACACATCTCAAAGTCAGCATAAGGCATATTCGGCGATGTTCCATATTTTTGCGCGGTTCAATCGTTAATCATCTGCTCATGAAACTCACGCCATATGGTTATGGCACAGTCGCCAAGATGTTTGTGCTCTCGTTTGGAATGTTGGCGATAAGTTATATCCCCGATTTACCTGATGTTGTCATTTGGCTGTTGGTTACACTCTCGTTGTTGCTTCTTGGGTTCACGGTGCAATTTTTCCGTGACCCGGAACGCACGCCGCCAAACACTCCAAACGTGATTGTTTCGCCTGCCGATGGCAAAGTGGTTTTAATCAAAGACGTTGAACATGAATTTTTCAACGGAAAAGCCAAGATGGTGAGCGTGTTTATGTCGCCAATCAATGTGCATGTGAATCGTAATCCGATTTCAGGAACGGTAACGCACGTCAAATACATTGCGGGGCAATATATCGCCGCCTTTGACCATGATGCAGGCGAGCGCAACGAGCGCACTGAAATCGGCATCGAAAACGAGCGCATCAAAGTTTTCTTCAAACAAATTTCAGGCTTCGTAGCACGGCGCATTATTTGCACCCTCAAAGAAGGCGATAAAGCCAAACTCGGCGAACGATTCGGAATGATTAAGTTCGGCAGTCGCGTCGATGTGTTTCTGCCAATGAATGTTGAGCTAAAAGTGAAAGTCGGAGATACCGCAACCGCTGGCGAAACGATTATCGCAACCTATTCTTGACCATGAGCATCGATAAGCATTACGATGACTTTCTGCGCGGCATTGATGAATTTAACCAACGCAAATTTTTTGAATGCCACGATACTTGGGAACACATCTGGCAAGAAACCACTGGCGCAGATAAACTCTTTTTGCAAGGCATGATTCACGCCGCAGTTGGACTTTATCACTTCACCAACGGACAATGGAAGGGCGCAAAAAGCCAACTGCAAAAATGCACCACAAAACTTGCAGGCTATCACCCAACCTATCGAGGCATTGATGTCGCGCATCTCACCGCAACCTTCAAGAGCGATTTTCTCCCCACGATTGAAAAAGCCGAAAACGGCGAAACAATTACTCCGCCGACCTTTCCAACCATCACGCTGAAAACTCAACCGAACCCAACCGAAGCCGACCTTGCAACGCAATTAGACCAACAGCGCGTTTTATTTCAAACTGAAATCGAAGCCTTAAAGCGCGAGCGCGATGACCTTAAAGAAAAGTTGAAAGCCGAACAAGAAAAGTTTGCCCTGACCTTGAAACAATACCTCAAAAGTGCCAAGAAAAAAGAACGCTGGCTCTACACTGTGATTGCGCTACTTTCGCTTGCACTCCTTGTGCTGAAACTCCTGAAAGAGTATTGAGCGTGCAACTATGCCAATCAAACCCGAACAACATTGATTAACACTGAAAATGGATATTGGAAACAACGGGCATTACAACGGATTTTGGGAACGACAAGGCTTTTCGCCGATTGCTGTCAACTTTATCGTGTTAGCACTCTTGTTTTTTCTTTATCAAATCATTGGCGGAGTGATTGCCTTTCTTGTGGCAGGCGGAACGATTACGGAAGCCAATATCAATCAGCATCGGCTGTTTCAAACGGTGTTTCAAGTGGTGTTTCTGGCGGTGCCTGCGGTGTGGTTTGTTGGACTTCACACGGGGAAGTTTTCGCTCACGAGTGCCGAGAATCGAGCCTTTCTTGCGCTCAATTCAGCGGTTTCTCGTGAGGCAGTAATGTGGGGCGTGTTGGGAGCGATTGTGCTAAATCCGTTTTTGAGTTATGTGGGTGATGTTCAGTTCGTTGTGCTGTCCGAAGGCTTCGGCTTGAAAGAAGAAGTGCGGCAATGGAAAGCACTCTTTGACGATGTGGTGGAAAAATTAGCCTCTGCGAAAAGTGCAGGCGAACTTGTTGCCGTTGTGGGCGTGGTTGCGCTCACGCCGGCAGTGTGCGAAGAAGTGGTCTTTCGTGGATTGATTCAACGTAATTTTTCGCGTGTGATGTCGCCTGTGCGGACAGTAATTTGGACAGGCGCGATTTTCGGCATTTATCACCTCAATCCGATTCAAACCTTGCCCTTGATAGCGATTGGCATCTACATTTCGTATTTGCGTCAATCGTCAGGCGCGTTGTGGCTGTGCATCGTTGCGCACTTTGCGTTTAATTTTTTCTCGGTGATGGGAATTTTTATCTTAAATCACGCTGAAATATTTGGCATTGGCGATGAGGTGGTGCGAGCGTTCAAAACGAGTGAGCCTGACCTTACCTCGCCAATCGCAATCGTGAGTGCAACAATTTCGCTCTTGCTTTTTGCGTTGGTGCTTCGTCAATACCGTGGTGCCGTGAGCCGTTACGACAACAAGGCACATCAAACAAACAATCAAACAACCATTGACCTCACCAAGAAACAGAACGAATGAAACGATTTTTGACGCGACTGTTTTTACTGCCGAGTTCGACAAAATTCGAGAACAACCCTGCCGAACCGCTCCCGAATTGGCAAGTGGCGTTCCGCACGACGCTCGATTTTGAAGCCGAACTGCTCAAAGCCACGCTTGCCGATGCCGGGATTCGTGCGGTGATTTTTACCAAGCGCGACCGAATGTTCTCGTTTTTTGCAAGTGAGCAACCGATTGAACTGTGGGTGAGAGCCGAAGCCCTTGAAGAAGCAAAACGATTGATTGCAGAATACGAGCAACAGCGCATTGCGATTAACACCTTGACAAAGGAGCAGAACAATTGAGTCCGAATCCATTTGAGCAAAAAACTGCCGCCGTCTCCGCCCCTGAAAGTCCCTTGCAATCTAATTTGTTTTGGCGCGTGGTGGTGGCGTTCATTGCAGGTCCGCTCATTTTGCTGTGTATTCATTTCGGCGAAGTCATTTTTCTTGGCGCGATGCTCTTTATTGCGCTGATGTCGCTGTATGAATTTACCGCAATGCTCAACCACAAGCAGATTTATCCGATTCAATGGCTGATGATGCTCTTCTGTGCGGCGATTCTCATCAATCACAAATTCCGAGTGGCTTCAACCTTTGATTTCATGTTGCTTGCGGTGTTTCTTTTCCCATCGATTGAACTCTTCCGAAAGCGCGGCACGCCAATTCAGAATATCGGCGCATCGTTCTTGTGTCTCTTTTACATTTCGTTTCCGTTTGTGTCGCTCCTTGAAATGCGCACTTACGATAAAGACGGCATTTTTGTCACCCTGATTTTTATTGCCGTGTGGATGTCCGATACCTTCGCTTACTTCGGCGGAAAATTCTTGGGCGGAAAAATTATTAAGACGAAATTTTCAGAGCGATATAGCCCGAAAAAAACTTGGGAAGGATTTTTTACAGGGTTAATTGCAAGTGTGATTACGGCGCAAATTTTCTATTCAACCTTGCTCTCGCAACGCTTCGAGGTTCATCACATCTTGATTCTTGGCATGCTGATTGGCTTGCTTAGTCCGATTGGCGATTTGATTGAATCGATGTTCAAGCGCGACAGCGGCGTGAAAGATTCATCGGGATTGATTCCTGGACACGGCGGATTTCTTGACCGCTTCGATTCGCTTTGCTTTATTGCGCCCGTTGTGTTTCTTTACTCGCGCTACATGATGAACTTCTGATTTGCGGCACAACAACCAAATTTTTCAACTGGATTTCTACAAAAATTTTATGTCGGAACACCATACCAACACACACACCGAAAACCTCAACGACTTAATGCGCCAACGGCGAGAAAACCTTGCCAAACTGCGCGAACTCGGTATTGAACCTTATCCCTATTCGTTTCCTGTAACGCATTTCGCAAAGCCCCTCGTGGAAACCTTTGTTGACGGCGAAAAAACTGATGTTGCAGTCGCAGGCAGGATTATGACCATTCGCAATATGGGCAAGGCATCATTTTTTCACATTCAAGATTCAACAGGCAAAATTCAAATCTACCTTCGCAAAGATGATGTTGGTGAGGCAACCTACAAGGCGTTCAAATACTTCGACATCGGCGATATTGTTGGCATTCACGGCTACACATTTCGCACGAAGACAGGCGAAATCACGGTTCACGCCACGAAGTTAGAGATGCTTTCAAAATCGCTCCGCCCGATTCCCGTTGCCAAAGAGCAAGAAATTGACGGCAAGAAAGTGGTCTATGATGCATTCAGCGATAAAGAGCAACGCTACCGTATGCGCTATGTGGATTTAATTGTGAATCCTGACGTGCGGCAAGTCTTCATCAAACGCGCCAAACTCATTCAAACCATTCGCGACTTTTTGAACAGCCTCAACATCTTGGAAGTTGAAACGCCGATTCTGCAACCTGTCTATGGTGGCGCGTCAGCACGACCGTTCACAACGCACCACAACGCGCTCGATATGAAACTCTATTTGCGCATTGCCAACGAACTTTACCTCAAACGCCTCATTGTCGGCGGCTTCGATGGTGTCTATGAATTTGCCAAAGTCTTTCGCAACGAAGGCATGAGCCGATTTCACAATCCCGAATTTTCTATGCTCGAATTCTATGTCGCCTACAAAGACTACAACTGGATGATGCAGACTGTTGAAACGCTGTTTGAAAAAATTGCAATGAACGTCAATGGCAGAACCACCGTCAAAGTGGGCGAGCATGAAGTCAATCTCAAACCGCCGTATCGCAAACTCACAATGGCAGAAGCCATCAAGGAATACACTGGCAAAGAGATTGAAGGCAAGAGCGAAAGCGAGTTGCGAGCGATTGCAAATGAACTCGGCTTAAAACTTGACCTGAACATCGGAAGCGGAAAAATTATCGATGAAATTTTCGGCGAATTTGTGGAGCCGAAACTCATTCAGCCGACATTCATCATTGATTATCCGATTGAAATGTCGCCGCTCACGAAAAAGCATCGAAGCAAGGCAGGATTAGTTGAACGCTTTGAGTTGATTGTTGCAGGCAAAGAAGTTTGCAATGCGTATTCCGAACTCAACGACCCGATTGACCAACGCGAGCGATTAGAAGAGCAAGCGGCATTGCGCGAGCGCGGCGATGATGAAGCCATGGGCGTTGACGAAGACTTCCTTCGCGCCCTTGAATTTGGTATGCCGCCCACCGCTGGCATTGGCATTGGCATCGACCGCCTCACCATGCTTATCACCGAACAAGAGTCCATTCGCGACGTGATTTTCTTTCCAACCATGAAACCTGAACAGCACGACGAGTAAAGGCACTATGGTAAAACTCTTAATCGTTGATGACGAAAAAAACACACGCGACGCGCTCTCCGACGGATTAGTCAAGCCTGACGAGCGACAAGTCTTCACCGCTGAAACGCCGAAAGAAGCCATGAAAATTTTGAACGAGGAAGAGATTGACCTCGTGCTGACCGACCTTAAAATTCAAGAGCCTGACAGCGGTGTGCGCTTGCTTAAAGAAATCAAAAAGTATGACCCGAACATCGTAGTCGTCATGATGACCGCCTACGGCTCTGTTGATACTGCCGTTGAAGCCATGAAACTTGGGGCTTACGACTACATTCAAAAGCCGTTCCGAATGAGCGACATTCGCCGCTTGATTCAACGAGCGTTGGAAACACGTCTGCTCTTGGTCGAGAATGCCAAACTGCGTCAGCAAGTCAGCGGCAGATATTTTCCGAAAAACATTGTCGGATTCAGTCCGCTGTGGCGTGAGATTATGGCATCAGTTGAAACCGTTGCGCCTTCAAGAGCCACCGTGCTTCTTTTGGGCGAAAGCGGCACAGGCAAAGAAGTCATTGCGCGTGCGATTCACGAATTGAGCGGACGGCGCGATAAGCCTTTCGTGAAAATCAACTGCGGCGCACTGCCCGAACAACTCTTGGAATCCGAACTCTTCGGCTACGAAAAAGGCGCATTCACAAATGCCATCAAACAAAAACGCGGACGCTTCGAACTTGCCAACGGCGGCACGATTTTTCTCGATGAAATCGCCGATATGCCCACACACTTGCAAGTGAAGTTGCTCACTGTGCTTCAAGATGGCGAGTTTCAACGATTGGGAAGCGAAGAAACACTCAAAACCGATGTGCGCGTTATCGCCGCCACCAACAAAGACCTTGATGAAGAAATCGCCGAAGGACGTTTCCGCGAAGATTTATACTACCGTTTGAACGTCATCAAACTTGAACTGCCACCGCTTCGCCAACGCCGAGACGACATCATTCCACTGGCGCAACACTTCATCGAGAAATTCAGCCGATTGAACGCAAAAAACGTGCGCGGACTTTCGCCCGAAGTCGTTCGGCTCTTGGAAGGACATACTTGGCGCGGCAACGTGCGCGAACTCGAAAACGTCATTGAGCGTGCCGTTGTGCTGTGCAACAGCGAGCAAATCCAAAAAGAACATCTGCCCGATTACATCACAGGAACAGATACCTCGCGCATTGTGAGTTTTCGCATTGGCACGCCACTTGAAGAAATTGAAGATGTGATGATTGCCCGCACGCTCGAAATGACCGGCGGCAACAAAGAAGAAACGGCACGCCTTCTCGGCATCGGCGTTGCTACGCTTTACCGACGGTTGAAAGAATCTGAAAAAGAAGATGGCGAAGCCCGTCCAAGCATTTAACCATTTTCAACAAGAGAAAAAATTGAGTTGCTTCAAAAGCATCTTGACTCTGACTAAACTTCTTGGATAAAACTTTCCTGAATAAAAACCATTGAATATGAAGATTTTGAAATTTGGTGGCTCTTCGGTTGGCACGCCTGAACGTATTGAGCGTGTGATTTCGCTGGTGCGAGAAGCAAGAGCGAGAGAAAATGTTGCCGTTGTGGTGTCTGCATTTGGCGGCGCAACAGACAAATTGATTGAAATGAGCGCAAAAGCCGCCGAAGGCGACCTGTGCTATAAGCAACTCTTCGCAACATTTGAAGAGCGACATCTTTCTGCTGTTCACGCGCTTGTGCCGATTAAATCGCAATCGCCTGCACTGGCAACCGTTAAAATGATGCTCAACGAACTCGAAGACATTTTACACGGAACATATCTTGTTGGAGAATACACCAAGCGCACGCTTGATTTTATGATGAGTTTCGGCGAGCGGCTCTCGGCGTTCATCATTGCCGAAGCCTTCAAAGCCAAAGGCGTTGATGCCGAATACTGCGATGCTCGCGACCTGATTAAAACCGATAATCGCTTTGGTGTTGCAAGCGTGTTGCAAGAAGAAACCTATCGCAACATTCGCACATATTTTCTCAATCGTGGTGCGTTGCAAATTATCACAGGCTTTATCGGCTCAACCTTGAAAGGCGAAACCACCACACTCGGACGCGGCGGCTCTGATTACACAGCGGCAATTTTCGGCGCGGCATTAAACGCCTCTGAAATTCAAATCTGGACTGATGTTGATGGCTTCATGACGGCTGACCCGCGCAAAGTCAAAGATGCTTTTCCGATTCCGCAAATGAGTTATCGCGAAGCCCTTGAAATGTCGAACTCTGGGGCAAAGGTGCTTTATCCGCCGACTGTTCAACCCGCAATGTTTCAAAACATTCCGATTCGAATTCTCAACACATTCAATCCTGCGTTTGAAGGCACACTTATCACATCGCACGCGCCAAATCGCAAAGCCTCTATCTGTGGAATTTCCTCGCTCGATGATGTCGCAATGCTTCGCGTCGAAGGAAGTGGATTAGTGCGGTCAGTTGGCACAGCAAAGCGGTTGTTCTCGGCACTCGCAAATGAAGATATTGACATCATTTTCATCTCGCAAACCTCATCGGAACATAGCATTTGCGTTGCGGTCGCACTCAAAGATGCAGAGCAAGCAAAAAGCGTAATTGAAAAAGAGTTCCACTTGGAAATCAATGCAGGAAAAATTGCCCCGATTGAGATTGAAAAAAATCTTTCCCTCGTTGCAGTGGTCGGTGAGAATATGAAACATCGCACAGGGGTAGCAGGTTGGTTCTTTCAAACACTTGGCAAGAACGGTATCAATGTGGTTGCGATTGCGCAAGGTTCGTCAGAAATCAACATCTCGGTTGTAATTGAACGCAACGATGAAGAAAAAGCCCTGAATGCGTTGCACGAAGTGTTTTTCCTTTCGGAGCGAAAAATTTTGCATCTGTTTTTGGTCGGCACAGGCTTAATCGGCAGTACCTTTCTCAAGCAACTTGACGAACACGCCAAAGTCTTGCGCGAACAGCAGTCGCTCGAACTCAAAGTAGTTGCACTTGCCCGAAGCAAAAAAATGCTCTTCAATCCAAACGGCATTGACTTAAAGTGTTGGAAAACGATGCTCGAAGAGCAGGGCGAGCCAAAAGATATGAACGAGTTTGTGCGCCGAATGAAAGCCCTCAACTTGGCAGGAAGCGTGTTTATTGATTGCACAGCGGCTGATGAAATTGTCGAATACTACGAAACGATTTTATCATCAAGCATTTCGGTTGTAACGCCAAACAAGCGTGCCAATTCAGGCAAGTATGAAGATTACAAAAAACTCAAACTTGCCGCCATTCAACATGATGTCAAATATCTTTACGAAACGAATGTTGGCGCAGGCTTGCCTGTTATCAACACCCTGAACGATTTGCTTTCAAGCGGCGACAAGGTTCTTAAAATTGAAGCCGTGCTATCTGGCTCTGTTAGTTACATCTTCAACAACTTCAAAGGCGAGAGAAAGTTTAGCGACATTGTGCGCGAAGCCAAAGAATTAGGCTACACCGAGCCTGACCCACGAGACGATTTAAGCGGATTAGATGTTGCAAGAAAAATCTTAATTTTGGCGCGCGAAACAGGCTTACCACTTGAACTTTCCGATGTCCACATTCATCAATTTTTGCCCGATGCATGTATGCAAGCCAAAACGGTTGATGAGTTTTTTCTTGAACTTGAAAAAGCTAATCCAATTTTTGAAGAGAAAAAACGGCAGGCTGAAAGTAAGAACTGCGTGCTTCGCTTTATTGCGGTGCTTGAAGATGGAAAAGCCGAAGTCAAATTGGTTGAGGTTGATGCTACGCACCCATTCTACAACTTGTCAGGAAGCGATAACATTATCGCCTATACAACGGAGCGGTATCGAGAGCGTCCGCTTGTGGTCAAAGGTGCAGGTGCAGGTGCGGAAGTAACAGCGGCAGGTGTCTTTGCTAATGTGGTCTGGATTGCGAATTACCTTTTCTAAAACAAAAATCATCTAACACTTAAACACGATTAAAAACCATGCTATTAGAGCGAATGATTCGTGCGGCGAAATTAGAGGTCGCGCTCTATGAAGAAGTCGAAACGGATAAAACCGCACTCGGACAAGCCATGCTCGTGGTGGTGCTTCACGGCATTGCCGCAGGCATTGGAAGTTACGATGAACTCGGCACAACAGGGCTTCTGCTTGGAACGCTTGGACAATTAGTCAGTTGGTTTGTTTGGGCACTTGTTACTTTTCTTGTTGGAGCAAAACTGTTGCCTGAACGCCAAACCGAAGCCGATTTAGGACAACTCTTGCGCACGATTGGCTTTGCCGCCTCACCCGGTCTCTTGCTTGCGCTTGGGATTATTCCTCTCATCGGCGCAATTATCAGTTTCGTTGTTCAAATTTGGATGCTGGTTGCATTTGTGATTGCAGTTCGTCAAGCATTGGATTACACTTCAACGGTACGAACTGTCGTCGTGTGCCTAATTGGCTGGATCTTAATGGTTGTCGTAACGGCACTCTTGTTGTTCCTTGTTGGCAAGGCTTAAAGAAAAGAAGGTTTCATGTTGGAACGTTTAATTTGTTTTTTGAAATAAAAACATTAAGTTCTGACAATTTTAACCTTATTGTTCCAAAACTGCTGTTTCAAACATAGCCAGCCATGCAAAAACTGATTGAGCGACTTATTCGCACACGCGAGGAAAAAAATACCACCCTCCAAGACATCAGTTACAAAACGAACATTCGTCTCGAAGTTCTCACCCGCATTGAAAGTGGAGATGTGAATTTTCTACCAGCACCATACATCAGAGGGATTTTGCGCAAGTATGCTGAAACAATCGGCATGAAAATTCACCAGTCTGAACTTGATGAAGTGTTGAAAGACACAGTTGCGGCTGAAACTCAACAGGAAGTCGGAGTCCAATCTTCGCAAGTTAAATCCAATTTGCCAAGTCCGTTGCCCTCTACTCATTCTAGGAGTCAGCCCAAGCAAGGGCAAAAGAAAACTCAATATAGACAAACCCAAAAAGAGACGGCTAATGCCATCATTTACATGGCTTTGGCAGCAATACTTGTCTTTGTGATTGGTATTGCTTGGACATGGGATTTGTTCGAGACATCTACTCGTTCTACTCCCCAAAAACGAACAACCACCGGCATACCTTCTGTGCCAACTGTTCCCTATCAGAACAAATCACAAGAAAGCAAGGCACAGACGATAGCACCACAAAACACGCAACAAGAGACCAAACTATCTGCAACTCAACCAACAAGCAAGCCAACCACTGAAAACGCTGTTACTCCAACAAACCGCTCGCGAAAACATACGCTTGTTGTTCGTTCCAAAGCCGACACTTGTTGGATTAGTGTTGCCAGTGATACAAACATTGCGAAAGAAATGTTATTGACCCCGCAAGCAGTTGCAGAGTTTAACGCCGACAGCCTTTTCACATTGACAGTGGGAAAATTAGAAGCAACGGAAGTGTGGCTCAACGGAAAACCCGTAACCCTGCCGCGTCGGTCAGGTGCGATTTCAGGCTTCAAATTAACGCCACCCAAAGATTGAGTTGAAAGTTAAGAGTGAAAAGTTGAAAGTTGTTTCTGTGTTTATCCGTTGAATCCGTTTCATCAGTGTTCCATTTTTTAAGAGAACACGGATTGAACGGATTGTGCGGATTTCACACGGATTGACAAACACAATAAAGGGCGGATTTAGACTCCGCCCCAACACGAAGGGCAGGTCGTGAACCCGCCCCTACAATGTTCCTACAACCTCTAACCTTCTACCTTTTACTTCACCAACATCATCTTTTTCGTTTCAACGAATGTCCCCGCCTGCAAGCGATAGAAATATGTCCCGCTTGAAAGCCCGCTCGCATTGAACACCGCTTCATAAATCCCCGCTTCTCGCCGTTCATTCACCACCGTTGCGACCACTCTGCCCAACAGATCAAAGACTTGCAGTTTCACCGTTGCGCTGTTTGGCAGTTCGTAGCGAATCACCGTCACAGGATTGAACGGATTAGGGTAATTCTGATGCAAGGCAAACTTCGTCGGCACGCTTCCAACGCTTTGCGTCGCTTGACCGCCTACACGATTGACGATTGCCGTTCCGCCCACTCCGCTCACAAGTTCAATCTCGTTCAACGCACTGGCTTTGTGTGAGGCTTGAATCGCAAAGCCCAAGACCTTCACGCGCAGTTCTACGTCCGTTCCGTTCAGTCCGTTTGGAAGGTTCATCGTGAAATGGAAGTCCTTCGCGGTGTCGCTTGCCGTAACAAGTGCCGTTTGCGAGAGCGCAAGTGAATTGCCCGTTGCCACATTGAACAGCTCCACCGAAAGTTGAACGGGGTTGTTTTGCGTGAGGTCGTAAAGGGCTTTGGAATGCACTTTCACCGTTGCACTCACTTGATTGACTGTATCAGCAAGCGTGAATTTTCGGCTTTTGAGCAATGAAAACACATTGCTTGGTGAGAGCGCGAGCGTGTCGGGGAGCAAGTTCGCGCCGAGGTCGTGATAGGTTAAGCCTGTGCGTGATGTGCCGTTCAAACCGACATCGGCGAGCATTAAATTGAGCCAAGCGGTTTTCATCAAGGCTTCGTTCTCTTTGAAGAGCAACGCGCTGGTGCGTGCTTTCACGGAAATGCTATCGCCGTCATTGTTATTGCCACCCGAACCGC
>Ga0308411_10000630_pt1 | contig 23598 bp, 19 predicted proteins | sample HotsprottomLayer_2_FD_203530 | JGI IMG/M metagenome (GOLD analysis project Ga0308411, IMG submission 203530) | Hot spring phototrophic mat microbial communities from Octopus Spring, Yellowstone National Park, Wyoming, United States -... | ecosystem: Environmental > Aquatic > Thermal springs >...
CATGGTGACCTTGGCGTCATGGGCATCCGATTCGGGCCAGATCTCGACGGGCCCGGTGTCGTCGGTTCCAAGCGCGCACTGCACCTGATCGAGCGCGTGGGTCCCCCAGCCGGTGACTCCCCAAGACTGCCCGCCGCCGTCGTAATCCCACCACCAGGCCCATCGGCGCCGCAGCAACCTGTGGTACGGCCTCAGCTCGGTCTGATTGCACCACTGGTCCCAGTCCATGCCCTCCGGCACCGGCTCCGCCGGCCGCGGATACCAGCCGGTGGGACCTTCGAAGTTGCACACCAGCACCTCGCGAACTTTGCCGAACCGGCCCTCACGCACCTGGCGGCTCGCCCAGACGTTGATGGGGATCGAGCGCTGCTGCGTGCCCGTCTGGAGGACGCGGCCGTAGCGGCGCACGGCGTCGCAGAGGGCGCGGCCCTCGGCCACGGTGAGCGTCAGCGGCTTTTCCCCGTAAACGTCCAGGCCCGCCTGCAAACAGTGGATCATGATCAACACCCGGGCGTGAGTGGTCGTCTCGACGAACACCGCATCGAGCTTCTCGCGGTCGAGCATTCGCCGGTAGTCGTCGTAGATCTTCCAGCGCTCGCCGCTCGGCTTGATCTTGGCCGCCTCGTAGCACTGCCGCACCCAGCAGTCGGCGACGGCGACGATGTCGGCGCCCGGGTACTCTTCATGGTGGATCATCCAGCGGGCCCGGCCGCCCAGTCCGATGAAGGCGAGCCGGAGGCGGTCGTTCGCGCCGAAGACAGAGCGCGGAACCACCAGCGGAGCGCTGACGGCTTGAAGGACTTGTCGACGGTTCATGGGTCGGCCCTCGTGCCTATCGTAGCGAGGTCGGCCCGCAGTTTCGAGCGCGGTGTCCTCCCGGTAGACTAGGGAGAAACAGTAGATCGGTGCGCATCCGGTGAGCAGCCCCGTCATCGTCGCCTTGGACGTCGCCTCGGCCGAGGAAGCGCGCCAGTTGGTCCGGCGCCTGAGGCCGACCGTGTCGTTCTTCAAGGTGGGGCTCGAGCTCTACGCCGCCGCCGGAATGCCGTTCGTGCGGGAGCTCGTGGCCGCCGGCAGCGACGTGTTCCTCGACCTCAAGTTCTACGACATTCCGGAGACGGTGAAGCGCGCGGTTCGGCAAGCGGCCGCCAGCGGCGCCCGCTTCCTTTCCGTGCATGGCAGCGGCCCGGTGATGCGCGCCGCCGTGGAAGGCAGAGGGGACTCGCCGCTGCGGCTGCTCGGCGTCACCGTGCTGACCAGCTTTGACGAGGAGGACCTGCGCGATCTCGGCTATCCGTGCCGGCCCGAGCAACTCGTAGAGTTGCGGGTGCGCAAGGCGCGGGAAGCCGCTTTAGACGGCGTCGTCTGTTCACCGCTCGAGGTCGCGCAGGTGCGCCGGATTGCCGGACCCTCGCTGATTCTCGTCACACCCGGCGTGCGCTCTTCTGGAGCCGCCTCGGCCGACCAGAAGCGGACCGCCACGCCTGCGGAGGCGATCCGCCGCGGAGCCGATTATATCGTCGTCGGGCGCCAGATCACCCGAGCCGCCGATCCGGCCGCCGCGGCCGCCCGCCTGCTCGAAGAGATCGCTCAGGCGCGGGGCGCGTGATTCCGAGGCCGGCTTCGTCTCAGCCTACGGCCTCTATCGCCGCCTGGCGTGAGCCGCCGTATGCATCGCCAGAGCGATCGAGTGGATCTTGGTCTGGGCCGATTCCGCCCGCGAAAGCAGAATCAAGGGCACCTTCGCTCCGACGACGATGCCGCCGGACTCGCCCCGGGCGAAATAGAGGATGGCTCGGTAGAGGATGTTGGCCGCCTCGATGTCCGGTGCGACGAAGATGTCGGTGTTCTCGATGATCGGGCTGTCGAGATTCTTGCACTCGGCGGCGAATCGGCTGAGCGGCGCATCGAGCGCGATCGGCCCTTCCAGGTAGCCGCCGGTGATCTGCCCGCGGCGATTCATCACCACCAGCGCCGCGGCGTCCACCGTAGCAGGCATCTCCGGGTTGACCAGCTCGAGCGCGCACAGCAGTGCGACGTTCGGCTTCTCGATGCCGATCGCGTGCGCCACCTCGATGGCGTTGCGGCACAGCTCGGCCTTCTGCGCCAGGGTGGGGGCGATGTTGATGGCCGCATCGGTCATCAGCATCAGGCGCCGGATGCCGGGCACCTCGAAGACGATCACCTGACTGAGCAGGCGCCCGGTCCGCAAGCCGGAGTCGCGGTCCAGGACGACGCGGACCAGCTCGGCGGTGCCGATCTTGCCCTTCATGATCAGCTCCGCGTTGCCGTCGCGCACCATGGCCACCGCGCGCCGGGCCGCCTCGACGTCGTTCGGTTCGTTGAGAACCTGGTGAGCCGGAATCTCGAAACCGGCCTCGTCGGCCAGCGCCCAGATCTTCTTGGCGTCGCCGATGAAGATGCCTTCGGCGAGCCTCATTTGGCTGGCTTGCTTGAGGGCCTCGATGCACTCCGGGCTGTGGCCGGCCGCGACGACGATCCGGGCAGGACCGTGCGCCTTGGCGGCCTCGACCATTTCCGCCAACGTGTGAAACATGCTGTCTCCGGAGTTTGGCGTGGCGAGCCGGCTCAGCCGAGCACGTCGGCGAGGATCTCGTCAAACTCCTCGTCGGTGAGCAGTCCCTTCTTTTCGACCGAGCGCTCCTTGACGCGGCGCAGGATCTCGGCGGCCTGCTCCGGCGCGGCCGTCCTGCCGCGGCGCTCCAGATGCTCCTCGATGTTGGCGAGTCCGCTGCCTTTGCCGAGGGCGATGTCCACGGCCGGACGCCCCACCATCTCCGGCGCAAAGGGAATGTATTCGAGCGGCTCGACGTTGCGGCAACGGCGATGGAACATGGCCACGATGCCCGACTCGATGCGGTAGAGCCAGTCGCCGACGATGGGCCGATTCTTGGGAACGCTAATGCCGGTCAGCTCCTGCACCAGCTTGCTGAGCTCGTAGAACTTCTCGGTCTTCACCCCGGTGTCGACGCCATAGAGGGCGTGCAGCGCCATGACCGTGTCCTCTAGCGGGACGTTGCCGGCCCTCTCCCCCGTGCCGGTCACCGTCACGTGCGCCACCTCGGCGCCGTTGGCGAGCGCGGCGATCGTATTGATGACGCCCAGGCCGAAATCCTCGTGGCAGTGGATTTCGAGCGGCTGACGGAAGCGCGCTTTATAGCGCTTGACGAACATGGCAATCGCCTGCGGCGTGCAGCCGCCGAAGCTGTCGGCGATCGTCATCGCGTCCATGTGCCCGTTGGTGGAGACCTGGTCGATGAGGTCGAGGAGGCGCTCCGGCTCGCAACGCGTGCTGTCGATCGTGAAAAAGACCGTATACAATCCGGCCTCCTTTGCAGCCAAAGTGGTCTCGATCGAGGCCTGAACAGCCCACTCCAGAGACTTTCCGTAGGCGTTGCGGATGATGTGCTCGCTCGAGGGGATCTCGGTGATGATGCCGTAGACGCCGCAATCCTTGGCCAGCTTCACATCCTGCGGCATGCAGCGGGCAAACGAAAAGATCTGCGACGGCAGGCCGAGCTCAACGATGTCGCGAATGGCCATCTCGTCCTCGGTGGAAACGGCGGGCATGCCCGCTTCGATGCGGTGGATGCCGGCCTCGGCCAGTTTCTTGGCGATCGCCACCTTATCGGCGCGGCGCATGACGATGCCGGTCTGCTGCTCGCCGTCGCGCAAGGTGACATCGTGGATGCGCACCTGCGGAGGGAAGTGAAGCTGCTCGCGCACCTCCGGCTCCCAGTTCCACGGACTGGTGAACCAGCGGTCGGTCTTCCAGGGTTGATTCATGAGGACACCTCCGTCTAACTCCATTCGATCAGAACGTCAAAGCAACCCTACGATTTTATCAAGCCTTTTCGCGGCACGCCCGCTCCGGGGCGCCGCCGTGATAGGATTGGAAAACAAACCGGTCGCGCCACTTGATCAGAGGGGCGGAAAGAGAGGGGGTAGGGCGATGAAACCGCGGCTGATCATCATCCAGCCGACGTGTTACACGGGCCCGGACAGGAAAAGGCTGGTCAAAGCTCGCCGGCGCAGTGTGGTGAACCTGACGCTGCCTTATCTGGCGGCGCTGGCGCCCCAGGGCTGGGAGATCAAGCTGGTGGATGAACTGCTCGAAGAGGTCGACTTCAACGAGCCGGCCGATCTGGTCGCCATCACCACCTGGACGCAGACTTCCTGGCGGGCCTACGATCTGGCCGCCGAATTCCGAAAGCGGGGCGTAACGGTGCTCATGGGCGGCCCTCATATTCATTTCCACGCCGAGGAGGCCGCCGCGCACGCCGACGCGGTCGGAATCGGGGAGGGCGAAAAGATCTGGCCGCGAATGCTCGAGGATGCCGCCGCCGGCCGGCTCAAGAGGTTCTACCGGGCCGAGCCGCTCGAGGAGCTCAGCCGCCTGCCCAAGCCCCGTTATGACTTGATGAACCTGAGGCCGTACGGCATTTTCAAGACCTTCGCCGTGCAGTTTTCCCGGGGCTGCCCCTTCAAGTGCGATTTTTGCTCGGAGCGGTTTTATCTGGGCGAGGCCTATCGGACGAGGCCGGTCGAGGACGTCGTCGAAGAGATTCGGCACTGCGGATTCAAGCTGATCTTTTTCGCCGACAGCAACTTCGCCGGCAAGCCGGCCAAGGCGATGGAGCTCATGGAGGCGCTGATACCGCTTAAGATCCGCTGGTCGACGCTGTGGACTTCGAACGTATGTCTGGATCAGCGGTTCCTGGACCTGGCCGCCCGCAGCGGCCTGTTGCACGTCAACATCGGCCTGGAAAGCATCGAACCGGAGACGCTCAAAGGGATGAACAAGCGCTTCAATAAAGTGGAGCGTTACCGGGAGATCTTCGCCAACCTGCGCCGGCGCGACATCAGCTACTCGGTGAACTTTATCTTCGGCTGGGACGGGGAGACGCTGGATGTGCTCGAATCCACCCTCGAGTTCTTGTACCGGGAAAAGGTCCCCGTCGCCTACTTCAACATCCTGATGCCGGATAAAGGCACGCCACTTTACGACCGCATGCTCGCCGAAGAGCGGCTGGTGAATCTCGACTTGCTGGGTCGGCTCCCGGGCCAGCGCTGCCTGATCAAGCCGCAGCGCTACAGCGCCGAAGAGCTGGAAGCGGCTGTGGAGCGCTTGTACCGGAGATTCTACAGCTACCGGTCCATGTTCGCGCGCCTGCCCCTGCCTTTGACGAAGGCGCGGATCGCTTCCTGGACGATCAACATCTCGCAGCGGCGAATGGCGCGCAGCGGGATGGCCCAGAACAACTTCGAAGCGTACTAAGCGTTGGCGGGGCGACGGGCGGGAGGCGCTCAGGAGGAGCCCCGCTTGTGTTCACCCGCGCTGAGCTCCGCCTGCAACTCGTCGCGCTCGGTGCCCTCCCAGAGGGGCACGCCGATCAGGTAGGCGGCGCGTGCAATCATGTGTGCGGCCACAGGCGCAGTGAGAAAGAAGAAGCCGATGATCAGCACGGCGCGGGCGACCGCTTCGAGGTCGGCAAAGTGAACGGCCACAGCCAGCATCAGCGTCCCAATGCCGAGGGTGGCTGCCTTGGAAGAGGCCTGCATTCGGCTGAACAGGTCCGGCAGGCGCAACACGCCCAAGGCGGCAATCAGCATCCAGAGCGCTCCGAAGACGAGCAGGCCGGAGACCAGCCAGGCTCTCATCGCGAAGCCCTCTTTTCCAAGTAACGGGCGAAGGCGATCGTGCCGAGAAACGCCAGCAGCGCTACCACGACCGCCGCCCGCAGAGGCAGAAGATCGCCGGTTGCGACGGTGTCGGCCGCCAACAGGCCCACCATTAGGATCGCCATGAGGTCCAAGGCCACCACGCGGTCCGGAAGGCTCGGACCGCGCAAGAGTCGCACCAGGCACAGCAGCAGGCCCGCGCAGAGCAGCCCCGTGGCGAGGCGCGCGGCCGAAAGCGTGGGATCAAAATCGCTCATCGCAACACCTCGAGCAGGCGGCGTTCGAAGCCCTCTTTGAGCTGGCGGCGAAACTGCTCGGCGTCGTCGACGAACATGGCGTGGATGAAGAGCTTGCGCCGGTCATCGGAGACCTCGATGCTGAGCGTGCCCGGCGTGAGGGTGATCAGACTGGCGAGCAGCGTGATCTCTTCGTCGGTGCGCGCCTCCAAAGGAATCGCCAGAATCGACGGCCGCATGTGCAGTTTGGGCGTGATTACGTCGTAGGCGACGCGCAGGTTCGCCACCAGCAGCGCCCAAAGGAAGAAGAAGGCGAAACGGATGAACTGAAGAGGCTTGCGGAAGTAGCCGGACTCGGGCAACAGGGGCCGGCACAGCCACAAGGCGAGGTAGCCCAAGGCGAAGCCCTTGCCCAAGCCCGCCCCGCTCAGCTCGCCAGTGGCCATCGCCCAAACCAAGGCAAGGACGACATTCCAGAACAAGGCGGTCATCGATCTCCTCCGAGCACTGCCGCCAGATAGGCCGAGGGCTCAAGAAGCTGGCCTGCCGCCTCCATCGAGAGCCGCAGCAGCAACTCGGCGCCCAGGCCGAAACTTACCGTCAGCGCGGCCAGCGCCGCCGCCGTGCCGGCGGCAATTCCGTAGCCCGGGCCGCTCGGGGGAGGCGCTGAGCCGCCGGCGGCCGGAGCAGGTTTCCAGAAGGCCTCATGCCAGATCTTGGTCATCGAATACAGGGTGAGCAGACTTACCAGCAGGGCCGCGGCGACGATGGCGTACTGACCGGTCTCCAGACCCGCCCGCACCAGGATCAGCTTGGCGAAGAAGCCGGACAGCGGCGGGACGCCTGCCAGCGACAAGGCAGGAATCAGAAACAGGGCCGCCAGGCCGGCTCGCCATCGGTACAAGCCCCCGACGAGGGAGAGAGCCTCGCTTCCGCCAACGCGGCTCACCAGCCCGGCGATCAAGAACAGGTTCGTCTTCACGATGATGTGATGGATGATGTAGAAAACCGCCCCGGCCACGGCCAGCGGAGTAAACAGCGCCAGGCCCATGACCATGTATCCGATCTGGCTGACGATGTGAAAGGAGAGGATGCGCCGAAACTCCTTTTGCGCTGCCGCGCCGAGCACGCCGCTCAACATCGTCAGGCCTGCCACCACCAGCAGCAGCGTGTGCGTGAAGCCGACCTCTTGGACGAAGACCAGCGAGAACAGCCGCACCAGCGCGTAGACGCCGACCTTCGTCAACAGTCCCGCAAACAGCGCCGAGACCGCGACCGGCGGCACATGGTAGGAAGCCGGCAGCCAGAAGAAGAGCGGAAATACGGCGGCCTTGATGCCGAAGGCGGCCATGAACAGCAGCGAAACGGTGACCACCAGGCCGTCGCCCTGCGCCGGGCGAAGTTTCACTGCCAGGTCCGCCATGTTGAGCGTACCGGCGAGGCCGTACAGCAGGCCGACCGCGGCCAGGAAGATGGCCGAGGAAACAAGGTTCAAGGTGACATATTTGATGGCGCCCTCCATCTGCATCCGCTCGCCGCCGAGCGCCATCAGCACGAAGGAGGCGATCAGCATCACCTCGAACCAGACGTAAAGGTTGAAGACGTCGCCGGTGAGGAAGGCGCCGCAGACGCCGGCGAGCAGCACATGAACCAGGGGATAGTAGCCGTAGCTTTCCCGCGCCGGGTCCACCGTGGCAAGCGAATAGACCACCGTCGCCACCCCGATCACGGCCGCCACCCAAACCATCAAGGCGCTGAACAGGTCGGCCACCAGGACGATGCCGTAGGGAGGAGGCCAGGAGCCCACCGCGACGGCCTGGATGCCGGCTCGGCGGACCGACGCGAGCAGCGCCAACGCCGCAGCGAGCAACGAGACGGCTCCCGCCAGGGCAACGGCCCGTTGCAGTTGCCGCGAGCGCCAGCCAAGCAGGCACAAGATGGCGGCAAACAACGGGATCAAGATCGGCAGCGGGAGCAGAACGTTCAAGGCTCGCTCGACCTCATCTCGTCCCAGTCGTCGGTGCCGGCCGCCTGGTAGGCACGGTAGACCAGCACCAGCGCGAACGCCGTCAGCCCGAAGCTGATGACGATGGCCGTCAAGATCAAAGCCTGCGGCAGCGGGTCGGCCGCGGCTTGGCTCAACCGCTCGGCGCCCGGCGGAATGAAGGGCGCCTTGCGCCACTGCAGACCGCCCGCGGTAAAGATCAGAAGATGCGCCGCATGGCTGAGCAGAACCAGTCCCAGGATGAGCTTGACGACGCTGCGGCGCAGCAGCATGTAGATGCCGGCAGCGTACAGCACTCCGATGAGCATCGCCAGCAGCGGGGTCACGTCACTCCTCCATGAGCGAGAAGACCATGAGCAGGGCGCCTCCCACGACGACGAGATAGACGCCGACATCAAACAGCAGCGGCGTGCCCAGCCCGCCGCGCCACAAGCCGGTGAGCAGCGGCTTGCCGGCGGCCAGGGCCCAGACGCCGCTAGCCGTCGCCACCAGCAAGCCGGTTGCTAGCAATTCCCGCGGTTCGACGACGAGGGTGCGTCGGGCCGATTCGACCCCATAGGCGAGGGCATGAAGAGTCAGCGCCGCCGCCGCCACCAGGCCGCCGACAAAACCGCCGCCGGGCTCGTTGTGACCGACTAAAAGCAGGAAAAGCGAAAACAGCAACAGCAGCGGCTGAAGGAAGCGCGTGGCGGTTTGCAGGATGACGGACGGCCTCATGATCTGCCACTCCCCATCGGCCGCAGGCCGAGCAAGGCGTAGACACCGATGGCGGCCACCGCGATCACCGTGACCTCGCCCAAGGTGTCCAGGGCTCGGAAGTCGACCAGGATCACGTTGACGATGTTGCGTCCGTGCGCAGCCAGATACGCCCAGTCGCCGAAATAGCCGGAGATGGGCGCATGGAGGCCGCTTCCGGCGGCCGCAAGCGTCAGCAGGCTCATCAGAGCTCCGGTCGCGGCGGCAAAGCCCAGATCGCGCAATCGCGCCGCAGGCCGCGAGAAGCGGGCGAATCGCGGCAGCCGGTAAAAAGCGAACACGAACAGCACGACGACGAGGGTTTCCACCACGAACTGCGTAATCGCCAAGTCGGGAGCCCCGGCGAGCAGGAAGATCAGCGCGATGCCGTAACCGGCTGCGCCTAACGCGGCGATGGCGCCCAGCCGGGAGGAGGAGATCACGGCGGCCACTACCGAGGCGAGCACTAGCAGAACGACGACTGTTTCCACCGCCCGAAGCTCCACGGTCGGCGCGTGCCACTGCCAGTGAGCGCGGCGCAGCCCGCCGAACAACAGCAGGGCAACCACCGTGCCGACCACGATGCTCAGATAGCCCCGCAGGTAACCGCTTTGCAGGAGGCGAGTCTGTACGTCGGCGACCTCCAGCATGGCTCGCATGGCTGCCTGGTACCAGGCGGCCGGGCCGAAGCGGCGCCAGGCGGACGGCCCGACGAGCGCAGGCAGCCGCGGGCGGCCCGCATAAAGGAGCAGCCCACCCGCCAGCGATAGCGCACTGAAAGCGAGCGGCAGGTTCCAGCCGTGCCACAAGGCGAGGTCCATGCGCAGGGGCGCGCCGACCACCACGCTTGCGGCGGATTCGAGCAACCGCCCGGGGCCCGGGACGAGACCGAACAGCAAGCCCAAAACGCCCAGGGCGATCGGCCCGACGAGCATGGACGGAGTCGCTTCGTGCGCCCCGCTTGCGGCCGGGCCCGGCGCGCCGGCGAACACCCGCAGGCTCACCAGCCCGGTGACGGCGATCAACAAGGCGCTTGCCGCCACCGCCGCCCAGACAGTCCATGCCGCCTCGGGCGGCGCCTCGAGCGAGGCCGCAAGCAGGCTCTCCTTGGCCAGGAATCCAAACGACGGCGGGAGTCCCGCCATGGTGGCCGCAGCGGCCAGCGCGCCGAGCGCCGTGAGCGGCATCGCCCGTCTCAGGCCTCCCAAGCGGGCCAGCTCACCGGTGCCGGCGCCGTGCTCGACGTTTCCAGCCGCTAGAAACAGGGCGCCCTTGTAAAGGACGTGCGCGAAGAAGAACATCACCGCTGCTTTGATCGCCTCCGGACCGCCCAGGCCCAGCAACAGCATCAGCGTACCAAGCGCGCTCACCGTCGAGTAGGCCAGCATCCTTTTCAAGTACGTCTCCCGGTACGCCAGCCACGCGCCCGCAAGCATGGTGACCGCCCCAACGCCGGCGACGGCGTAGAGAAACAGCGGGGTGCCGCCCAAAACCGGCGACACCCGCGCCAGCAGGTAGACGCCCGCCTTGACCATGGCGGCCGCGTGCAGGTAGGCGCTCACCGGCGCCGGGGCCTCCATGGCGTCAGGCAGCCAGAAGTGAAACGGAAACTGGGCGGACTTGGTGAAGGCGCCGGCGAGCACGAGCAGCAAGGCGGTCGCATAGAGCGGGTGCGCCTGAAGCGCCGCCGCCTGAGTGCTGAGCTCGGAAAGCTCGAAGCTGCCCCCGATGTGCGCCATCAGCACGAAGCCGGCCAGCAGGGCCAGCCCGCCGAGCCCCGTCACCAACAGCGCCTGAAGCGCCGCCGCCCGCGCCGCCTCGCGCTCGTGATAGAAGCCGATCAACAGATACGAGCTGAGGCTGGTCAGCTCCCAGAAGACGAACAGGGCGATCAGATTGTCGGCCAGCACCAGACCGAGCATCGAGGCCATGAACACGAGAAGCCAGCCGTAAAGACGGCCGAGATGCTCGTGCGAGGCAAGGTAGCCGGACGCGTACAGGATCACCAGTCCGCCGACGACGGCGATCAGGAGGGCAAACAGAAAGCTGAGGCCGTCCAGACGAAACGACAGCGCCACATCGAGCGATGGAATCCAGGGATAGACCCACCGAACAGCGCCGCCGTCCAGCCGGCGACCGGTGAAGGCGAACCAGACGGCCAGCGAGAAAGGAAGGAGAGAAAGCAGCCAGCCCGCCGCGCGCGGATATCGGCGCTCGATGGCAGGCGCCAGCGGCGCCAGCAGGAACCCCGCAGTCACGGCGAAGAGCATTCCTCACCCCGGCGCGCTCACCGCAGGCGCCCGGCCCCACGGGAGAAACGGCGCCCCCCGGTGGCGCCGGCCGCCCACGCGGCTGACTTATTCGAGCAACGTATCCTCGTCGCCGGCAATCTCCTCCCGGAGATTGTCCGACAGCGGGGGCGGAGTGTAATGCGGATGGATTTCCTCGTCGTAGCCCGGGATCGGCTCGGCCAACAGCGTTTCGGCCTCGGGCAGCGGCTCTTCCTCGACGATGTCCTCGCCCGCGATCTTCACTCGGCGGTAGTACTCCATGCCGGTTCCGGCAGGAATCAGCCGCCCCATGATCACGTTCTCCTTGAGACCCCGCAAGTAGTCGACCTTGCCGTTGATCGCCGCTTCCGTCAGCACTCGGGTCGTTTCCTGGAACGAGGCGGCCGAGATGAAGGAGTCGGTCGACAGCGACGCCTTGGTGATGCCGAGCAGCACCGGTTTGCCCTGCGCCGGTCGGCCGCCGGCGCGGATCACCGCTTCGTTTTCCTCCTGGAACTTGAACTTGTCGACCACCTCGTCGGGCAGGAACTCCGTGTCGCCGATATCCTCGACGCGGCGCCAGCGCATCATCTGGCGCACGATCACCTCCAGGTGCTTGTCGTTGATCTGCACGCCTTGCAGGCGGTAGACCTCCTGAATCTCGTTGACGAGATATTTCTGGAGCTCCTTTTCACCGAGAACGTGCAGGATGTCGTGCGGGTTGCGCGGGCCGTCCATGAGCGGATCTCCGGCCCGTACGCGTTCGCCTTCCTGGACGCTCACGTGGACGCCGCGCGGCAGCAGGTATTCGCGCTCCTGGCCGTCGTCACCGACAATGATCACCTTGCGGTACCCCTTGGTGATTTCGCCGAAGCGCACCACGCCGTTGATCTCCGAGATCACGGCCGTTTCGCGCGGCTTGCGGGCCTCAAACAGTTCGACCACCCGGGGCAGGCCGCCGGTGATGTCCTTGGTCTTGGCGGTGGCCCGCGGGATCTTCGCCAGCACGTCGCCGGCGAAGACCTGATCGCCGTCGCGTACGATCAGGTGGGCGTGGGTGGGCATCAGATAGCGCTTCTCTTCGGCCCGGCTGCCGGTGGTCGGACGAACGATGATCATCGGGGTGCGCTTCTCGTCGGGGGCGTCGACCACCACCCACTGCGACAGGCCGGTGATCTCGTCCACCTGCTCCTGGACCGTCAGGTTCGGAATCAGGTCGCGGAAGTGCACGGTGCCGCTCACCTCCGTGAGGATCGAGAAGGTATAGGGGTCCCACTCGAGCAGCACCTGGTCCATCTTGACCGGCGCACCGTCCTCGACGAGGACCTTGGCGCCGTAGACCACCTCGTAGCGCTCCTTTTCGCGCCCCTTGTCGTCGACGATCGCCAGGATACCGTTGCGGTTCATGGCGATCAGGTCTCCCTTGGCGCTGCGCACCGTCTGAATCTTGATGTAGCGGGCGAAGCCGTCGCTTTTGGCCTCCTGGCGCGACTGCTCGGCCTGGCCGGTCGCCGTGCCGCCGACGTGGAACGTCCGCATGGTGAGCTGCGTGCCCGGCTCGCCGATCGATTGCGCCGCAATCACGCCCACCGCCTCGCCAAGCTCGACCAGCCGGCCCGTGGCCAGGTTCCGCCCGTAGCAGAGCTGGCAGACGCCACGCCGCGAGTCGCAGGTGAGCACGGACCGGATCTTGACGCGCTCGATGCCCGCCGCTTGGACGGCCGCGGCCAGCTCCTCGGTAATCTCCTGGTTCACCCGAACAATGACATTGCCCTCGTAGTCGCGCAGGTCCTCGAGCGCCACCCGGCCCACGATGCGGTCGCGCAGGGGCTCGATGATCTCGCCCGACTCGATAATCGACTCGACGTAGATGCCGTCGGTGGTGCCGCAGTCGGCCTCGGTGACGATGACGTCCTGGGCGACGTCGACCAGCCGGCGCGTCAGGTAGCCCGAGTCGGCCGTCTTGAGCGCCGTGTCGGCCAGACCCTTCCGCGCGCCGTGCGTGGAGATGAAGTACTGCAAGACGTTGAGGCCCTCGCGGAAGTTGGCCGTGATCGGCGTCTCGATGATCTCGCCCGAAGGCTTCGCCATCAGGCCGCGCATGCCCGAAAGCTGGCGGATCTGCTGCTTGGAGCCGCGCGCGCCGGAGTCGGCCATGATGTAGATCGGGTTGAGGCGCCCGGCCTGATCCTCAGCCTCCATCACCTTGAACATCTCGTCGGAGACGCGCTCGGTGACCTTCGACCAGATCTCAATGATCTTGTTGTAGCGCTCGCCCTGGGTGATGGAGCCGTCCTGATACTGCTGCTGCACCTCGACGACCTGTTTCTCCGCCTCCCGCACCAATTCCTCTTTCTGGGAAGGCACAACCATGTCGTCGATACCGATCGAAATGCCGGCCCGCGTGGCGTAGTAAAAACCGAGATCCTTGATCTTGTCCAGCATCGCCACCGTGGTCTGCAAGCCGAAGTGCAGGTAGCAGTACTGCACCAGTTGCCCCAGCCCCTTCTTCTTGAGCAGTCCGTTGATGAACGGCATCTCGGCGGGCAGGGCGTCGTTGAGGATCACCCGGCCCACAGTGGTGTCCATGTACTGCTTGTTGAACTCGATCGGCTCGGTGCGCAGGATGTTCTGATTGTCAAACGCCTTGGTCAGGTCGATCACCTTGCCGGTGTAGCGCAGCTTGATCGGGGTGAGGGTCTCCACCTCGCCCATCTCCAGAGCGATCAGCACGTCCTCGGTCGAGGCGAACATCCGGCCCTCGCCCTTGGCTCCGGGCCGGGCCTTGGTCAGGTAGTACAGGCCCAGAACCATATCCTGCGTCGGCACGGCGATGGGGGCGCCGTGGGCCGGCGAGAGGATGTTGTTGGAGGACAGCATCAAGGTGGCCGCCTCGATCTGCGCCTCCGGCGACAGGGGGATGTGGACCGCCATCTGGTCGCCGTCGAAGTCGGCGTTGAAGGCGGTGCACACGAGCGGATGAATTCGGATGGCCTTGCCTTCCACCAGCACCGGCTCGAAGGCCTGAATGCCCAACCGGTGCAGCGTCGGCGCGCGGTTGAGCAGGATCGGATGGTCGCGGATCACCTCCTCGAGGATGTCCCAAACCACCGCATCCTGCTGCTCGACAAGTTCCTTGGCCTGCTTGATCGTCGTGCAATGGCCGCGCTGCTCCAGCCGGTGGTAAATGAACGGCTTGAACAGCTCAAGCGCCATCTTCTTGGGCAGCCCTGCCTGATGGAGCTTCAGCTCGGGCCCCACCACGATCACGGAACGGCCCGAGTAGTCCACCCGCTTGCCGAGCAGGTTCTGCCGGAAGCGGCCCTGCTTGCCCTTGAGCGTGTCCGAGAGCGATTTGAGCGGCCGGTTGTTGGCGCCCCGCAGCACGCGGCCGCGCCGGCCGTTGTCAAACAGCGCGTCGACGGCCTCCTGGAGCATGCGCTTTTCGTTGCGAACGATGACGTCCGGCGCCCGCAATTCGATCAGCTTCTTGAGCCGGTTGTTGCGGTTGATGACGCGCCGGTAGAGGTCGTTGAGGTCGGAGGTGGCAAAACGGCCGCCGTCGAGCGGCACCAGCGGCCTCAGCTCGGGCGGAATCACGGGCAGCACGTCCAGAATCATCCACTCGGGCTTGTTGCCCGACTTGCGGAAGCTCTCCACCACGCGCAGCCGCTTGGCGTACTTGGCCTTCTTCTGCTGGGAGGCCTCGGTCTTCATCGCCTCCCGGATCTCCTGGCTCAACTGATCGACGTCGATCTTGCGCAAGAGCTCCTTGATGCCTTCGGCGCCCATCATGGCGACGAACTTGCCCGCATACTCCTGCTCGAGCTGGCGCTTGCGCTCGTCGCTGATGACCTCGCCCTTGCTCAGGTTGGGCACCTCGCCGGGATCGACTACCACATAGGCCTCGTAGTAGAGCACCCGCTCCAGCTCGCGCAGCGTGATGTCGAGCAGATAGCCGATGCGGCTCGGCAGCCCCTTGAAGAACCAGACGTGGGAACAGGGGCTGGCCAGCTCGATGTGGCCGAGGCGCTCGCGCCGCACGCGGCTCAGGGTCACCTCGACGCCGCACTTGTCGCAGATCACCCCGCGGTGCTTCATCCGCTTGTACTTACCGCACAGGCACTCCCAGTCGGCCACCGGCCCGAAGATCCGCGCGCAGAACAGCCCGTCTCGCTCGGGCTTGAAGGTGCGATAGTTGATCGTCTCGGGCTTGGTCACCTCGCCGTGGGACCAGCTTCGGATCTTTTCCGGCGAGGCCAGACTGATGCGGATGGCGTCAAAGTCGGCGATCAGATTCGCTCTGTCGTGCGGTGAGGATCGATACACGGTGCCTCCTTTTTCGAGCCTCTATCAATCCGCCGCCAAGGCGGTGTCGACCACCTCGCGCGGCTTCTTGATCAACTCCACGTCCAGACACAGCGACTGAAGCTCGCGGATCAGGACGTTGAACGATTCGGGCACGCCCGGTTCGGCGGCCGCCTCTCCCTTGACAATCGCCTCGTAGATCTTGGCCCGGCCGTAGACGTCGTCGGACTTGGCCGTCAGCAGCTCCTGCAAGACGTAGGCCGCGCCGTAAGCCTCGAGGGCCCAGACCTCCATCTCGCCGAAGCGCTGCCCGCCGAATTGGGCCTTGCCCCCAAGCGGCTGCTGCGTAATCAGCGAGTAGGGCCCGATCGAGCGGGCGTGGATCTTGTCGTCCACCAGATGCGAGAGCTTCATCATGTAGATGTAGCCCACCGTCACCGGCTGCTCGAACGGCTGGCCGGTCATGCCGTCGATCAGCGTGATCTTGCCCGACTCCGGCAGGCCGGCCTTGCGCAGGTAGGCCTTGATGTCCTCCTCGCGAGCCCCGTCAAACACCGGTGTCGCGAAACGCAACCCCAAAGCGTGCGCCGCCCAGCCCAGGTGCGTTTCCAGGATCTGGCCCACATTCATGCGCGAGGGCACTCCGAGCGGGTTCAGAATGATCTCCACCGGCGTGCCGTCCGGCAGGTGCGGCATGTCCTCAATCGGCACAATCTTGGCGATGACGCCCTTGTTGCCGTGACGGCCGGCCATCTTGTCGCCGACCGAGAGCTTCCGCTTCATGGCGATGTAGACCTTGACGAGCTTGATGACGCCCGGCGGCAGCTCATCGCCCTTCCTCAGCTTCTCGATCTTCTCCTGGGTGATCTTCTCGAGCACGGCGATCTGCCGCGAGGTCATCTCCTCGATCTCGTCGATCTGCTCGTTCAGCCGCGGGTCCTTCTCCTTGAAGCGCATGCGCTTCAGGTCGCGCGCCCGGATCTTCTCGATCAGATCGCGCGTGAGCACGGTGCCCTTCGACAGCAGCCGCTTGTTGGTCTTCTCGTCGTGCAGGTCGGCCACGAGCGTCTTGCCCTCGAGCAGCGCCGCCAGCCGCTTGGCCCGCTCGTCATTGAGAATTCGCTTTTCATCCTCGAGGTTCCGGTGCAGGCGGGCGATCTGCGCATCCAGGATGGCCTTGGAGCGCTCGTCGAGCTCGGCTCCCTTTCGCGAGAAGACGCTCGCGCCGACCACGGTCCCCTCGATGCCCGGCGGACAGTAGAGCGACGCATCCTTGACGTCGCCCGCCTTCTCGCCGAAGATCGCCCGCAGGAGCTTCTCCTCCGGCGTCAACTGCGTCTCGCCCTTCGGCGTCACCTTGCCCACTAGAATGTCGCCGGGTTTGACGGTGGCGCCGATCCGGATAATGCCGCTTTCGTCCAGGTTGCGCAGGAACGTTTCGGCGATGTTCGGGATGTCGCGCGTGATCTCCTCCGGGCCGAGCTTGGTGTCGCGCGCCTCGATCTCGAACTCTTCGATGTGGATCGAGGTGTAGTAGTCGTCGCGCACCAGGCTCTCGCTCACCACGATGGCATCCTCGAAGTTGTAACCTCGCCAGGACATGAAGGCCACCAGGACGTTGCGGCCAAGCGCCAGCTCACCCTGGTCCGTACACGGCCCGTCGGCCAGCACCTGCCCCTTGCGCACCCGCTGGCCTACCCGGACGATCGGCTTCTGGTTGATACAGGTGTTCTGGTTGGATCGCTTGAACTTGGTGAGCTGATAGATATCGGCTCCCACCTCGCGCGACAACTGGCCCTCGTGCAGCTCGCCCTCGACCCGCACGATGATCCGTTCGGAATCGACCGAGTCGACGATGCCCGAGCGCCGGCAAATGACCACGGCGCCGGAGTCGCGCGCCGTGACCGCCTCCATGCCGGTGCCCACCAGGGGCGCCTCGGCCCGCAGCAGCGGCACGGCCTGCCGCTGCATGTTCGAGCCCATCAGCGCGCGGTTGGCGTCGTCATTCTCGAGAAACGGAATGAGGCTCGCAGCCACCGAGACGAGCTGCTTGGGACTGACGTCCATGAATTGGACCTCGTCGCGGTGCTTGAGCACGAAGTTGCCCGCCTGGCGGGCGTTTACCAGCTCGCGCGCGATCCGGTTGCGCTCCAGCGGAACGTTGGCCTGCGCGATGATGTAACGGTCCTCCTCCCAGGCCGATAGATAAACGCAATGCGCCTCGTACTCCGGCGGCTGCTGATCCGGCCGGAGAGCGCGGATCGCCTTCTCCAGCTCCTCGCGTGGCACCACCGCGTTGACCGCAAAGCCGGTGTCGCCCGGATTGGTGATTCGGACCTCGTCGATCACCACGCCCTTCTCCACCCGCCGGTAGGGGCTTTCGATGAAGCCGTACTCGTTGATGCGGGCAAAGCAGGACAGCGAGGAGATCAGGCCGATGTTGGGACCCTCGGGCGTCTCGATCGGGCAGATCCGGCCGTAATGGGTCGGATGGACGTCGCGCACCTCAAAGCCCGCCCGCTCACGCGACAGGCCGCCCGGCCCCAGCGCCGACAAGCGCCGCTTGTGGGTGATCTCCGACAGCGGGTTGGTCTGATCCATGAACTGAGACAGCTGGCTGGAGCCGAAGAACTCCCGAATGGCGGCCATCACCGGCTTGGCGTTCACCAGGTCGTGCGGCATCGCCGTCGACATCTCCTGGTAGACCGACATCTTCTCTTTGATGGCCCGCTCCATGCGCACCAGCCCGATGCGGAACTGGTTCTCCAGGAGTTCGCCCACGGCGCGCACCCGCCGGTTGCCCAGGTGGTCGATGTCGTCGACGCTGCCGTGACCCTTGCGGAGCCGGAGCAGATATTTGATGGCGTCGATGAAGTCCTTCTGGTCGAGCGTCCGCTTGTCCCGGTCGGTGGCGTCCGGCCGGTCGTAAAGCTTGATGTTGAACTTCATCCGCCCGACCCGCGACAGATCGTACTTGCGCGGGTCGAAGAACATGCCCTGAAACAGTTGCGTCGCCGTGTCCACCGTGGGCGGATCGCCAGGCCGGAGTTTCTTGTAGATCTCAAGCAACGCGTCAACCTGCGTCTTGACCGGATCCTTCTTGAGCGTGGCCGAGATCACCACCCCGACGTCGTCTTTCTCCGGGAAGAAGACCTCGAAGGAGGCAACGCCCGCCTCGATAAAGCTGGCGATGATCGACTCGTTGAGCTCCTGGTTGGCCTCGGCCAGGACCTCGCCCGTGCTCAGGTCGACCACATCGGAGGCGGCCCAGGCGCCCTCCAGGTCGTTCACCGCGATGGGAACTTCGCTCACGCCGGCCTCGGCCAGGCTCTTCAGGACCGCGTCGGTGATCTTGCGGCCCGGCGGCAGCAGGACGTTGCCCTGCTCGTCCTTGATCGCCTGCGAGACGCGCATGCCTTTGAGCGAAGGCGAGACCGGCCGCCAGAGTCTGGCATCGCGGATCCGGACCTCGCTCACCTCATAAAAGGCCTTCAGAATCTCCGAATCGGTCTTCAGCCCGAGCGCCCGGAGAAAGACCGTGCCGTAGAACTTCCGTTTGCGGTCGATGCGGACGTAAAGCAGGTTCTTGTTGTCGTATTCAAACTCGACCCAGCTTCCGCGGTAGGGGATGATCTTGCCGAGGTAGTAGCCCTGCGCCTGGATCTTTTCGTAGAAGACCCCCGGACTGCGGTGCAACTGGGAAACGATCACCCGCTCGGTCCCGTTGATGATGAACGTCCCGTTCTGCGTCATCAGCGGAATCTCGCCGAAGAAGACCTCCTGCTCCTTGATGTCGCGCACCGTCTTGGCGCCGGTCTCGGGGTCCTTGTCATAGACGGTCAGCCGGATGGTGACCTTGAGCGGCGCCGCATAGGTCATGCCCCGCTCTTCGCACTCGGTGACGTCGTACTTCAGTTGCAGGCTCACCGGATCGCCGCAACGGTTGCAGAAGGTGACGATGTTCTTGTTGAAGGTCCCGCAACGCTCGCACAGCACGTCGCCGCCGTGATAGGGGTCGGTGCGGATGGTGGCGCCGCAGTGCGAGCAGGTCGAGCGCAAATGATGAAGCCCCCGCAGATTGCCGCACTTGCACTCCCAGTTGCCGATGGAGTAGTCGACGAACTCCAACTCGCTCAGACCGCGGAAGTCCGAGATCGGAAACACCGAGCGGAAGACGCTCTCCAGTCCGATGTCCTCGCGCTCGTTCGGCAAAAGGTCCATTTGCAAAAAGCGCTCGTAAGACTTCTTTTGGACCTCGATCAGGTTGGGAATCGGGACCGAAGTGCGAATCTTGGAAAAATCGACTCGCTCGCGCGTGGCCGTTGTTGCCGAAATTTCCATTCTCAACTCCTCAGACACAAGACGGCGCTGCCCTTCAGCCGTTGCCGCCGCGGGATTGAACTTTCCACGCCAGACTCCGAAGGCAAAGCCCGGAAGCGGGCGGCCCCAGAAGTTGCGAATTGCGCATAAGGGTCGGGTGCGTTCCAGGGTGGCATTCCTGGATTTCAGATGAATTGAGTGATGTTGAGGCGAGAAAAGACACTCTTAGAACCTTCGCAGCTTCAGACAGACTGCGGAAGTTTACGCAGGGCAAAAATTTCACAGGCGCCTTTCCCGCATCCGGCCCGGGGTCAGGATCGTTTACACTATAGCAGACCGCACCCGCGGCGTTCAATCCGCCAGACGGGGGCGGCGCCGACGCGCGCGCCCTGCCTTGGCCCCCGGGGACCGTTACCTCACCTCGACGGTGGCGCCGGCCGCCTCGAACTTCTTCTTGATCTCTTCGGCCTCCTGCTTGCTGACGCCTTCCTTGACCGGCTTCGGGGCGGTGTCCACGAGCTCCTTGGCCTCCTTCAGACCGAGGTTGGTCACTTCGCGCACCACCTTAATGACGTTGATCTTCTTATCCCCGACCGCGGTCAGAATCACGTCAAATTCGGTCTTTTCCTCCGCCTCTGGTGCGGCCGCGGCCGCCGCCGGCGCCGCCGCGACTGCCACCGCCGCGGCTGCCGCCGATACGCCCAGCCGCTGCTCGAGCAGCTTCACCAGCTCGGAAGCCTCAAGCAGCGTCAAGCCCTGAATCTGTTCTGCAAGTGCGTTGATGTCCGCCATGTCTTGTGTTGACTCCTCAATCCATCCAACTTGATCCAACTTGGCCGCCCGCGTCGCGCCGGCCTCTCCCGGCGCCGCTTTCAGGCTGAAAACTTGTTCTCCTTCACCGCCTGATCGATGACCACCGCCAGGTTCCGGCCCACACCCTGGATCGCCCGCGCCAGGCTCTGCGCCGGCGCCTGGATCAGGTACAGAATCTTGGCGAGCAGTTCTTCGCGCGAGGGCAACTGCGCCAGGGCAGCGATGGCGCCGGCATCGACCACCCGCCCCTCGACCAACCCCGCCTTGAAGGTGAAGCTCGGATGGTCCTTCGCATAGGTGGTCAGAACCTTGGCCAACGCCACGGGGTCGCCCGAGGTCAGCGCCAGCGAGTTCATCCCCGTCAGGCCCTTCAACACCTTCTCCGACGGCGTGCCCTGCGCAGCATGCTCCGCAAGGCTGTTCTTCACCACCTTGTAGGTGCCGCCCGCGGCGCGCACCGCTTTGCGCAGCTCGAAGTCGGCCTGAACGGTTAGCTTGTCGAAACCGGTGACGAATACGGTTGTCGTCTGCTCCAGCGTCCGGTGCAGGAGCTCAGCCTCTTTCCTCTTGTTTTCGCGCTTCTTCATATGGTGTGCCTCGGCCCCGCCTCAAACCACCCGCATGTTCATCGCGGTCACGTCCAGCGGGATGCCCGGACCCATGCTCGAGCAGACCGTGGCGCTTCGAACATAGCGCCCTTTGGCTGCCGCGGGCTTGGCGCGCACCACGGCCTGGATGAGCGTCTGGGCATTCTCGATGAGCTTGTCTGCCGCGAAACTCACCTTGCCCACCGGCGCGTGGATCACGCCGGTGCGGTCGACGCGGAACTCCACCTTGCCCGCCTTCACCTCTTTCACGGCCCGCCCCACGTCCATCGTCACGGTGCCGGTCTTCGGGTTCGGCATCAGGCCGCGCGGTCCGAGGATCTTGCCCAGCCGACCCACCGAGCGCATCATGTCCGGCGAGGCGATCACGGCGTCGAAGTCCAGCCAGTTCTCCTTCTGGATCTTGTTGACCATCTCCTCGCCGCCGACGTACTCGGCACCGGCCTCCTCGGCTTCGCGGATCTTCTCGCCCGAGGTAATCACCAGCACCTTCATCGACTTGCCCAGCCCGTTCGGCAAGACGACCGTGCCGCGCACCATCTGGTCGGCATGCTTGGGGTTTACGCCGAGGCGCATGTGCACTTCAACCGTCTCGTCGAAGTTGGCGTATTTGATCTTCTTGACTAAGGGGATCGCCTCTTCGAGGCTGTAAAGGCGTCTTTCGACTTGCGCCGCAGCGGCGCGATATTTCTTCCCGTGCTTGTGTGCCATACTTAGCTGGTCCGAACGGCCTCCGCCTCGACACTCGCGTCGGGCGTCAGCCTCCCATGCTCAACTTCATTGTCGGCCGGGCGACCGGCCGGTCCCCTTTTCGGCGTGAAACGCCAGTATAACAAAACCGAGACGGCCGGCGCCCGCCGCTAGCCCGCGACCACCTCGACGCCCATGCTGGCCGCGGTGCCCTTGACGCAGCGAATAGCCGCCTCCAGCGTGAAGCAGTTCAGGTCCGGCATCTTCAGCTTCGCGATCTCCTCCACCTGCTTCTCGGTGATCTTGCCCACCTTGTTCTTGTTCGGCTCCGGCGAACCCTTGGCCAGGTTCACCGCTCGCTTGATCAGAACCGGCACCGGCGGCGTCTTGGTGATGAAGGTGAAGGACCGGTCCTGATAGATGGTGATGACGACCGGGATGATCAGACCTTCGTTTTCCTTGCCCGACGTCCGCGCGTTGAACGCCTTGCAAAACTCCATGATGTTGACGCCCTGCGGGCCGAGAGCCGTGCCCACCGGGGGCGCCGGCGTCGCTTTGCCCGCCGGAATCTGCAACTTCACTTGCGCAACGACCTTCTTCGCCATAAAACCTCTCGCTCTTTGGCCGGGCTCCCGTCAGGTGAGCTTCTCCACTTGCAGAAACTCCAGTTCGACCGGCGTCGGCCGCCCGAAAATGGTCACCAGCACACGGAGCGTGTCCCGCTCCGTGTTGACCTCATCGACACGCCCGGAGAAGTTGGTGAACGGACCGTCGGTGATGCGGACCATCTCGCCCTTCTCGAACGTCATCTTCGGCCGGGGGCGCTCGGCGCTGGCCGCCTGCCGGTACAGGATGCGATTGACCTCATCGGCGCTTAAAGGCACCGGGCGCGTGCCGCCCCCGACGAAACCCGTCACGCGCGGCGTATTCTTGACGGCGTGCCAGAGGTCATCGTCCATCTCCATCTCCACCAGCACATAGCCCGGATACAGCAGGCGCTTGCTGGTGACCTTCTTGCCTCCGCGCAGCTCGACGACCTCCTCGGTCGGAATGAGGATCTGCCCGATCCGATGCTCGAAGCCGAACGCCTGGGCGCGGCTCCGAAGCGATTCGGCGACCTTGTTCTCAAAGCCCGAATAGGTGTGGATGATGTACCAGCGTTTGGACGGCGCAGCCTCGCCCGGGGCCGGCGCGGCCGCCTCCTCGAAAGAGGGCTGCTCGGCCGGTCCGGCCGCCGTATCCTCGCCGGCTGCGGCCGGTTGTTGCTCCGCTTCGCCCGGCTGCCAGTCCTCGTGGGACTCGGGATAGAAACGATCGTGCTCGGCCATGCTTTCCTTGCTACTTCACAAAGGCTTCAAAGATGCGCGTAATCAAGCGGCCCAACACCAGATCCACGACGGCGAAGTATCCGGCGAAAGCGAAGACGGTAGCGAGCACCACCAGGGTGGTGGCTCGCACCTGCTTGGCGTTGGGCCAGGTGACACGCCGCATCTCCGTCTGGAGCTCTTCCACGTAGTTCTTCAGTCGCACCGGCCATTGGCCGATCCTTTGCAGCACACCTTCAGAAGTCATGTTCGTCCGTTGTCGCCCGCCGGAAGATGTTCGTTCACTAACGGGAATGGCAGGGGCGGAGGGATTCGAACCCCCACTCGCGGTTTTGGAGACCGCCGGTCTACCCTTAAACCTACGCCCCTGTCACGCTCGACGGGAGCGGCCGCTCGCGCCCGGCCGAGCCCGGCGCCTTCTACCAGTGTAGCCCAGATCCTGGGACCCTGCCGATCCGATCTCCTACTCCAGGATCTCGGTCACGGTGCCGGCGCCCACCGTGCGGCCGCCCTCGCGGATGGCAAAGCGCAGTCCCTTGTCCATGGCCACCGGCGTGATCAGCTCCACCGTCAGATTCACGTTGTCGC
>Ga0308411_10000631_pt1 | contig 23580 bp, 18 predicted proteins | sample HotsprottomLayer_2_FD_203530 | JGI IMG/M metagenome (GOLD analysis project Ga0308411, IMG submission 203530) | Hot spring phototrophic mat microbial communities from Octopus Spring, Yellowstone National Park, Wyoming, United States -... | ecosystem: Environmental > Aquatic > Thermal springs >...
TCACCAGCTTTCTGAGCCGCGGCGCGGACCAGACGCGTGCAGCCTTCTTTCTGCTGCTTCAGATTGTGGTAGTGACAAGTGAGCTGCCAGCAGTCGACCGAGTGGAACTGGTCGCGAAAGTCAGCGTGCAGCCGCTTGGCTTGGGCGTACGCAGCTTTCTTGGCTTGATCGTCGGGTTCGGTTCGCCCGTAAACCAGCCCGAGCGCCACGATTCCGCCGGAAAGGGCGCCGCAAGTCTTCTTGCTCGCCATGCCCCCGCCAAGAGCGGTCACCAAGTGCACCGGGCCAGAGCCGCCGCAAACCTGCCGGTGTATGGCCTGGAAGACCGACTCGGCGCAATTCCAGCCGTTTTGAAACAGTTCCGCCGCCTCCTGCGCTGCCCGGGCTGGATCGATGGTTCGAACAAGATTGCCGTTGTGGTGTTCCGACATGTTAGGTAGTTCCCAATCCGAAAAACCAGAATAGCGCACCGTCTGCGCCCGGGACGCGGCTGCGGTATATATGAAAAGACACCGAGCCGCCGGCCCCCGGGCCGGCGCCTTCTGGGAAGGAGTGAAACGGATGAGGATGAGCGTTGCGGGATCTGTAAGCAGGCGAGACTTTTTGGCAGCCACGGCCATGACGGCTGTCGCCGCCGCACTGCCTGGGAAAGCCGACGAAGGCGTTGAGTGGCGGAACCGCCAGTCGAACATGACCTACCGGCGGCTGGGAAGAACCGGCCTCATGGTTTCGGCCATAGGCATGGGCGGAGACGACATCCGGCCGGACAACAACGATTTCGTTCTGTGGGCCGTGGACATGGGGCTCAACTACTTCGACACCGCGCCCAACTATGGCAACGGCCTCAGCGAGAAAGGCTACGCCGCGGTGCTCAAGGCGCGGGGCCGGGATAAGATCTTCCAGGTCACCAAGGTCAACATCTTCCCGAACCGCTCCATGAAGTACCGGCAGCTTTTCATGAGCCTTCCCGAGCCCGAGCAGGCCGCGATTCAGAAGCAGGTCGCCGAAGAAGTCGCCCGGCTGGGCGTGGAAGATCAGGACTACATGGGAAACTACTTCGCGGGCCAGGCGGGCAGCATCCGCAGTGCGATGATCGCCAACATCCTGTCGCAGAAATACAGCGATAAGATCGACGCGCAGAAGGAGTACAAACAGTACATCCTGAATTCGGTCGAAGGCAGCTTGAAGTCCCTCGAAACCGACTACATTGATTGCCTGCTGGTGCGCGGCGTCGACACCCCCTATGAAATCACTCACACTCCGGAGATTTTCGAGGCTTTTGAAATTCTGAAAAAACAAGGAAAGGTCCGGTTCCTGGGCTTTTCGGCGCATTCGGATCCGGCGGGCGTGCTCAACGCGGCCATCGATACGGGCGTCTACTCAATGGGCATGATCGCCTATCACTTCCTGAACCACAAATGGGTGGGCCCGGTGCTGGAGAAAGCAAAGAAGGCCGACTTCGGAGTGATGGCCATGAAGTCGAGCCGCGTGATCCAGAACCCGTTCAACCGGCGCCAGACGATTCCCGCGCGGGCAAAAGCCCTCGACGAGCTGGTCCCCGGCAACATGACGCTGTTCCAGAAAGGATTCTATTGGGCCTTACAGAACCCCAATCTGACCGGCGTGGTGGCGGGGATTTCCAACATGGAGATGGCCAAGCAAGACGTTCCGCTGGCGTTCGTCAAGTCTTAGGGCCTTAGCTTCGCCGATGAAAGAACTGATCCCGTTCCGCTGGCCCAAAGAATGGACAGATGCTTCTTACTTACGATGGCTGAAAGGCACGCCCATCAACTGTCTTGTGGGCGAGCATGCCCCGCCCTTTCCCTTGGGCGATTACGAGTTTGTGAAGTGGGATCCGGCGCAGCCGCCCGCCGGGGTCACGATCCGCGAAGGCGTCTGGCCCAGAGTGCTGCCCGCTTCTAAGAAGGACGCCGCCGAAGCCGGGGCGACGGGCGCCGCTTGGGTCGACTCCAATGCCGGCGTGATCCGCCTGGCGCAGACGCTGGAGCCGGGCAAGCCGGTCTGGCTGGACTACACAGCGCCGGGCGGAAATGAGATCGTCCCCCTGGACCGCTTTGCGCGCGCGGTGGCCGAGGCGCAGGCCTATGGCGCGCACTGGATCATCACCCTGAGTCCTGCCTTTTCGGTGGGCCTGGCTAAAGAGAGCCAGGAGGCGGCCGCTGCCTGGAAGCGGATCGTCGCCGCGCTGAACCTGTTTCGGGCGCATCCGGAGTGGAAGAGCTACGAGCCGGTGGCGGCACTGGCGGTGGTTTCCTCTTTTGAAGGGGAAGCCGAGCTATTGAGCCAGGAGTTCGTGAAGCTCGTACCCCGGAGGCATCTGGCGTGCCGCATCGTGCGGACCCAAGATCTGAGCGAGGATTCCCTGAAAGGCCTGAAGGCCGTAGTGTACATCGACGCACAGCCGCCGGAGGGCGAGGTGCGCAAGAAGCTCATGGCATTCGCCGAGGGCGGCGGCCTGCTGATTGCGCCCCAGGGGCTGGCCGGCGGCGAGCCTGCCGAGGTGAAGATCGGCTACCGGATTTACCGGGCGGGCAAGGGCCGGATCGCTGCGCCGCCGGAGGCCTGGTACGATCCCTACCTGCTCATGGGCGAGGTCCATCAATTGCTGAGTCACCGCGAGGATGTGGTCCGGGTGTGGAACGGGCCGGACATGAACAGCCATTTCGTGGCGACACCTTCCCAAGACCGCGGGGTGGTGCATTTGATTCACTATGGTTCGGGGCTGACCCCGCCGGTGACGCTGGGCTTTCAACGCCGCTACCGCTCGGCGCGCGTGCTGACGCTGGAGGGCGCGCGCACGATCCAGCCGTTCCCGGGCGGGCTGGGCGAGGAGTTTCCGGTGGGCGAGTTCGCTTCCTATGCCGCAGTGGAGGTGATGAGCTGAGATGAAGCCGCGCGCCATGGATTCCGGGCGTGTTTTGACGCGCCGCCAAGCCATTGCCGCCGCCGCGGGCCCGTATCTGGCGGCGGTGGCGCCGTCTGCGCTGGCGTCGAGTCCGCCTCTGGTGAGCGCGGCGCGCTGCGCCTCCTACGGCGAGGCGGTCACGCCGGTTCTGCGCAAGATGTTCGAGCACCTCGGGGGCATCGGCTCGCTGGTGGCGGGCAAGACCGTCGCCGTTAAGATCAACATGGAAAGTCCGCTGCGGGAGCGGACCGGATTCCGCCCGGCCTGGTACAGCCGCTGGACTCATCCCGATGTGATCCGCGCCGCTGTGGCGCTGTTCGCCGAAGCCGGGGCCAAGCGCATCCGCATCTTAGAAAGCTCCTGCGAGGACGACCATCCTCTGGAGGAGAACTTCATCCTCGGCGGGTGGGATCCCGACAAGATCCTGAAGGCGGCGCCGAATGTCGAGATGGAGAACACCGCCGGGCTGGGGTACGGCAAACGCTATCACCGGATCGAGGTGAAGGGCAAGCCCTACATTTATCCTGGCTTCGACGTGAATCATTCCTACGTGGAGTGCGACGTGATGGTCTCCATGGCGAAGCTCAAGGAGCACCGGCTTCTGGGCTTGGCCCTGACCATGGAGAATATGCTGGGCATCACGCCGGTGACGATCTACGGCGAATCGGCAGGCTACGAGGAGCCCGCTCTGCGGCCATACGGAAGGCGGACGATGTTCGAGACGGGCTACCGCCAACCCTCCGAGCCATCGCCCAAGGAAGTGGACCCCCATTCGCCCCGCGATCCCGGCTACCGCCTCCCCAGAGTGATCGCCGATGTGCTGCGGGCACGCCCGGTGCACCTGGCGATTCTGGATGGGATCGAGACGCAGACGGCTTCGGAGACGGTGACCGTGGAACCCGGGCTGGGCCGCAAGATCCGACTGGTCCAACCGGGCGTGCTCATCGCCGGCCTGAATCCCGTGGCCACCGACGCCGTGGGCGCGGCGGTGATGGGATTTGACCCGCTGGCGGACCGGCCCAAGCCGCCCTTCGAGCGCGCCGATAGTTTCCTGCGGCTGGCCGAGGAGGCCGGCCTGGGGCCGCGCGATTTGAGCAAGATCGCGCTGCGTGGAGATCCCCTCAAAGATCTCCGGTTCAGTTTCCGCGAGCAGCTCTGAAGCACGCAGCAGTGGAACCTTTGCAGGGCGGCGCTGAGGAACCCGCCTACGGGGCAGGCGTTTCATTCCTCCGCAGCCGGCGGAAGGCCAGAGGCAGCACAAAGAGCGTCAGCAGGGTGGAACTGACGAGTCCCCCAATGACAACCGTCGCCAGGGGTTTCTGAACCTCGGCTCCCGCGCTGGTGGAAATGGCCATGGGCAGAAAGCCCAGGCTGGCGGCCAAAGCAGTCATCAACACGGGCCGCATCCGGCTGACAGCGCCTTGCACAATGGCCTGCTCGAGCGGCAGGCCGCGGTCGAGCAACTGGTTGATGAAGGTGAGCAGCACGACGCCATTCAGCACCGCAACCCCTGAGACCGCAATGAAGCCCACGCCCGCGCTCATGGAAAAAGGCATTCCTCGCAGCCAGAGAGCGGCGATGCCGCCCGTAACGGCGAACGGGATGGCGGTGAACAGAAGCGCCGCCTGCCGCAGGGAGTGAAACGTCGCGAACAGCAGCAGGAAGATCAGGGCGAAGGTGGCGGGTACAGCGATGGCCAGCCGCGCCCGGCCGCTTTCCAGATGCTCAAAGGTTCCGCCCCAATGCAGCAGGTAGCCAGGGGGAAGCTGCACCTCGGCGGAGACCTTTTGCCGCGCCTCGTTCACGAAGCTGCCGATGTCCCGGCCGCGGACGTTCAGCTCCACCGAGATGCGGCGGCGGCCATTCTCGCGGGAGATCTCCGCGGGCCCTTCCTCGCTGGTGATGCGGGCAAGCTCGCTCAAGGGAATCCTCTGTCCGCCGGGCGCGCTGACGAGCAGATTGCCAATGGCGGCGGCGTCCCGGCGAGCCCACTCCGGCAAGCGGACCACCAGAGCGAAGCGCATGAAGCCTTCGTGAACCGTGGTCGCCTGCGTGCCGGCAATCGCCGTCTGGATCAGTTGCTGAATGTCGGAGACGTTGATGCCATAGCGCGCGATCCGGGCTCGGTCGATCCGGATCTGGAGCACGGGCAAACCGGAGACTTGTTGCACTCGGACATCGGCGGCGCCGCGGATCGAGCTCACCACGCCGGCGATCTGCTCCGCCTGGCGGCGCATCCGATCGAGGTCGTCGCCGAACAGTTTCACGACCACGTCGGAACGCGCGCCGACGCCTTCGATCAGCTCCATCATCCGGAACTTAACCGGCTGGGAGAAGGTGTAGCTCATCCCGGGAACGGCTTCGAGTTTGCGCGCAAGCTGCACGACCAGCTCGTCCTGAGTCCGCGCGGACGTCCATTCCTTTTCCGGCTTCAGAAAGACGTACGTATCGGCGTGCTCCGGGCCCATCGGGTCGGTGGCGATTTCCGGGCGGCCGATGCGGCTGACCACCGTTTCCACTTCGGGAATCTCGCGGATGGTCTGCTCCATGAGAGTGATCATCCTCACCGATTGATCGAGCGAAACGCCGGGCAGGCGCGCGGTGTTGATGGCAATGGCGCCTTCCTTCAGATCGGGGATGAACTCACTGCCCAAGTTGAGCCACAGCAGTGAGCCGGCCAAGGCGGCGAGCAGCGCGGCGGCGATGACTGGAGCGGGCCGGCGCAATGCCGTCCGCAACGCTTGTTCATAGAGGCGCATCAAGCCGCGCACGGCGGGGTTGTGCTCTTCCTGGCCGCCGGAACGGCCCGTCTGGCGAGGTTCGCGCAGGAAGATCGCGGCCAGCGCAGGGATCACCGTCAGGCTGAGAATGAGCGCGCCGGAGAGAGCAAAGACCACGGTGAGCGCCATGGGACGGAACATCTTGCCTTCGATCCCCGCCAGCGCCAGGATGGGCAGGTAGGCGGCGATGATCATGATCTCCCCGAACTGCCCGGCGCGGCGCACTTCGAGCGCGGCGGAGCGGATGGTTGCGATGCGTTCTTGCGGGGCGAGCGCGCGGCCCAGCTCACGCCGGCGCAGGGCAAGCTGCCGCACGCAGTTTTCGATGATGATGATGGCGGCGTCTACGATCAGGCCGAAGTCGATCGCCCCGAGGCTCATCAGGTTGGGGGAGACGCCGAAGTGCTTCATGCCGATGACGGCGATCAGCATCGACAGGGGAATCGCCGAGGAGACGATCAGACCGGCGCGCGCCTGAAGGAGAAACAGGAACAAGACGGCCATGACGATCAGGCCGCCTTCGACGAGGTTGGTCACAGCCGTGCGGATCGTGCGGTCGACCAAATCGCGGCGGCTGTAGAAAGGCTTCACCACAATGTCCGGCGGCAGCGCCGGCGCAATCTCTTTGAGCTTGCGCTCGACGGCCACGGCGACCGCGCGGCTGTTTTCGCCCTTGAGCATCATGGCGATTCCCATGACGGTTTCCCCTTTGCCGTCGCGGGTGGCGGCGCCCTGCCGCACCTGAGCGCCCAAGCTGACCTCGCCGATGTTGCGGATGAAGATGGGCGTGCCCTGCCGCGCGGCCACGACGATGTTCTCAATGTCCCGCTCGCTCTCGATCAGGCCCACGCCGCGCAGGAGCTGCTGCTCGCCGGCCCGCTCCAGATACGCGCCCCCGGCGTTGGCGTTGTTCTTGGCCAGGGCCTCGAGGACCTGCTCCAGGCTGACGCCGTAGCGGATGAGCCGGTTGGGGTCCACCAGCACTTGGTATTGCTTCTCTTCGCCGCCGAAGGAGTTGACTTCAATGACTCCGGGGACGGCGCGCAGTTGAGGCTTGATGAACCAGTCCAGGACGGTGCGTCGTTCCATCAGAGAAGGCACGCGGGCCGCGCCGGGGGCCGCTTCGACGGTGAATTGATAAACTTCGCCGAGTCCGGTGCTAATCGGGGCCATCTGGGGAGTGACGCCGGCCGGCAGCTCGGACTGTGCGGAGATCAGCCGCTCGAGCACCAGTTGCCGGGCGAAATAGATGTCGACGCTGTCGTCGAAGGTGACGGTCACCTGCGAGAGGCCGAACTTGGACAGGGAGCGCAAATCCTTCATGCCGGGAAGGCCGGCCAGGGCCAGTTCCATGGGCAACGTGACGTAGCTCTCCATTTCGAGGGGCGTGAAGGCCGGCGCGTAAGCGTTGATCTGAACCTGGTTGGTGGTGATGTCGGGCACGGCGTCGATGGGAAGCGCGGCGGCGGAGTAAAGGCCGTAGCCGGCGAGCGCGGCCGCCATCAGAACCACCAGCACCCGCCATTCAATGCTCAGGCTGAGAATGCGGTCAATCACGGCGCGTTACTCCTCGTGATGGCCGAGCCGGCTCTTCAGCCATTCGGACTTGAGAAGGAAGGCCCCCTCGGTGACCACCGTGCCGGCAGGCTCCAGCCCTTGAAGGACTTCCACCCAGGCCCCCGCGCGCTGACCCAGCTCAATGCGGCGCATTTCAAAACGGTCCGGGGACGTTCGCACAAAAACCGCCGGGGCTCCATCGATGTACTGAACGGCGGCGGCGGGGACGGCGAGCGCAGGGCGCGAGGCGGGAATCGGAATGCGGATGACGGCGAACATTTCCAGCTTGAGCTTGCCGTCCGGATTGGGGACTTCAACCCTCACTTTGGCGGTGCGTGTGACGGGGTCGAGAGAGTCTCCAATATAGGTGACCTTGCCGGGAAAGATACGGCCGGGATAGGAAGCCACCTCAACCTCGGCCGGGCGTCCGGCCTGGACCAGATGGATGTCTTTTTCGTAGATGTCGGCCTGGACCCAGACGGTGGAGAGGTCGGCGACGGTGACCAGCGTAGATTCGGTTCCGGCGGTTTCGCCGGGCACGGCGCTGAGCTGGATGACGACGCCCGCCAGCGGCGCCCGCAGAGTGCTGTGCGACCGCTCGCGGTGATAATTCAAACCGGCCCCAGGATCGAGTTTGGCGATCTCATCGTCGGTCATTCCGAAGCGGTGAAGTTTCTCTTCGATCCTGGCGAGCTCCGCTTTGCGGCTTTCGACCGCGGCGAGGGCGTCTTTGTATTCGGCCTCGCGGCGGAGCAGTTCGGCGGCGGCGACGGCGCCCAGTCCGGCCAGATTCCGGGCGCGGTCCAAAGCGCGGCGGGAGACCTGGGCTGCGGCTTCCGCTTTGCGCAGCTCGACCAGGGCGGAGAGGTAGGCGCCGATGGAGTCGCCGAGCTCGATGTTGTCGTAGGTGACCAGCGGTTGGCCGGCCTCGACGCGATCTCCCAAGCGGACGTGAACCGCGTCGATCCGGCCCCGGGCCAAGGGACGAACCTGCCCCAGGCGCGAGGCGTTGGCTTGCACGCTTCCGGTGGCGGTCAGGACCTGAGGCAGGGCCTTGATCTCCGCGGCGGCAAACTGCATGCCGGCCTTGCGTTGGATTTCAGGCGCGAGGACAAGCTCCTCGCGCTCCGGGCGGCTTTCCTCCGCGGGCGAGGTCAGGCCGGCGGTTGGGGGCGCGCTCCTGCGTCCAGCATAGAAAGCGGCCGCCATCAAGATCAGAACAAAGGCGATGGATTTCGATTTCACGTTTCACCCTCACTGGATGGATCCGCCCGCGGCGATTTCGAGCCCGGCCGCCGCCAGCGCTGCATCCCGCAGCAAGGCTGTGTGCGCGGCCTGAATCTCGATGAGTTTGCGTTGCTCTTGAACGACGTCCAAGAGCCGCAGCTCGCCCTGTTCGTAGGCGGCGCGGATGATCTTCAGGTTTTCACTGGCCCGGTCCAAGACTCCCTTCTCGAACAGCTCCAGCGCTTGCTGCGCCGTCTGGTAGCGGCTCGTGGCCGCCAGGACCTCTTGGCGCACTGCGCGCTCCAGCGCTTCGCGGCGGAGCCGGGCGGCGCGCTGGCGGGCGATCGCGGCCTCGATGTTGCCCTGATTGCGATTGCGGATGGGCAGAGAGATGGAGACCCCGGCGGCGGCGAGGTTGTCCCGGTCGCGAATCGGCGCCAGCGGGCCGTTCAGGGTGGCCCACGCGTAGCCCTCCAGGCGCGTCTGCTGGTAGGCGTAACGTCCGGTGAGGATCAGGTCCGGGGCGGCTTGCGCGCGGGCGAGCTCCAGCTCCGCCTCGGCCAAACGCTCCTGGAGACGGGCGGCGCGTAAATCCGGCCGCCGCTCCAGGGCCTGCTCCAGATGCATCACTGCGCCGCCGGGAACGGCGCCGGCAAGCAAAGTGGAAGGCAGTTCGAGAGCCTCGTGATCTTCCAAACAGGCGAGCGACCGCAGGGAGAGGATCGCGCGTTCGAGCTGGCCCTGAAGCAAGATCCGGTCGGAAGCGATGCGGTTCCGCTCGACCTGAAGCAGCGATTGGTCCAGGGCCGGACTCTCCCCTTCGCGAACGCGGGCCTGGATGAGCTCGTAGCTCTGTTGAACCAGCGCCAGCAGTTCCTCGGCATTGCGCAGGCTATGGGCCGCGGCGAGGCTCTCGATGTACAGAGTTCGTAGTTGACCTCGCAGGAGCCGCTCCCGGTCCGCGATCTCCATTTGAACCAGTTCGGCCTGGATCCGGGCGGACTCAACGCGGCGGCCGCGCTTTCCGGCCAACTCGAGCGGGTGCGAGTAGCCCAGCTCGAGCTGGCGTTCGCCGCGGCTGGCCACGACGTCGCCATTGGCAAAAGAAATCTCCAACGACGGGTTAGGCCGCAGTCCGGCCTGGCGCAACAGACCCTGGGCCTCGGCCAACCGCTGGCGCGCGGCCAACAGGTCCGGATTGCGGCGCAAGGCCAGCTCCTCGAGCTGTTGCAGAGTAGTCACGGCCGTGGCCGCGGGGCTCTGGGCGAAGGCGGCGGGCGCCCAGAGCGCGGCGCAGCAGGCGGCTGTGAAGACGGGCAGACGTAGACGCATATCTCCTCCAAGCCTTGTGGATTGATCTTCCAGCGCTGCGTTCAGCAGCCGCAGCGCGCGGATGCAAGGAGGGGAGGCTTAGCAGCGCAACGGGAAGGAGCCGTAAGCGGCCGCCGGCAAGGACGCGGCTACATCTGTGGCGAGCTCCGAAGGCGAGGATCCATCAATCCCGGCGTGGTGTATTGGGAGCAAGCCGGTCAGCGGAAGCGCTGGCACAGCCCCTTTGCGCGGTGATGCTCCTGTGGCGGCCTCAAGTTCGAGCGGAAGATCCGTGCAGCCTGCGCAAGGGGCAGCCTCGACATGGGTGCCGAGCCCGCCATCGTCCGCGGGTGCGCAGCAGGCGGCGCCTTGGAATTCGATTTGGACATGGCCCGCCCCGGAGACGCAAAGCACCGCAACGGAGGAGGAGCCTTGGGCCAGCAAGAGTGCGCAGGCCAACAAGACCGCGAGCGTGGATCCGGAATGGGCAGAGCGTCGCACCAGTTCCTCTGATTACCGAATAGCATAGCAGATCGGCCCTCCGGCGCGGCCAACAGCGCAGTGGAGCAGACGGAGGGGCAACACCGGCGTCTTCGGCCTGGATAGGAAAAAGCGCCGGCCGCACCCATTTGACACCCCGGCCGCCTGCCTGTAATCTGGAATTCTCGCCGCTTACCAATCATGGCTGACGAGGGGAAACCACCGGAAAAACCGCGGCCGCCGCAAGCCGCGCCTCCCGCTCCCAAGGCGCCACCCAAAATGGCAACCACGAGCTGGGAAAGCGAGTTGACGCAATCGCTTTCTGCTCAATTCGGCGACAAGATTGTTGAATTTTGCAGCTATTTGGGCCAGAACTTCCTGATCGCCCGCCCCGAGGCGGTCATCCCGATCCTCGATTGGTTGAAAACCGAAGCCGGGTTCGACTATCTGGTGGACATCACCGCCGTGGACTACCCGGAGCGGCCCGAGCGCTTTGAGCTTATTTACATCCTTTATAGCTTCAGCCGCAACGAGCGGATCCGGATCAAGACCAGCGTCCCGGATGGCTACCGGCCGGCCTCCGCCACCGTGGTCCATCCCACGGCCAACTGGCTGGAGCGCGAGGTCTTCGATATGTTCGGGATCGAGTTCGAGGGCCACCCCGACCTGCGCCGGATCCTGATGCCCGAGGAATGGCAAGGGCATCCTCTGCGCAAAGATTACCCCATCCTACAGCAGGACCAGGCTTGGGTCCGCGAGAATCTCGGCATCGAAAGCGCGCAATAGCTATGGCGGACTCCACCTTTCTCGATTCCACCGAACTGGTCCTCAACATGGGGCCGCAGCATCCGTCCACGCACGGCGTATTGCGGGTCATCCTGAAGCTGGACGGCGAGAAGGTCCTCGGGACCGAGTGCGTCATCGGCTACCTGCACCGCGGCGTGGAGAAGATCGGCGAGAACCGCACCTACCAGATGTTCGCGCCTTACGTGGACCGCACCGACTACGTCGCCGCGGTCTCCAACGGGCTCGGCTACTGCCTGGCGGTGGAGAAGCTGCTCAACGTCGAGGCGCCGCCCCGGGCTCAGGTGGTGCGCGTGATTCTGACCGAGCTGAACCGGATCGCCAGCCACTTGGTGTGGCTGGGCACGCATTGTTTGGACATCGGCGCCATCACCCCGCTCTTCTATACCTTCCGGGAGCGGGAGATGATCATGAACATCTACGAGAAGTACTGCGGGGCGCGGCTCACCACGCACGCGTTCCGCATCGGCGGCCTTCAGTACGAGCTCTACGACGGCTTTGAGCAGGACTGCCGCGAGTTCTGCGACTGGTTTCTGCCGCGCGTGGATGAATACGAACAACTGCTGACCGGCAACCGCATCCTGGTGGCCCGCATGACCAACGTCGGGGTGCTGAACGCCGCGGACTGCAAAGCCTACGGCGTCACCGGGCCGATGCTGCGGGCGGCGGGCGTCAAGTGGGACCTGCGCAAGGCCCAGCCTTACAGCGGCTACGAGCAGTACGATTTTGAAATCCCCACCGGAGTCAACGGCGACACCTACGACCGGTACCTGGTGCGCATGGAGGAGATGCGCCAGAGCGTGCGCATCATCCGTCAGGCGCTCGACCGGATCCCGGACGGCCCCATCATGGCCAAGGTTCCCAAGGTGATCAAGCCGCCGGTGGGCGAAGTGTACGTGTCGATTGAAGCGCCGAAAGGCGAGCTCGGGTATTTCATCGTCAGCGACGGCTCGACGCAGCCCTACCGCGTGCGCATCCGGCCGCCCTCGTTCGTGAACCTTCAAGCGCTGGACAAGATGGCGCGCGGCGCGCTGGTGGCCGACGTGGTGGCGATCATTGGTACGATTGATATTGTGCTGGGCGAGGTGGACCGGTAGGAGGGAAACATGCGTAAACTTCTGCGCCGCATCTTCTTGATCGATCTGATCGAGGGCCTCGCGGTCACCTTCCGCTACCAGCACCCCAAGTACATCACCACCGAGCAATACCCGGCCGAGCGGCCCAAAATCGCCGAGCGCTACCGCGGCGCGCCGCGGCTCAACAACCACCCGGAGACCGGCGAGACCCTCTGCATCGCGTGCAACCTGTGCGCGCTGGCTTGCCCGGAGAACCTGATCGTGGTGGGCAGCGAGCGCAACGAGCAGACCCGCCGCAAAGAGCTCACGACATTCACCTACGACACGTCGCGCTGCATGTTCTGCGGGCTGTGTGAAGACGCCTGCCCGGTGGACGCGCTGGAGTTGACACAGGATTTCGAGTTGGCAAGCTATTCGCGCGAGGGCGCGATTTGGGACCGCCAGATGCTGGAAGAAGGGCCCCGCCCCGCGAGGTACAAGTATTGAGCCGGAGCCGGCTCCCGGCCCATCGGCCTTCTGGCCGGCGGGTGAACTGAGATGACCGAAACGATCTTCTTTTACGCGTTTGCCCTGTTAACGCTGGGCGGCGGCGTGCTGACCATCACGCGCCGCAATGCCGTCCACAGCGCCATCGCCCTCATCGTTTCGCTGGCCGGCGTGGCCGGGCTTTTCCTGCTTCAGCACGCCGAGTTTCTGTTCGCTGTCCAGATCATTCTTTACGTGGGCGGCGTCATGCTGCTCTATCTGTTCGTCATCATGCTGGTCAACCTGGACGAAGCCGCGCGCCAGCCGCAGTTCAACAAGCAGTGGTGGCTGGCTCTGGCCTGCGTGCTGGTGGTCGGCCTGGAACTTTTTTATTTCATCCGCAAAGGCGCCGGCGCCTTTCGCCTCGCCGAGCCTTCCCCCCAGACTTCCACGCTCGGCAACACCGAGCAGCTTGCGGACGTCCTTTTTTCGCAATACCTGCTGCCCTTCGAGCTGGCGTCCGTGCTGTTGTTGGTCGCCATCGTCGGCTCGGTTTTGATGGGCAAGAAAGAGGTCTGATGTTTCATCCAATCACCACGGTCCACTATCTGGTGCTGAGCGCGGCGCTGCTGGCCATTGGAGTGATCGGGGTGCTGGCGCGCCGCAACATCGTCATTATTCTGATGTCGATCGAGCTGATTCTGAACGCCGTCAACATCAATCTGATCGCCTTCTCTCACTACTTCCGGCAGGTGAGCGGGCAGATCTTCGCCATCTTCGTCATCACGGTGGCCGTGGCCGAAGCCGCCGTAGGGCTGGGCATCCTGATCGCCTTGTTCCGCAACAAGCAGACCGTGCTGGCCGACGAGATCAACCTGCTGAAGTGGTGAGAGAACCGCGATGAACTTCCTCGACACCATCTGGCTGATTCCGCTGTTCCCGCTGTTCGGCGCGGCGGTCATGCTCTTTGCGGGAAAGAAGCTCGATCCGCAAACCCGCTCCGCCGGGCACGATCACGGCCATGGCACGCCCGCCGGCAAGCTCTTCATCAGCATCTTCTGCCCCGGCATGGTGCTGCTCTCGTTCCTTTGGTCCGCGGCAGCGGTGATGCAACTGGCCGCGCTTCCGGAAAAAGTCCATCAGGTCATCCAGCACACCTGGGTAGCGGGGCTGCCCTTCCAGATGGCCGGCGGGACGCTCGGCCGCTTCTCCGCCGACTGGGGCTTCCTTCTGGATCCGCTCAGCTCGGTGATGATCCTGGTGGTGACGGGCGTGGGATTTCTGATCCACGTCTACTCGATCGGCTACATGGGCCACGAGGGCGGCTACTACCGCTTTTTCGGCTATTTGAATCTGTTCGTGTTTTTCATGCTCATGCTGGTGCTGGCGAACAATTACCTGTTGCTGTTCGTCGGCTGGGAAGGCGTGGGCTTGTGCAGCTACCTGCTGATCGGCTTTTACTTCCACAAGAAGTCCGCCGGAGACGCCGCCAACAAGGCCTTCATCGTCAACCGCATCGGCGACGCGGGCTTCATCCTGGGCATGCTGCTGATGTTCAGCCTGTTCGGCTCGGTGCGTTTTCTGGACGTCAACCAATCACTGGCCGGCATGCGGCCCGAGGTGGGCTTCGGCGTGCTCAGCCTGATGGCGCTGCTCTTGTTTATCGGAGCCACCGGCAAGTCGGCCCAGTTCCCGCTCTATGTCTGGCTGCCGGACGCGATGGAAGGCCCCACGCCCGTCTCGGCGCTGATCCACGCCGCCACCATGGTGACCGCCGGCGTTTACATGGTGGCCCGTTCCCAGGCTCTGTTCCGCCTCACGCCGGAGACCTCGCTGGCCGTGGCCGTCGTCGGGGCGTTCACGGCGATTCTGGCCGCTTCCATCGCTCTGGTGCAGAACGACATCAAGCGCGTGCTGGCCTACTCCACCGTGAGCCAGCTCGGCTACATGTTCATGGCCTGCGGCGTCGGCGCCTACTGGGTGGCGATCTTTCACCTCTACACCCACGCTTTCTTCAAGGCTCTATTGTTCCTGGCTTCGGGTTCGGTGATCCACGCCCTTTCCGGAGAGCAGGACATGCGGCGCATGGGCGGGCTCAAGGACAAGATCCCGGTCACTTATAGGACCATGCTCATTGGCGCGCTGGCCATCTCCGGGATTCCGGGGCTGGCGGGCTTCTTCTCCAAGGACGAGATTCTGTGGCAAGTCTACAGTTCGCCGTGGGGTTCGCCGGCGCTTTGGGCGGTGGGCCTGGTGACCGCGGCCATGACCGCCTTCTACATGTGGCGGCTGATGTACATGACTTTTTACGGCGAGTCGCGGGTTGCGCCCGAGGCAGCCCATCACATTCACGAATCGCCGCGGAGCATGACTCTGCCGCTCACGGTGCTGGCCGCGGGCAGCGCTCTGGCGGGCTGGATCGGCGTGCCCAAGCTGTGGAGCGTGTTCCCCGAGTCTTTCCGGTTATTCGAGCACTGGCTGGAGCCGGCCGTGCCCTCGGTGGCGGCTCACGGCGTGGCGGGGCACGCGGCCCATGCGGTGGAGTGGCTGCTGATGCTGCTTTCGGTCGGCGTCGCTTTGGGCGGCATCTGGCTGGCGCGCCGCTTCTACTTGCAGCAGCCGGAGTTGCCCGAGCGTGTGGCCCGGGCTTCGGACGGCCTCTATACGGCGCTCACGCGCAAATGGTACGTGGATGACGCCTATCAGGCGCTGTTCGTCAACGGCTTGGCCAAAGGCGGTGGCAGCGCGCTGGCGGCTTTTGACAGCCGGATTGTCGACGGCGGGGTCAACGGCGCGGGCTGGATGACGCGCCTGGGGTCGCAGCTTTCGATCTGGTGGGACACGTGGATCGTGGACGGCTCGGTGCGGCTGCTATCGTTCTCCGTCAAAATGGCTTCTTTCCCGGCGCGGGTGCTTCAGACGGGCCTGGTCCAATCCTACGCCCTGGTCTTTGTGCTCGGCCTGCTGGCCTGGCTTGGTTACTATCTGTCACGCTGACGTATGAATGAACACTGGTTGAGCATCGTCTTGTTCACGCCGCTGGCGGGGATGCTGGTGCTGCTGTTGCTGCCCTCCTCCAACAAGACCCTCATCAAGGTCTGGGCCAATATCGCCGCTCTGGCCGGGTTCCTGGTTTCGCTTCCGCTGGTCTTCCGCTTCGACCGCAACGCCGAAGGCTTCCAGATGGTGGAAAAGGTTCTCTGGATCCCGAGCCTGGGCGTGCACTACCTGCTCGGCATCGACGGCATCAGCCTGCTGCTGGTTCTGCTCACCACGCTGATCGGCTTCATAGCGATCCTGTCCAGTTGGAGCGCCGTCGACGAGCGGCTCAAGCAGTATTACGCGATGTTCCTGCTCCAGCAGACCGGCATGATCGGGGTCTTTCTGGCGCTGGACTTCTTCCTGTTCTACGTGTTCTGGGAGGTCGTGCTGGTGCCGATGTACTTCATCATCGGCGTCTGGGGCGGGCCGCGCAAGCTGTACGCCGCGATTAAGTTTTTCCTCTACACGCTGGCCGGCAGCGTCTTGATGCTGCTCGGCATCCTGACCCTTTACTTCCAGCATTTCCGGCAGTTCGGTTTCTACACCTTCGAGATCTCCGAGCTGATGAAGCTCCAGCTTCCGGTCGAGCTTCAGCAGTGGGTCTTCTGGGCTTTCTTCCTGGGCTTCGCCATCAAGGTTCCGATGTTCCCGTTCCACACTTGGCTGCCGGACGCGCACGTGGAGGCGCCGACGGCGGGCTCGGTGGTGCTGGCGAGCGTGCTTTTGAAGATGGGCACCTACGGATTCCTGCGGTTCTCGCTGCCGCTGTTACCGCAGGCGTCCATTACGCCCACCATCGTGCAGACACTGGTGTGGCTGTCCATTGTGGCCATTTTGTACGGGGCTCTGGTGAGCCTGATGCAGAAGGATTGGAAAAAGCTGGTGGCCTACTCTTCGGTGAGCCACCTGGGATTCTGCACGCTGGGCATTTTCGCGCTCAATCCGAACGGAATTGCGGGCAGCGTGATCCAGCAGGTGAATCACGGCATCTCCACGGGGATGTTGTTCCTCATCGTGGGCATTGTTTACGAGAGGCGGCACACGCGTGAAATCAAAGAGTACGGCGGGCTGGCGCACGTCATGCCCGTCTACTCGATCGTGTTCGCCTTCGCCATGCTGAGCTCCGCCGGTTTGCCGCTGCTCAACGGCTTCATCGGAGAGTTCACGATCCTGCAAGGCGCGTTCGAAGCCAACCGCGTGTGGGCTGCCTGCGCGGTGTTGGGCATCGTTCTGGGGGCGGCTTACTTGCTGTGGCTTTATCAGCGCACCATGCTCGGCGAGGTCACCAACGAAAAGAACCGGCATCTGCCGGACTTGAATCTGCGCGAGTTGGCGGTCTTTGCGCCGCTCATCGCCTGGGCCATCTGGATCGGCGTCTACCCCAAGCCGTACTTCGAGGTTTTGGAAAAGCCCGTGGCGCAGATCGTGGAGCGGGTCCGCCCGGGTTACTTTAACCAGGCCTCGGCCGCCCTGCCCACTGCCCCATCCACGCTCCCCTCGGTTCGCGGAGGCGCGCAATGAGCCAATACTACACCGCAACGGACCATTTCGTGCTGGTGCCGGCGATCCTGCTGGCCTTGTTCGGGATCGCCATTCTGCTGTTCGACTTCCTCCTGTTCCCGCTGGCGCGGCAGCGCAAGTGGCTGATCCTTTTTGTAGCCCTTGGCGCAGCTTTCAGCGGCGGAGCGTTCTACCGGCAGCAGGCTTTCCTGGCGCGCAACGCGATCGACCGGATCACGGCGTTTGACGGAGCTCTGGTGATCGACGGCTTCGCTCTGTTTTTCAACTGGGTCTTTCTAGCCGCGTCCCTGATCGTGGCTCTGGTCTCATACAAGTACCTTGAGATCGAGGATGAGCACCGCGGCGAATACTACGGACTGATTCTTCTGGCCAACTGCGGAATGTTTTTCCTGGCCGCGGGCGCGGATCTGGTGACGCTGTTCGTCGGCCTGGAGCTTATGGCGGTGTGCTTCTACATCATGGTCGGATTCCTGCGGTCCGACAAGCGCTCGAATGAAGCCGCCCTCAAATATCTGCTGCTCGGGGCGTTTTCGAGCGGCGTGCTGGTGTACGGCTTCTCGGTGCTGTATGGCATCTCCGGTTCGACCAAGCTGGCCGACATCGCCAAGGCGGTAGCCGCGCGCCCCAATGACGACCCGCTGGTGGTGCTGGCGCTGGTCACCACGGCGGTGGGGCTGCTGTTCAAGATCTCGGCCGTCCCATTCCACATGTGGGCACCGGATGCCTACGAAGGCGCGCCGACCACGGTGACGGCTTATCTTTCGGTGGCGTCGAAAGCCGCTTCGTTCGCATTCCTGGTGCGAGTCTTTATGGGTCCGCTGGCTTCGCTGCGCGACCTTTGGGAGCCGGCCTTGGCCGTGATCGCAGTGCTCAGCATGACCGTGGGCAACCTGGCCGCCATCACGCAGTCCAACGTCAAGCGCCTGCTGGCCTACAGCTCGATCTCGCACGCGGGTTACATCCTTCTGGGTCTGGTGGCGGGCAATGACACCGGCATCCAAGGCGTGCTGGTCTACGTGCTGGTGTACACCTTCATGAACCTGGGGGCGTTTTTGGTGCTCATCGCGCTGCGGCGTCAGGAGCTGTTGGGCGAACACGTGGACGATCTCAGCGGGCTGGTGCACAAGAGCCCCGGCTACGCCTTCCTGATGCTGATCTTCCTGCTCTCGCTGGCGGGCATCCCGCCCACGGCCGGGTTCATCGGCAAGTATTTCATCTTCCTGGCGCTGATTCAGACGCAGCACTACTGGCTGGCGGTGGTGGCGACCTTGTACGTCGCGGTGGCTGTTTACTATTACTTCCGGCTGGTGCGGAGCATGTTCACGGGCCTGCTGGCGGACCAAGTTCCGCTGGCCACGAGTTTCGGCTTGCAGGTGGCGCTGGCGGTGACCGGCGTTTTGACTCTGGCGATCGGCGTCTATCCCCAGCCGTTTTTGAGCCTGGCGGAGATCTCGATTTTGCGGTGAGAATCTGATGGAGACCGTTCTTCAACATCCGCTTTTCAAACCGTTGGTGATTACGGCCGTGCTGGTGGGCATCTTTCCCTTGCTGGCCGGCTACATGGTGCTGCTGGAGCGCAAGCTGCTGGCGGACTTTCAGGTGCGTCTCGGGCCCATGCGCGTCGGCCCGCACGGCTTGCTGCAACCGCTGGCGGACGCCGTGAAGCTGCTCGCCAAGGAAGACATTATTCCCGCCGAGGCCGACAAGGCGATCTTCTGGACCGCGCCCGTGGTCTCCACCTTCACCGCGCTGACCGCGTTCGCGGTGCTCCCGTTCAGCCACTACATTTACGTCGCCGATGTCAACGTGGGCCTGCTGGTGATCTCCGCGATGTCGGCGGTTGGAGTGTTGGGCATCATCCTGGGCGGATGGGCTTCCAACAGCCACTATCCACTGTTGGGCAGCCTGCGCAGCGCGGCGCAACTGGTGAGCTACGAGGTTGCCCTGGCGCTGGCGCTGGTCACGGGCGTCATGATGGCGGGAACTCTGAGCATGACCGGCATCGTCAAGGCTCAGCAGGCTGCGGGCCTGTGGTTCGCCTTCGGCAACTACGGGCTGATGTTCGTGCCGTTCATGATCTATTTCATCTCGGCGATTGCGGAGACGAACCGTGCGCCCTTCGATCTTCCGGAGGCCGAATCGGAACTGGTGGCCGGCTTCCATACCGAGTACAGCGGTTTCCGCTGGGCTTTGTTTTTCCTGGCCGAATACGCCAATATTTTCGTGGTCGCCGCGGTGGCGGTCACGCTGTTCTGGGGCGGATGGCTGCGGCCGTTCCCCAACGTAGAGTGGCTCGCCGTGCCGTTCGACTACGGCGTGCCGATTCTGCTGTTCGGCGCATCGGGGCTGCTTTGCTTCTACCTGACGCCGCGGCAGGTGATGCGCTGGCAGCGGATCTTCATGGTGGTGGTGGGGTTGTTCTTGCTGGGGGCCGCGCTGTTGTTTGCGATCCCGCCGGTCAATCGCCTCGTGATCGGCGTCTTCTGGTTTGTTCTGAAGGTGGCGGTGATCGTGTACATGATGATCTGGTTCCGCGGCACCTTCCCTCGTTTCCGCTACGACCAGTTGATGAACATCGGCTGGAAGGTTCTGATCCCGCTCGGCATGGTCTTTATCCTCATCAACGCCGCGGTGGGGATGTTGCGGCAATAGCTCGTGACGCCCGGCGGCGCTCGCCGGCAGCCGCGCGGCCGCTTTACCGCCACAGGGAGGCGATCAGGGCTCGCTTGCTTTGCTCGCGCAGACCCCACAGAGGTTCGTTGAGGAAGTCCGTCAGGGGCAGCGCCGCGCGGAAACGCCGGACGATCTCGCCGAACAGTTTTGGAGTGAGAGCCAGCGCCGGAGGCATCTCGGTCCACAGATACCACTGCTTCATCTTGAGCCACTCGGCCGCCGGATGATCCGCCGGGAAGCCCTTGGGGACCCGCGTCAGCGCATCGCCGTATAGCTCGCCAAACAAGCTGCGGAGCTTCTTGCCGGCCAGGATCTTTCGCAGGCGCTCGTGATTCTCCGCAATGTGCCTTCGCACGGCCAACAACTGCTCCGGGCCGGGCATGTAGATGCCGGCGGCTACGCCCGCATGGGCCGGCGCGATCTCGAAGTACAGGCTTCCGCAGCCGTGCTTCTCCAGACCGCGAGGAAGGAAGATGGCCGCCACGTGGGTCTTGTACGGCGTTTTGTCCGAGCTGAAGCGGGTATCGCGGTAGAAACGGTAGATCGCTTTGGCCGGATCGGTGACGTAGGCGGGCACCCAGCGCGCCAGCTCGGCGTTCAAAGCCTCCACGAGCGCTACCAGCGGTTTGCGCAGCTTCTCCTCGTAGATTTCCTTGCGCGCCTGGAACCACTCGCGGTTGTTGTTGCGCTTCAGGCTTCGCAGAAAGCTCAGGCCCTCTTTGGGAAAACCGGGAAATCCGGCCGCCATCGCAAGCTCTCTCCTATAATTGAGTCGATGCCCGCAACCACGGGCGAGATCTATCAGTGTCTCGCCGCGATTCCCGGCTTGCAAGTCTCGGCCAACGTGCCGCTGGCGCAATACACCCGATTTGGTCTGGGCGGACCTGCGGCGGTATTGGCGGAAACCAGGGATCCGGAGGCGTTCGCCGAAGCGGTCCGAGCCGCGGAGTCCGCCGGAGTCCCTGTGGCCGCGATCGGAGGCGGCAGCAACCTCGTGGTTTCCGACGAGGGTTTTCAGGGCCTCGTGCTGCGCTACACGGCGGACCGCATTTGGGCCGAAGGGACTCGCGTGTTCGCCGATTCGGGGGCAGAGCTTCAGGCGCTGGTGGATTTCACCGTCGAGCGCGGATTGAAAGGACTGGAGACGCTGACCCGCGTTCCCGGCTGGGTTGGGGCGGCGATTTACGGCAATGCGGGGGCTTACGGTCACTCGGTTTCCGAGTGCGTGGACCGGGTGCATTTCTTTGACGGCGAACGAATCCGCACTTTCGGAAACGCCGAGTGTGAATTCTCCTACCGAGAGAGCATCTTCAAGCGGCGCAAGCGCTGGTTTATTTTCTCCGCCGAGTTTCAGCTTCAGCCCGGCGATCCGGCCGAGCTGCGGCGCACGGCGGAACAGATCGCCCGGATCCGGGACGAAAAGTTTCCACCCACTTTGAAGTGCGCCGGCAGCATTTTCAAGAATCTTCTTCTGAAGGACCTGCCGCCGGAGGTTGCTGGTGAAGTTCCATGGGAAGTGATCCGGGAGGGCAAGGTTCCGGCGGCCTGGTTTCTGGAACAGGTAGGGGCAAAGGGGATGAGCCGCGGCGGCATCCGGGTGGCGGATTATCACGCCAATCTGATTTACAACGCCGGGGGCGGCACGGCGGCGGATCTCCGTGCGCTCATCGGGGAGCTGAAAGAGCGCGTCCGGGAGCGTTTCGGCATCGAGCTGGAGGAGGAAGTGCAGTACGTAGGCTTCGATACCGCGAACGACAGGCCTTAGCGGCGGGCCGCGGGTTTATGCGGCCGTTTCCGATTCGCTGGAGGGGCCGGAAGCGTCCACGCGGACGCGGAAGCGCTCGCGGGGATCGGAGGAAATCCAGTCCAACGCGAGCGCCCCCTCGCCCAGCATTTCCCGGAAGACGGACTGCACATGCGGCTTCAGAAGCCGCCAGGTTTGTTCTGTATTCGGAGCCAGCAGGCGGTCGTTCACCACAACCTCCAGGCAGGCAGGGTCGAACTTGAGGACGCCGGCAAACTCCGGTTCGCGCTCCAGCAACTGCGCGGCCTGGAGCGCACGCTGGTAGGAAAGGCGCAGGCGCTGTTCGAACGAGCCCTCAGAGCGCGCCTTGCGGTTGTAGAGCAAGCCGAGGCGGCCGCCTTCGCAATCGAGGCTGTAGTTGGCCTCGTGTCCGATCAGGATCACGCCGGGGCCGTCGGGGACGTGGCGGTAGTCGGCGACGTCGATGAGCAGCTCAGGACAGGCCGAGTTTTGGATCCAGCGGTGGAAGACGGGAATGGCGGCATCCAGGACGCCTTCCGGCGCAGCCGGGAGCGCAAACAATTTCACGTTGATATGTTGTATGGGTTCGAGGGCGGCGGAGTTCGGCATTTGTTTGATCTCCTAGCGCTTCGCGGACCCTGCGGCGAGGCGGCCGCGGCAGCTATGGCAGGCGTCGATGAAAAGCTGGGCTTCGCTCACGAGGCGCCGGACGCCGTCGGACGTGGGAGGCTCGTGGCGCGATTCCCAGGCCCGGAAGAAGTGGTTGGCGAACGTGCCGCCCACGAAGGGGTCGAAGAAGAGTTGCGTGTCGTAGAACTGGCGGCGGAACTCGTCGACCACGACCTGATCCTCGACGGCTGCGTTCTGGGGTAGGTTGAGCAGGGCGCGGGCGCCATGGAGCATCGCCTCCAGCGCCAGTTTGGCGGCGGCCTTCACATCGCCGCGGTCGAGCAGGAGTTGCGCTTCGAAGACCTCGCGCTCGGAGGCGGCGAGTTGAAAGTCGGCCGAGGAGACCACCTCGCCGGCGCACTCGCCGATGCCGATGTCCTCGGTGGTGAACTCGCGGGCGTCGCCCCAGTCGGTGTAGTAGGAAGCGTCCACCTCGTGCGGGGGGACTTCGGTCAAGTCCTCCAGAGCTTGCTTCAGAGCCGCCTTGCCGGTCCGTTTCACGTACTGTTGGAATGTCTCTCCCTCGATGCGCTCGGCGAGGAATTTCTTGGTGATCCGGTCCACGGCTTCGGGGATCCGCTTGGAAGGCACCGCCGCTACGGCCAGTCCGTAAGCGCCGCCGTTTTCGGACCACTGGCCGCCCAGCACGACCTGAAAATGCGGCACGGTGTAGTTGTATTTGTTGCGGCTGACGCCGTAGAAGCCGAGGTCGGCCACATGGTGCTGGCCGCAGGAGTTGAAGCAGCCGCTGATCTTGATGCGCAGGCTGCGCGCGGCGCCGTCCAAGGCATCGCCCTCGTGCTGGAAGCGGCGCTCGAGCTCGCGGGCCAAGCCGCGCGAGGCGGAGATGCCGAGTTTGCAGGTGTCGGTGCCCGGGCAAGCGGTGATGTCGGCGATGGTCCCAGCGCCCGGCGCAGCCAGCTTCGCTTGCTTCAGCTCTTCGTACAGGGCGGGCAGGTCGGCTTCGCTGACCCAGCGCAGGACGATGTTCTGCTCTACGGTCGTGCGGACGGCCTCCGGCGTGTAGCGGCGGGCGGCATCGGCGAGCTTCCGCAACTGATGAGCCGTGATGTCGCCGAGCGGCAGGCGAACGGTCACGGTGACGTAGCCGGGCTGGCGCTGGCGATAGACGTTCGTCGCCATCCACCGGGCGAACCCTCCGCCGTTGCTGCTTTCGAGCGGCACGAGCTGGGAGGGGGGACGCGAAGGCGTCTCCTCGAAACGTTCGGCTTCGGGCAGATAGGAGGTCCAGGCGGGATCGTGCGGCAGAGCAGCCCGCTCCTC
>Ga0308411_10000632_pt1 | contig 23552 bp, 25 predicted proteins | sample HotsprottomLayer_2_FD_203530 | JGI IMG/M metagenome (GOLD analysis project Ga0308411, IMG submission 203530) | Hot spring phototrophic mat microbial communities from Octopus Spring, Yellowstone National Park, Wyoming, United States -... | ecosystem: Environmental > Aquatic > Thermal springs >...
TTAATCCCCGCAAATCTTCGTACAATTTAGCAAAAAACATGAAGGAAAAAATAGAAGAGGTAAGAGAAAAAATAGCCCTTTTTTTAGGAGTTAATAGAGAAGAGATTTTCTTTACTCACTCAGCTACTTTTTCGCTAAAAAAAATCGTTGAAATTTTTAATATAAAATCAAATGATAACGAAGAATTCTTATATAGTAAAGATGATCATTTAAAAGTAGTTGATGAAATAAAAAAAATTAAAGGAAAACTTATTGAGTATGAACTATTTCCTCATTCTGGTGATGCTAACTGGCAAGATATTAATAAAAAAATAACCAAAAAAACAAAAATAATTTTTTTGAATCATATTCATGGAATCTATGGCCTAGCTTCAGAACCAGAAAAAATAAAAAAAAATAAAAGTTTTATCTTTCTTGACATCTCCCACAGTATTGGCAAAATTCCAATTAACTTAAAAAAAATTAATGTTGATATGGCAGTATTTTCAGGCTACAAAATATTTGCTCCCGAAGGAATAGGTATCTGCTATCTTTCCAATAATCTTCAAAAAAATCTTAATCTTAACTTGGATGAATTAAAGAAAATTTTTGAAGAAAAAGAAGTTTCATATTTAAATATTATTACTTTAGGCAAATGCGTTGATTTAATCAAAAATATTGGTTTAGAAAACATAAAAAATTACCTTTTAAATCTTACTCAATTATTTATTAACGATTTAAGATTTGAGGATGAAGAAAAAATTGAATTTTTACCTGGTGTTTTTTATGCAAAGTGCGCAACCGGTTATGGAATTATATCTTTTAAATTTAAAAAAATTAAAAATAGTGACGTTTTACCAATTTTTGAAAAAAATAAAATCTATCTAAGATTATCAAATCATTGTTATCATAAATCAGAAAATAAATTTGATCAAATTATAAGAGTCTCAATCCATATTAATAACCGATTAGATGAGATAAAAAAAACCACACAGTTAATAAAAGAAATTTTGAAAAATAGCCCTTGACAAATGCAACTTAGTTGCATATAATAACATAAATTTATTAGTTAAAATTTTTAGTTAATAAATAAGAATTATAAACTATGAACATTGCTTATATATTTAAAACCAATATGTCTGCTACATTTCAACTGGGAACGATGATTCTACCTCAATTAGAAAAGAATATTCACGGCGCTAATGTGGTTGCCATGTTTTTTTTTGATGAAAATGTTTATGCTTTAGAAAAAAATAATGAAATAGGAAAGCGCTTAGAAAAAATTGCTAAGAAAAATAAAATTCTTATCATGGCATGTGACCAATGTGCTTTAAGAAGAGGATTAGCTGAGGGAACTATTGATATGTGCGGAACTGGTAAAGTTAAACCCAAAAACATGATAAAGGGAGCGAAAGTTGGTTGCTTTCCTCAACTTTATGATGAGATATCAAAGTCTGGTAAAATAATAAAATACATAATAACCCTTTAAAAGGGGTGTATTATAATATATAATTTTCTAAAAGCGCTTGAAAGTTATCATAATGCTTCAAAGGAGGTGATTAAAAATGAAGTTTTATAATGTAAAAACTCGCCAAACAGTTGAGGTGCCAGATAATGAAGTTGAGGTAATAACAATGAAAAATGGTAAAAAAGCAGCCAAAGCGGTAAAAGACGGAATGAAACTTTTTAAAATTTTAAGTAAGGAAGATCAAGAAAGATTGAGTAAATAAAAGTAAGACATTTGGCCAAATGCCTAAAAAGCGCGGCATTTAATACAACCAAAAAAACTCCTTTTTTAAGGAGTTTTTTTGGTATTTATCAATAATTTGATAAAATATCAATATGAATATTTGGCTTTATTCTATAATATCAGTTTTAATCGTCAGTCTTATCTCATTTTCTGGTGCTTTAACTTTGGCGATAAAAAAAGAAAAATTAAAAGACCTTCTTATTTATTTTGTCTCTTTTTCTGCTGGAGCTTTACTTGGTGATGTTTTTATCCATCTTTTACCGGAAGTGGTAGAAGAATATAACCATTCAATCTCTTTAATTTTTATATATGTTTTAGTGGGAATTTTAACTTCTTTTATTTTAGAAAAAATTATTTGTTGGCGTCATTGTCATCTGCCAATCACTAAAAATCATATTCATAATTTTGCCTGGATGAATCTGTGGGGCGATTTTTTTCATAATTTTATTGATGGTCTAACAATTGCTGCCAGTTATTTACTCAATACTGGGGCCGGAATTGCCACTACTTTAGCCGTTGCCTTCCATGAGATTCCGCAAGAAATTGGTGATTTTGGTGTCTTGCTTCACGGTGGTTTTAAAGTTAAAAAAGCTTTGTTTTTAAATTTTTTAACCGCTTTAAGTGCTTTTATTGGTGCAATTGTTAGTCTTTTGTTAAACAATAAAATTGAACATTTAACTTTATTTTTAGTTCCATTTGCTGCGGGAAATTTTATCTATATTGCCTCATCGGACTTAATCCCCGAACTTCATAAAGAAACAGAAATTAAAAAAGGATTAATTCAAACAATAACTTTTCTTTTGGGGGTGTTGGTAATGTATGGGTTATTAATAATAGGATAAATCAAATATCAAATATCAAAAATCAAAATTACATATCAAAAATGAATAATGAGCAAAGTAAATTTTAAAATATTTTATTTGTTTCTTTTTGAATTTTGATATGTCATTTTACTATTTAATATATGATTTTTGATATATTTAAATATGTATCAACCCTCTTTTATCAAAAGACTTTATCATCAAACCCGCCGTTTTTTAGCCAAAAAATGGTTGAGGTTTTGGAAACCATACCAGATTGCCATCGGTGGTTCGCAGGGAAAAACAAACACCGCCAGAGCTTTGGCAAAGGTGTTATCAAAATTTAGTCACACAGTGGTCACTGACATTAATCTCGATACCATCTTCAATGTCCCCATCACTGCCTTGAAAGTAATGCCTTGGACAAAGTTTGCTGTTTTTGAATTAGGAGTTGATCATATCGGAGAGATGAATAAACATTTTGAAATCGTTACCCCAAAAATTGGCGTTGTAACAGGAATTTCAGCTGTCCATACGGATAGTAAACATTTTGGAACACTTGAAAATTTAATAAAAGAAGAAAGAAAATTAATAGAGTTTTTGCCTAAGAAAGAGGATGGAGGCGTGGCAATCTTAAACTATGATGACGAAGATGTAAGAAACATGGCCTCTTTTACCAAAGCAAAAGTGATATTTTATGGTCATAAAAAAGAAAAATGCCAGTATTATTTCGACAAAAATTCAGTAAAAGTAAGTTTAGGTGGTACTCAGTTTAAATTATTTTCAAAAAGCTCAAACAACTTTCAGTATGTTTCAACCAAACTAATCGGCCTTCATCATGCTTACAATCTCACCGCTGTTTTTGCCGTCTTAAAAACCATATTTCATAACCATTCAGAAGTTGATAACATCTTTAATAAAACTGTCTCAGAGATCGAACCGCTAAGAGGACGAATGAATATCGAAAAAGGACCAATGGAAACAATTCTTCTAAACGACTGTCTTCGCGCCAGCCCCAAATCAACCGATGAAGGCTTAAAAACTTTTTATAAGATTGACTACAAAAAAGGAAGAAAAATTGCGATTTTAGGGGTTATGGGCGAACTTTATGATCCAATAAAAGAACATAAAAATACCGCCAAAACTTTAATCGAATATCCACCAGATATCGTTGTTGGAGTAGGCGAGTTTCGAAAGTACACGATCGATGAAGCAAGAAATTTAGGTTTTCCCAAAGAAAAGCTTTTTTTTGCCAAAGATGTTTTTGAAGCAGCAGATATTTTAAAAAAAATTATAAAACCAGGTGATTTTTTGTATCTTAAAAGCTCTCTTCTTCGCAACCTTTGGCGAATAATAAAGATCTTAAACAAAAAACCCATCTGCTGCCGCAAAGAACTTTGCCCCTATGAACATTGTCGATTTTAAATAAAAAATTAATCTTCAACCAATTTTTTTAAGTATTTCTTAAAACTCTAATAACCATTTCTGTGTCCTTTTGAAAAACTAAAAAAGAAAGTTCAGTGTAAGAAGAAAAAATCTCAACTAAACTTATCTCTTTTGATTGAATCGCTTTAAGAAAATGATAATAAAGACCAGGAACATAAATACTTTCTTCAGGTAAAATAATATGAACAACATCTAAATCTAGAATTATCCTTTTTGGTTTAATATCAAGTTTCATTTGATTCCATTTTAATCTATCGAAAATAACGGTTATTTCATACGCCTCTTTTACAAATGCATATGATTGTTTAAAAATCTTTTCAATAAAAGCTGTTTTTAACTTTTTATCTTTAAGATCAAAAATCACCTCAACCACATTATTTTTTATTAAAATATCAGGTAAAGATTGATATATTTTTATTTTTTTGGTTTTATTCCTTCTTTTATCCGTTTTAAAGAAAGAATGAACTACCCGGCGCCAAGAGCGCAGGGTATCTAAATTTATATCAATCTTAATTGTATCTGCTCTGGCTTTTTCTCTTGTTTTCGAATATATTCTTCAACAACCGACCAGTTGACTTCTTCTCCAATAGTAGCATTGAAAACCTAATTCGGTTTTCAAACTTTCCCTTTAGTTGTTTTACCCTGTGGCAAGACCACAGGGAATTCTTCGCGATTAAAAATATAAAAAAAGCCAAGCTATTTATTGCTCACGCCAGAAGTGCTAGTTTTAGAAACCATAAAAATCAAATAGAATTTAATCAGCCATTTATAGAAGAAAATCTTGTCTTTGTTTTTAATGGATTTTTAAAAAAAGTCTTCATACCTTATAATCTTGATGGAAAAATAGGGACGCAAAAAATTTTTAATTTAATTATTAAGATAAAAAAAGAAGAAACTGATTTAAAAACGAGTATCAAAAAAGCAATAAAAAATATAAAAGACAATACTAAACAAATCTTTGGTTTAAATTTTTTGATTTTTGATGGCCAAAAACTATATGTTTATAGCTTGGCAACAATCAACAAAGAATATTATCAACTTTATCTTTATAAAGATGAAGATATATTTTCATTATCATCATCTCCTGGAATTTACTCCAAAAAACACCAAAAAAAATTCCCTTTGATTTTTTACTAGAATATGCACTGTGGACAACCACGGACAAAGCCCGTTGTTTCCTGTTTAGAAGATAAACATTTCTCCTGTTGATTTCCCGTAGAAGATTTAATATTATGATAAAGATACTTGTTATGATTAATCATCATAAAATTAAACAAAAAATAGCCATCTTCAAAAATTATCTTTTCATTATTTTATTCTTAGCCTTAACCAGCTTTTTTGGATACAAAATTCTTGAAATATTCCCAGCAATCACCAAAGAACACGATTTCCAACTTTTTATCTTTGGTAGCATTTTATTTTTAGGTTATGTTATCAACCGGTCATCACCAAAAACAAAGATTCCTTCCTTCGTTTGGCTAATCTTTGCCGGTTTGGCAATTCAACCTCTTCTTTCTTTCTTCATTGAAGAAAAAGGATTAATAAGGATGATGGTTGAGGTAATTGCTTCCTTAATTCTTTTTGCTAGTGGTCTTGAAATTCCTTTTGGTAGATTTAAACGCTGGTTCTTTCCTATTTTTTCATTATCTTTCTTCGGTGTAATTCTCTCATCAGTCGTCTTTTCAACGGTAATTTTTTACTTATTCAAATTTTTAGGTCTAATCAATGATAATCTTGTTATCATCTCCTTAGTTCTTCTTTCAACCGCGTTAGCATCGACTGATCCCACAGCAATTCTTCCTACGTTGAGAAACATTAACCTAAAAAGAAACTTCATAAAAGACATCGCCATCTCAGAAAGTGCTTTAACCGATGTTTCGGGTAGTATTTTTACCCGCTTTCTGATTTTGGCCTTCTCGGCTCAGGCTGCCAGTCAAAAATCAATAATCGATTATTTTCTTCCTCTTGTAAAAAAATCAACCTATGATGCTTTGGCTTTACAGATAATTTCCGGCATCGTTGTTGGCTACTTTGGTTACTATCTTATTAAGACTTTTTATAAATCACCAAAAAAAGAAAATCATGACATAGATCCTTCTCTTTTAATTTTTGTGCCAATTTTTACTTTTTTTCTAGGCAATGTCCTTGGTGGGGCAGGATTCTTGGCCGCATTCTCCGCTGGTCTTTTTTCTGATTTAAATAAAGAGGTCAAAAAAAACTTTGTTTTTTTTGATCACTTTCTAAACAACCTCATAAAGCCGGTAATCTTTGTTGTTTTGGGAGCGATGGTTCCAATCTCTATCATGATCAAAACGTCTCTTTTGGGGATTTTAATCGCCCTTATTTTCATGTTTATCATCAGGCCACTGGTTGTTTTTATTTCTCTTTTTCCTTGGATTATCAAAGGAAGATTTAAACCAGCGGAAATCCTGTTTTTAAGCTTCATTAGAGAAACAGGAGTAATAGGAGCCGTCTTAATTATAATCCTAGTTGACTCCGGTATTGTTAATGAAAATATTGTTTTATCCTTGGGAATGTGGATTATTCTTTTAACTTTAATTATCGAACCACCACTGACGCCTCTTGTTGTTAAAAAAATTGGTTTGGAAAAATAATGAGCAAAAAATATAAAATAAGGTTAGGATTAGACAAGTCATCCACATCCCTGTTTTCTATTCCTCAATCTTCTCATTATCATTATGTTTCAAATCTTAAAATTAACGCTTTAAAATACCAACTGATTGAAGAAAAAAAGTGGGGGAATAAAGTAATTGTTTTAAAAGATAAATCAGAAATAAATTTTACCGTCAAACCTTTTCCTTTTAAATCGTCAATTAACCCAAAATTTACCCTTTCCTCCTACCAAAAAACCAAAATCCCAAAAATCTATCTTACGCCAAATCAATTTATAAATGGAAAAGATACAAAAATCAAATCTTTAGCCAAAAAAGTTTTAGGTCAAGAAACAAATTTATTAACGGTGGTAAAAAAACTTTATGACTTTACCTTAGAATATTTAACTTACGGCAAACCAATTGAGGGTCTTTATCCATACTCTCAAGCGCTAAATGAGAAAATCACTGACTGTGGTGGCTTTTCTACCTTTTTATCTTCACTTTTACAATCACAAAACATCCCCTCCCGCCTTGTTGTTGGCTTTTTAATTAAAAGAAGATCTTTCTTAAAAGAAATCCTTTCAATCGTTAATCTCCCAAAGTTAATATTTAAATTTAAAAAGTTAGAAGTTAGATGGTTGACGTTAGATGACTTATTGATTCACGCCTGGCTTGAGATTTTGCTTCCCGATGGCAGTTTTTTCCCTTTAGATCCCTCAATTGAATGGAGAAGAAAAAAGGGTAAAACTAAAAGACAAGGCGGTTTTGGCTTTATCCCAGCTGATCGTTTGGTTACCTCTTATGGGTGTGATTTCGATTTGAATATTAATGGAAAAAATTATATAATATATTTGTTACAAAAACCAATATTATTAAATTTTAAAATCATATTATGACTGAAGTAAATAAAGAACCAACTTCTGAAACATTAAGATTAAGTTTTGGAGTTTTAGGAGTGATAACATATACTGATCCTGAAACTGGAAAAACATATTATTGCCTGATGATGAATAAAAAAAGAATAAAACCTGGAAAACCAGCATATGGATTTATCGGTGGTGCAATAAAATGCCCACCTGATAAAACCAAAGAAGCATTAAATGAAATCAAAATCAGCCCTTCTGAATACCAAATTGAAGAAGACGACCTTAGAGTATCTGGTATACCAGTAAATTATTCAGAACAAGCTATTAATGCCCTCCTTAATTTAGCAATAAATAATAATCCATTGGGACAACTTTTAAGAGAAATAGAAGAAGAGTTAGGAAAAGAGATTTTGACTATTAACGAAATAATGGGAACAAATATAAAACAACCAGAACATCTTGACGTAATCGTTAAAGAAGTTCAAGAAGCACTTTCTAATGAAAATTGCCGTACATACATTTTTGGACCAGAAAAATCATCTCGAAATCCAAACCAACCATCTCAACGAATAGCATTATGGTTTCAAATAGACTTATCTAAAACACCAGAATTTTTAAAACATATACAAAGTAATTCTGGTAATATAGGAAATTTAGATCCTAAAGACCCTCCATTGTTTTTAATACTTAGTGACGATAAAATAAGAGAATTATTAGGAACTGAACCTCAAGGAGAAAATTATTCTTTAGGAAAATTAGCAATTGCTTCTCAAATAGAAATCTTAAAATAATTTAATGAAAGTTTAAAAAAATTATAAAATATACTTTTTACAAAAATCACTACTTATAACTTGAAACTTGAAACTTAAGAAAAAACACAATTTACAAGTTGCAGATTGCAGGTTATTATGATTAATCTCAATCTTGCTCCCAACGAGACTTTTTCCGACGCTTTAACCTCCTTTTTATTGATCTTCCAACTCTGGCGATGGAAAAGAGGAAAAGAACAAGATGAAATTAAAAAGGAAATATTGAAAAAGTTTTTAAACGTTTCGCCTTCTACGTTTCACGTTTCACTATTTTTATCCGGTCGCTCGGCTCTTTATCATCTTCTTAAAAGTCTAAACCTTAAAAAAGGCGATGAAGTTTTAGTCCAAGCCTTTACCTGTGAAGCAGTTGTTTTGCCTATTGTAGCCCTAAAATTAAAACCAGTTTTTTTCGACATCGAAAGAAAAAGTTTTTCTGCAAATCCTATAGATTTAGAAAAAAAGCTGTCAGAAAAATCCAAAGTCGTCATTCTTCAACACACTTTTGGTATCACACCAAGCCAAAGAGAAAAAATACTTTTTATTATCAGAAAACATAATTTATTGCTAATTGAGGATATAGCGCACGGGATAAACATATCAAAAATCAAAATGAAAAATGCAAAATTGAAAAATCATTTTTTTCTTTTATCATTTGGCCGGTCAAAGAGCCTTTATTCTGTTTTTGGGGGAGCGATAGTTACCAATAACAAAAAAATTGCCAAAAAACTTGATTCTTTCAATCTTCCTTATTCTTCCTATAGTCTAATATTTAAACTTCTTCTTTATAAACCTATAGCATTTATAACTAAATTGACCTATAACATATATTTAGGCAAAATAATTCATTTTTTTAGCCAAAAATTCAATCTTTTAATCCCAGAGATTACCAAAAAAGAAAAAGCAGGGGAGTACGATCATTTTTTTGACAAAAAATACCCCAATGCTTTGGCAATCTTACTTTTAAATCAACTTAATCGCTTCACAAAAACCCAAAACCAAAGAAAAAAAATAGTCAATTTTTATTTAAAAAATTTAAATAAAGTTACAAGTTCCACCACGTCAGACGTGGTTATCAAGTTACAAGTTACACAATCAATTATTCGTTTTCCTCTTCTTATTGAAAATCGCGATAAGATCCTTAAAAATTTAGCCAAAAAAGGCATATTTTTAGGTCGCTGGTACGATAGTCCAGTTGCCCCAAAAGGCTTTCCTTTGGATAAAGTAGGGTATAGGTGGGGAAGTTGTCCGGTAGCGGAGGAAGTTTGCCAAAAAATTATCAATTTACCCACCAATAATATAAAATTAAATGAAGCAAAGAAATTAACCAAAATATTAAACGACGTCTTAAAAACAAAAATTTAAATTATTTTTGATAAAATATAACTATGACTTTAGATATTTTTTTAAAACCAACATCAAAAATCTTTCACTCACTACCAATTTTAGCCGTATATCTTTACGGTTCTCAGATTACTGGCAATAAAAATAAAGACAGTGATTATGATCTAGCAATATTTATTGAAAATAAAAACCAAGTTAATTATCGTGATTTTTTATCAAAAATAATCGAAGACTTTAAATATCCAGAAAAACTTCATTTAAATTTTGTTGATTTAACCCAAAGCTCTCCATTACATCTTTATCAAATAATAAAAAACGGGCAACTAATTTATGAAAAAAATCCTGGTCTTCATATTCAAATAGAATCATTGATTTTGCGATTATACTTTGATGATCAATACCGAAATGCAATTTATTATCAAAAATTAAAAAATAAATATGCCACTTGATAAAAATCTCATTCACGAAAAAATAAAAAAAATCGATGAGTTTATCAAAAGAATTGAGTCAATGGATTTTTCTGAGGATCAATTTATTGAAAATATTGATTATCAGGATTTATTAACTTTTAGGCTTCAACAAGCGATCGAAACAGCAATTGAGGTAGCAACACACATAATCTCCAGTTTAGATTTAGAAAAACCAGAAACCGCCAGAAGTAGCTTTGAGGTATTGGCTAGACATAAAATCATAAGTGAAAATCTTTCAAAAGAAATGATGTTGGCAGTTTCATTTAGAAATATTGTTGTTCATAAATATAGTCAATTAGATTTTTCTCAGCTCTTTCATGATTACAAAGAAGATATTAAAACTTTAAAAAAATTTATTGCCGAAATAGAAAATTTTTTAGATGAAAATCAAAATCATAAATGAAAAAAATCTCTGGCAAAAATTTTTTGACGATAACTGCTTGTCTTCTTTTTTACATTCGTGGGAATGGGGAGAATTTCAACAGTCTTTAGGTTATTCAATAGTAAGATTGGGTTTATTTAACAATAAAAACCAATTAGAAGTAATTTCTTTGGTGATAAAAATAAAAAGTCGGCGAGGAAGTTTTCTGTTTATCCCTCATGGACCAATCTTTAATCAAAATAAAAATGAAAAAATAAAAATTAAAAATTACATCGAAAAAATAAAAAATTATTTAATTACTTTATCTAAAAAAGAAAATTATTGGTTTATAAGAATTGCGCCAATTTTTGAAAATAAAAACGAGTACCAAAAGATTTTTGCTAATTTAGGCTTCAGAACAGCTCCAATTTATATGCATGCTGAAACCACCTGGGAATTGCCACTGATTAATAAAACCGAAGAAGAACTTCTTTCTGCCATGCGAAAAACCACCCGCTATCTTATCAAAAAAGCGGCTCGTGATGGAGTTTTAATTGAAAAAACAGGAGACCAAAAAGCCCTAAAAATCTTTTACAACCTTTACCAAGAAACTGCCAAAAGAGAAAAATTTACCCCTTTTTCCTTTGATTTTATTAAAAAAGAATTTGCCGCTTTTTCAAAATCTAAAAACGCGATGATTTTTTTGGCAAAGATCGCCTCTTCTAATTATAACCAGTTTCAACCAATTTCAACCAGTTTCAACTATCTTGCTGCGTCAATCATTATTTTTACCAAAAATGCCGCCTTTTATCATCAAGGCGCCTCTCTCCATACCAAAATTCCCGCTACCTACTTACTCCAATGGGAAGCCATAAAAGAAGCCAAAAACCGCGGTTGCCTAATTTATAACTTTTGGGGGATTTATGATGAACAAAGACCAGAAAGAACCCCAAAATCTTGGCAAGGATTAACTTTATTCAAAACCGGATTTTGCGGCCAAATTAGACGCTTTCTACCAACCCAAGACTATATCATCTGCCCAAAATACTACCTCACTTATCTTTGGGAAAAGCTTTTGATGTGGAAAAGGTTGAAATAAAATGTTAAAATGGAATGTGAATTTGTTTTCATTATAATATCTTTTACATGGCAACCAAAAATAAGAACAATTATTTAAAAGGAAAACTTTTGAAAATAATCTTTATCTTTTTTTTATTAATTTTACCTGTTACTTTATTCGTATTTTTCCCTCATCAAAATAAAAAAAAACTTTCAGTCAACTCAAATAAGAAAAGCCAAAACAAAGAAAAAATAATCAACGTAAAAACTCCTAATACTACTCCCACTTATACAATAGAAAACTCCTTTCAATCTAAAAAAATGTTTTTTACCTTCAAAGTAGAACACATTGATTTAAAAAATAAGATTATTTACATATTTTTAGACGCAGACAATGATTTTGCAACAAGTGATGCTATTGATTTAGAATTAGAAACCGATAACAACATCGAAATTAAAAAAATTACTCCAGGTGATAGTTTTAACTTTTATCCAAGAAAAATAATTAATGAAAATAGTATCACAGTTACTGGAGCCGCCCTAAGTGAAAATGGTCAAATAAAAATGGCTAAACCTAAATCAAATTTTATTAAACTATATCTTGAAATAAAAAATCCTAAATTAAAGTCTTCTATTAAAATAAATCAAATAAAAACAAAAATCTTTTTCCAAGGAGAAGACATTACCGATATTCAAAAATCTTTTGAAAAAATTAATCTTAATTATTTAAATCAATAAAAAAATGAAAAAAATACATCGAAAAAAAGTTAAAAGAATAAAAACAAGACTTCTAATATTTGGTTTGGGTTTTTTTATTTTTATCATCTTTTTAATTTCGCAACTAAAATATCTTCCTAAAACAAAAGCCCAGATTACAGAGTTTAATTTCAAGATAAAAATCCAAGGTGATTTTACTAACAGAAAAAATATTACCTATAAAGCTTTGGTTTCTTTCTATACTCCATATGAAAAAAGGTATGAGTTTAAAGACCAAGAATTTATCTTAGTTGAAGACAATATTTTTAAAACTAAAATCTATATTCCTGATTTTGAAAAAAACAATATCTATTCATTTTTTATAAAACCAGAGAAATACTTAGGACGTGTTTTTTCCAACTATGTAATAGAAAAAGACGCGGTTGACATTGATTTAACAAGTAAATATTTTTATGGCGGGGATATCTTTCCTTATGACGGTGAAGTCACTGGATATGACTTATCAAAAATTTTTAAAAATATGGGAAAAAATGTTAATGAAACTGACATTAATCAAGATGGAACGACGGGCGTTCAAGATTATTTAATGACTTTGCATACCTTAAAAAACAATATAACAGAAGACAAAATCACCCTCTTACCCAAACCAACATTAACACCAACTTTAACGCCAACCATAACTCCAACTATCACCCCAAATCCAACAATAACTCCAACTATCAACCCAACTCCAACGCCAACTCCAACAGTGACTCCAACAGCAACTCCAACAAAAACCCCCACTCCAAGTCTAACACCAACACCGACAATAACACCTATCCCAACAAAGACACCAACTCCAACGCCAACAATCAATCCAACTCCTACAATAGGACCTTCAAACACACCAACTCCAACCCAAAATATTATTTCCCAAAGTAATTTATGTTTACAGATGGAATCGGAACTTCCCAATTCAACACTACACTATCCAAATGCTTATTATGGTATTACCAAAACGAACCCCAAAGTGTGTGCAAAAAATTTACGTTATTTTTCCCTTCCTTATCGCAATCCAAACTGTAAACCAACTGAAAATGGAATAAAAAAAGCTCATGATTTAATGAGAAGATATTACCCATCATACTTTAACCAAACAAAAATTTTGGATCAATGGCAAACCGTACAAAAATACGCTGAAAAATATAATTTTAATCCACTTTTTGTCATTGCTTTATGGATTGAAGAATCAGCAGCCGGTGGCGCAACCCAAGCTCAACAACTGGGATGTTTATATCGTTTAAATAAAAATGATACTTTTACATATCTTCCACCTTCATCTAATATTTGTGAACAGATGGAATGTTTATTTGGTAGAAAATCGGTTGTCCCTGATAATTTCGGTCTTTGGGCTTGTCAATATCAACACGGAATGCGGGCTTGGCAAAATAATACCTGCACCCAAACGGTCACTTTCACAAGAGATGTTGATTTTTGGTATAACTACATAGGCGGTGAAAATTTACCCAATGAGTGTAAAACTGTTTACTACTCAAATTGTCAATAAATTTTAATCAAATATTTTTAAGCTCTCACCTATAATTTGAAAACAGGGTAGGGGAATATTCTACATTGCTATAAAAATCCAAATATTTATTAAACCACCAAAAAAATTATTAAAACCAAATAAAAAAAGACATAAACAGATTAAAAGAAGAATAAACCAAATCTTAAAAATTAAATAAAAAAATTAATTAAAAAATTTAAAAAAAATAGATTTTGCCTCATAAAAAAACAAATAATCTCCCCTCTCATTAAAATTCCATAACATCGTAAAAGATACAATTTACGACGTTATATGCGCCTTTACCCTCCAATATCTATCCATATAACTGTCAATCGTTGCCCTCTGATTATTTTTAGGTATGATCACATAGATTCCCACCTACGCGGGAGTGACAGAATTACTCCATGTCATTCCTGACTCCGATCAGGAATCTATATAATTGTCAATTTGAATATCTATCCATTAAAAAGAGGAAGATCTTTTGCTTCTTATCTTATTTCTTTAATTATTTTTATTTTTTTCTTTATTAATTTTTCAATAATTTTAAAAAATAAACAAAAAATAACCTCTTCTTCGGTGAAACAAATACTATTTTTAAAACGATTTAATTTAGATTGTTTTATTAATCTAAATTGATATTTTCGAGGCTAAGTCTGAAAGATTAGTCAATAAACGTCTATTTAATTTAGAGCAATATAACAATCCATAATCTAATTTTTGAGGCTGTTTTTAACTTTTTAAGCATCAATTTTTTATTCAATTTAGATTGTCAAAATAATCTAAAACTTAAAAATCAAGGCTAAATTATCCTTTGATGCTACCAGAATTATATTTAAATTTAGATTGTTTTGACAATCTAAAAAATAATTTTAGCCTTAACTTTTATCAGTTATCCACAAAGAGTGATATAACTCTTATACTTGAATTTACAAATTCATGTCATTTATGACTTGTTCAGGAATCTATAAAATTGTATTGTCAGATTACATAGATTCCCGCTTTCGGAGGAATGACAATAAAGTGTATATATATAAATTTGGATTGTATTAACAAGCTAGGTGTTAATTTTTAGCCTTGTTTTTTATATTAATTAGAAATTAGGAATTAAAAATTAGAAATTTAATTTTATAAATACCCTATAGTTTTTTATTTATATCCTATAGTTTTATTCACGTCCGTATCTTTTATATTTCTTTTTTATTTTTTAATTTTTCTCCTCCCCTCTTCCCCATCTTCTCTACCATCTAATCGACAAAAACACAAAAACTAAAATTAATCCTAAAACTAATAAAAATTCTCTCACTGTTTGAGCAAATAATCTTTTATCAATAAAGTGATAAATCAAACCAATTAAACTATAATAAATACCGGTTGGCAGTAGACTAAAAACTGTAATCGGCACCGGTAAAAATGAAAAAACAATAATTATCTGCGCCACCACCAAAGCTAAAAATAAACTATAATAAAAAAGTTGTTTCTCAATTTTCATTTTTAAATGGACACTCCATAAAAGCTGTAAAGCGAATAGAAAAACAATTAGTAGTCCAACTAGTCCATTGACTAAAAATCCTTGCCGAAAAGAAAAAAGGATATTAAAAATAAAAAAAAGAATAATTGTTTGATAAAAAAAATTAATCGAAAAAGCCGCCCGATATAAACTTAAGTTCTTCTCTACTCCAACATTAAAAATATTTGAAGCCAGTAAAATCGCATAAATAGAGATCGCATAAAAAATAATAAACGGTAACCGCGTCAACCAACGACCAGGAAAAAGAAAATAAAATAAATAAAAAGCTGTCGTTAAAAAAATTGGCATCAAAAAAAGCATCAACCATTCAATTTTTTTAATATCTTCTAGAAGAGAAAAATAAGTAAAAAAATAAGTGGTGATAATTAAAATTGGAAGAAAAAACCAGGCTTTATCGAAATAAAAAAAAGTTGAAATTAAAAGTAAAAAAGAAAGACTAAAAACAGCTATAGCAAATCTTAATCTTTTTTCTATCTTTATAAATCGCTTTTCAAGAATTTTATTGATTTTGATAAAATTCATAGGGAATTTCACAATTAAAATAAACCCTTTGAATATCATCAAGGTTTTCCAAGGCTTCAACTAAATCAATAAGGGTTTTTGCTTTTTGCTGATTATTAATTTTAATTAATGTTTGAGGCTTATAATCAATCTCTATCGAATCAGGTTGTATCTGGCCAAAAATCTCTTTTACCCGACCTAAATTTTCGAAAGGAAAATAAAGATAAAAAGCCTCATCATCTTGATCGATATCAAAAGAAGAAAGCTTATCGGCTAATTCGAAAATCTTTTCTTCACTCACTTTCTCTTTTTTAATAATCACTAAGGCACATCGTTTAAATAAATAAGAAACTGCCCCTGGTGTGGCTAATTTAGCATTAAAATTAGAAAGAACATTTTTTACTTCACTGAAAGTTCGATTGGGGTTGTCAGAAGAACCTTCAATAATCAAAGCCACTCCTTCGGGTCCAAACGCTTCGTATGTTACTTCTTTCAAAGAAGAGGCATCAGGTTTGGTAGCTTTATCAATCGCCCGATTGATATTATCTTTGGGCATATTAGCTTGCTTGGCTTTTTCAATCACCAAACGAAGCTTAACATTCTTTTGTGGATCGGTAATGCCGCCCCCAGCAACAACCGCCAAAGTAATCATTCGGGAAAGTTTGGAAAAAATCTTTCCCCTTTTTTTATCTTCCGCTTCTTTTTTTCTTTTAATGTTTGCCCATTTAGAATGTCCGGACATAATATTTTAAAAATCAAAAATTAAAAATCAAATATCAAAATTACATATCAAAAATCAAAAAGAACCATATAAAAAAATTTAAAAAAATATTTAATTTGCTCATTATTCATTTTTACTATGTCATTTTGCATTTTGCTTTTTGATATTTGCATTATTTATTATACTTGACTTTTTTAAAATTTAACATATACTTTTTAAATAATTTTTAAACATATGGAAAACATTAAAAAATTAGAAAATCAAGCTGTTGAGGCAGCTTTTAATAATGATTGGGAAAAAGCGATTAACCTTAATAAAAAGATTTTAAAAATTGATAAAAATAATCTTGATGCGATTTTGCGCTTGGGTTTTGCCTATTTTCAGAATCAAGAATTCAAAAAAGCAAAAACTATTTATCAAAAAGGCCTAAAAATTCAACCCAATAATCCGGTAATTTTAAACTACTTAAAAAAAATTGAGATTATTGAAAAAAAGAAAAAAGAAGATAAAAAAATTAATAGTTTCTTAGCCAATCCAGAACTATTTTTAGAAATTCCTGGAAAAACTAAATCAGTGGCTCTTGTTAATTTAGGCCAAAAAGAAACTTTAGCTAAATTAAATATTGGTGAAGAGGTTAGTTTAACGATTAGAAGAAGAAGAGTGGTGGTTAAGACAAAAAACAACGAATTTGTTGGCAACTTACCTGATGATATTGGAAAAAGAATGATAATTTTAATTAAAGGCGGCAATCAATACTCAGTTTTTATCAAAGAAATATCTTTGAATAATGTAGTTGTTTTTATTAAAGAAGAAAAAAAATCAAAAAAACTACAACGCTTTATTTCTTTTCCCTCATTAACTAATAAAAATTTATTAGAGATAAAAAATGAGGAAGAAAAAAATGACGAAGAGGGTGAGGAAGAAATCTTAAGCGATGATTTAGAAAAACTAGCCGAAAGTCTAATTGAAGAAAAAGAAGACTATCTTCCTTTCGATTCTTCATTAAATGAAGATTTTGAGGAAGAGGATATAGAATAATGAATAATTTTATTTTTCAAAAAAACAATGGTTCCTTTTATTCTCTTTTGATCAATGAGTCTAAAAATTTCTTTTGGTAAATTAAAATCACTCATTGACCATAAAGCTAAGATAAAAGAAATTAAAAAAATCGCAAGAAAAACAATCACCATAGTTTTTAATTATCCACCTCCCAATCTTTTTCCAACTTTCCTAACTTAATTATTATATCAGATACCGGCGTTTCCCCCGATTTAAAACTGCAAGAGAAAAATTGTTTTATATCTTTTACTGTCTGAGTTTTGATTTTTAAAGAAGTGACTATCTGACAAGATTTATTTAAATCAAATTTTTTTTGACTTAAATCAACCACCCTAATCCCCTCCCCTTCTAAAATTTGGGCTAATAATTTGGCGGTTTGATAATTTCTGTTATAAAGAATTTGGATTGTTAGATTTTCCTGACGATATATTTTTTTATAAAAAATGCCGATATTTTTTTTAAAAAAATCGTTTTGATCAAACTTTTTTTGATTAGAAATAGAGATTGTTTGATAAAAACTTGGTTTTTTCAACCAAAGATAATAAAAAGTCATTAACCGATCGATAAAGTTGGCGTTTGATTTATTGAAAAAAATCTCTGTTAATGTCGGCCACATTTTTTTGTCATTTTTTTCATCAAAATAGATTTCGTCTTTTTTAGAATAAAAATAAAGATCGATAAAAAAACTATTACTAGCAGAAAAAATTCTTTTAAAAAGATTGGGTTCTTTTTCCAAAAAAATAAGCTTCCCCAAAGCACCAACTCGATAAAAACCATATCCACCAGGAACCAATATTGAAAGATTAACCGGATAATAAATAAGATAGGTCAAATCATTGTTTAAGCTTAAAGAATAAACAACGGTTTTTGGACCATAAAAAACCAAGTTTACTCGTTCCTTTTTATTTAAAAATATTGATGATTTAAGGTTTAAAACAATAAAAAAAATTAGCCAAAAAAAGATAATTAAAAATTTAAATAATTTAAATCCCTTCATATTCTAATCTTATTCTTTTAATTTTATTATTAATTTCCTCTTTATCTAAGCGATGAAAAAGATAGATTTTTTTGATAATTGAAATAGCCGCTTCCAACTCTGGCTGAACAACGACCTTAACACCTAAATCCTTAAGATGAGGATTATTTCTTTGATTGTGACTACGAGCAATGATTAAAATTTGAGGATTTAATCTTTTCGCTTTTAAAATAATATCTTCTTGATCATAATTATTAGGTAGAGCTAATATTAATATTATTGCCTCTTCAATTTGGGCGAAATCTAAAATATCAGGATCAGTTGGATCGCCATAAATAATATTAATACCTTCTTTTTTGGCTCTTTCAACTAAGTGAAAATTATAATCAATTGCCAAAAATGGAATATTAGCCAACATCAATGATCGACCGATAAGACTACCAACCCGACCATAACCGCAAATAATAATATGATTTTTAATCGATAAAACATCAATTGGTGATTGATTTTTATCAATTTTAGTGGTAATAAACTTTTCTAAAAACGGAAAGTTTTTTTTACAAAAACGACGTAGAGTTTGATGAATTTTTTCTTTATTTTCAATCATTATTGGCGTAATAATTAAAGTCAAAAGAACCACGGTGATGATGAAAAGATAAGTCTGCCTATCTACCACGCCATTGGCAAAAGCGGTTGACATTAAAATAAAAGCGTCTTCATCGATTTGAAAAAGATAGAGCGCCAAAGAAAAAGCGGTTTTTGAATGAAAACGAAAGAAAATAAAGATTATAAGAATAATTAAAGCTTTAATCAATATTAAAAGGAAGGTAAAAAGAAAAATTTTTGGTAAAAAAGAAAAAATCGCCAATAGTTCGATATGACTGCCAACAAAAATAAAAAAAATTATCGCCAAAAGATCACGCAACGGTCTTATTTCTGAAAAAATATGATGGTGTTCTAAAGTCTGAGCCAGTAAAACCCCAATGACAAAAACAGTAAGCAGAATTGGTAAATGAAAAAACAAAGAAAAAGCAATCATCGAAAAAATAAAAAGAATCGTAAAAAAATTTAAAAGTTCTCTTGAGGTACGACTGATTTTATTAAAAACTAAAGGCAGGATTTTTTGGCCAAAATAAAAAAGTAAAAAAATGATTAAGCTAGCCTCAATCATCCCGAAAATAATTTTTGTTGAAACATCAAAAAAGGAAAGACTTTTTGCCGTTAAAGAAGTAAAAATAATCATAAAAGGAATAAAGGCTAAATTTTGAAACATTAATATTCCCATCGCTAACTCTCCCAAAAATGTTCCCTCTTCTCCCCTTTCTTCAATGATTTTAGCAACTACTGAAGTTGAGGAAGATGATAAAGCAATTCCAATAAGAAATGATTCCAACAACGAAAAACCGAAAATAAAAGATAAAAAAACAATAAAAAAAATTGAAAGAGTAATTTGCAAAATGCCACCAATAATAATCAATCTTTTTAAAGAAAAAATCCTTGAAAAATTAAGCTCTAAACCTATGGTAAATAAAAGAAAAATAATCCCAAAATATGCTAAATTGTTAATTGTTTCAACAGAAAAAAATCTACCAAAAAAATTAATTAAAATAACACCCCCCAAAAGATAACCAACAATTGGAGAAATTTTAGCTTTTTGGATAAAGTAAGAAACAATAAAAGGAACGCCTAAAAAAAGAACGAAATTTAAAACAGTTGTTAAAGGAATATCGGTCATAAAAAAAGTATATACTCATCTTAGAAAGATTTGCAACCTATTATCTCTATCTCTAAAAAATCTTTTACTATCTTGTCACGATCGTGATAAGATGGTAAAACCAAGTCTCACTTGCTAAAACCACGTCAGACGTGGTAAAACCAAGCCAGACTAGGTAAAAAATAAGTTAAAAGTTGTTAAAAGATACTGAAGAATAAATCCTGTAGAGACGTGATTAATCAGGTCCTTAAAAAATCGCCATATTCAATTCTCACTACATCCAATAAAGTAGATAAATTTAGTTTTTGAAAGAGTAAGAAATTATTTATATAATGCTTCTACTAATTTTTGGCTTGGCGGTTGCTGATCTTTTGGGACTTTTATCTTTATTTCTTTACCATTAATATTAAAAGTATACTCCTTCCATTCAATTTCGTCGATTTTTATTAGAGTATAAGAATAATTTCCTCTTGTTTTTCCATAGACACCTTTGCTTATTTTTTCTAAGGGAACATCTTTTAAAATTTCTTTTGGAGAAGGTTGTTTTATAAATAGCGCAATCAAGGAATGAGTATTATTTTTTATTTCTAAAGCCAGGTTTGAAAAAGCATTAGGTCTTATCTTAGGAGTCCCGGCTAAAAATATTTTTTGTATTAAAAAAGAACTTAAAAAAAACCCAAAAATAAACGTAATTAAAATTTTGAAATATAACTGTAATTTTTTATTTTTCATCTTTTTTAACTTGCTGCAAGTCAATTTCTAATTCGATTGGTGATTGTATATTTAAAGTTTGTATATTACGATCAAAACTAACTTTAGAAGTGCTTCCTCCATATTGTTGTTCAGCATGATCTATGGAAATTTGGATTGGAAATATATAGTGAGGAGGATAATAACGAGGAATACGAATAGTAAGTTCCATCACAGAAGTAGTATAGTTTATTCTTGTACACCCTATATCAATATCAATTATAACACTAGTAGATAAAAAGCACCCAAATTTTTGCCGAGCTAATACATTATCATTTTTATCAGCAATCGCGACCATATCAATCCATTTTTTTGCTTGATTTTTTACTGTTATTTTAACTCTAACTGGAATTGTAGAAAGCTCAGGAACCAAACAAGTATTTTCTCTACTACAGTCGCCTGAATATTTATCGTTTCTTAGATCTTCTATTTTTTTACAAGAAAAACGACATGAATCACTATTCTGACCACAGTCTCTTCTTACATATCGTGTACCCTTATATTTCTGAGCAGTTAAACTTACAAGAACATCACATTCTTCAGGATATTCATGAGGACAAGTAAGCCCTCCTTCATGTGGATAAACACCATAATTAGTACATGTTCCAGCTGGTGTTGGTGTTGGGTCTTCTGTTGATTTTTTGTCTGGTGTTGATGTTGTGGCTGGTGTTGTGTCTGGTGTTGATGCTAGGATTTTGGTTGGGGTTGGGAAAACGCAGATGCCGATTTCATGTGGGAATTGTGTCGAACACACTAAATTTCCGTCACAATAATAATGTGTTTTTCCATCTCTTACTCCTATTTTACAAGGCTGACCTTCGCGACTTTCTTGGGTAATACCAGTTGGATTTGGAATTGTTGAGATTGGGGTTTTGGTTTGGCTTACTCTTGGATTTGGGTTTGATGTTATTGTTTGTGTTGGGGTTGATGAATTTGGGTTTGGGGTTGGATTTCCTCCTTCTTTTTGTTCACAACTAGAATTACACTCATTAACAGCCAAATCAGCGCCCGGTACCGGCGCAATATCAGGTGCTCCAGCTTGACAAGTTCTACAAGTGGCGCATCCGGGTTTTTCTGTTCTTTTGCCTCCTTGACAAACCCCATCAATGATTACATATCGACCACCTTTGTAATTTGAATCACAGCTTTCTTTAATTGCTCGCTGATAAATAAAACCATCAGGCATCCCACAACATCCTTCGTCACAGTTAGCTTGGGTTGGTTGTGGTTGAGTACCTGAGACATTCAATGGGGTTTTGTTTCCCTTATCTGGACCACATTCAGTCCGAAAATCAAAAGCCACTAAGTCATAAACCGCCCCGGCTTCAACTTGATCATCCATTTTTACCGAAAAAGTACACCTTGTCCCTGAACAAGATCCCGAACGCATTCCATAAGGCCAACCACCATTTTTACTAATTCCACAAGCCATCGTGTAGGGGCTGGCACCATTGGTGGAAGCTAAACAAGTAAAAGTTTGTCCGGGGGCAACATTACCCGAATAAGACACACTCGATACTTGTGAACACCCAGCGGCCTTCGTTTTTATCGTTTGTGTTTTTTTCAAAAAAACTGTTGAAGCTAAAGAAGAAATACCAACAACAATCAGAGTACCAAGGGTAATAATGGTTGAGATTTCTCCTTTTAGAAACTTTTTCTTCATTATAAAAAAATTATAAACAATCCCTTTAAAAAAAAGCAATAATAATTTATACCCGCAGTTTTTTTTCGCAGTCAATACAATAGGCTGATTCTGGGATAATCTTCAAACGTGCTTGGGGAATTGCTTTTCCACATTTCTGACAGATTCCATACCTTCCTTTATTAATCCGAATTAAAGCAGCCTTAATATCTTCTGCTCGAATGCTTAAGTCTTTTATCTGTGCCTCAACCGTATCATGACCTAACTGTTCCCGAACATCGGTATCAACGGCGGCGTTATCCGAAGCATGATCGGGATCTAAAAAAGGATCTTCTTTCTTTAATTCCTCAATCTTTGCCAAAAGATCTTTAAGATCTTCCTCTAATCTTTTTTTTTGTAAATTGATAAACTCTTGCGAAAAGGCTTTGACCATATTTTTTCAAATTGATAACAATTGGTTTTCTAAAATAATAAAGAAAATATCCGGTCGTTGTCAAGAAGATAATCTTAGAAACCATTAAATTAAAACTTAAACCAAAAAAGTATAAATGATTATCCTTGATTTTGTCAAATAGAAAATAAGTTAAAGAAAAAAACCAAAAGAAAAAATAAAAAAGAAAACCAAAAGAAAGCTTGTCCTTTCTTATTAAAAAAAGAAGTTTATAAGTAAGATAACAACCGAAAAAAAATAATAAACTTTCATAAAAAGAAGTCAAATGTCTTACCCCATCAAAACCAACAAATTTTGCCGCCAAAAAGAACTTCGTTTTTGTCCCCACCTCTGCCCCAGAAAAAAAACTGCCCAGTTTACCAAAAGCCAAAGCCAAAAACAAAGGCGGGATAAAATAATCAACAAGAAGAAAAAACTTTAATTTTTTAAATAAAGAAAATATAAAAAGCCC
>Ga0308411_10000633_pt1 | contig 23526 bp, 16 predicted proteins | sample HotsprottomLayer_2_FD_203530 | JGI IMG/M metagenome (GOLD analysis project Ga0308411, IMG submission 203530) | Hot spring phototrophic mat microbial communities from Octopus Spring, Yellowstone National Park, Wyoming, United States -... | ecosystem: Environmental > Aquatic > Thermal springs >...
GCAGTTGCCGCCGCTGGATGGTCCGGAAGGCGCCGATGCCGCCCTGGAACTTGCCGAAGAACGGGTTCTCCACAACGTCGAGCAAATGCCGGCCCCACTGCTGGAGCAGGATCGGGTCGTTGGCGTTCTCCATGCGGTTCCAGAACAGGTGGGTCGTCTTGCTTCCGACGTAGCCCGCTTCGACGAGCGTCTCGGCATTCAACTGCCGCTGAATCGACAGTGTCCAGTTGCCGATGTAGGCGTGCGGACTGTCGCGGAAGTCGACTCGGATGTTCTGCCCGACGAACGTCGTCTTGCCCTTCTCCGGAAAGACGAAACCGGCGGCGAAGGGGTTTGACCAGGAGCCGCCCACCGGCGGAGTGAACGGAATCGGATTCGGCGGCCCGAGCGACAGCGCGTTGGTGGTGAACAAGCCGGTGCCGAAATCCGTCGCCGCGGCGTTCAGGCCGTTGTTGGCGGCGTTCAGAATTCCCGCGCCGACGCGGATCACCATGTTCGGGCTCACCTGATAGGCGATGCCGAGGCGCGGCGCAGGCGTCCAGTATTGCGGATCGCGGTGGTAGCCGCCGGGTGGCACCCATTTGAAGATGCCCTTCATTCCAGTCTGCGGCTCGGTTTCGAACGGATCGAAGTAACCGATGGCGCCGAACTTTTCCGCGTAGGGCGAGATGTACTCATAGCGGAAGCCGAGGTTCAACGTCAGCCGCGGCGTAATGCGCCAGTCGTCCTGGAAGTAGAAGGAGTTGTAGCGCTGGACCAAGTACATGTACGGCGTCGTCTCGATGCTGCCGGAAATCGGCACGCCCAGCAGGAAACTCGCAAAGCCGTGGCCGGAGTTGATCGCCGTCACCGCCGGGTTCGGCCCCTGCGTGTAGACGCGATCGAAGACGAACTGGCCGCCGGAGTTGCGCGACAGGAACGCCGCCATCTTCATGCGCTGGAGGTCGACGCCGAACTTGATGTTGTGCCGGCCGCGCACCAGCGTGACGTGATAAAGCGCGTGCCAGGTGTCCTGCGGGTGTTGGCTCTTGCTGTTGCCGCCGGTCTGGCCGACGCCCAAGTTGCCGACCTCGTTGGCGCCGAAAACAGCCACGGCCAGCCCCGTCCCGGTGGCATACTGTTGCACGAGGATCTCGGGGAACTGGCGATAGGTCACGGCATTGGCCAGGCTGGCCGGAAAGCCGAGCGTGGCCAAGTCGAATCCTTCGCTCACCGGATAGCGGTTGAAGTTCAGCCGGGTGTAGGAGATCCGGAACTCCCCAAGCAGGCTGGGCGAATAGGCCGACGTCAGGCTGATGCCGGCATTTCGCGTCGGATTCGAACTCCACGTGCCGCCTGGGAAGGCGATGTCGATCAGACCCTTGAGATAGGCTTCGTGTTGCGAGCCGCCGAAGCGCCCGAACATGCGGTGTTTGTCGCTAAAGACGTGGTCGATGCGCGAAAACCAGATGTTCTGGTTGGTGACGTTCTTTCCCGAACGGAAGTAGTTGTTGACTTGGCCGAACTGCTCGCCGGGCCGGTTCGGATCCGGCCAGTATTTGGCGACGTTGGTCGAGATCGGGTGAATGCGATTGCTCGGGATCCGGTTATTGGGGAACGGATCACGAACAAAGGTGCCGGGAGCGGCCGGATTCGGCCGCGTGGTCAGGTAGTCGTAGATGACGATCTGGCTGCCGTTGCGGTCCCGCGCGCCGCTGAAATCCCCCTGCTTCCACTCCGAGAGCGGCACCGTGCTCAAGAACGACTGTGGCGACCCCTGCCGGATCCCCTCGTAGTTGCCGAAAAAGAACGTCCGGTCGCGCACGATGCGGCCGCCGCCGGCGGCGCCGAACTGGTTGTACTGGAACGGGAGGCGCGCCACGCGGTTGCGGTTGTTGGACCAGGAGTTGGCATTCAGCTTGTCGCTCCGCAGAAACTCATAGATGACGCCGTGGAACTCGTTGGTTCCGGAGCGCGAGGCCACATTGATGACGCCGCCTCCGGCACGGCCGAATTCCGAGGAGTAGGTCGCCGTCTCGATCTTGAACTCGGCCACCGATTCGAGCGGAAAGGCGTACGATTGGCCGCCGGAGGTGAAGCCGCGTGAATCGCCGCCGTCCATCAAGATCGCGTTCTGCATCGCCAGGCCGCCCGAGATCCGGGCGTTGCCGGCTGTGCCGATCGCGTCCCCGCCGGCGCCGACCTGCCCGCGCGTGGGGATCACGCCCGGCGCCAGAGCGGCCAGTTGCCTTGGATCGCGGCCGAGCAGCGGCAACTCGACCACCCGGCGGGTCTCCACCGTCTTGCCTAAGCTCACTCGCTGCGTTTCAAGCTGCACCGCTGTCGCGGTGATCTGAACCGTTTCGGTCACCTGGCCCACTTCGAGCTGCACGTCCACCTTGACCGTCAGGCCGACCGACAGCGGAATGTTGGTTGCCCGGAATGCACGAAACCCGGGCTTTTCCACGGTAAGGTCGTAGATGCCCGGCGGCAGCGCCGGGATCACGTAAATGCCCGCACTGTTGGTTTCGGCGCGGTGGGTGACGTTGGTGGCGACGTTGCGCGCCACCACCGAGGCGCCCGGTACGACCGCCTGCGTCGAATCGGTCACCGTCCCGGTGATGGTGGCGCGCTCGCCCTGCGCAAACGCCACACCCGCCGAGAAAACCAGGATCGCAATGGAAAACTTTAGAGTTGACATCGAAACCCTCCTTGCTCGGGCCTTCCCTCATCTCCCAGGGGCGAGCTAATTATACATCCATTCCACCGGCAAGGGAAGTCCTTCGCCCGAGCGCCTCAAATGAACTTGTACTGCCCGGGGACCGGCAGCGGCGGCTCGTCCATTTTGAGGTCGTAGCCGAAGACCTTCGGCTGGAGATCCTGCTGGGAGGCCATGATCATCTCCCAGGTGATCTCCAGGCCCGAATAGGCGGACTCGCGCGCCATGATGCAGGTGAGCGTGCTCTCGGCCACCTCCTTGCCGTGATTGATGTACGGGCCGGCCCCGAGGATGCTGTTCACCATGTCGATGTGCTCTTTAACCTGGGGATTGACGTCGCCGGGCCGCCGCATCTGCGGCAGTTGGATGCTGCCTTTGGTGCCGATGATGAGCTCGCTCACCTCGCGAAAACACCCCTGCGGATACTGCCGGCAGTGGCTGAACATCCGCACGCCGTTCGAGTAGACGAACTCCGAGCTCATGTGGTCGTAGATGTTGCCGTAGAGCGACTCGCGCGGCCGCCAGGCCGCTCCGCCGCTCGCCACCACGCGCTCGGGGTGCGCGCCCAGAAGGAAATTCACGATGTCGATGTTGTGGAAGTGCTGCTCGACGATCTGGTCGCCGCACAGCCAAACGAATGAGTACCAGTTGCGGTGCTGCCACTCCATGTCGCCCCAACCCGGCTCGCGCCGCCTGGCATGCATCACCGGCCCGCTCAGGTAGCGCACGTGCGCCGCCACCACGTCGCCGATTTCGCCGTTGCGGATCCGATCGATCACTTCCAGCGTGGCCGGATCCGATCGTTTCTGCGCGCCGGACATGACGGTGAGACGCTTCTCGGCGGCTTTCTCTGCCGCCCGGAGCACGCGGCGGACGCCCACCGGGTCGGTCGCAAACGGCTTTTCGGCGAAGATGTGCTTGCCCGCCTCCACCGCCGCCTCGAAGTGCTCCGGCCGGTAGCCGGGCGGGGTAGTAAGCAGCACGATGTCGATGTCGGTGGCGAGCAGCTTCTTGTAGGCGTCGAAGCCGACGAAGTGGTGCTCGGGGGGAACCTTGATCCGGTCCTGAATGCCGGCAAAGCGGCCGGCCGGATCGCGCAGCCGGGCCAAAGACTGCTCGAGCTTGTCCTCGAAGATGTCGGCCATCGCCGTCAGTTCGACGTTCGGGTTGCCGCTGAGCAGATCGAAGACCGCCCCCGTGCCGCGGCCGCCGCAGCCGACCACGCCCGCCTTGAGCCGGTCCTTTCCGCCACGCGACTGCGCGCTGAGGATGCCGAAGGCGGGCGCGCTGCCGGCCGTCTTCAACAGGGCCCTTCGGGTAAGTCCGGTTTGCGTCTCCATAAGCTCCTTCCTGATGTCGATTGCGCCAACAATTGTATAACCTGAAGAACGGTTCGATTCAGGATACAGCGGTCATGAAACTGAACATGTCACCGGAGGAGTTCCGCCACTGGGGCCACCGCGTCGTCGACTGGATTGCGAATTACCTCGAGCACATCCGCGACTACCCGGTGCTGGCGCAGATCGAGCCCGGCGAGCTCGTCTCGCGACTTCCGAAAGCGGCGCCGGAAGGGGGCGAGCCGATGGAGGCGATCTTCGAGGACTTCGAAAGCCGAATTCTGCCCGCCGTCACGCACTGGAATCATCCCCGCTTCCACGCCTACTTCTCGGTTTCGGCCTCGCCGCCGGGCATTCTGGCCGAGGCGCTTATCGCGGCGTTGAACATCAACGGCATGCTGTGGAAGACCTCGCCTGCTTCCACCGAACTCGAGCAGGTGACGCTCGGCTGGCTGCGTGACTGGCTCGGTTTGCCGGAGCGGTTTTTCGGCGTCATCCACGACACGGCCTCGCTCAACGCCGTGCACGCCATCGCCGCCGCCCGTTTCCGCGCCGACCCCGGGGTGAGGCGCCGCGGCCAGACGCAGCCGCTTGCGCTCTACACCTCCGAGCTGGCCCACTCCTCCATCGAGAAGGGCGCCATGGTGCTTGGCATCGGCCTGGATCAGGTGCGCAAGATCGGCGTGGACGAAGCCGGGCGGATGCGCGCCGATCTGCTCGAGGAGGCCGTTCGGCGGGACCTGGCCGAGGGACGAACGCCGTTCTGCGTTTGCGCCACCGTGGGGACGACGGGGATCACCAGCATCGATCCGGTGCCTGAGATCGCCTCCGTCGCCGAGCGCTACGGGCTCTGGCTCCACGTCGACGCCGCCTACGGCGGGGCGGCGGCCGTGGCCGAGGAGTATCGCTGGGTGCTCGCCGGAGCCGAGCGCGCCGACTCGCTGGTGGTCAACCCCCACAAGTGGCTCTTCACGCCGCTCGACCTCAGCGTGCTCTATACGGCTCACCCGGACCTGCTGCGGCAGACCTTCTCCGTCGTCCCCGATTACTTGCGGACGAGCGAAGATAGCCGCGCCGTGAATCTGATGGATTACGGCGTGCCGCTCGGCCGCCGGTTCCGCGCGCTCAAGCTGTGGTTCATCATGCGCTACTTCGGCCGGCGAGCCGTCGCCGAAATCATTCGCCGACACATCGGCTGGGCGCAACAGTTCGCCGGCTGGCTTGCCGCCGACTCGCGCTTTGAGCTGGCGGCGCCGGCGCCGCTCTCGGTGGTCTGTTTCCGCCTGAAGAGCTCCGATGAGGCCAATCGACGCCTGCTCGATGCCGTGAACGCCTCCGGCCGCGCCTATCTGTCGCACACCGTCCTCAACGGCCGCTTCGTCATCCGCTTTGCGGTCGGCCACATCGCCACCACCGAGGAGGACGTGCGCTCAGCCTGGCAGGCCATCTCGGAGGCCGCCGGCCGGCTAGGAGGCTGAAGCCGACGCGGCCAGATGTTTTTCGACGGCCGCAAGAAGCTGCGTCCGGTTCACCGGCTTCGTGAGGTAGTCGTCCATGCCGCTCGCCAGGCACAGCTCGCGATCGCCGGCCATGGCATGCGCGGTCAAGGCAATGATCGGCAGTTGCCTCCAGCGCGGGTTGGCGCGAATTCGGCGCGTAGCCTCCAGCCCGTCGACCACAGGCATCTGAACGTCCATGAGAATCAGGTCCGGCCGGAAGCGGTCGAGCCTTTCGATCGCCTCTCCCCCGTGCGCCGCCGTCTCGACGCGATAACCCTCGCGTTTGAGCATGGCCGCCACCACGCGCTGGTTGATGAGGTTATCTTCAACCACGAGGATGCCCGCCTTGCCGACGCCCGGCTCCGGCGAAAGCTCGCCCTCAGCCGTCCCCGCCGGCTCCGCCCCCGGCGGCCCTGCAACCTCCCTGAGAGGCAGCTCCACGCGGAAGGTGCTGCCTTTGCCCACTTCGCTTTCCACCGTGATCTCGCCGCCCATCATCCGCACCAGCTTCCGCGTGATGGCGAGCCCCAAACCGGTGCCGCCGAACTGCCGGGCCGTCGATCCGTCGGCCTGGGTGAACTCCTCGAAGATGACGCTCAACTTGTCCGCGGGAATGCCGATGCCGGTGTCGGAGACCTCGATGAGCAGCGGGGCGGCGGCGCCGTCGCCGGCACCGGCCCGCCGCAGGCGCAGCTCAACGCGCCCTTCGCGCGTAAACTTCACAGCGTTGCTCAGCAGGTTGTTCAGGATCTGCCGGAAGCGCATCGGGTCACCGACGATCCAGGCCGGCGAGCCGCTTTCGATTGCCGTGCGCAACACCAGACCCTTGGCGCGGGCCTGGGGCCGGATCGCATCCATGCTCTCAGCCACCGCTCTGCGCACGTCGAAAGGCACCTCCTCGAGCACCATCTTGCCGGCCTCGATCTTCGACAGATCCAGAATGTCGTTGAGCAGGGCCAACAGCGAGACGGCGCACGTTTTCGCCGTCAGCAGTTGTTCGCGTTGCTCGGGATCCAGCCTGCTTTCGAGCACGATGTCCAGCATGCCGAGCACGCCGGTCATCGGCGTACGTAGCTCGTGGGACATGTTGGCCAGGAACTCACTCTTGGTCCTGCTGGCAGCGAGCGCTTGCGCCGTAGCCCGCTCGAGCGCCGCCGTACGCTCCTGGATGCGTCTTTCGAGCAGCCCCTGATACTGCCGGATCTCCTCCTGCGACCGGGCCAGCGCCCGGATCATGGCATTGAAACTTTCCCCGAGATACTCGATCTCGTCTCCGGTGCGGCTCACCCGGATCGTCTCCAGTCGCCCCTCTGAGACCGCCCGGATGCCGTCGCGCAGATGCTCGAGCGGGCGACCGAGCGCGCGGCTGGTGAAGACTGCAATGGCGATCGCCACCAAGATGCTTCCGACAGAGAGGATCAGCGTCTTGTCGAGGTCGAACTTGCCCTGGGCCACGTCGTAGGCCACGAACAGGAACATCACATAGCCCAAAAGCGCCGCGGTGAAGGCCGAGTACTTCGTGGCCAAGGAGCGGAACCGGCGGGCACGCATCGGGGTCTGGCTGGAACGCGCGCAGGCCTCCACATCTTTTCTTATCGACCGATTACGGCCCCCGCCGTAGCCCTCCCCGGCGCAGCCGGACATTCTCCCCGGCTACGCTAGACTGGACGACAACGGCGATGGCCAGCCCGCGCCTCGAAACCACCCTGTGCGGCATTCGCCTGGCGAGCCCCGTGCTCGCCGCCAGCGGCACGTTCGGCTACGGGGTGGAGTTCGAAGGCCTCGTTGACTGGCGCTGGCTCGGCGGCTTCATCGTCAAAGGCCTGTCGCGCCAGCCCATGGCCGGCAACCCGCCGCCCAGGATCTACGAGACCGCCTCGGGCATGATCAACTCCATCGGCTTGCAGAATATCGGCGTGCGGGCGTTCGTCGGCGACAAGCTGCCCCGGATTCGCAAGCTGGGCGTGGCGGTCTTCGCCAACATCTTCGGCTACTCGATTGAAGACTACGTCGAGGTCCTGCGGGTGCTCGACGACGCCGAGGGCCTGGCCGGCTACGAACTGAATGTCTCCTGTCCGAACACGACAGCCGGCGGCATCTACTTCTCAAGCGATCCGGCTCTGCTTGCCCGCCTGGTCGCCGCCGCTCGCGCCGTCGCCCGGCGCCCCTTGATCGTGAAGCTATCGCCGAACGTGGCCTCGATCGCGCCGCTGGCCAAGGCGGCCGAGGAGTCCGGCGCCGACGCCGTGTCCCTCATCAACACCGTCATCGCACTGGCAGTCGACGCGCGCAGGCGCCGGCCCCGCCTCGGCGCCGGTTTCGGCGGGCTGTCCGGCCCAGCCATCAAACCGATCGCCTTGCGCTTCGTCTGGGAGGCGGCGCAGGTCGTCACCATCCCTGTCATCGGCATCGGTGGCATCGCCACCGGCGAGGACGCCGCCGAATTCCTGGTGGCCGGCGCCCACGCCGTTCAGGTCGGCACGGCGAACTTCTGGGATCCGGAAGCCGCCGCCCGCATCGCGCGCCAGCTCGACCGTTTCCTGGCCGAGCAAGGCCTGCGGCATGTCAGCGACATCGTCGGAACCCTCCGAATGGAGCCCAATACCCATGATCAAGAAGATCGTCACCACCGAGAAGGCCCCGGCGGCCATCGGGCCGTACTCCCAAGCGGTTATTCACCGCGGAACGGCCTATCTGAGCGGACAGATTCCGATTGACCCCGCCACCGGTCAGATCGTCGAGGGCGGCATCGAGGCGCAGACCGAGCGGGTGCTCGAGAACCTCAAAGGGTTGCTCGAAGCCTGCGGCGCCACACTGGAGGACGTGCTGAAACTCACGGTTTATCTGCGCGATCTGGGCGATTTCACTCGCATCAACGAGATCCTCGCCCGCTACTTTCCGACCAATCCCCCGGCGCGGGCCACCATCGAGGCAGCGCGCTTGCCGCGCGATGCGCGGATTGAAATCGACGCGATCGCCGCCGTACCCGACTGACGACGTCCCGCTTCAGTGCGCCGAATACTGCGGCTGCGGCGGATTCAGCTTCACTTGGATCGTCTTCTCCTCTTCGTCCAGCTCCACCCGCGCCCCATAGGTCTGGTAGTTGTCGGCGATCACCAGCAGCAGCACCTTACCCTGGGGGATGGGAGGAAAGCTCGCCACACCCTGCTGGTTGGTGCGAGTCTCCCAGTGCCGCCGGAGCTTCTTGCCGAGCTTGTTTAACGAGCGGCCCTCTTCGAACCGAAGCGTTACGCTCGCGCGGGCTACCGGCTGCTCCTTGTGATTGGTCACCTCGACGCGAAGCGTGGTCATCGGGTCCTTGCCCGCCGTCGGAAGAACCAGAGCGGCCGCGACGAACACAAGCGCCACCGTGCTCCGCATGTCTTTAGTATCGCAGAGCACGGATGGATCGCGGCCGGCTCAAGCCGGATCCGGCTTCAAGTACCGCACCGGGCGCCCGCAGGCGGCCGTGATCGCCTCGGCGGCCAGATAGCCGCTGCGGACGGCGCCTTCCATTGTCGGCGGCCAGCCCGAGCGGGTCCAATCGCCGGCTAAAAAGAGGTTTTCGAATGCCGTGCCCGCCGGAGGACGGAGCGCCTCAAGGCCCGGCACGGCCGAGAAGGTCGCCCGTACCTCCTTGATCACGTGGGCCTGCTCGAGCCGCGCCGATCGGACGGCGGGGAGGAACTCGGCCAGCTCGCCGTGCGCGAGCTCGACGAGCTCGGAGCGCGCCAGCTCGAGCAGCCTTCTGGAGGCGCTGACGACGACTTGGAGATAACGCCCGTCCGCTTTGTTGAAGAACCACTGGATCGTGCGGTCAAGCAGCGTGGCGTGAGGCAGCTCGGTGACCGGCCGGTCATACCAAAGATGGATGCCGGTGATCGGCGAATGCTCCCAGCCGGCGAAATCCAGGCCGAGCTCGGGGGCCAGTCCGGCGATCCGCTCGAACGGGACCGCAAGGATGAAGAAATCGGCTGACGCCGTCTCTCCGGCGCTTACGACCGCGCCGGCGCGCCCGCCACGGAAGATGACGCGATCGACCGGAGCGCGCATCCGCAGCCGAACCCGTTCGAACTTGCTCCAAGCTTCGGCCCGATAGAGCTCTGCCAGCGCTACGGCCGGCACGCCCATCTCATAGCCCTGGGCCGAAGCCAGAAAGCCGAGCCAGATCACCTGCAAGCCGTAGCGGGCGGCCATGCGGTCCAGTTCCTCGTTCACCGCGCTCACCAGCACCTGGCGCCAGAAGCGCTCGATGGCGCGGCCGGGCTGGCGCTTTTCCTCGAGCCAGGCGAGCATCGTCATCCGCTCGAGCTCTTCCCGCAACTGATATTCGCGGCCGACGGCGGCAAGCGCCCGCAGGATGGCCAGCTTGTCTTCAAAACCGAGAAACTTCACGCAGAGAAACGAAGGGGTGAAGTGCCAGGGCGCCGGCAGCCGGCCGCCCGCCAGAACCGAGACGCGCCCGCCCGGCTCGATGAAGTAGAACTCCCGGTAGAAGCGGATCAGGCCGGCGACGCCGAGCCGCTCGTAGAAATCGAGCAGGTTGGCGCAACAGCGCAGCAGGACGTGCTGGCAGTTGTCGATCAGGAGGGACTGCCCCTCCGGGCCTGTCCACGGGAACGAGGTTGCCCGGCCTCCGGCGAACGGGCGCGCTTCGAACACCTCCACCTCGAAGCCCGCCTCGCCGAGCGCCGCCGCCGCGGCCAGCCCCGCCAGCCCGCCCCCGACAATGATGACGCGCGGCATCTAGATCCGCACGCGAGCCCGTTTGCCTCCGCCCCCGCCGTCGCCGTCGAGATGGAGGGCGAGCCAGCCGCAGATGACCACCAGCAGCAGATACGCCAAATCCCCCGGATTTAGCATCCCTCCCAGTATCCGGCGGCGGCCAAGCCGCTGACAAGCTGCGGCCGTACTAGTCAGTACCGGCCGAATTCGTAGGCGGCCTCGAGCATCGCGATGACGTTCTCCGGCGGCACGTCGGCCAGAATGTTGTGCACCTGGGTGAAGACGAAGCCGCCGTCCTTCATGAAGACCTCCATCCTGCGCCGGACGTCCTCGCGGACCTCGGCGGGTGTGCCCCGCACCAAGACATGCTGCGTGTCGCAGCCGCCGCCCCAGAAGGTGATCTCGCGCCCGAACTCGCGCTTGAGGCGCTCCGGCTCCATGTAACAAGCCGAGGTCTGCACCGGGTTGAGCACTTCCACTCCGGCTTCAATCAGCGATGGAATGAGCTGATAGATGCCGCCGCAGTTGTGCATGAAGATGTGGGCGCCGCTTAGCCGGCGGGCGTAATCGTAAATCAGCTTGTGACGGGGGAGAAACAGCTCGCGATAGGTCTCGGGTGAAAGCTGCGGGCCGCTTTGCATGCCGAGATCGTCGCCCATCACCACCAGGTCGACCAGGCCGCGCAGCTTGGGCAGGAGCCGGGCAAGCGTCTCCAGATGGTGCTCGGTGAGCCGGTCCAGAAACTTCGCCAGCTTCTTCTTCTCGGCGGCCCGGTAATAGTGGAGGTTCTCCATGCCGAACAGAAACTGCGACCACTCGAAGAGGTTGCAGCCGAGCGGAAGCACGATGGCCGAATCGGTCTCCTCGCGGAGCCGGCGCGCGCGCCTTGCGATCTCCTCCACGTGCTCCTCGGTCAAAGGCCGATGAAAAGGCGCCGTCGGGATCGCCGCCCACGTCACCTGCGCCATCTTCTCCTCGAGCGGCTCGTAGTTGTCCAACCCGTCGGGGCCGGAGGCCGGCCAATAACACTGGTCGATTTAAAGAGCGCCCTCGGGCATCTTGCCGATGACAACGCCGCCGGCGCCCCGGACGAGCAGGTCGCCGTTGGCGCGTTCCGATCGGAACCACGCGGGGGCGAGCGCCTCGGAGCCGTCCGGCAGCACCCAGTCCTGCCAGAGCTCCGGTGAATCGAAGGCGCGACCCAAGTCGATGGCGTCGACGTGGAACCGCTCCAAGTACCAGGCATCCGGCTGCGCGAGCTGCTGGATCATGTCGTAGACTTTCGTGGGCGGATCCGTGATGCCCAGGTGGCGTTTGAGTCGGTTGTAGGCGATGGCCATGATGCCGCTCGAACGCATGGAGCCCTGATCGATCGGCACGCGGTCCGGCTCCTTGTGGCCGATGGCGGTGAGAACGCGTTCTCTGGAGTTCATGGCCCTCTGCTCCCTTTTCAATGTACCGCCGCCGCCACGATGATGCTCACGCCCAGCGCCAAGGCGCCGGCCAGAACGGCGAAGGCCAGCTCGGAAGGCGCCTCCTCGCCGGCGGCCAGCGCCTCGCGTGCGGTTCGGATGGCCGCCTTCAGCGCCAAAAAGTAAATGGCCAGCCCCAGGGCGACGAACGCCAGCGCGCTCACCAGGCTGGGCAGGTTGAAGTACATGCTCATCGGCCGCTCCTTTCCCTGCGACGGGTCGGCGCCCTCCCCTTGTGCCAGCGCGCCAAACCCTTTATGATAGTAGAGGTTCCTCCAGCCCGAATTCATCCGGAGTGTGAACGAGAGGCTGTCGACGATCCTTCACGAGGAGCAATTTCTGCCCAGAGAGGGGGTGATAGCGAGTTTGGCCGAAGTCGTCATCCAGGAAGGCGAAACGTTAGAGAGCGCCCTGCGCCGGTTCAAACGCAAGGTGCAGCAGGAGGACATCATCAAAGAGATCAAGCGTCACTCCTACTACCTGAAACCCGGCGAGAAGCGGCGCGTCAAGCAGGCGCTGGCGCGCAAGCGCAATCGGAAGAAGCGCGCCAAGGACCTCGAGGCGTAACGGGCGGCGGTTTTGCGCGCACTCAAGCCGCCGATTCGCTCGCGCCCGGTCCCACATCTACTTCCGCGCAAGGGGAAACCGTTGCAAAGTCCCGACCCCGCGCGACACCTCCGCCCATGAATGCCCCGGTGATTGTGCGCCATGCGGAGCTGCTCCGGCTCGTCGAGGACATCCTCCGCGCGGAGCGCTTAGCGCCGGAGAAAGCCCGCCTCATGGCGGAATCCCTGGTGGCTGCGAGCCTCCGCGGGGTGGACTCCCACGGCGTACACCTGCTCCCGTACTACATTCGGCAAATTAGGGCTGGTAACATTGACCTGGCCGCCGACGGCCACGTGGTTTCGGAGTCCGGTGCCTGTCTGGTCTTCGATGGCGAGCATGGCCTTGGCCAGCATGTGTCGGCCGTCTGTTGCGATCATGCAGTGCGCCTGGCGCGAGAGCACGGCCTCGGCATGGTGGTCGCCCGCAACTCGAACCATTTCGGCGCGGCGGCCTTCTGGAGCCAGCGCATCGCGCGCCACGGCATGATCGGCATCGTCATGTGCAACGCTTCGCCCTCGGTGCCGCCCTGGCAGGGGCGCGAAGGGCGCCTCGGGACCAACCCGATCTCGGTGGCGGTTCCGAGCTCCGGGCGCGGCGGCTGGCTGCTCGACATGGCCACGACCACCGTCGCCTTGAACAAGATCGTCCAGGCGGCGGCCAACAAAGAACCAACCATTCCCCCGGGTTGGGCCATGGACCGCGACGGAGTCCCTACCACGGACACCGCGGCGGCCCGCCGCGGCTGGCTCATGCCGCTCGGCGGCTATAAAGGCTACGGTCTCAGCATGATGGTGGAGATCCTCTGCGCGGTGCTGAGCGGAGGAGCGATGAGCACCGCCGTCGGCGGCCTTCATATCCTCGAGCGAGTGATGAATACCTCGCAGATGTTCCTCGCCGTCGACGTGGCCCGGTTCCTGCCGCTCGAGGTGTTCCAAGCTCGCATGGAACATCTGGTCAGCCTGGTCAAATCGGCGCCCCCGGCCAAGGGCTATGACGAGGTACTCGTGGCCGGCGATCCGGAGTGGCGAGCCGAGGCCGAGCGGCTCCTGAAGGGCGTGCCCGTGGACCCGAGCACCTGGCAGCGCCTGTGCGAGCTGGCGGCCGAGGCCGGCTTGCCCGTGCCGGAGCCGGCGGCCTCCCACCCATAGCGGAATGAGACGCGTCGAGAGAGCCAGGTTGTTCAAACCGCACCCGTCCTGCGAAGCCGTCGAGCTCGTGCTGGTGAACGGCGTAGCGGTCCTCGAGGAGGGCAGGCTTACGGGAGCGCTTCCTGGGCAGGTGCTTCGACCTGGGCGGGCCTCCTCCACTCGCTGAGGATTCCGACCAGCTCGTCGATGAAACGGCGCGCCACCGCGGCCGGAACTCCGGAGTTGTTCACGAGAACGGAAAAGGCCAGATGCGTTCCCGGCGCCGTCTCCAGGTAGCCCGAAAGGGCGCTCACGTGGGTGAGAGTGCCCGTTTTGGCGAAGACCCGATTCGCCAGGGCGGAGCCGCGAAAACGATGGCTCAGCGTGCCGTCCTCGCCGCCGATAGGCAGCGTCTCCAGCCATCCGTCGCGGTCCTCCGAGAAATACATATGGGTGAGCAGCTTGACTACGGCTTCGGGCGAGACCAGGTTCAAACGCGACAACCCGGAGCCGTCGTGGAGCTGATATTGCTCGGGGCTGATGCCGACCTGGCGGAGGAAGGAGCCCAACTCCTCGAGGCCCGCCTGGCGGCTCCCCGCCTGGCGACGCACGCGACCGACTTCGCGCAGCACCAACTCGGCGTAAAGGTTCTGGCTGTCCTTATTGATGATCTTCAAGATCTCATACAGCGGCGGGGACGTTCTCCTGGCGAGCTCGACTCCGCCAGGAGCAGCCGCGGGCTCCCCTGCTTCGGCCGCCCGATGCCGCGCCCTGGGCGGATCGCGGACCGTGATGCCGCGCCGGCGCAGGATCGAATCCAGAACGGAGGCGGCGTGGAGTGCCGGGTGGCGAACGGCGAGCGAGAACTCGCGCGCCTGGCCGGGTCGCAGGCTGCCCCGAACCTCGATCCGTCGCGCGTCGGGCGGCCAGTGCAGCACGACGCCGGCCGCGTTTGCCGCGACCGTAGCGACCCCGTTCTCCACGGCGTAGAGATCGAGCGGCGGCGCCAGGTTGATCCATGCCGGCTCGCCCGGTTGGGGCCCGCCTCGAACAACGAGGCGAAACGCGTTGTCGTGGAGGCTCAGGGCGCTCACCGGGGCGCCGTAATCCCATGTCAGGTCGTCGACGGACCAGCCCGGAGGGTAGGGCTCATTCCAATAGGCCGAGTCGTCGCCCACCACGGCCCCTTCGATGGCGCGCAACGGCCGCGCCGTGGCCAGGTCCACCAACTCTTCCAGGGCGGCGAAAGGCTCACCCCGGCCCGCCCCTTTCTCGTAAGGGATCTTCCGGTCCGACATCGTCGGATCGCCTCCTCCGACGAGCCGCAAATCGCCCTCGAGAACGCCGTCTTCTCCCGGCTCCCGGTCAGCCTGGATTACGGTGATAAAGCGATGATCGGGCCCCAGACGCCGAAGGGCCAGAGCGGTCGAAAACAGCTTCGCGTTCGAGGCCGGCACAAACAAGCGACGGGCGTTGTAGTCCAACAAAGTCGCGCCCGTTTCAAGATCGACCACCTGGGCGCCCCAATATGCCCGGAGCATGGCCGGGTGGCGCCGCTCGAGGGCTTGGATGCGCTCGGCGAGCGGCTGCGCCTCAACCAGGCAGGGCACGAGCAGAAGCAGCGCAAAAGACCGCATCGGTCTTTGGGATTATACTGCGAGGTGTGAAGTCCCTTTTCAGCCTGGCGCTGGCTTTGGCGGCGCTTCCGGGCACGGCGGCCGGCGAGTTTCTTATAACGCAGGGCGCCTCCGGCGAGGTGATGGCCTCGGCCGCCTTCCACTACCGCAGCGTAAGCCACGGGGGGCGCAGTTATTTCCTCGACCGGCACCTGGTCGTTCAGCTCACCCTGTCGAGCACGGCGCTGCGGCGTTTGAAGCTGAGCGCCGGCCAGTTCCACCTCCGGGTCAACGGCAAGGCGGTACTGGCGGCCGAGCCGGCCGGCTTGGTGGCGTACTCGATGAAATGGCAAGGGACGGACCAGGGCGTCCGAGCCCAAGCCGGCCCCATCATCCTAGGCGGCCCGCCCACCCAGCCCCGGTTTCCCGGCGACCGCACCGGCCAGCCCCTGCCGCGCGTGCCCGAGTCTTGGCCGGCCGGAGCGCCCGCGCGGCCGGAGGAGCAAGACTTAGGCGAGGTGCTGGCGGAAGCGGCGCTCCCCGAAGGGGATCTGTTGCTGCCCGTCTCCGGATACCTGTATTTCCGCTACCCGGGTAAAATCAAGTCGATCAAGAAACTCGAGCTTCTCTATCAGGCGCCCGAGGGCCCTCTCACCTTGCGGCTCAGGTAGCCGCCTCGGCCCCGCTCAGCACCGCCTCAAGCCGGATCAGCAACACCAGACCGAACACCATGAAGGTGCCGAGCAGAGGCAGCACCAGCATCATGCGAATGCCCCAGAGGTCCGCCAGAGAACCGGCCACCCACGGCGCCAGTAGCCCCCCGGCCATCGCGAGGGAAAAGATCCCGTTGAACAAACCGGGATGAAAGTAGGGGAAACGGTGGCCGATCTTCTCGACCACCAGCGGGTAGACGAAAGCAAATCCCCCGGCGACAAACAGGATCCCGGTGACCGCTCCGAAGAGATTCGTGGTGAAGCTCAGAACCGTGCAGCCGAACAGGGCGGAGAAAGCGCTAAGACTCAGGAGCCTGGCGTGCCGGACGCGAGACAGCAGGAACTGCGCCAGCGCTCGGCCCACGATCAAAGCAAACCAGTACAGCGCCAGCAGGAAGAGTCCGGCGGCGGGGCTGATGCCCACCTTCTGGATGAGATAGATCGCCAGCCAGCCCGCCAGAGACCACTCGTTGGCCGATTGAAAGAACAGCAGGAGGGCGAACAGGACGGCGGCCGGAACGCGAAAGTCGGCGAGCGCCTCCCGCCAGCCAGGCTGCGGGCGGGCCGGTTGCGCGGGAAAGGCCGACCGGGCGTAAAAGGCGGCGAAGTAGGACGGCACCAGCGCCAGGAAAACTAAGATGCTTGGCACGGTATAGACGTAAAAGGTCCCCGAGACAAGCAAGGCGGTAGTGAGGCTGCCCAAACCGAACAACAGGCCGGCGAGGTTGGCGGTGGCGGCCGGATCGTGTTCATAGATGCTGCTAATGCCGTGGAACAGCGCCGTGGCCAACCCTCCCGAGCTCGCCCCGACCAGGAAGATCCCTGCCAGTCTCCAGCCGAGAGCGACCGGCGGTGACATCAGAGCCAAGGCTAACAGCGAGCCGGCGGCGACGCCGGAGGAGAGCACCAGCAGGAAGCGAATTCCTTTGATCGGCAGAAGCCGATGAGACCCCCCGACGGAGGCGATGATCCCCAACGCCATGGCCAGGAAGTGCAGCCCGGCGGCGGAGTAGTCCGACCGGATGTGGTAGCCCCAGGCGGGCAGGATGGGGCCGAGGAAGGACATCAAGAGCCCGGTAAGGAAAAAACCTGCCAGGACTTTGCGGGCCGCACTGGCTTCGAGCGCCCCGGCGAAGCGCCCGCCTGCCTGGCTCAAGCTGGCCATCTCCCCATTTTACGGGAGCGGCTCGAGGAGGGTTTAGGCGGAAAACTCCGTAAAGTTGAAGCCCCTGGTCGGCTCCGTTACGGGAATCCGTAGGGGATACCCCTGAGGCGAACCTGTTTTCAACACGTTACAGCTGGCATACAGATTGCTTTCCCTTTGGCGGGGGTTTCGAAGAGGTTCGGATTTCGCTTTCGTGGAAGTTGCCCTCTCCTAAAGGCTCATCGCCCCGCCATGGCGGGGCTTTTCTTTTGCCGAACCGGGCTCAGACCTCCGTAGAGCCTCGATTTTTCAATTGACAAGGGTCGGTCCGGCCCCGTAGGATAAAAGCATCACTGAGAAAGGAGGTGATCCAGTCGAATATGAGTTCTGGTAGTAGTAGCATGCAAACCGCACGTGAGGTGGCCGACGGCTAGTTTCGCGGCTCCTAGGTTCAGGCCTCGTTCAGTGGCGAGGCCGCCTCTCATGCGGAACGGCCCCTCGCGGATACGGTCCGATGGACCCTCCCGAAGTCCATCCGCATAAGGCTACCTGGCCCTCCTTCGCAAGCCGGCGGTGACGGGCCCGGCTGGCGAGGAGGGCCTTTCAGTTGGCACCGGGCGCGTGCTATACTGACCGATGTCTCCCGAACAGAGAAAGGAACCGGCCAACCGTATGAAAGCAGGGATTCATCCGGCCTACGGCGACGTGACGGTAGTTTGCGCCTGCGGCAACACCTTCCAAACGCGTTCGACACGCCAAGGCGAGCTCCGCGTTGAGATCTGTTCCAACTGCCACCCCTTTTTCACCGGTCGCCAGAAGCTGGTCGACACCGAGGGCCGCGTGGACCGCTTTCAGAAAAAGTACGCCCGAGCGCGCCAGATCAACGGCGAGCCGGCCGCCAGCACCAAGCGCGGCAAGAAATAATTCCGTTCAGCGCCACCATTCGCCCGCCGGCCGGATGAGGATCCCGGCGCGACGGTTGGCGGGGAACTCAAGCTTAAGAATCCCGCCGGCATCGGTTTTCGTTTCGAATACCTCTTCGTCATCCACTTCGACCTCGTAGCGCTCGAGCGCCTTCAGCCCGACGACGTACCAGGTGGTCTCCTCGCTCGTGGCGACCTCGAAGCGGCCCTGAGGCGGAAGCGAGCAGACCACAAGCCGGCCTAATACGAGCGGGTGATTGAGTTCGGCCGGCCGCAGGCGTTCGATCCGGCCGTCCACAAAGGTTTGCATGAGCCCGCCGCCGTGATAAAACCAGGCGGCGCCTTCGTCCCAGCTCGAGCGAGCTACCAGCAGACCGCTTTCCGGCCGGTGAAGTGCAAGCGGGGCATTATGGTAGCTGAGGCCGGGGTGGTAGGGATTCGCCCAGAAGAACTCGTACGGGGCGCCGAAGGGATCGCGCATCATGAAGCGGTCCTGCATGCACCAGCCCTGCACGAACTGCGTCTCGAGCGCGTTCGGGTCCAAGGAGACCATGCTCAGCTCTGCGGCTCGCGATAAAGCCGCCAGGCGCAGGTCGGGCTCACCGCCGCCGTCGAAAACGGGGATGTGATAATCACCGCTCGGCGCCGGATAGGGCGCCGGATAGTACGTCAACAGGTGATAGATCGGCAGGACGGCAAACCAGGACTTCAGGCTCTCGCGGAGGTCGACCTTCAACTGATCCCGCACGACGTGCAGAATCTCCATAAGCGGATAGGTCTCGTGGCGGCCGATCGCCGGCTCTCCGCGGCGCAAAGCCGGTATGACTCGCCCCGTCCACCAGTCATCGACGAGGAAACGCAATTCGGCCGAAGCGGCTTCGGGATCGACTTCGGCCAAGGCCACCGCCGCGAGCAAGCGGTCGCGGATGTGAGCAACGCCGGCAGAGAGCGACCGGGCGCGCTCGAGCCCGTGGCGCAAGGAATCGGCCAACCGGGCGGCCTCCTCAGGATTCAATTGGTCGTGGCACCAGTCATAAACCAAGGCGAGCTGGCGGAGATCCTCGCTGGAGGAGAGCGCCCACTCGACGGCTCGCCGTGCGTAACGCGCCTGGCCGCTCGAAGCATAGCAAAGGGCGTAAGCAAAACCCGGTTCCGGGAGCACCTCGCCGGATTCGACCAGCGCTTCAAGTTGGAGCCAGCGCATGGACTGGCGCTCGCGCTCCCGCCCGAGCAGCCGCAGCCGCCGAGCGGGCAGAAGCAAACGCGGATGGGGGCCTGCCACGGAGAAATCGACGACCGGCGGTGTGCTCTGAGCGGCCAGGGGGCCGGCGGCCAGGATCATCAACAGGAGAACGAAGGCGCGGCGTGCCGGAAGGACCATTCGCTTCGATTGTGTCACACTGACACAACGCGTGTTTCCCCCGCGCGGTCCGGCCGACCGAGCTCGGTCCGCTTTCCCCTTTATTTTCAGCGGAAATTCCCCTCGTGTCGCCTGGCACGCCAGATGCTAACCATCAGGCTGAATTGATGGACGACTCCTAAGACCTGCCCTCTGATGCAGAAGGTAGTCGAGCCAAGGGCGCGGGAGCAAGAATCTCCGTGCTTGCGGGATTCGGCGTATGAGAAGTCATGACAGCCGCCTCTTGTTTCGGGTGCCTGTTTGCATCAGAGGGGTCTTTTTTGGAGGCGTCCCTCAAGTGCGCTTTCCCGCCCGGGATTCCCGGCAGCGGGCGCCATCCGGCATGCGGATGTGGTGGAGAAGGCAGGACGCGGGAACCACCACGGCGAAACGTGACAGCGGGTACAGCATGCTGCGATGGGCCGCCGCCCAATCCCTGCCCCCCTCGGGGCGCGCCGCCTCGGATCCGGTTGCTTGCGGCCCCTCATCCGGACCGAGGCGGCTCTCCTTGTGCGGCTTAACTCACCACTTCCAGGTTCCAGCCGAAGCCCGGTTCCTCCGAGGGCCGAACGTAGATGCCCTCGGGGCCCCGCGTGATCAGGTTGTCCTCCTGGTAGCGCTGATAGACCTCCGGCGGACCGCCCGGCGGCGGCATGAACAGCTCGGCCCAGGGGCTGTTGGGCGTCGCCATGATGAAGTGGACACAATCGCGGCTGCCGCCGGCGTGCGGAATCACGGGGATGTCGTAGGCCGCGGCGAGGGCGGCGATGCGCCGCAACTCGGTCAGGCCGCCGCACCAGTGGATGTCGGGCTGCCAGATCTCGGCGGCCTCATGCTCGAGCAGCCGGCGAAAGCCGTAACGGGTGTATTCGTGCTCGCCGGTGACGATGCGGGTCGAAGTGATCTGGCGGCGGAGCCGGCCGAAGCCCTCGTAGTCGTGCGGCGGCAGCACTTCCTCCATCCAGTAGACGCGGTACGGCTCGAGCATCTCGGCCATCTCCAGCGTGTAACGCTCCGTCCAGGCCATCCAACAATCGAGCATGATCTCGCCGTCCGGACCGAGCAGCTCGCGCGTGCGCCGGACGAGCTCGAGGTTCTTGCGCTGACCTTCGCGGCCGTCGGCGGGGCCGTGCGGCATGGCGAGTTTGAGCTTTTTGTAGCCGAACTTGACATGGTGCTCGATGTCGTTTCCGGTGCAGTAGGCCGGGATGCGCGGCTTGGTCTCTCCGCCGAGAAGCTTGTAGACCGGCAGGCCCGTCGCCTTGCCGATGATGTCCCAGATCGCGACGTCGACGCCGCTGATGGCGTGAATGACGGCGCCTTTGCGCCCGTAATACATCGTCGAGCGCCAAAGAATGTCCCAGATGCGCTCGACGTTGAAGGGGTCTTCGTTCAGCAGGAGCTTGGTGAGATGGCGCTCGACGATATGGGCGCCGCCGATGCCTCCCTGGCCCAGGCCGCTGATGCCTTTGTCGGTCGTAATCTCGACCCAGAAGGCGGAAAGCTGCGCCGGGTCAGGCATGAAGAGCGAGCGCATGGCCTTGTATTCGGGATAGATCGACATCGGGTTGGCCACCTCGACGCCGGTGGTCGACCAGGAGCCGGGCGCGGGCGTGTACTGCGGCACCGGACGGCGGGGCCGGGTCTTGACGAGGCGTACGCCGGTGATCTTCAGACCGCTTTTCAGACCGGCAACCGGATTGGTTTGGGCTTGGGCAACCGGGGCGGAGACGGCCGAGGCCGCACCTGTCGCCGTAGCCAGGAAGTTTCTCCGCTTCATTGCGTGGACCTCCTACAGCGAATTTGGACCGCAGCCGATTATTGTGTTTGCCGACGTGTGCGATGTCAACCGGGAGGTGGCGCACATGAGCAGAGTCTGGACGGGGCAGGCCAGGTGGGCGGCGTTGTGGTTGCTTTGGGGCGCGGCGGTCCTCCCCGCGCAGAACCAGGTCAGCCAGTTCACCGTCCGGGCCACGCATCCCCAAGCCCGCTTCAGCGTCGACGGCATGATCTACACCGGCGCGGCGAGCTTCCTCTGGCCGGAGGGCAGCAGCCATGTGCTCGATTTCTTTCTCACCGACGGACCCTACCAGTACACGCGGGAGGGCCGCACGCGCTTCCTCTTCCGCGGTTGGACTGATTCGGCGGGACTACTCAGATCGGGCAGCCAGCGCACGCAGGTGGTGACGGCGAACTCGCGCGTGACTTCCTACACGCTCGAGGTCACCGCCGAGTACGAAGTCTACATCCAGTTTTACGATCCGGGCCCCGGCGCCCCGCCGGGCTCGCCCGAGGAGGGGTGTGTGCTTCCGGGTCCGGAGCCGCCCGGCCCGGGAAGGCCGGGAGTCGTCCTCGTGGGTGAGCGCTGCCTCTGGCGGAGCACGCGGCTGTGGCTTCCGCAAGGCCAGTACGCGCTCAACGCCTTTCCCTATCCCGGCTTTGCGTTCACCGGCTGGTCGGTTCCCACGGGCGGCGGCAGCGCGTTCTTGCGGACACTCGAAGTCAACTCGCCGCTCGATGTGACGGCGAACTTCCGGCCGGCCAAGCGCATCAGCTTCAAGACGGAGCCGCCGGGCTTGACGCTGCTCATCGACCGGACGCCGACCCCGACACCGGCCGAGGAGCCTTGTCATCAGTATCAGCCGCTGCCGGTCGCTGCGCCCGCCGGCTTGCCGCCGCTGTGCGTGGGAGAGGTGGACTGGGCGCTCGAGAGCCGTCACACGATCGGCGCCGTCAGCCCGCAGACCGACACCCGCGGCCGGCTCTGGGTGTTCGACTCCTTCAGCAACGGCATGGGAAACCACTCCACTTATATCGTCCGGACGCTCGATGCGGAGCGCATCGTGGCGCGGTTCGTCCGCGGAGCACAGGTGAGCTTCCTCACCGAGCCGACTGGACTGAAGCTGGAGATCAACGGGCGCGCCAACTGGCCCTCCTACAACTTCGTGGCGCGGCCGGGGGAGAGATTTTCCGTGGCGGCGCCGGCCGAGCAAGTTGCCGCCAACGGGCGGCGGTATGTCTTTCGCCGTTGGTCTAACGGCGCGGCCGCCGCGCACGAGATCCAGGTTCCGCCCGAGGCGGTCGAGGGCGGCTATCGACTCACGGCCAGCTACGAGTTGCTCAGCCAGGCGGTGATTCATAGCGAACCGGCCGGGGCGGTGGTGCGCGTCGACGGGGCGCCGTGCGAGACCCCGTGCGTGCTTGACCGCCCTGACGGGACCGAAGTGCATCTGAGCCCGCCCGGCGAACGGCCGATCTCTCACCTGATGCGCCTTCACTTCGAGGGCTGGTCCGACGGCGGCCCGCGCGAGCGCCGCCTCCGCATCAGCGGCAGCGAGCGGCGGGATCTGATCGCCCGCTACCAGACGCACTACCGGCTGGAGGCGATTGCCGTGCCGGCCGGTGCGGCATCGTTCGAGCTCGATCCACCCTCGCCCGACGCTTTCTATCCGGCGGGCACGCACGTGACGGTGACAGCACGGCCTCAAACCGGTTATCGGTTTCGTCGCTGGGCCGGAGACCTCGAGGGAACGTATCCGGTGGCGGCCTTGACGCTCTCCTCGGCGCGGCAGGCCGTGGCGCTTTTCGATGAGGTCCCGCAGGTGGCGCCGACCGGCGTGCGCAGCGCCGCCGGCGAGACGCCCTCCGGGGCGGTGGCGCCGGGCTCGCTCATCTCCATTTACGGAACAAACCTGGCGCTCTGGACCGAGGTCGGCCCGCAAAGCCCGATGGCGCAGACGCTGGGAGGCGCCACCGTGCGAGTCGGGGACCGGCTGCTGGCGCTCGCTTATGCCGCTCCGGATCAGATCAACGCCTGGCTGCCCTACGATCTCGCCGAAGGCCTCCACACGCTGGCTGTCCGACGCGAGGGCTATCCGGACGCCACGGCCGAGTTCCACGTCGCGCGGAACGCGCCAGGGCTGTTCAGCCGCCTGATCGATTCAGAGCCGTTCGCCCTGGCGGCCCACGAAGACGGCTCGCCGGTGCTTCCCGACAGCCCCGCCCGCCGGGGCGAGCTCGTCTCGATCTATGCCACGGGACTCGGGCCGTACCAAAGGACGCCCATCTACGGCTTTCCACTGCCGGGCGCCCCTGCCTATCGGCTCGTCGATCTAACAGAGGTATTTCTCGGCGGCTGGCCCGTCAAACACGAGTTCGCCGGCGGCGCCGCCGGCTTTGCCGGTTGCGATGTCATACGCTTGCGGATCACCGACGAGCTGCCTCGCGGCGCGACGGTGGAGCTGCGGGTGCGCGTCGCAGGCGTGGA
>Ga0308411_10000637_pt1 | contig 23494 bp, 24 predicted proteins | sample HotsprottomLayer_2_FD_203530 | JGI IMG/M metagenome (GOLD analysis project Ga0308411, IMG submission 203530) | Hot spring phototrophic mat microbial communities from Octopus Spring, Yellowstone National Park, Wyoming, United States -... | ecosystem: Environmental > Aquatic > Thermal springs >...
ATCCGCGCGCACTTCGCCCGCCTGTCCGACGCCGTGGCGCTCCCGATGCTCGTCTACAACATCCCCTCCGCCGCGCAGCCCCTGCTGCCGGAGACCCTCGTCGCGCTCGCTGAGGTGGCGCACGTGGTCGGTGTGAAGGACAGCTCGGGGGACTGGCAGGCGTTCCAGCGGCTGCTGGCGCTGCGGCGCGAGCGGCGAGCGCGCCTGGCGCTGTTTCAGGGCGCCGAGGACCTGGCCGCGGTCAGCGTGATGATGGGCGCCGACGGACTGGTGCCCGGCATCGCCAACCTCGCGCCGCGCCTGGTGGTTGAGCTGTACCAGGCGGCGGCCGCAGCGGACGTGCGGGCCGCGGGCGAGCTGCAGCAGCGCGTGTCGGCGCTGTGCGCCGTCTACGGCGAGCGCTCGTGGCTGCGCGCTCTGAAAGGCGCGTGCATGATGATCGGCCTCTGCGGCGCGCGCACGTCCCTGCCGATTCCCGAGGTCGAGCCAGAGGAGGTGGAACGGATCAGGCCCATCCTGCAGGCCCACGATCTGATCGGCGAGCTCACGCGGCTGTGAGTCCGAGGGGGGCTGTCGGGATCGAACCGCCGTCGCGCCCTCCGACAGCACGCGGCACGTGAGATCATATACCATATCATGAGGAGGGAGGCCCCATGAGCACGCAACGCTGGTTGGTGGCGATACTCGCGGTGAGCCTGCTGCTCGGCACGATCCCGGACGTGCAGGCGCAGCGGGCGCCGATCGCCTTGCGGGTCGTGTTTCCCGGCACGTCGGAGCCGGAGCGCGCATACTCGCTGCGGTTGAAGGAGGTCGCGGAGCGCCGGTTCCCCGACATCAGGGTGGAGATGATGTACATCGGGTGGCCCGAGCTGGAGCGGAAGCTTGCGGTCATGCTCCCGGGTGGGGACATCCCGGACATCGTCATGCAGCAAGAGGCGACCACGCTGGTCGGCATGAAGGCGCTTGAACCCCTCGACGACTACCTGCGGCAGAGCACGCGGCTGCGGCGTGATGCGTTCTTCGGTGGCGTCTGGAACTTCTCGGTCTACGACGGCCGCCTCTACACCATCCCGATCCTGGCCATCGGCTACGGACTGGTCGTCCGCGAAGACCTGCTGAACGCGACCGGGTTCAAGCTGTCCGACCTCGCGACCTGGGAGGACCTCAAGCGCGCCGCCCGCGCGATGACCAGGGGCGAGGTCTACGGATACGGCTACCCGCTCGGACTCCCGCGCTTCGCCTGGCGCGAGGGGCCGTACATCGCCGGCTACAGCAACAACGTGGACATCAGCGACACCTCCGAGGCGGCGAAGCCGCGGTACCTGGAGGTCCTGCGGCTGTTCCGGGAGTTGAAACCCTTCATGCCGCCGAACGCCAAGGTCATGGGCCTGCGCGATGCCTTTCAGGCGTACGCGCTGGGAACGATCGGGATGATGCCCTCTGGCTCGTTCTTCGTGGCCAACGTCTACCCGATGAACCCCAAGATCCTTGCCCACACGCGGGCCATCCCATACCCGAGGGGCCCGTCGGCGCGCGCGCCATGGGCGCCGGTCGCGAACGCCGGCTGGGCGATCTTCGCCGCGAGTAGGAACAAGGCGGCGGCGTGGCGGGTCCTGGAGGAGTGGACTACGCCCGAGAACCTGACCGAGCAGGTTGCGCTGATCAACCTGCCCCCGCGCAACGACCTCGACATCACCCGCGTCGCGGTCCGCGCAGCCTCGTTCTATCCGGAGGCCGCCGTCGACAACCGGCGCATCCTCAACGACTTCGTCGCGGCGATCGACGCCTACGGGCGGCCGATGGGGAAGATCAACCGGCGGGAGGAGATCGAAGTGGTGTTCCAGCAGGTGATGATCCGCCTGCTGGACGGGGAACTGACTCCGGAAGCCGCCTATGACCGGATCAAGGCTGAGATCGACCGGATCAAGGCTGGGCGGTAGCGTCGTCACGCGCGCGGCCGGGGAGCGGGCTGACCAGCTCGCCGGCCGCGCGTTCGTGCGCGAGCTCGCCCGGCGCGGGTTCCCCTACCTGCTGCTGGCGCCGACGCTCGCGTACCTGCTGGCGTTTCAGATCTACCCGATCCTGTACAACCTCTGGCTGAGCCTGACCGACCTGCACCTGCTCCGCTCTCCGGTGCCGCGGTTCATCGGTTTGCAGGGGTACGGCGACCTGCTGGCGCGCGACCCGAACTTCTGGCCCATCTTCCGCAACACGTTCGTCTGGGTCGCGGGCAGCACGGTGCTGCAGTTTGCCGTCGGCCTCGCCGGCGCCATCCTTCTCAACAGCCGCGTCCCGCTCCGCGCGGTGTGGCGCGGGCTGATGCTCGTCCCGTGGGTCACGCCCGTCGTGGTGGTGGGGATCACTTGGCGCTGGATCTACGACGCGCAGTTCGGCCTGTTGAACGCCTACCTGCGGTCCGCCGGCGTGATCGACCAGCCGGTCGTCTGGCTCGGGAACGCGCTGACGGCGTGGCCGGCGCTCCTGTTGGCCAGCACGTGGAAAGGGTACCCCTACATGTGCCTGATGTTGTTGGCGGGGCTGCAGAGCATCCCGAAGGAGCTGCACGAAGCCGCGGCGGTGGACGGCGCAGGCGGCGCGCAGCAACTGTGGCACATCACCCTCCCCCTGCTGCGCCCGGTGGCGACCACGGTCGCGTTGCTCGCGACCGTGCTCACCTGGAACAACTTCCAGATGATCTGGGTGCTCACGGAAGGCGGCCCGGCGTTCGCCACCAGCGTCCTGGCCACGTACGTGTACACCAAGGGCTTCGTCTTCTTCGACCTCGGGTCGGGAGCGGCCACCGCTGTGATCTCGACGCTGTTCATCATCGCCCTCGCCGTGGTCTATCAGCGCTCGATCACCCGCCGGTGGGAGACCGAGGTCGCATGAGCTTCCGACCAGGGCGCGGCGTGCCGAAGGCCCTGGGCCACCTCGGGGTGCTGGTGCTCCTGATGGCGTTCACGCTCGGCCCGTTTGCCTGGGTCGTCGTCTCGTCGTTCAAACCCTCGACCGAGATCTTCACGCGGACGCCCCGCTGGACCATCGATGCGCCCACGCTCCGAAACTACGAGTGGGCAATGGGCCCGACGGGAGCGCGGCTGGGCGTCTACCTCTACAACACCGTGGCCACGGCCACCGCGGTCGCCGCCCTGGTGGGCGTCATCGCGGCGATGGGCGGCTACGCGCTCAGCCGGTACGTCTTTCCCGGGCGCGAGTGGATCGCGGTGGCGCTGCTGCTCAGCCAGATGTTCCAGGGCCCCCCGGTGATGATCGCCTGGTATCGGATGGTCTCGCTCCTGGGCCTGCTCAACACCAAGGCGAGCCTGGTCCTGGCTTACCTCGGCCTCACCCTGCCCATCGGCGTCTGGCTCATGCGCGGATTCTTCAGCAGCGTCCCGCGCGAGTTGGAGGAGGCGGCGCTGGTGGACGGCTGCACGCCCTTCGGCGCTTTCCGGCGCATCATGGTCCCGCTCGCGCTGCCCGGGCTCCTGGCCACCTCGCTCTACGCGTTCATCGTCGCGTGGAACGACTACCAGTACGCCCTGATCCTGGTCTCGTCCGACCGCGCCAAGACGGTGCAACTCGGGTTGAGCGAGCTGCTCACGTTCTTCGGGCAGACCAACTGGGGCGGTGTGATGGCCAGCGCGGTGATCGTGACTCTTCCCATCGTCGTGATCTTCGTCCTCATCCAGCGGCTGCTGGTCGAGGGCATCACGGCCGGCGCGGTCAAGGCATGATCCGCGCGGCGCCGCGTCTCCTCGACGGCTTGGTCGCCCGCCTGCCTCGCATCGCCGCGGCCCTCGACGGGTTTCCCTACTACGGCGCCGGCAAGGGCGCCCGATGGATCACGGTCGCCGACGGAGGATGGGTTGGAGGATTCTGGGCTGGCCTCCTCTGGCTGTCCTGGGCGTGGAGCGGGGCGTCGGCGGCGAGGCAGTTGGCCGAGGAATGGACCGCGCGCCTGGCGCCCCGCCGGCTCGACCGGACGACGCACGACCTCGGCTTCCTGTTCGAGCCGTCATGCGTGCGCGCCTGGCGCTTGACCCAGGACCCGCAGTACCGCGCGTGGGCCCGCGACGCCGCGACCACGCTCAGCTCGCGGGTCCAGCCGGCCGGCTACCTGCCGGCGCATGGCGTCCCCGAAGACACACGGACGAGGCGGCTCGCGTTGATCGACACGCTGATGAACCTCCCGCTGCTGTGGTGGGCGGCCCGTGAGGGTGCGCCGGCGGCTGCGGAGGCTGCGGACCGCCACCTGACCTTCTCCCTCCAGGCGTTCTTTCGCCCCGACGGCTCGACATGGCAGGTCGTGCACGTCGACCCAGTCTCCGGAACCGTGCAAGAGAGGGGAACACTGCAGGGCGCGGGCCCTGGCTCCTGTTGGAGCAGGGGACAGGCATGGGCCATCTACGGCTGCGCCCGCGCGTTCGCGGAGACCAGGCACGCCGAGGCCCTAGCCGGCGCCGACGCCGCCGCTCGCTACTTTCTCGACCACCTGCCAGCCGACGGTGTGCCCGCATGGGACTTCGCGGCCGCTGGTCGAGCACCGAAAGATACCTCAGCCGGCGCCGTGGCCGCCGCCGGCCTGCTCCTCCTGGCGTCCCATCACCCGGCCCCGGGGATTCAGCGCCGGTACAGGGATGCGGCGTACGCCATGCTGTCGGCCCTGGAGACGTGGCTGCTGCCCGACGATGCCTACGGGCTGCTGGGCGGGGGCTGCTACTTTCTCGCGCGGGGCGAGGGCGTGGACGAGCCGTGCGCGTGGGGAGACTACTACCTGGTGGAGGCGCTGCTGCGCGCCGCCGGGCACGCCGCGGTACAGTCTGAGTAGGCATCAGCGCTGGTGGGCCTCAATCAGCCGCTCCACGTTCTGGATGGCGATCCTCTTGACTTCCGAATCTTTCTCGAGCACCCCGGAAGGTGTGCTGAGAGGCGTTCCCGGGGCCTTCCTGTCGCAGGACTGCGGGAGGGCGGCGTCCCGAGCGGACACTCGCGGGGCGGGATTTCTCGCACCAGGGCGAAGCTTGAAAGAACCTCTGCTTCCCTCTTGACCCCAGGGAGCGTATCGCTCGGCCCTCCTCCCAGGGCCTTCATCCCTCGCTCACTGCCGCAGCACAGCCCCACCTCGTTGTCCCCTCCGCCCCTCTTGGACCACGGGCCCGCTTATTATAGATCGGTCAGCCTAATCAGGAGTTGGGCGGTTTGTCACCTGTGATCTCGTGGCGGACAACCCGAACGGGTGGAGCATGTACGATCTGATCATCGTTGGTGCAGGTACGGCCGGATGCGTTTTAGCAGAGCGGCTCACCGCCTCCGGCAAGCTTCGAGTCCTGCTGCTTGAGGCCGGCGGTTATCCCACAAGCCGGTTCGTGCCGATCCCCGCGGCTGTCCCGAAGCTCTTTAGGACGCACCTCGACTGGGCGTTGCAGAGCGAGCCGCAGACCTGCGCCGCGGGGCGTCGTATCTTCACGCCGCGCGGTCGGATGCTCGGAGGCTCGGCAAACCTGAACTTTCAAATCCATCAGTGGTGTCACCCGGTGGACTTCGAGGGCTGGGTGGCCGCAGGAGCGACAGGTTGGGGTTGGCAAGACGTCGTGCCCGTGTTTCTGCGCCAGGAATGCTGGTGCGGCGGGAGCGGTGAATACGAACGGGGCCGCGACGGTCCCATGATCGTGTCGCCCAACCGAAACGCCAGGCGCCTATCGCACGCGTTCGTGGCCGCCGCCCGTGCAGCAGGGCTCGGCACGGGCAGCAACTACAACGGTGGCTCCTACTACTCCGGGGCGTGGCTTTGCGAACTGGCGCAGAAGGACGGTCGGCGCTTCAGCGCCTACGATGCCTACCTGAAACCCGCGATGCGGCGGGCGAACCTCGATGTCGCCACGAAGACCCACGCCACGAGGATCGTGATGGAGGCAAACCGAGCTGTGGGCGTCGTAGCACGTTACGGCGATCGCGAGGTAACACATGCCAGCCGCGGCGTGGTCGTCGCAGCCGGAGCGTTCGGGTCGCCACAACTTCTGATGCTTTCTGGTATTGGACCGGCTGGGTCGCTAGCCAACCTCGGGATTACCGTAGTTCGCGACGCTCCTGAGGTGGGTGCTAATCTCCAGGATCACCCGGTGTCCGCGCTGGTGTTCCGGGTCCGCGGCAAGGACACATTCAAGAGCGCTGAGTCGCCGTTCAACCTGATTCGGTATTTGGCCCTGCGGCGTGGCATGCTGGCGTCAAACGGTGCAGAGGCCTTCGCGTTCGCGCAGACAACGACCGGGAGCGGCATCGGCCCCGACCTCGAAGTGATCTTCCTGCCGCTCGAGTGGCGCCACCAGGGCCTCGAGCCGCCTGAGGTCCACGCGTGCACCCTCGCCGCCGCCGTGGTCGCACCTCGTTCTCGCGGGCGGGTAAGCCTCGACAGTGCCGATCCCGCCGCAGCGCCGTTGATCGACTTCGGTCTCTTGAGCGACTCCGAAGGCTTCGACGCAGCTGCGCTGCTGGCGGGCGCGCGCCTTGCTCGGAGGATCGCCGCCACACTGCCGCTGGCGGCCGAAGTGGTTGACGAGCTCCGGCCGGGAGCGTCGGCGGCCTCCGACCGGGATCTCTTGGACGCACTCAAGGCGGAGCTGCAGACCGTCTATCACCCGACGAGCACGTGCAGGATGGGTAGCGATCCCGGCGCCGTGGTCGATCCCACATTGCGTGTCCGGGGGGTCGATGGGCTCTGGGTGGCGGATGCATCCGTGATGCCGTCCGTGCCGCGCGGCCACCCGAACGCAGTGGTCGCGATGATCGCGGAGCGCGCCGCCGGCTGGATCGAGCCGATTCTGGTGAGCACAGGCCACACATAGCAGGTGCGCCAAGGGTGCCGAACATGCCGAACAGAAAGGTACGATTACCGGGCAAGCCGCCCGACTCGACTGTGGACCGCCCAACAAGCCGATGAAGCTGACGGTCGCCTGCGGCGCCCGCAGCTTATCGGCATGGCGTTGATATGACTTCCGTTGTCAAGTTCGAGGGCCTGGGTGGTGCTACATGGTCTTCCTCCGTGTGAGCGGCAGGGTCGAGGAAGAGGCGAGGCCAGTAACGTCGACGGTTGATCCTGCTGATATCCGTGGGTTGGGTACCACCTTAGAGATGTCCGTCAGGCGCCTGCCTCGGTCTAGGAGCGAGGGTCGGCCGCAGCCGCCTCGTAACGCTCTCGAGGGTTGCGCCCCACCGGGGCCGCGCCTCTTCCCGCACCCTGCCGCGAATCTGGAACGTGATGTCACGTCAGGCCGTGATCGGGACCTCGCGTGCGATGGCCCACATGAAGGCGGCGAGTTCGCGGGCGACGGCGGTGACGGCGACGTTCGGGTGCTTGCCGCGGGCGGTCAGGCGGCGGAAGCGTGTGCACAGGCGCACCTGGGCTTTCCAGCCGATGTCCTGGATGGGCTTGGGGAGGTGCTCGAGTCGCTTCTGGATGTGCGCGGAGACCTTGGCCGGGAAGCGATAAGCCCAGGCGCCCTCGATGAGGGCGCGGCGGGCGTGGCCGTTGCCCGCCTTGGTGATGGCGCCCTGGCGGCGGCGGTCTCCGCTGGAGTAGTCGCTGGGGATGAGTCCCAGGAAGGCGGCGAGCTGCCGGGGGGTGTCGAAGCGGGTGAGGTCGCCGAGCTCGGCGACCATGGTGATGGCGACGGTGTCCTGGACGCCGCGCAGGGCCTGCAGGGCCTGGACGACCGGGGAGAGACGCCAGGCCGGGACGTGCTCGGCGAGTTCCGCGTCGAGGCGCTGAACACGCTCCACCTGCTGGTCGACGGCGCGCACGGACTCCTGGAAGACGATCTGCTGGGTGGGGGTGGGGCAGACCACCGTGGCGAGGTAGCGGAGGTAGGCCCCGCTCCAGTTGGCCTTGCTGGTGTAGTGGAGGCCGAGGCGCAGGAGGAACGACTGCACTGCCTAACCCGGGTTGCTGCGGTGGCAATGTCGCCCAACACCGGTAGCACGGAGTCGCGCACTTCCACGCGGAGTACCAAGGCCGACAGGCGACCTTCACCTTTGACGGGGAACTGCTGGCCGGTACCCTCCCGTCCCGGACCGCGCTCCGCCTGATCAAGGAATGGGCGACTGCGCACCGGCCGGAGTTGGAGGCTAACTGGAATCGCCTGAAGGTGGGTGAGCCACTCGAGAGGATCCCGCCGCTGGACTGAGGAGGCGCATCATGGAGTTTCTACCGATCGTGATTCGAGCTGAGTATCGTGGCGAGTACAGGATCCACCTTGTGTTTAACGATGGGGTGGAGAACACGGTAGACTTCTCGCCATGGCTGGACGGTCCGGTCTTCGAGCGACTCAGAGACCCGGGGTACTTCCAGCGCTTCTTTCTGGAAGGTGGGACGGTCGTGTGGCCGAACGGTGCCGACGTGGCGCCTGAGACTCTCTACGAGCGAGCCAAGTCGAGCGAGGCCGCCTAACCTGGCGCTGCAGCGGGCGGCGCTGGGCGCCGTTGCTGAGCGCCACGCCGTTGGGCTGCGTACGTTCGAACCTTGATTTGCTGACGGATGAGCTATGCCAATCCAGTTTCGACTATACACAATCAATCGCGGTGCCCTTGCCGAATTCGCGGCGGAGTGGAACGCGAAAATCAGACCGCTTCGCGAGAAGCTGGGCTTCCGCGTGCTGGGAGCTTGGACCATACCCGCCACCAACCAGTTCCTTTGGCTGCTGGGTTACGACGGACCCGAGGATTGGGAGACGAAGGACAAGGCCTATTACTCATCCGACGAGCGGCGGTCGATGCAACCGGATCCTGCCCGTCACATCGCGCGGATTGAACATTACGTTATCGAGTCAGTCGAAGGGTGAGGAACGAACAGACTTGCCAGCACCAAAGTCCAAAGCGCGCCCGACGCGACATGCAGGGGACGCCGCCACCGGTCGCCAGTGGTAGCGCTCGAACCTACGATGGCTGCGGGAGCAGGGCTTTCCGTCAGCGTGGCAGTGGTCGCATTCCAACCATGGCAGCGAGCACGGCGTCCTTCGCCACGCTCGAGAACAAGCTGCTGACCAGGCGTCTTTTCCCGCTTCTCGCGGCCGCCCGCACCGCACTCTTCGACTGCATCGAGCGGTTCCACCGATCCCCGCCGGCGACACTCCGCGCTGGGCGATCTCTCGCTCGGGACGTTCGAGAAGGCGTGGAACCGACGTCCTATGCCACCCGGTACTTCGCCAGCTTCTCCTCGTCGAGCTCCACACCCAGACCCGGTCGGTCGGGTACGATGAAGCATCCGTCGCGGAACTCGTAGGGTTCCTTGATAAGGTCGTCGGTGTAGTAATGCCCGGCCATTTTCGTGGGCCGGCGGCCGGCGGGCGCGTTGACCGGAATCGACCCTGGAATGGTCACGTTTCGGGTCGACGCGGCGAGATGGATGTTGGCCATGTTGCCGATGCCGGTTTCGGCCGAGCCGTTGACGTCGCAGGCGAGGCCGCCAGCCTCGGCCACCGCGGCCACTTGCTTGGCCGGGTAGAGGCCGCCGGGCTTCGTGTAGTACAGTGAGATCATCTCGGCTGCCTCGAGCCTGATGATCTCCAGGACCTCCTGAGCCGTCCACGCGCTCTCGTCGGCCATGATCGGCACGTCCGTGGCCCGGCTCACCCTCGACAGGTTACGGATTCCCATCACCGGCTGCTCCATGAACCAGATGTCGTAGTCCTGCATGCGGCGCAGGACCTGGAGCGCGAGTTTGGGTGTGAGATAGCCTTGATTGGCATCCACGCGGATCTTGATCGCCGGACCGACCAGCTCGCGCGTGCGGCGTACTAGCTCGATGTCACGCTGCGGATCGATGCCGATCTTGAGTTTGATCGTCTTGACGCCTTCCTCGACGACAGCGGCGATCTCGGCCAGCGCCGGTTCGATCTCCATCAGGCCGATGGAGTGGGCCAATGGCACCTCACGTCGGACCAGTCCGCCCAGGAGCTCGTAGACCGGTACGCCCAGGGCCCGACCCTTCAGATCGTGCAGGGCCACGTCGACCGCGGCCTTCGCGTACGGATGTCCGCGGATCACGGCGTCCATCCGGCTGTGCAGGACGTCGATCTGGAACGGATCCTGCTCGATGAGTACTGGTTGCAGCCAGCGGTTGATCACGTCCACCACGCCGACGGAGTACTCGCCGTCATGAGTGCCGTAATCTCCACCCCAGTCCGGGAGCGCCGGCGCCTCGCCGATGCCCGAGACCCCGGCGTCGGTGGCGATCCGCACGAGCACGTAGTCAGACCCGGCAGCGACGTAGTTGAACGCCCACCGATGCACGCGTCGTCGCGGCAAACCCACCCGGAACGTCTCGACGCCCGTGATCTTCATGCGATACCTCCTACGCCGTTGTCAGCAACATCGAGGTGTCGACGGCGTCCGTGAGCAGCTCGTAGCCGGTCTTGGTGACGACCAACTCGTCCTCGACCTGATAGCCATACCCATCGGCGAAAATGAAGGGTTCGATGCACAACACCATGCGCTCTTCCAGTTCAGTATCTCCGACGAATCCGATGAGTGGTTCCTCGTGCAAGTGGAGCCCGAGCCCGTGGCCGACGAACGACGACACCGGGAACTCGTGCTGCTCGAACTTGCGCTTGAAGGCCGCGTAGAGTGCCGATGTGGGGACGCCCGGCCGAATCATGTCGAGCACCGTACGATGGGTGTCCATGATCTTCGCCCAGACGTCATGCTGCTGGACGGTGGGCCCGCCGACGACCGCCGTGCGCGCTACGTCCGAGTAGTAGCTCCCGCGGTGCGCGATGAGATCGACCCGGATGAGATCGTGACGCCGGAGCACCCGGTCGGTGGGCCCCGCGTTCGGTAGGCCGCTGCGATCGCCGGAGGCCACGACAAGTATGCGCACGCCGTCCACCCCTCGGGCGTACAGCTCGTTGACGAGCACCCGACCCAGATCGCGCTCGGTCATGCCTTCGCGCACCTGCCGGTATGCGGCCTGATGCGTTTCGTCGGCAATCCGGGCTACGTGCTTGAGCCGGTCGATTTCTTCTTGCGTCTTTACCATTCGCAGCCGCGCAAACCAGCGGTCGTTGTCGATCCACTCGATCTGGGGCATGAGCGAGGCCAGGTACAGGTAGTCCGCCGCGGGCAGGTAGTGCATCTCGATGCCCACGCGGCCGCGCGTCACGCCCATCTCGCGGAGCGTGGAGGCAAGCAACGCCATCGGCCTGTCGGTAAACTCCTTCCACCGCCGGACGTCGGGGATCCGACTGTACCGCTGGGCCGTCGAGAACTCCATGTCCACGGTCAACATCGCCTCGCCGGAAGCGGGTGTGACCACACACATCGCGTGGCGATGGCGGATGATCGGCTGCGATGGGACGGTAAAGCCCGCAGTGTACGCGACGTTTTCCGGCGAAATCGCGACGCTGGCCTCCCATCCCTCGGCCGCCACCGCGGCCCGCTGACGTGCGATGATCTCGTGAGGCTCGCGCATTCCGTCCTCCATGGCTCCACGCGGTTACGGTCGAGGCCGGTCGTCTGCGGTGTCGTCACCGCGCAGATCTGGCGCTGCGGCTCGGAGGACGGCCTCGTCGCCCTCGAGCAGCGCGGCTTCTACAACGCCGAGCGCCCGGCCGCGTCGCCGATGTCGGTGTTCCAGGTACAGGGGGTAGGCGCCGACCGCCACCGACAGGAGCAGCAGCACCACGCTGATGGGCCGCTGCAGGTAGATCAGCAGGCTCCCGCCGCTGACGACCAACGTGCGCCGCAGGTTGTCCTCGAACATCGGACCAAGGATCAATCCGAAGGCCATGGGCAGCACCGGAAACCCGGCCTTCTGCATGATGTAGCCCAGCGCGCCGAAGACGACCATCACGCCCACGTCGAAAATCGCATTGTTCACGGCATACGCGCCGACGACACAGAGAGTGGTGATCCCCACCATGAGCACCGGCTTGGGAACGGCGAGCGCCCGTGCGAAGACACGGGCGCCCAGCAGCCCGGTCCCGGTGGTGAAGGCGATGGCGATCGCGAGTGCCACGTAGACGCTGGCGACGAAGTCCGGATGCTGGCTGAAGAGCTGCGGTCCGGGCCGCAGGCCTTGAATCAGCAGCGCGCCCATCAGCACCGCGGTGATGCTGTCTCCAGGGATCCCGAGGCTCATGGTCGGAATCAGGTCGCCGCCCATGCACGCGTTATTGCAAGCCTCGGGTGCGACCACGCCTTCGGGCACACCGGTCCCGAACCGCTCGGGCGTGCGCGATAGGCGCTGCTCCTGAAGGTATGAGAACACAACCCCGATCGCCGATCCCGCAGCTGGAATGATGCCCACGATCACGCCGACGATGCTCCCTCGCACAGCGGCCGGCAGCGTGCGCCGCACATCTCGCCACGGCGGAAGTACCCGTCGGATGTCGCGGACGACCTCCCACCGCTGGACGCCGCCTTCCAGATTTCGCAGCACCTCCGCGAGGCCGAATATCCCGATCGCCATGGGGATGATGCCCACGCCGGCGGCGAGGTCTCGGCTGCCGAAGTCGAACCGAAGCACGTTCGTCATGGGATCCAGGCCGACGGTGGACAGGAGCAGCCCAAACAGCCCGGCGAGAATGCCCTTGAGCATTGCCTCCGGGATCGCGGCCGACAGGCTCGCCAATCCGAGAATCGCCAGGCCGGTGAACTCCGGGCTCTGAAACTTCAACCCGACCTCCGCGAGCAGGGGCGCGACGGTCATGAACACCACGAGGCCGAACAACCCGCCGAACATCGAGGCGAAGGTGGCGTAGCCAATCGCCTCGCCTGCCCGGCCCGCCTTCGCCATGGGGTGGCCCTCCATCTGCGTGACGATGGCCCCCGGGGTGCCCGGAATGTTCAACAGAATCGCCGAGAGCGACCCCCCGTAGACACTCCCGTTGAACACACCCATGAGAAACATCATGGCGTTCGTTGGATCCAACGCGAAGGTGAGGGGTAGCAGCACGGCCAGCGACATAGTCGAGCTGATTCCTGGTAGCGCGCCGAAGACGATGCCCAGGACCGAGCCGCCCAGGGCCAGCAGGAGCGACTGCGGTGAGGTGAAGATGCGCTCTAGGGTGGCGATAAGGACCGGGGCCATGAGACACTACGGCAAGGGCACGCGGACGAATCCATGGAAGACGTAGTACACGACCGCCGTGATCGCCAACGCCGCGCCGGCCGAGGCCAGCGCGCGGCGCCACTCGAATTGACCCTCGATCTGGCGCGTGAGCACCACGATCCACGCGAAGCAAAAGACGAACGTGACCACCGCGAAGCCGGCCACGAACAGGCCCCGGACGTAGGCCACCAGCGACAGGGCGAACAGCACGGGAACCGTATACCTTGTCAAATCGGAGCGTTGCCCGGTAGACCCGGCGCCGAGCTGCCGGCGAGCCCCGGCGAACCGCCATCCGCCGAATCCCGCCAACCAGAGGCCGCCGGCCCCCAACGCCCACAGCAGCAGCCGTGGCATGAGCGCCGGTCCCGGATCGGTGCCGATGTCGAAGCCTTCCAGGGCGGCGGTCGTCGCCGCGAGCGCGCGCAGGCCCACGCCGGCTACGATGATCAGCACCACGCCCGAGAGGGCATCGGTGAGACCACGCTGCGCGGGGGTCATGGCGGGCATCGGAGAAGGGGGGCGGGGGCGCAGGGCGCCCGCCCCCCTTCGGCTACTTGGGATTGCGTACCAGGCCGAGCTCGAACAGCAACAGGTACTGGATCGCGTCGTCAGCCTTGAGGAAGGCCTCGGTACGGCGCACACCGAGCGGCGCCACGATGAATCCAGCCTTGTTCGCGCGCTGTACGAAGCCTTCGTTGTTGAGCGCGGCCAGGAACTTCTCCTCCAGCACGGCCACCCGGTCCGCGGGAATACCCTTTGGCCCTGCGATCACCCGCCACGAGCCGAAGTCGACGTCGAAGCCCTGCTCCTTGAAGGTCGGCACGTCCGGCGCAAGGAAGTGGCGCTTGGTGTCCGAGACGCCGAGAATGCGCAGTCGGCCGGCCTTGTGGCCCTGGATCACGTCGGGCACGGGCACCGTGGCCGCCTGCACCTCACCGGCCATGAGCGCGGCGACGCTGGGCGCGAAACCCTGATAGGGTACCTTGTTGAGCGAGATGCCCAGCTTGCGTTCGAACATCAGGACCGCCAAGTGCGACGCGCCGCCGGGCGGGTCGTTCGCGTTCTTGATCGTGTTGGGGCGCGCCTTCGCCGCTTCGACGAACTCTTTCAGCGTCTTCCATGGCGCGTCGGCCCGCACCGTCAGCGCACCGGGCTCGTTGCCGAAGAAGACGATGGGTTGGATCTCCTCGAGCTTGGTGGGGTTCGGAATCATGTACTGTTGAGCGATGAAGCCCGAGCCGAACATCCCGACCGTATACCCGTCGGGTCGGGCGGTGGCGATCTCCCGGTGTCCGATGGCGCCAGCGGCGCCGGGCTTGTTCACGACCACCACGGGGACCCCGAACGTCTTGCTCGCCTGGTCCGCGACCAGCCGCATGCTGATGTCCGACCCGCCGCCGGCGGGCCACGGGACGATCAGCGTGATCTCCCGCGTGGGAAACCGCTCCTGCGCGGCCGCCCATGGCGCCCCGAGCAGGCCGGCGATACCGACCACGACAACGAGCCCTGCCCACAGGGCACGACCGTCTGCCTTCATGCGCGATCCTCCCTCCTGCTGATGTGGTCTTGTTCTCGTCACCCGCACGCTCGTGCTCACCCCGCCAGTTGCTCCAGCACCAGTGGCTTCACCTCGTGCGCGAACCGCTCCAGGCCCCGGCGGGCCTCCCGATCGTCGCGCACCGGCTGCCCGGAGAAGTCGTCGGCCTTTACCTGCACCGCGAAGTCCGTGGCTCCGCCGCGAATGAGTGTCACGCACCGCGCGGCGACGTCCTTCGGGGCGCCCACGATGACGAACCGATCAACTTCTGCCTCGCTGACGAACTCCACCGCCGCCTCCGGACCGCCGGATGCGAAAACCCGGTGCACGCGCTCCGTGACCTCGGGCCGGATGCCCATGCGGGCCGCGACCGCCGGGGTGGTCATGCCCAGCAGGTAGGCTACCCACGGCCGCATGATTGCGATCCCCGTCGCACGATCGTCCGTGATGTTCACGCTCTGCCATGCGACGATCTCCAGACCGGAACTGTCACGCTTCGCCGCCGCGGCCCCCGCACGGACCTCGCTCAGTGCATACGCCTGGGCCGGCGGCGACACGAGCGACTCCAGCATCACGCCATCGGCCACCTCGCCCGCAACCCGCAGCATCAGAGGGTTGCGCGTAGCGACGAAGATCGGCACGTCGAGCGGGCCCTCGCGCTCGAGCCTGATGCCCTTGAGCGTCCAGTGTCCCTCGTGCGTGATGCGCTCGCCCGCGAGCAGCCGTCGGATGATGAGGGTCGCTTCGCGGACCCGCGCGGCCGCGGCCCGGCCGTCCAACCCCAGCCTCTCGATGACATGCTTGCGGTTCCCGGCACCCAGACCCAAGAGGAATCGTCCGCCGCAGATCTCGGCGACCGTCGCGGCGGCCCTGGCGATCTGCACCGGATGACGCGTGTACGGGTTCGTGACCGCGAGCCCGAGTTCCAGACCCGGGACCTCGGCGGCCACGCGTGCCAGGAGCGCGAACGGGTCCGCGTAGTACGTCTGATCGGGAATCCACAGCCGGTCGAACCCGAGATCGCGGCCAAGCCGGACGAAGTCGAGGAACGCCGCAATCGGCCCTTCGGGTACGCGTGTGAACGAGAAGATCGGCCGGCGGGGCAGTCGGCTCACGATGTTACGCCTCTCTCCCGATCTCGATGAGCCGGTCGTTCGGCGTGCCGTCGCTGAGCACCGTGAAGCCGCTGTCGGTGATCAGAAACTCGTCCTCGATGTGAAAGCCCATCCGTCCGGGAACCAGGTACACGGGCTCGAGGCAGAGCACCATGCCCGGCTCGAGCGCACGGTCGGTGTACTCGTTCACGTACGGCTCCTCGTGGATGGTGAGGCCGAGGCCGTGGCCGAGAAACTTCAGGCTGGCCTCCAGCCCCGCCGCGCTCAGCGTCGCCAGGTACGTCATGTGAAGATCGCGAGTCCTGGCGCCCGGCGCAAGCCGGTCCTGAACCCGTCGGTACGCGTCGGTCAGTGCGCCCCAGATGCGGGTCTGCTCGGCCGTGGGGCGGCCGAGTACGGCCGTCCGTGCAATGTCCGAGTGGAACCCGTTCTGCCCGGCGATGAGGTCCACGCGGATCACGTCGCCGGGCGCGATGGGCCGATCTGTCGGCGCGGCGTTTGCGAACGCGCTGCGCTCGCCCGCACCGACGATCGGCCGGCAGTAGTCCACACCGGGGCACGCGTCGATGAGCAGACGGGCCAGGTCGCGCTCGGTCATGCCCGGTCTGAGCCGGCGGTACGCCTCGCCGTGCGCGCGGGCGGCAAGCCCTGCCAGTGTGCGGATCGCCTGCACCTCGGCCGGCGTCTTGTGCATACGCGCCTCGAGGAATGCGGGGCCGGCATGGCTGAATCGTGCCGCCGGCAGGTGCCGGCGGAGCCGATCGTAGTCGTCCGCGGCGACGTGGTCCATCTCGATCCCGATCCGGGCGTCCTCCAGGCGGCGTTCCCGGACCAGTTGCGCCAGCACGGCAAACGGATCGTCCGTGAACTCGTTGTACGCATGGATCTCCCGGACCCATCGGGTGCTGTCGCGAGCCAGGGTCTCCTCCACGGTCACGACCACGAGCGCCGGCTCGCCATCGAGTGGCAGCAGGCACAGCGTGCGGCGGAAGCGGTTGCTCAGGTGCGAGGGCACGGTGAATCCTGCCACGTAGGTCACGTTGTCCGGCGTGGTGGCGACCACCGCGTCGAGTCCGGCCCGGTGCATTCCGGCCCGCAGCTGACGGACGGTGTCGGGAACCGCGCTCACCGGGTGGCCCCCCACGGGCCCTCGCGCGCCAGACGTTCGACGTCGGCGCGGCTCGCGCCGACGATTCCCAAGCGCTCCGCGTTGAGGCCGGTCTGGAGGTAATCCACGCCCGTCGCCACCGACGCCAGGTTGATGAACGCCGACACGGTGGGCGTGTCGACACCGACGGGCTCGGCCAGCGCCCGCATCGGCACCAGGCCGAACGCGACGTCTTCCTTGATGTACCGGCCTTCCAAGTTCGGCTGGGACTTGATGTACCGGTTGGGGACGCTGTCTTTCATCGCCTCGAAGATCGACCGGGCCTCCCAGGCGCGCCGCGACGTGTACCCGGCCTGGTAGAAGAAGTCGAGGAAGGTGGGGAGCGTCAGGCCATAGGCCGCCGCGATGCGCTGGCGCTCTCGGTCCACGGCTTCGATGCCGCGGGCGACTGAGGGCGTGGTGCCCTCGTAGTAGTAGTAGAACTGGCCGGCGGTGTGCTCGATCCAACCCGCGTTCATCACCATGCCGGGCGGGTGCAGCACGGCGTTCAGATTGGTGAGCGAGGTCACGAGCACGCTCTCCACCGGTTCGGCGTGCGCGTAGAGACGCCGGAATTTCGCGTAGGCCTCGTCGCGCGCCGACGCCGGGAGCGCCGCCATGCGGCTGGTCTTCGCCGGGCCGGTAATGTTGATCTTCGTGGGCGACACCATGCGGCAGATGTAGGTCAGCGAGTTCAGTTCGACGATGGTCACCGGTGGCGCGCCTCGCTCCGCTAGGATGCGGCCGACGTGCAATGCGCTTCCGGTGTTGCTGGCGTTGAGGACCACCAGTTGGTGGGATCGCAGCAGCGGGGCCAGTGCCTCGGCGTAGTACGCTTGGCCCGAGGCCGGGACCGTCAGCATGATCACCTCGGCGCCCCGTACGGCTTCGTCGATGTCTGGCGTGATGCGCTGTACGGGAACGGTGGCATCGCCGAGCGCCCCGGTCATCTCCACGCCACCCAGCCGCATGAACGGTTCGAGCCGCTCGCGCGATCGGTTGCACAGCGACACCGAGAACCCGCGCATGCCCAGATCTGCGGCCGCGGCGATACCTCCGTTCCCCGCGCCCAGGATCGCGACATCGACCCGATCGGTCATGCGTGCCGTCCTGTCCCGGCCACGGAGGGCAGCGTCGCGGTGGGCCGGGCCGGTGCACCCTTGATGGACCGCACCTCTTCGATGACGCGCTGCACGTGGGCGTACATCGCGGCGCGCGCGGCCGAGGGATTGCCCGTGCGGACCGCGTGGGCGATGCGCCGGTGTTCGTTCGTCGAACGCCTGATGCGTCCCGGGATGGCGACGGTGGCTTCCCGGCTTCCCTGGAGGGCGTTGCCGAGCGTTTCCACCAGGCTACGCAGCACCGCGTTGCCAGTGGCCGTGGCCAGGACGCGGTGAAACTCGGTGTCGAGCTCCACGTACGCCTTGAGCAGGGTTTCGCTGCCCTCGGGGTATCTGGCGGCCAGCCCGGCGGCGTCCTTGACGATCTGGTCGAGGTGGGCGCGGACCTCGGGCGTCGCCCGCCGGGCGGCAAGCTCCGCCGACGTCGTCTCGATCGCCTGACGCACCTCGAGAAGGTCGAGCAGCGACGACCCATGTTGGAGCAACCACTGCATCCAGCGATCCGCAACGCCGCCGTCTGTGCGGCTCGAGCGGAGGAACACGCCGCGGCCGTGCTCTACGACGACAAGGCCGACGGCCTCGAGGCTCCGCAGGGCCTCGCGGACCGACGCGAGGCTGACGCCAAAGGCGTCGGCGAGTTGGCGTCCGGATGGTAGGCGCCCGTCGGACGCGAACGCCCCGTCACGGATCTGCTCGACCAACCGCCGAGCCACCGCGTCCGGCACGCGCTGCGCCGACACCCGTGAGGCAGGCAGCAGGGACAGCCCTCCCGAACTGTTCAGGAGACCAGAACAGTCTCATGGTAAACTGACAATGCGGTTCTGTCAACGCTACCGGGCGTGCGCGGATGTCACAGGGAGCCGGCGGCAGCCGCACGCCGGCTCCCCGATGCCTGCCTACCCGCATTCCCGACGTGCGTGTCGACAGAGGAGGAGCGCCGTGGCCTCCGAAGCCATCCAGCGGACGGCTCGCCACGCGGGGTCCGCTCGGGGTGATGAATGAATCAGAGCCCGCAGGGCAAGACCTACGCTGCGTTCGCGGGCACGGTGCTCATCGGCGGCTCGAACTTCATCGCCGTCAGCCTGAGCAACCGGGAGCTCCCGCCGCTCTTCGGCGCCGCGGTGCGGTTCGCGCTGGCGGCCCTGCTCTTCGCCCTGATCGCTCGGGCGTGGCATGTACCGCTCGCCCGCGGCCGGGCGGCGGCCGGGCCGGCGCTCTACGGCGCGCTGGGCGTCGGCGCAGCCTACGCGCTCCTCTACTACGCGCTGGTGGAGCTGACCGCGGGGATGACCGCCGTGATCCTGGCCACGGTGCCGCTGTTCACACTGGTGATCGCCGTCGCGCTTCGCCAGGAGCGACTGTCCGCGCGCGGGATCGCCGGAGGGGTGCTGGCGGTCGCCGGGATCGCAATCCTGTCGCGGGGCGCGCTGGAAGGCGACTTCGGGTGGGCCTACCTCGCCGCGGCCGTGGGCGGCGCGGTCGCGATCGCCGCGTCGAGCGTGGTTGCGCGGTCCTGCCGCCATGTGCACCCCGTCAACATGAACGCGATCGGCATGGCTGCGGGCACCGTGCTGCTGGCGATGGGGTCGCTGGCGCTCGGGGAGCGCTGGGCGCTGCCGCGCGAGTCCCAGACCATCGCAGCCGTCGGCTACCTGGTGACGTTGGGTTCGATCGGCCTGTTCCAGCTCTTCCTCTACGTGGTGAAACGGCTGACGGCGTCGGCGACCGTCTACGCCGTGGCGACGATGCCGGTCGTGGCGGTCGCCCTCGGGGTGGTCATGCTCGCCCAGCCGGTCACCCTCGAGGTCCTCGCGGGCGGCGCCGTTGTGATGGCGGCCGTCTACGTCGGTGTCGTTGCGGGAGGACGCGGTGCGCCGGAGGCACCGGCGGCGGTCCGGCCGACGTCTACCGGCGGGTAGGGGGCGCAGGATCCCCTGCGTGAAGCCGGCCGCGCCCAAGGGAGCGCCCGCGAAGGCGTCGTACAACGCGCCATGCTGATCGTCGCCCCGGGTCTCGCGATCGACGAGAGGGAGCTTGACGAGACCTTCGTGCGCGCCTCGGGCCCCGGGGGCCAGAACGTCAACAAGGTCGCCACGGCGGTGCAGCTCCGCTTCGACGTCGGGCGCTCGCCGTCGTTGCCCGAGGCGGTCCGCGAACGGTTGCGGCGGGTGGCCGGCCGCCGGATCACGGCGGAAGGGGTGCTCGTCATCGATGCCCGTCGGTTCCGGACGCGGGAGCAGAACCGGCAGGACGCGCGACGTCGGCTGTGCACCCTCGTCCAGCGCGCGGCGACCGTGCCGAGAGCCCGTCGGCCCACCCGCCCGTCGGAGGCGGCCCGACAGCAGCGCCTCGACGCGAAGCGCCGCCGGAGCCGTCTGAAGGCAGCCCGGGCGTCCACGTCACGGGCGGAGGAGTGATGCACGCGCAGCTCTTGCCGGTGGCCGACTGGCTGGAAGGGCTCGTGCCGATCACCTCGTCGTGCTGCTCTCGGCCCGAGGTCCCCTGATGGCGGCGACCCTGGCCGATCGTGCCCGGCGGTTCGTGGCCCTGCACCAGGGGCCTGGCGCCTTTGTGATGCCCAATCCGTGGGACGTGGGGTCCGCGCGCATCCTGGCCGGTCTGGGCTTCCAGGCACTGGCCACCTCGAGCGGTGCGTCGGCCGCGGTGCTCGGACGGCGCGACGGGCAGGTGAGCCGCGACGAGGCGCTCGCGCACGCGCGCGCGATCGCCGACGCCACCGACTTGCCGGTCTCGGCCGACCTCGAGCACGGCTTCGGCGACCCGCCGGAGGAGGTGGCCGAGACGATCGCGCTGGCGGCCCGGGTCGGCCTCGCCGGCGCCTCCATCGAGGACGCGACCGCCGACCGCGCCCGGCCGCTCTACGAGTTCCACCTGGCGGTCGAGCGCGTGGCCGCTGCCGCGGAGGCGGCCCGGGCGTTGCCGCATCCGTTCGTGCTCACGGCGCGCACGGAGACCTTCCTGCGGGGGCGTCCTGACCTGGAGGAGACGATCCGGCGCCTGCGGGCGTTCGAGCGCGCTGGCGCGGACGTGCTGTTCGCACCCGGGCTGCCTGATCTGGTGGCGGTCCGCGAGGTCTGCGCCGCGGTGACGAAGCCGGTGAACTTCATGGCCGGAATCCGGGGGCGGTCGTTCTCGGTGGCGGCGCTCGAGGCCGCGGGTGTGCGGCGCATCAGCCTGGCGACCTCGCTGTACCGCGCGGCGGTGCGCGGCCTGGTGGACGCGGCACGGGAGGTCCGCGAGCGCGGGACCTTCGACTACGTCGAACGCGCGCTGACCACGACGGAGCTCCACACCCTGATGGGCGTGACCGATCGGACCTGAACCAGCGCCGCTACCCGACGGAGGGTCCACATGTATCGGACGGACGCGTACGAGGGCATGCTCGCCGAGACCATCACGCACCATGGCGCGAACGGCGATGTCATCAACGCCTACTTCGCCCGGCCGCTCGGCCCCGGCCCCCACCCGGCGGTCGTGCTGGCCCACCACCTGCCCGGCTGGGACGAGTGGTACCGCGAAGCGACCCGCAGGTTCGCGCACCACGGGTACGTGGCGCTGTCGCCGAACCTGTACTGCCGCGACGGGCACGGGATGCCCGAGGACGTGGCCGCCAAGGTGCGCGCGGCGGGCGGATGTCCCGACGATCAGGTCGTGGGCGACCTGGAAGGCGCGATGCGGTTCCTGCGCTCGCTGCCGTACGTCAACGGGAAGGTGGCCGTCTTCGGGACGTGCTCGGGCGGCCGGCATGCCTACCTGGCGGCGTGCCGCGTGCGCGGCTTCGACGCGGCCATCGACTGCTGGGGGGGCCGCGTCGTGATGTCGAAGGACGAGCTGACGCCGAAGCAGCCGGTGGCGCCACTGGACTATACGAAAGACCTCTCCTGTCCGCTCCTGGGGCTCTTCGGCGAGGAGGACAAGAGCCCCTCGCCGGAGCAGGTCGCGCGCCACGACGAGGAGCTCAAGCGACACGGCAAGACCTACGAGTTCCACATGTATGCCGGCGCCGGCCACGGGTTCTTCTACTACGACCGGCCCGCCTACCGCCCGCAGCAGGCGGTGGACGGTTGGCAGAAGGTGTTCGCGTTTCTGCGGCGCCACCTCGGGTAGCGCGACGACGAGGGAGATCCCATGTGCACGATGATCGCACGGCAGATCCAGGTGGAAGGGGGCGCGCGGGGCGCGGCCGGGTGGTTCGGCGTGCGGCAGGCCAACGTGTCCTACGACCATCCCTTCCACCTGCCGTTCGAGCACACGCTGAACCTGGACTTCGTGGACGAGGCGCTCGGGCCGGGCGCCCGCGTGGCGGTGGAGCTCACCGCACCGTCGGCGCGCCGCCTGGCCGAGACGATCCTGGCGGTGCTGGCGCAGGCGGAGGCGGGCGGCTATCTGGAAGAGTCCGCGGGCGCGGCGGCGAGCGTCTGAGGACGCGATGACGCCGCGGCTCACCGTCCGCCCGCTCACGCCGGACCGCTGGGACGACCTGGTACAGCTGTTCAGCCGGCCGGGCGCCTCGGTCGCGCGGCACTGCTGGTGCATGTACTATCGTCGGTCCGGCGCGGGCGGCACCGGCGAGGCGAACCGGCGCGCGCTGAAGGCGCTGAAGGCGCTGGTGGACCGCGGGGTCGTCCCGGGGCTGCTCGGTTACCGCGACGACCGGCCGGTGGGGTGGATCTCCCTGGGGCCGCGCGAGGACTACGCCAAGCTGTGGCGCTCGCCGATCATGAAACCCGTGGAGGTCGGTCGTCTGTTTCTTCGTGGACGCGCAGGAGCGTGGCCGCGGCGTGACGCGGGCGCTGCTGCGAGAGGCGATCGCCTACGCCCGGTCGCGGGGAGCGACGCTGCTCGAGGCCTACCCGGTGGACAGGCCGGGGCGCGGCCATCCCAACTCGATGTGGTTTGGGGCCCTGAGTCTCTATGATGAGGCCGGCTTCGCCGAGGTGGCGCGCCGCAAGCCGACGCGGCCGGTGGTGCGCCGCCGCCTCCGTCCCCGCGTGTGATCACGGAGCGTACGTCGCCGCGCGGGTGCTGTGGCATTGCTACCTGAGCGCCCAGAGGTGACGCATGCCGAAGGATCACCGCCGCGAGTTCCTCCGCCACACGGTGGCGACGCTCGCCTACCGGGAGGCAAGGCCGCGCGGGACGCGCCCGAAGGGTTCGGCGCCGTCCGCGCCTGCGAAGGCTGCCGGTCAGCCGCGGAGGTCCTCGATCATATCGGCAACCTCCTCGAGTGGGGGCTCGGGCTGGCGCAGGGCGTGCGCGTCTGGCCGCAAGCCCCGACCCCGCCGTGGGACGAGGCCGTCGCACGGTTCTTCGACGCGCGTCGAGTTCGACTGAGGCGATCGACGTCGTTACCGTCGGTGGATTGACACTCTATCGCGAGACCCTCGAACCAGGCTGGCAGTGGTCGAAGCACGTCAAGCCCGTCGTGGGTGGCGGAAGCTGCCAGCG
>Ga0308411_10000638_pt1 | contig 23488 bp, 20 predicted proteins | sample HotsprottomLayer_2_FD_203530 | JGI IMG/M metagenome (GOLD analysis project Ga0308411, IMG submission 203530) | Hot spring phototrophic mat microbial communities from Octopus Spring, Yellowstone National Park, Wyoming, United States -... | ecosystem: Environmental > Aquatic > Thermal springs >...
GCGGTCGATCATCACGAGGTGGCCCTTCGCGTCGAAATACCCGGCATCGCCCGTGTGCAGCCACCCGTCGCGCCGCTCGCCCGCCGCGTCGCCCGCGCGGAAATAGCCAGAGAAGATGGTGGGGTGGCGGGTGACGATCTCTCCCAGCCCATTGGCGTCCGGCCGGTCGATCCTCACCTCGATCTCGGCGTTGAGCGGGACGCCGACGCTGTTGAAATCCACCTCCCCCTCGCGGTGCAGCGTGTAGGCGCCGAGCAGTTCCGTCTGCCCGTAGAGCTGGCGCAGCGGCACGCCGAGGGCGAGGAAGAAGCGGAACGTATCCGGCCCGAGCGCCGCACCTCCCGTGGCGACAGAGGTGATCCGCGAGAAGCCCAGGCGGTCGCGCAGCGCGCGAAACAGGAGCGCATCGGCCGAGCGCGACGAGCTCGGCAAGCGGCATCAGCCGCGGCTCGTCGTATTTCCGCATGCCGCGCGGATCGGCGTAGCCGATCCTCTGCAGGCGAGGTGCGCGCTCGCCGATCGCGAGCAGCTTGTCCACCTGCTCCTCGTCCTCAGCCAGCACCACAGAGGCGCCCGAATGCGCGAGCAGATAGGCGACCTCGTCGTCGAGCGCATCGCGGTAGATGCCGAGTGAAATCGCCCCGGGCGCATGCGTTGCGATCTCTCCCATCACCCAGTCGGGCCGGTTGTCGCCGATCAGCCCGACCGTCTCGCCGGGCCCGACGCCGAGGTCGCGAAGGCCGAGCGCGATCGCCCGCGTGCGGGCATGGTACTCGCCCCAGGTGATCGCGCGCCAGCTGCCGAACTCCTGCTCGCGCAGCGCCGTCTCGGAGCTGTGGTCGCGGGCGTTGAGGGCACGACGTTGCCGTTACGTATCGTATTGCGCGGTGTCGGGAAGTCGCGGCCGGCTCATGTCACGATCTCCGCCTCGTCCACGACCACCTCGTCCATCTCGCCGAGATAGGCGCGCTTGACCTGCTCGTTGGCGAGCACCGCCTCGGGGCCGCCCTCAGCGATCTTCTTGCCGAAGTCGCGCACCATGACGCGGCGCGAGATGTCCATCACCACGCCCATGTCGTGCTCGATCATGATCACCGCCATCTCCCATTCCTCGTTGAGGTCGACGATGAAACGGGCCATGTCCTCGTTCTCCTCGAGGTTCATCCCCGCCATCGGCTCGTCGAGCAGGATCAGCTTCGGCTTGAGCGCGACGGCCCGGGCGAGCTCCACCCGCTTGCGCAGGCCGTAGCTGAGCGTTCCGGCCTGCGCCTTGCGCACGTGCTCGATCTCGAGCAAGTCGATGACGTCCTCGACCGCGCGCCGGTGGCTGAGCTCCTCCGTCTGCGCGCCGACGAGCCAGTAGACCATGCCTGTGAGGAACCCGTGCCGCATCAGGTGGTGGCGGCCGACGAGGATGTTGTCGAGCACGCTCATGTGGCCGAACAGGGCGAGGTTCTGGAAGGTGCGGCCGATGCCGAGGGAGGCCCGCGCATTCGGCTTGAGCCCGGTGATGTCGCGCCCCTCGAAGCGGATGCTGCCTTCGGTCGGGCGGTAGCGGCCGGAAATGCAGTTGAGCATCGAGGTCTTGCCGGCGCCGTTCGGGCCGATGATTGAGAACAGCCCGCCGGGGCGCACGGCGAAGGAGACGTCGGTGAGCGCGCGCACCCCGCCGAAGCGTAGAGAGATATGCGCGGCCCCCAGAATCGGAGCGTTTCCGAAAGGACGTCTCCCGTCAATCCCGCTCTGCGGGTTTGTCTTACCTCAACGGCCCGCTGCTTCGCGCTGCAAGCGCTTGGGCTCGCGCTCTGCCCTGCCGCTCGTGCCGAAGCCGCGCCCGATCCCCGCCGCAATCGCGCGGCAGTGTCGCGCCCGTTCCCGACAGGGCAATCCAGTGACCGCCGACGCCCCCGCGTGACCGACCGCTTTCGCCCAAGGCCCGGCCTGTTGACGCAGTTCGCCGCAGCCACCATCGGCGCGGCGGTGGTGGTGCTCTCTTTCGGGCCGACGCCGCGCGCCTTCTGGGAAGGCGTGCTGTCGCCCTCCGCCACGGGCTGGATGCTCGCCGGCCCGATGGGGCCCGACCCGGTGCAGTACTGGCTCGGCTGGTCCTGGTTCCGGCGCGACACTTGGCGCATCCCGCCCGGGCTTAACCCGAACTACGGGCTCGAGCTCTCGAGCACGATCTTCTACGCCGATATCATCCCGCTAATCGCGCTGCCGTTGAAAGCGCTCCGCGGCCTAGTCACGGTTGAGCAGTACTGGGGCATGTGGCTGCTCTTCTGCGGCATGGCCCAGGCCGTGCTTGGCCTGCGGCTTGCCGCCCTCTGCGGCATCGGCGTGAGCCCGGGCGGCGCTGTTGCGCTGCTTGGCTCCTCGGCGCTGTTTGCGCTGCAGCCGATGCTCTTGATGCGGATGGCAGGCCATCTCGCGCTCGCCGGGCAATGGACGGTGCTCTCGGCTCTGCTGCTCTGCTTCACCGAGGGGCGCGCATGGAGGCGCCCGGCCGCCTGGGCGCTCCTGGTGGGCGCCACCAGTCTCGTCCACGCCTATCTCCTCGTGATGGTCGGCGCTCTTTGGGCCGCGGATTGGCTGCGACGAACCATCGCCGCGCCGACGACGACGCGCGCGCTCGAGGCCGCAGCCGTGCCGGGGCTTGCGCTCGCCGGGCTCTGGGCGGCCGGCTTCTTCGCGCTGCGCGCGGGGCTCGAGGCCTGGGGCTACGGCGATCTCGGCTTCAACGTGCTTGCCTGGTTCGACAGCACGCTCTGGGGCTCGATCCTTCCGCCCATCCCCGACCTCAGGCACGGCGAGTCTGGCAGCGACTATCTGGGCCTGGGCGGGATCCTCCTGCTTGCGATCGGCGCGTCGATCGCCATTCTGCGGCGCGATCTCGGCGTGGGCGCTGCGCTGCGCGCGCGTTGGCCGCTCGTTGTCGTGACGATCCTGCTCGCCCTGTTCGCGATGACGCACAAGCCTTCCGTCGCCGGCGTCAGGATCACGCTCTTCGAGCCGCCGCCCTGGATGCTCGCGCTCGCCGGAATCCTGCGCGCCTCGACGCGCTTCGCCTGGCCGCTCGCGTATGCCCTGCTCGCTGCCTCTGCGATCCTCGCCCTGCGTGCGCTCGGGCAGCGCCGCGCCGGGCTCGCTGCGCTGCTGTTCGCCGCTCTCGCAGCGCTCCAGCTCGCCGACCTGCTGCCTTCGATCCGCCACTACGAATCCCTCGTCATCAAGGAACCGCGGGTCCAGCCCGAGCGCCTGCCGGACCCGTTCTGGGACGTGATCGGCAAGAGCTACACGCGCATCCGCGCCGTCCCGGCCGCCGATCGCGGGCTGCACTGGGAATCGACGGCGCGTTTCGCCATACGTCACGGCATGACGACCGATGCAGTCTATCTCGCGCGCATCGACCCGGGCGCGATCGCCGCGCTCAGGGAAACGATCGCTGGCCAGCTCTTCTCCGGCAAGCACGAGCCGGGAACGGTCTACGTGCTGCGCGACCGCGACACGCTCAACCGCGCCCATTTCGGGCGCGACCTGGCGCGCGACCCGATGATCCTGCTCGATGGCCTGGTCGTGCTGCTTCCCGGTTGGGGCGACCGCCCGATCCCAGGGCACGTCCGCCTGCTGTTTCCGCCGTTCGAGGGCCTGCCTGAGGGAACAATCACCGAGGGCGTGCGATGAGCCCTCTCGTTCCGGTCCTGACCAGTCGCGTCGGCCTGCCGCTCTCGATGCTCGCCGCCTCGGTCTTGCTGCGCTCGCTCTCCTTCGTTCCGGCTGTGATCGACACGGACGAGGGCCTCTATATCCTGCAGGCGCGCGAGTGGCTCGCCGGAACCTGGCCGCTGATCGGCGTCTGGGACATGCACCCGATCGGTGCGCCTGCGATCGTGGCGCTCGCGCTGATGCTGCCGCTGCCCGTGATCTTCGCCGTGCGGCTGCTCGGCGCCGTCGCTGCCGGCCTGAGCGCCGCAGCGCTCTGCACGCTTGCCCGGGTGCTCGGCCTGCCCGCCATCCCGGCCTACGGGGCGGGCTTGCTCTCGATCGCGCTCACGACCAACTTCGGCGGTCTTGCAACAAACACAGAGATCCTGTTCGCGCCTTTCATCGTCGCCGCGCTCGCTTTCGCTGCCCGGGAGGGCGTGCGTGCGCTCGACGACGGCCTGCCGCCACGCCAGGGCCGGGTTGCAGCCGCCGGCCTGCTTGTCGGTATCGCACTCCTGATCAAGCCGGTTGCGTTCTTCGAGGGATGTTTTGCGTTCGTCGCGATGGCCGGGCCCGCGCTGGTAGCACGCCTCCTTACTGTGGCCTCCCTGTCGCGCCTCGCAGCGCTCTACGCTGCCGCCTGCGCAACCCCGACCGCGCTCGTCGCCCTCGCCTATGCCGTGCAGGGAGGCTTCGGGATCTTCCTTGATGTCTGGTTCGCAGCCCCATTGCGTTATCTCGGCGCAGCGATCTCGTTCCGCGATGGCGCCTGGATGCTCGTCTCGGTCGTGCTGTTCCTGATCTGGCCGATCGTGCTCACAGCCGCAGCCGCACTGCCCGGAGGGAGCGTTGCGCGCGTCAAATGGTTTGGGCTCGGCTGGCTTGCGGCGACGACCCTCGCAATCGCTGCTCCGGGCCAGTTCTTCAACCACTACTTCCTGATCTGGCTGCCGCCGCTGTCGCTGCTCGCCGCTTGCGGCGCCTGGGTTCTTGCGCAACGCCTGCGTCCCGCCCGACCGGGGCTCCTCATCGCCGCTCTGCTCGGCTTCATTGCCGCCGACTACTGGACGGGCGACGCCGCACGCCGGATCGAGACAGGGCCTGGGTTTCGCCACGCCGACCCTGTGCGCCTCGTCGCACAGTCGCTCCAGGAGACCGTGCCAGCGGGATCGCCCGTTTTCATCGCCAACTACCACCCCGTGGTCTATGTGCTCGCCGACATGGCGGTGCCGACGCGCTTTGCCTTCCCGCAGCACCTCGCCGGCTGGTACAGCGGCGTGACCGGTATCGACGCCGACGCTGAGCTCAAGCGAGTGCTCGCCACCCACCCCGCAGCCATCGTGGTCGATCGCGGCTGGTGGACGGCGATGCGGCCGCCGGCACGCGCCGCGGTCGAGGCGGCACTCGCGCGCGACTATTCTCTCGCCGCGCGTGTGCTCGAGCGGAACGGCCCGGTCGAGATCCACCGGCTGAAGGACCCGCTATGGCGACGCTGAGCTACCTGCTGTCGAAGCTTCTGTGGTTCGTGCTGCGGCCCGGAACCTTCGCCCTGCTTCTCTGCCTGATCGGCTTCGTGGCGTCGTGGCGCGGGCGTCGCTGGGGTCGCTGGCCCCTTGCCGCCGGCCTAGGGTTCTTCGTGGCGGTGATCGGCACTCCCTTGGGCCCGCTACTGCTCATGCCGCTTGAGGAGCGGTTCTCCCGCCCCACCGAGGCGCCCCCTCATGTCGATGGCGTGATCGTCCTGGGCGGCGCGGTCGACCAGAACCTGACCGAGGCGCGCGGCATCCCCGCTCTGAACGGCGCGGCAGAGCGTATGACGGAAGCCGTCGTCCTCGCGCGCCGCTATCCAGAGGCGCGGATCGTCTTCACCGGCGGCCAGGGCTCGCTCGTCCATGGCAGGCTCTCGGAAGCCGATGTCGCCCGCGCGCTCTGGAGCGCGATGGGGCTCGATCAGGCGCGCGTCACCTATGAGGACAAGAGCCGCAACACGCACCAGAACGCGGTGCTGACGCGCGAGCTGGTGCGGCCGAGGCCAGGCGAAACCTGGCTGCTCGTCACCTCCGCGAGCCAAATGCCGCGTGCGGTTGGCGTCTTCCGCGCAGCGGGCTGGCCCGTCGTTCCCTGGCCTGTGAACTACCGCACCGGCCGCAGCTTCGCTGCGCTCTACGACGCACCGTTTCCTGATCGAATCGCCCAGGTCGAAGGCGCAGTGAAGGAATGGATCGGCCTGCTCGCCTACTGGATGATGGGCCGCACGGACGCGCCCTTTCCCGGCCCCTGAGCGGTCAGAGCCCGAGGATCCGGCTCGGGTGCGCCCTGCCGCGCACGAGGTCCCACAGAGCGAGCATGTTGCCGCGGAACCTGCCCCAGCGATCGACATGCGGCTCCGGCGCAAGCGAGCGCGCGAAGTTGATCGCGCAGTGCCGTGCTGCCGAGGGGATGGCGTGGCTCCAGGGGAAGCTGCCCTTGCGCGCGAGATAGATCGGGTTCGCCACCTGGCTGTAGCCGAGCCGCAGCCCCGGCGTGCGCGCCGATTTCACCCCGAGATGCACCCCGCGCGCGCCGGCAAGGCGGAGGATCGTTCCGTAGGCGGCAAGACGTCGCGTCACGTCGATGTCCTCGTACCAAGCATAGAGCGGCAGCGCCTCGTCGACACGGATTCCATGCGCCCGCACCGGTTCCATGCGGAATGCCATGTTGCAGCCATAGCCGTTGAAGTGCGGTGCGGCGCAGAGCGGATCGGGGGGCGGGATGTCGGCGGCGAGGATGGCACGGCCCTCTGCGGGCGTCAGCCCTGGCCCCTTCGCGCCATCGGCGATCACGGTTCCGGTCGCAACCACGCAATCGGGGCGCGCCTCGAGCACGCGGCCAAGCACGTCGAGATAGGCCGGCGCTGCGAGGAAGTCATCATCGAGGAAGAGCACAACGTCCTCGCGCGCAGCGTCGAGGATCGCGTTGCGCTGCCGCGGCAGCCCAGCCTCCGCCCGCAGGAAGCGTATGTCGGGCCGGCGGGCGCGAAGGTCGCCTACGTCGTCATCGGTCACATGGCAGATGAGGATCGCCTCGGGCTGGCGTGTCTGCCGCGCCAGCTCGCTCACCGCCTCTGCAAGGATTGCGGGACGGCCACGCGTGGCGATGCCCACGGCAATCGAGAGGCTCATGCGGCTGGCTCCAGCGGCAGCAGCACGCGCCGGCGCGCGGCAGAGGCGGCGACGAGCCCCCGCATCCTGCCGCGCAGCGTCGCGCCATAGTACCGGGCCGCAAGCCACTGCCCGCGCGCGAGGCTGAGCGCGATGCCGCCGAGCGGACGGAGGAGGAAGGAAAGGATCGTTGTCGGCGTGCCATGGCGACGCAGCGCGACGCCGAGCCCCGCCCCGTAGAGCGCCGCTCGCTCGACGGCGACAGGGGTGAGCCGCTTGTCCGGGTGGATGATCCTGAGCTCGCTGTCGTAGCGCGCGACGATCCCGGAACGGACCGCCCGCGCGACAAGATCGTTGCCTTCTGCAGAGCCGAAGGGCGTGCCCGGCCCGAGCATCTCGTCAAAGCCGCCGAGGGAGAGAGCGACATCGCGGCGGAGGAAGAGGTTGAACTCGATCACGCTGGTCCAGAGGTTCGCGAGCGTGATCTCGCCGCTGCGCTCGCGCCAGCGGCCAGAGCCGAGGCCGCCTTCCGGCGAGGCGGCGGGCCCCGTCAGCACGCCGAGCGCCGGGTCAGCGGCGAAGGCCGCCGCAACTCGGGCGAGCACGCCCGGCGGGAGAATGCAGTCGTCGTCGGGGAACGCAACGAGCGGGGCGCGGGCACGTCTGAGACCGAGATTGCGCGCGTGGTTCGCATTCGCGACAGGCGAGCGGAGATGGGACAGCGGCAGCCGCCCGAGGAACGGAGCGAGCACCGGAGCGAGACGGTCGTCCCCGTTCTGGTCGACGACGATTACCTCCGCCTCCACCGGTGCCTGCGCAAGCACGCTCTCGAACAGCGCGCCGAGCTCGGCGCTCCGCCCCCTGGTGGCGACGATCAGGCTGAACGCCGTCATCGCGGAGCGAGCTCGCGCGCCACGAGGCTCCGCATCGCGTCGCGGAACACCGCCTCGCCGAAGCGCATGGCGTTGGCGCGGCAGGCCTCAGGTGTGATCGCGCCCTCGAGCGCCTCAAAACGCTCGACGGCGGCGATGATGCTCTCCGGCGTCTGCTGCTCGAAGAACACGCCGGTCGGGTCCTCTGCGGGCGGGGCGCGCACGATGTCGAGCGCGCCGCCGCGGCCGTAGGCGATCATCGGCGTGCCGCAGGCCTGCGCCTCGACGATGGCGATGCCGAAATCCTCCTCCGCCGCGTGGAGCGAGGCGCGCGCGCCCTGCATGCGGTCGATCAGCTCAGCTTCGGAGACGCGACCGAGGAAGGTGATGTTGGGCGCTCCGCCAGCCGCCTCGCGCACCGCCTTCATGTTCGGGCCGTCGCCGATCACCACGAGCTTGCGCCGAGGCATGCGCCGGAACGCGGCCGTGACGAGCTCGACACGCTTGTAGGGGACCATGCGCGAGGCGACGAGGTAGTAGTCCTGCTTCTCGCGCCTCAGCGTGAAGCGGTGCACCGCGACAGGCGGGTGCACGACCACGCTTTCGCGCCGCCAGACCTTGCGTATCCGCTCGGCGATGTAGCTCGAGTTCGCAACGAGCACGTCGACGCCTGCTGCGGAGGCACGGTCCCAGATTCGGAGCCTGTGCAGCATCCAGCGCGCGACCGCACCCCTGAGGCCGCGGTCGTTGCCGCTCTCGCGCAGATACTGGTGCTGCAGGTCCCAGGCGTAGCGCATCGGCGAGTGGATGTAGCTGATGTGGAGCTGGCCCGGGCCGGTGAGAACGCCCTTGGCCACCGCATGCGAGGAGGAGAGGACGAGGTCGTAGCCTGCGAGGTCGAACTGCTCGATCGCCATCGGCATCAGCGGCAGGTAGGCGCGGAACCGGCTGCGCGCGAAGGGCAGGCGCTGGATGAAGCTCGTGCGCGGCCTCCGCCCGCCGAGGAAGCCGCGCTCTGCCTCGGGCAGGAAGTCGCAGACCGCGAAGAGATCGGCCTCTGGCCAGGCGAGTAGGAGCTGCTCCAGCACGCGCTCGGAGCCGGCATAGGTGTCGAGCCACTCGTGCACGATCGCGACCCTCATGCGCGCTCTCCTGAGACGGCATCGAGAAGCCGCTCCGCCGCCGCCCGCCAGGTGAAGCGCGCAGCACGCGCTCGGCCGGCCTCGCGCAGCGCCTCGGCAAGGTCTGGTTCGTCGATCAGCCGCGCGACCGCAGCGGGCAGGCTCGACGGGGCCTCAGGGTCGAACCACAACGCCGCGTCGCCGCACACCTCCGGCACTGCGCCCGCGCGTGCAGCCACCACAGGGCAGCCCGTCGCCATCGCCTCAAGAGGCGGTAGGCCGAAGCCCTCGTAGCGCGAGGGGAAGACGAGGCAGAGAGCGGACTCGTAGAGGGCGCGGAGTTCGGCATCGCTCACCCGGCCGAGCGCGATCGCACCGAGCCCTGCCGCGCCGGCAGCCGGGCGGAACACGGCCGGGTCCGACGATCCAGCTGCGGCGAGCGCCATGCCACGCGCAGCGAGGAGCGTGGCGCAGGCGGCGAGAGCAGCGAGGTTCTTGTGCGCCGCGCGCGTGCCGACCGCGAGCGCGAAGCGCCGAGGCGCAAGGCCGTTGCGGTACAGCACCGATGCGTCAGGCGGCTCGCGCAGCGCGTGCTCTCCCCCCTCCTGCGTCACGGCGATCGAGGCTTCCGGCAGCGACAGAGCGGAAGCGATCCGCGCCCGCGAGAAGGCAGAGACGGTGAGGATGCGCGCGCCGCGCCGCGCAAGCAAACGCTGCAGCACGCGATACCAGGTGCGGAAGGCAAGCGAGTAGCTTTCCGGCGTGTCGAAGGCGCCGGCGTCGTGGATCACCACCGCCTGGCGTGCGCCTGCAAGGATCGGCCCGGTGTTGCCGAGGCTCACAAGCATCGCGCCGCGCGCCGCACGGGGAAGCGCCACCTGCTCCCAGGCCTGGCCTGCGAGCGCCCCGACCGTCTCGAACGGAATGTGCCGAAGCCAGGGCGCGGCCGCTCCCGGCGGGGCGAGCACGCGCATCGGCGGCGCCCTGCCCTCCCCGCAGAGCGCATCGAGGGCACGGGTGATCTCGGTGGCGTAGCGCTGCACCCCGGTCATCCCCTGGGTGAGGAACCGGCCGTTCAGGGCGAGCGGCGTCATCGGCGTAAGAGCATCGCAGGCAAGCGCAGGGCGCCGGCGAGGAAGGCGCGTTCGTCCTCCGCGAGCGCACGCCAGGCAAGCGCGGCGAACGCGGCCGACGCCGCCGCACCGACCGCGAGCGAAGGCCCCACCGCGGGCGCTGCGGCCGCCGCCGCGAGGCCCGCGCCTGCCACCCCGACCGGCCGGGCAAGCCCGCGTAGCGTCGCGGCCGCAGGGGGATAAACTCGCGCGGCAAGCTCCGCGCGGCCAGCGCAGTCGGCGGCCGCGCGCAGAGCCCACGCGATCGCCGCGCCCTCTATTCCGATCAACAGCAAGAGCAGCGCCGCAAGCGGCACGAACACGAGCCCCTGTGCGAGGGCGAAACGCGCCGTGAGGTCAGGCCGACCGACCGCCTCGATCAGGCTTCCTGGGGCGAAAGCGACGCAGTTGAAGAGGATGCCGACGCCGAGGATCCGCAACACGGCAGCGCCGCCGTCGGCGAATTCCGCTCCAAGCCAGAGGCGAAGCGCAGGATGCGCGAGCGCGACCAGCATCACTGCTGCAGGCAGCACCAGAGCCACGATCAGCAGTGTGGCCTTCCTGACCAGAGCCACCGTCTCCGCTGGAAGTGCGCGGAAGGAGGAGGCAAGCGCTGGCAGGAGTGCCTGCGCCACCGCAACGGGAAGGATCCAGAACCGGATCACGAGGTCGAGCGGTGTCGCATAGAACGCCACTGCCGAAAGCGTCAGGATCGAACCGATCAGGAACCGGTCAGCATAGAGCAGCGCCTGCGTCAGCGCGGAGGAGAAGGTCATCCACCCGCCGAAGCGAAGCAGAGGGAGCACTGCCGCAAGCCGCACCCCGCGGAGCGAGAGCCCGGGCACGAGCGGGCGTATGAGCAGCGCGTAGGAGATCGTGTTGGCCAGCCGGCAGGCGACGAGGGCAAGCATCGCGCCGATGAGCGAGTCCCAGGCCGCGAGGACGAGCACCGGACCGAGATAGTAGAAGACGGAGACCGGGATGGTGACGAGGTTTGCCGCCCGGAACCGCTGATGCGCCGCAAGCACGCCCCAGAGCGCTGCGTTCGCGACCACGAGCGGCGCTGCCGCGACCAGCACGCGCATCGCCCCGATCGCCTCTTCGACAAGCGACGGCGGCACGTTCAGCACCCGCTCGACCAACGGGCGGATGCCAAGGGAGGCCAGCGCTGCGAACACAACACTCGCGCCGACCAGCGCGGCAAGGGCTGAGGCGACCAGTTCCCCCTCGCCCTCGCGTCGGCCCGCGCCGATCCGCTCCGACAGGGCGCGGGTGAGTGCCGGGCCGATGCCGAGATCGAGCATGCCGAACACGCCGACCAGAGCGAGAGCGAGGGTGAACAGACCCCAGCGCTCGATTCCGAGCTGGCCGACCAGCACGGGGGTGAGCGCGAGCGCGAGAAGGAGCGGCAGCCCGCGGCCGAGCGTGTTCCAGGCCACGCCCGAGACGAGCCGCCGCCCCCCGGCGCGGGAGGCGGCGTCTTCACGCATGGATCGGACCAATACCCTCCCCGAGCGGGAGTTTCAGCCCTCAGTAGGCGCCGCGTCGTGCGAGCACTGCCTTCGGGGTGAGAGCGAGGATCCGCAGGTCCTCAAGCAGCGAGGGCCGCGTCGCGTAGGCGACGTCGAGCGCGACTCGGCGTTCGTAGCCCGTGTCGCTGCGGCCGCTGATCTGCCACGGGCCAGTGATGCCCGGGCGGACGAGCTGATAGTGCTCGGCTGCGGCACCGTAATAGGTGGCAAGCTCAGCCGCCTGCACCGGGCGGGGGCCGACGAGGCTCATCTCTCCCTTCAGCACGTTGATGAGCTGCGGCAGCTCATCGAGCGAGGTGGCGCGCAGGAAGCGGCCGATCCGCGTCACCCGCGGGTCGTTCCTGAGCTTGCGAGTCGCCGCCCATTCCGCTGACGCCGCCTCGTCGGCAGCAAGCAGGGCGGCGAGGCGTGCCTCCGCGTCGACCACCATTGTGCGGAACTTCAGGCAGCCGAACGGCTTGCCGCCACGCCCGACGCGGATGTGGGAGAACAGGGCTGGACCGCCATCGGCGCGCACCAAAGCGGCGATGACGAGCATCGGCACGGCAAGCAGAACCAGAAGCGCGAAGGCGACAACGATGTCGAGCGCGCGCTTGGCGAAGGGGCGCAGAGCGGCGGCGGCGCGACGGCCGCTGGGAAACGCAACCAAGAATCCGGAACGCAAGGTTCCGCAAGCCCGAAGACCGGACATGACCATCCTCTGTTCCAGCTTGACCCGTCTGTCCCGGCTTTGCGGTCATGCGCGGCGGCTGCGAGGCTTCGCCGCGGCACCCATCAGCGGTTTCGGATCACCAGCGCGCAGACTTTCACCAGGCTCGTGGGCGGCTTGAGGACGCGCTTGGGGCGGGATTGTGGCACCGCAACAACCGTCGCGCGTGGCGCGTGGCAGGCGTGCCTGCGAAGCGCCAAAGCGGTGTTGACGCGCGCAGCCTGCCGCTGCAGGACACCGTGGTGGCCCGCCCGAACCACGCCCCGGAGAAGGGTTTCCCGCAACGCCTCGCCTATCCGGCCGCTGCCCTCATCGGGCTTCTGCAGGTGGTGGCGATCTTCCCCGCCGCGTTCCTGTTCCCCGTGGCGGGGGGTGACGCCGCGCCCGTCGGTGATGCGGCGCAGCATGCGATCGCCCAGCGCTATTTCATCGCCGACGCATGGCGCTTGCCGCTTCTCGTTGCGCGGAACATGAACACGCCGGAAGGGGTGAACATCGCCTTCGCGGACGGCATTCCGCTGCTTGCCATCTTGCTCAAGATCGCCGCGCCGCTGCTGCCGCCAGGCTTCCACGGCATCGGCCTGTGGTACGCGGTCGCGACCGTGGCGCAGCCGCTCGCTGCCGTCTGGGCGCTGAGAGGCACGGGTGAACGGCGCCTCCTCCCGAGCCTCGGAGTCGCGCTGGCGGCGCTTGCGATGCCCGCCTGGCTCGCGCGCTATGGCCATGCGGCGCTCACCTTCCATGCCGCGATCCTGGTCGCGCTCGGCCTCTATTTCCGGCTCGTGCGCAGGCAGACGCCAGGGCTCTGGGCCGGCGCGGGCCTTGCGATGGTCGCCACGCTGCTGATCCACCCCTATCTCGCGGCGATGGCGCTCGCCGTGCTCGGGGCGGTGCCGGTGACACTCGCGGCCAGGGGTGGAACCGAGGCGATCGCCGCGGCGGCGGGACTTGCCGGCGTCGCTGCGGCGTTGGCCGGTGCGATGGCGCTCCTCGGCTATCTCGGCGCTGTCGGCGACGGAGGCTACGGGCGCTATGCGCTGAACCTGCTCTCGCCCGTCTGGCCCTATCGCTCGCTGCTCTTCGGCGCGGGCATAGCCCGCGAGATAGACGCGACCGGACATGGCGGCTGGGAGGGCTATGCCTGGCTCGGTGCCGGGCTTCTCGGAGGGCTCGCGCTTGCGGTGCTGCTCCGCCGCGGTGCAGTGTGGGCGGCCCTGCGACGCCACGCTGGGCTCGCGCTGGTGCTCGCAGGCCTCACAGCGCTCGCGGTCAGCCACCGTGTCGGCGCAGGCGAGCGGATCGTGCTCGACCTCGGCAGCGTGCCTGCCGTGCTCGAGCAGTTCCGCGCCTCGGGGAGGTTCTTCTGGCCCGTGCTCTATGCGCTGCTCATCGGCACCGTCGCGCTCGTCGCCGGCGCGGGGCGCGCGGGGCCCTGGCTCGCCCTCGCCATTGGCATCCTCCAGGCGATCGACGCCGCACCGATCCGGCGCGACCTCGCCGCCTTCGCATCCTCCCGCCAGCCCTGGACGCTCGATGCTCCCGCCCTGCGCGCGCTGATGGCCAAAGCCGACCGACTGACACTCCTGCCCTCCTGGCCCTGCGTTCCGCCGGGGGCGACGCGCAGCTTCATGCAGGCACACGAGGCGCTGGCGCTCGCCTCTGAGCGCGGCCTGCCGGTGAGCACCATGCATGTGGCGCGCTGGCGGAGCCCGCCCGTCTGCGACGACGCGGCGCGCGCCGCAGCGCCGCTCGGGTCTGGAGAGCTTCGCCTGATCCTGCCGGATGCCGTGCCCGCGCTCTCTCCGCTAGTGCCTGAGCGCGAGGCGCGTTGCCAGATGGTCGGCGAGGCTCTCGCCTGCCGCTGAGCTGCGCGCGGTTCGCGCTTCTGCGTGGAAAACGCGCATGCTTCCCGGCTGCCGCGCCGGGCGAGCCCATTCTTGCCGACCTGCAGCCGCCTCTTGCGCGCCACCCCCATGGCATGACGCTTGCTGAACGGATGGTGCGCATTCGGGATTCAGGACGAGGAGGGAGACGGATGTTTACGCGCAGGACGGTTGTTCTCGGCGGCGCTCTTGCCGTTGCTGCGGCCTCTTGGGCGAAGGCTCAAGGGCGCGTGCGGGAGATTCGCGTCGGGGTGACGCAGGACGCGCTCACCCTCGACCCTGCGAACCACCGCAACCGCGAAACCCAGACCGTGATCCGCAACATTTATGACGGGCTGTTGACGCGCGACGCCGAGATGCGGATCCGGCCAGAGATCGCGGAGAGCTGGCGGCAGATCGACGCGCGTACCTACGAGTTCCGCCTACGAACTGGCATCCGCTTCCACTCTGGCGACGTGCTGACGGCCGAGGACGTGAAGTTCACCTTCGACCGTCTGACTAAGGACAACGCGATGGGCGGGCAGACGAGCCCGCGCAAGGGCCTGCTTGGCCCGCTCCAGGACACGGTGGTGCTGGACGAGCGCACCGTGCGCATGGTGCTTGCCGAGCCATGGCCGATCCTGCCGGCGATGCTGCCCTTCCAGGAGGTGGTCAATAGGCGCCATGTCGAGCGCGTCGGCCAGGAGGGGATGCAGACGCGGCCCGACGGCTGCGGCCCCTTCCGTCTTGCCGAGTGGCGACGCGGCGAGGCGGTGATCCTCGAACGCTTCGCCGACTACTATGGCGGCTCGACCGAGATCCCTGGCGCAGGGCCCGCACAGATCGACCGGGCGATCTTCCGCGTGATGCCCGAGAACAGCGCCCGGATCGCTGCGCTTCTCGCCGGCGAGGTGGACATCATCACCGAGCTTCCCGCCTCCGCCATGCGTCAGGTCGAGGCCTCCGCCAATGCACAGGTGATGAAGGTGAACGGCACCCGCACCTTCTTCGTCGCGCTGAACCTCGCAAAGAAGCCGTTCAACGACGTGCGCGTGCGCCACGCGCTCAACCACGCTCTCGACAAGGGCGCGATCATCTCCCGCATCCTGAACAACACCGCCACCCCGCTGCGCGGCGTGATGAGCCCCGATGCCTTCGCTTTCAACCCTGACCTGCCGGAATACGTCCATGACGTCGCCCGCGCCCGCGCCCTGCTTGCAGAGGCGGGCGTGCCGCAGGGCACCGAGCTCGTGCTCGACACCGTGGCGGCGCTGAAGGAGATCGCCGAGGCGATCGCGGCGCTTCTGTCGCGCACGGGCCTGCGCGTGCGCGCGCAGGTCTGGGAGGGCGCCGTGCTGACCCCGATGTGGCAGACCCCAGAGCGTCGTCGCGACCGCGACATGCTGCTGACCTCCTGGGGCAACGGCTCGCTCGACCCCTCCGACATTATGGTGCCGACGCTGCGCACGGGCGGCCGCGGCAATTCGGCAGGGTTCTCGAACGCCGAGGTCGACCGCCTGCTCGACGCCGCCGAGACTGAGACCGACCAGGAGAAGCGTGCGGCGATGTACCGCCGCGCCCAGGCGATCGTGACGGAGGAAGCGCCCTGGATCTTCCTCTGGCTGCCGCAGGACATCTACGGTGTGGCGCGGCGCGTGCAGAACTGGCGGCCGCAGGCCGACAGCCGAATCAACCTCCACCGCGTGCGCGTCGGGTGACCGCCTCGCGTGTGCTGGAGCGGCTGCTCCAGACGCTGCCCGTGCTGTTCGGCGTCAGCCTGATCGTGTTCCTGATGATCACGCTGACGCCCGGGGACCCGGTCGAGATCATGCTCGCCGACAGCAGGGCGACGCCGGAGCAAGCCGCGCGCCTGCGTGCCGATCTCGGGCTCGACCGGCCGCTGCCGGAGCGTTTCCTCCTCTTCCTCGGCAACGCGCTCCGCGGCGATTTCGGCCTCTCCTTCTTCCATCGCCGCCCAGTGTGGGACGTTATCGCGGAACGCCTGCCGGCGACGATCGAGCTCACCCTCGCCGCGATCCTGCTCGCCATACTGGTCTCAATTCCGCTCGGCGTGGCGGCAGCGGTCAAGCGCGACAGATGGCTCGACCGCGCGCTCTCCGCAGCCTCCCTGTTCGGCGTGTCGCTTCCGGGCTTCTGGTTTGGGATCCTGCTGATCCTCCTGTTCGCGGTGACCTGGGGCATCTTCCCGGTCGGGGGGCGCACCTCCTTCGATCTCGAGGTGCCGCGGCTTACGGGCTTTCTGCTGATCGACACACTCGCGGCGGGGCGTCTCGATGCCTTCGGTTCCGCGCTCAGGCACCTCGCCCTCCCCGCAATCACCCTCGGCCTGCCGACCGCCGCCCTGCTTGCCCGGGTGGTGCGCTCCTCGATGGCCGAGGTGCTGACCTCGGACTATGTCCTGTTCGCCGAGGCGAAGGGGCTTTCGCGCGCGCGCGTGCTCGGCCGCCACGCGCTGAAGAACGCGCTCATCCCGGTCGTGACGGTCGCTGCGATCGAGACCGGCTCGTTGCTCGGCGGTAACATGATCGTCGAGACGGTGTTCGGCTGGCCTGGCCTCGGCCGGCTCGTAGTGGAGAGCATCTTCGCCCGCAACTACCCGCTCGTGCAGGCGGCGGTGCTACTCTACGCCGTCACCTACGTCACGCTGAACTTCGCAGCCGACCTCGCCTACACGGCGCTGAACCCGAAGGTGCGGCTGTGACCAGGGCAGCGCTCGAGGACGCCCCCCTCTCGCCGCTGCGGGTCGCGCTTGGACGCTTCGCGGCCAACCGCACGGCGGTCGCCGCAACCGCGGTGATCGTCGCCTTCGTCCTCGCAGCCCTTGCCGCACCGCTGCTTTCGCCGCATGACCCGGCAGAGGCCGACCTCTTCCGCCGCCTGCAGCCTCCCGCCTGGGCGCCGGGCGGGGCGTGGGCCTTCCCGCTCGGCTGCGACTCGCTCGGCCGCGACATCCTCTCGCGCCTGCTCTACGGGGCGCGCGTCTCTCTGCTCGTCGCCGCGCTCGTGATCGGCATCGCCGCCGTGGTCGGGACGCTCGCAGGCCTTGCTGCGGGCTATCTGCGCGGCTGGACCGACACTCTGGTCTCCCGTCTCGTCGATACACTGCTTGGCTTCCCCTATCTCGTCTTCGCGATCGGGCTGATGGCGATGATGGGGCCGGGTCTGCACAACATCGTCCTCGCCCTCGTCTACAAGGAGTGGGTGTTCACCTGCCGGGTGGTGCGCGGCGAGACGCTGGCCGCCCGCGAGCAGGACTATGTCGAGGCCGCGCGTGCGCTCGGCTGTGGCAGCGCCCACATCATGCTGCGCGAGATCCTGCCCAACGTCCTTTCGCCCGTGCTCGTCGTCGCCACCTTCCGTATGGCCTACGTGATCATCATGGAGGCCTCGCTCTCCTTCCTCGGCTTGGGCGTTCAGCCGCCCACCCCGTCCTGGGGCTCGATGGTGGCGGACGGGCGCGACTTCCTCGTCGACGCCTGGTGGGTCTCGACCCTGTCTGGGCTTGCCATCCTCTCCCTCGTGCTGTCGATCAACCTCGCAAGCCAGGGCCTACGCGACGCCTTCGACCCGCGGCTGCATCAGGCATGAGCGTGCCGCTCCTCTCCGTGCGCGGCCTGCGCACCGTCTTTCCCACCCGCCGCGGGCCGGTCGCTGCTGCCGACGGTGTGGATCTCGAGCTCGCCGCCGGCGAGGCGCTCGGCGTGGTTGGGGAGAGCGGCTCCGGCAAGAGCGTCACCTTCCTCTCCGTGCTCGGTCTCGTCCGCCCGCCGGGGAGGATCGTTGCGGGCGAGATCCTGTTCGAGGGTCGTGACCTCGCGCGCCTGCCGCGCGGCGCCCTTCGCGCCCTGCGCGGCCGGCATATGGCGCTTGCGATGCAGGACGCCCTCTCGGCGCTGAACCCTGCCTTCACCATAGGCCAGCAGATCGCGGAGACGCTCGCCGCGCACGGGCTCGCCCGCAACACGCGCGACCAGGCCGCCTCCCTGCTCGCCCGTGTCGGCATCCCTGCCGCGGCCGAGCGGCTCGACGACTATCCGCACCAGTTCTCGGGCGGCATGCGGCAGCGGGCGATGATCGCGATCGCGCTCGCCGCCCGCCCCCGCCTGCTCGTCGCCGACGAACCGACCACGGCGCTCGACGTCACCTTGCGCGCCCAGGTGCTCGACCTGCTCGACACGCTCCGCGCCGAGGACGGGCTCGCGCTCGTGCTGATCACCCACGACCTCGCTGTGGTGGCGGAACGTTGCCCGCGCGTGATGGTGATGTATGCGGGGCAGGTGGTGGAGACTGGCCCCACGGCTGAGGTGGTCGCCCGCCCGCGCCACCCCTACACGCGCGGGCTGATCGAGAGCCTGCCGCGGCTCGAGGACCCCGACCGGCCGCTGCACCCGATCCCCGGCCAGGTGCCGGACCTCGCCCGCGTCGATTCCGGCTGCCGCTTCCGCAATCGCTGCGCGATGGCCCTTCCTGCCTGCGCCGGGCCGACGCCGCTCCTCGATCTCGGCGGCGGCCGGGCCTCGCGCTGCATCCGCGCAGGCGAGCTCGCGCCATGACGCCGCTCGTTGAGGCGCGCCGCCTCGAACGCCGCTTCGTTCTGCCGCCGCCGCTCTTGGCGCGCCTCGCTCGCCGCCCAGCCCGCGTGGTGCGTGCCGTCGCAGGCGTCGATCTCGCGATCGCGCGCGGCGAGACGCTCGGGCTGATCGGCGAGAGCGGCTGCGGCAAGACGACGCTCGGGCGGCTCCTGATCCGCCTGCAGACCCCGACCGCCGGGCAGGTCCTGTTCGACGGCACCGACATCACCACGGCAAACGAGGCGTCGATCCGCCCCCTCAGGCGGCGGATGCAGATCATCTTCCAGGACCCCTACGCCTCGCTGAACCCGCGTCGTACGGTGCGGGAGATCCTCGCCCTGCCGCTTGCCCTGCACGAGGGGCTCAGGGGCCCTGCGGCGGAGGCGCGGATCGCCGCGATGCTCGACCGTGTGGGGCTCGCGCGGCAGCATCTCGAGCGCTATCCGCACCAGTTCTCCGGCGGGCAGCGGCAGCGCATCGGCATCGCCCGGGCGTTGATCCTGCGGCCCGAATTCGTCGTCTGCGACGAGCCGGTCTCCGCTCTCGACGTCTCCGTCCAGGCGCAGGTGCTGGCGCTGTTGCGCGAGCTCCGCGACGAGCTCGGCCTGACGCTGCTCTTCATCTCGCACGATCTTGCGGTGGTTGCGCATCTCGCCGGGCGCATCGCGGTGATGTATCTCGGCCGCGTCGTCGAGGAGGGGCCGCGGGAGGCGGTGATCAGGCGCCCCGCCCATCCCTACACGCGGGCGCTGCTCGCCGCCGTGCCGCGGATCGGCGCGCCGGGCGAGCGCTCCATGCGGTTGCCTCCGGGCGAGCTTCCCTCGCCGCTGAACCCCCCTCCGGGCTGCGCCTTCCACCCGCGCTGCCCGCTCGCCGGGCCGCGCTGCGCGCGCGAGACGCCCTCTCTCATGTCGCTCGGGGGTGGGCATCGCGCTGCCTGCCATCTGCTCGAGGGCGGCGTGGCATGAGCCTTCTCGTGCGGCTCTCCGGCGACGCAAGGACGCGCGGCCTTGGCCAGGCACGCGCCTCACCAGGCGAGGCGGAAGCGGTGCGCTCTGCCATCCGCGGCCGCCTCGCCGAACTGCCTGAGCGCACGCCGCGCATGCAAGCCTTCCTCGCGGCGCAGTGGGACGCGACCCGCCGTTTCGTGCCTGAGGCGATCGCGGAGATCGAGGGCATCGCCGAGGGCTTCGGTCTCGCGCGCGAGGAGGTGTTCGATTTCCTGCATGCCTCCTGCCTTGCCGACCTCGCCGCGGCGGCGGCGGAGACGGACGGCTGCTCCGCCTTCTCCGCCCGGGGAATCGTTGCGAAGAACCGCGACTTCCGCCCCGAGCATGCGAGGCTGCAGCGCGTCTTTGCGCATGCCGAGCCTGCCTGGGGAGAGCGGCAGGTGCTCTGCCTCGGCTCTCTCGGCGCGCCCGGCGCGTGGTCGTCGGGGATGAACAGCGACGGGTTTGCGCTCGCCGACACCCACATTGCGACGGCCGACCACGGCCCGGGCGTGCTCCGCTACTTCCTGATGACCCGCCTGCTCGCGACCTGCACGCGAGTCGAGCAGGCGCTCGACGTGATCGTGAGCCTGCCGCATGCGGGCGGCGGAAGCCTCGTGCTCGGGGACTCGACCGGCGCGGCCGCGGCGGTGGAGCTCCGCCATTCTCGCGTCTGGATCACGCGCGGCGAGGCGGTCGCGCGCACCAACCACTACACGGCCGCTCCCGAGCCGCTCGCCCCGGTTGAGCATTCGGCGCCGAGGCTTGCCTTCCTCGAGGCGGCGCTCGCTGAAGACCCGGCGCGGGATCCGCGCTCGCTGCTTGCAACGCGCGCACCGGTCGCACTCTGCCGGCTCGCGCCAGACCCCCACCCGACGCTCGCCGGGGCGGTGTGGGACTGCCGGAGCCTCACGGCGCTGATCGCCGACGGCCCGCCCTGCAGCACGGCCTGGACCCGCTTCGTCTGGGACGGCAGGATGTGGCGCGAAACTCACGCATAGGCGTATTCTCCACGCAGGTGGAGGAGTACCCGATGGGCTATGGCGAGCTGCTCGGCGAGCACGAGAGCATCCGCGCGGTGCGCGAGCTCGTCGCGCGGATCGCCGTGAGCCCGGCGCGTACGGTGCTGCTCTACGGCGAGACCGGCACCGGCAAGGGGCTGGTCGCGCGCATGCTGCACCGGCTCTCGTCGCGCGCCGCCAAGCCCTTCGTGGACGTCAACTGCGCCGCGATCCCCGCGAGCCTGATGGAGAGCGAGCTGTTCGGCCACGAGCGCGGCGCCTTCACCGGTGCTGCTGCCGCCAAGCCCGGGCTGATCGAGGCGGCAGACGGCGGCACGCTGTTTCTCGACGAGATCCGCGAGATGGACCTGCAGCTGCAGGCCAAGCTTCTGACCCTGCTCGACACCCAGCGCTTCCGCAGGCTCGGCGCGGTGCGCCAGACCGAGGTGGATGTGCGTTTCGTCGCCTCCACCAATCGGATCCTGCTGTCGGAGGTGAAGGCCGGGCGGTTCCGCGACGACCTCTATTGGCGGCTGCAGGTCGTGCCGGTGAACATCCCGCCCTTGCGCGCGCGCGGCGATGACGTGCTGCTGCTCGCTGAGGCGTTCCTGCGCCATCACGGCGCGCGCTGCGGCCGGCTGATCCGCGGCCTCGAGCCGCGCGTGGCCGAGGTGTTCCGGCGCTACTCCTGGCCCGGCAATGTGCGCGAGCTCGAGAACCTGATCGAGCGGATCGCCATCCTCGAGACGGAAGATCTCGTGCTCATGCGCCATCTTCCCGACCGGATCCTGCGCGAGGTCGAGGGCCGGGCGGTGCCGGATCCCGGCCTCGGCGAGGGCGCTGCCGAGTGGCGCTTCCACGAGGCGACGGATCGGTTCCAGAAGGCTCTGATCGAGCGCGCGCTGAGCGAGGCGAAAGGTCGGGTCGGACGCGCCGCCGCCCGGCTTGGTCTGTCGCGTCACGCGCTTCGCCACCAGATGCGCAAGCTCGGCATCGACGCCGCGGCGTGAGCGGCCGCGCGGCACGCCCAGTGCCGCGTCCCCTGGCACGCCGAGTGCAAAGCCGCCGCCGAACGCCAGCAAAGGCCCCGCGACATGAAAGAGATCTCCATCCTTTGCCCGACCGGGCATCTCGGCTTCACGCCGCTCGAGAAGGCGAGCTTCCACGCCGGCTGCGAACTCAAGCCCGACTTCATCATCGCTGACAGCGGCTCCTGCGACATCGGCCCCTATCCGCTCGGCGCCGACAGCCAAGCGAGCCCCCCCGCCTGGCAGCGGCACGACCTCGAGGCGATGCTCCTTGCGGCGCGCAGGCTCGGCGTGCCGATGATTGTCGGTTCCGCCTCCGACACGGGAACCGACCGGGGTGTTGCCCAATACGTCTCCATGATCGAGGAGATCGCCGCCGAGCACGGGCTCTCGCCGTTCCGCCTCGCCGCGATCGAGGCCGAGGTGAAGCCGGAGGCGCTTGCCGCGCGGCTTGCTTCCGGGCTGCTACTGGCCGGACTCGACGGACGTGCGGATGCAGACGAGGCTCTGCTCGCGCGCACCAGCAGGGCGGTCGCCGTGATGGGGGCCGAGCCGATCGCTGCGGCGCTGAAGGCCGGGGCGGAGGTGGTGATCGCCGGGCGGGCGTCAGACTGCGCTCTGTTCGCAGCGCCGCTGCTCAATGCTGGGCTTTCGCCGGCGACGGCCTACTACGCCGGCAAGCTGATGGAATGCGCCTCGTTCTGCTGCGAGCCCTTCATGGGCAAGGAGAGCATCCTTGGCAGGATCCGCGAGGACGACATCCGCGTCACCGCGCTGCATCCCGGGCAGCGCTGCACGCCAGCCTCGCTCGCCAGCCACGCGATGTACGAGCGGCGCGATCCGTTCCGGGAACATGTCGTTTCGGGGTACGTCGACATGAGCGCGTGCCGCTACGAGCAGATCGACGAGAGGACGACGCGTGCCTCCGGCGCCCGCTTCGTCGCAGCGCCCGAGCCGATGGTGAAGATCGAGGGCGCTGGCAAGGTAGGGGAGCGAAGGCTCGCCATCGTCGGCATGCGTGACCCCTACATGATCGCCAATATCGACAAGGCGATCGCCTGGGCGCGGGCACGGCTCGCCGAGCGGTTCGGCGCGCCGGAGGAGGCGGGCTGGCAAGTCTTCTACCATCTCTACGGACGCGACGGCGTGATGGGCCCGATGGAGCCCTGCCCGCCAGCCGCGCCGCACGAGATCGGCGTCGTCGTCGAGACGCTGTGCCGCGACGGCGCCCTCGCCGAGGAGATCTGCGCTCTCGCCGCGCGCAACCTGTTCTACGCCCGCCTGCCGGAGGTCAAGGGAACGGCCGGAGCGGCGGCGCTGATGTCCGACGAGGTGCTGACCGGCAAGCCTGGCTACGAGTGGACGCTGAACCACGTGATGCCGGTGAAGGACCCGTGCGAGCTGTTCCGCACCCGGTTCGTCACGGTCAGCGGCGCGGCAAGGAGGGCGGCATGACGGACACCGCGACCACGGCCCGCCGCCGCAACATGCCAACACTGCGCGACCTCGCCTCCACCATCCGCAGCAAGAACGCAGGCGTCGACCACATCACCTTCGACATCATCTTCAAGGAGCGCGCGAATTTCGAGCGCGTGCGCGATGCGCACGTGCTCTCGCCTGAGGTGGTGGCGCGCCTGTTCCGGATCCCGGAAAGCAGGGTGACAGATTTCGTCGTGTTCGAGCCGGCGAACGCGATCAAGTTCACGATCCGCCGCGAACGCCCCTCCGGCAGCCCTGGCGAGCGCGACGTGTTCGGCTCGCAGCAATACGCCCCGCTGTTCGAGATCGAGGTGCCCTGACCGCGTCGCCCGCGGAGCCTTCGCCTCCG
>Ga0308411_10000639_pt1 | contig 23472 bp, 32 predicted proteins | sample HotsprottomLayer_2_FD_203530 | JGI IMG/M metagenome (GOLD analysis project Ga0308411, IMG submission 203530) | Hot spring phototrophic mat microbial communities from Octopus Spring, Yellowstone National Park, Wyoming, United States -... | ecosystem: Environmental > Aquatic > Thermal springs >...
AAGCCTAACCAAAGCATCATGGTTCTTTGCTAAATTCTCTACTTCCTGAAGTCTTGTTTCGTCGTATTTGGTTAGAGTGTTTAGAAGTGCTGTTTGATTTACTATTGCACTATTTAAGTCATTAGTACGATTGTTTATTATCGTTATAATGTCTTTAATGTCTTGTGTAACTCCTGCATTATCCAAAAACAATTGTCTTTGCTTTGCTGTTATAATCCCCATTCTTTCTAGTTCGTTTACAATGCCAGCATAGATATTCCAAGCCTCCCTGCTAGCAACAATATTAATTCCAAAAGCTCCAGTGCTAAATTGACCCTGGTTTTCCTGTAGCCACCTTAAGAAGTCTTCTAACTTACCTTTTTGTTGTTGTAACGAGTTAATACTTGCTCTTACTCTCTCCGCTTCTCTTTCTCTTTCTTGCTTAGTCATCTCCGAGAGGTTTTTGTTAACTACCAAGATAGATTGGTTTAGATTTGCTAGTCTTTCCTGTAATCTTCGTATTTGTTCTTCTGTTTCTCTTATCTCTTTCTTTAGATAAAACTCATTCCTACCTCTTCCACCTGATGTTAGTTCGGTATTCAAAGTAACAAGCCTTTTTTGTAGTCTTTCTATCTCACTTTGTGTTTCATTTATCTGTTTACGGTAGTATTCATTAACAATATCAGCTTGCTTTTTAAACTTTTCATCTAGTGTCTTCGTTAACTCATCTAGTGCCATTTCCATGTCTCTAGTTGTATAGATTTCGCGCATTCTATCCTTTATGTCTTCAAGTCTTCTATCAATCTCTTCTAGCTCTGCTTTAAGCCGATTGGCGTTAGAAATGGTAGTTTTTGTTTGCTGGTTGTAAAAAGAAATAATATTAGTAACATCATAAACCACTTGTGAAAGAAGAGTAATACTACCAACCAATGCTGAAGTGGTGTCTCCAGACATGATACCAGTTGCGAGTTCTTGAATAGAGGAAATATAAGTTTTTAAAGAACTAGCCGTTGCACTACTAATTATACCGATTTTTTCTAACCCATTCACTAAAGCATCCAATACTCTAACAACATCGCTAATCGTTTTCTTAATTTCCTCCAAAACCTTTTTAAGTTCCTCTGAGTTGTCTTTGCTTTCATTTAGTTTTTCTGTTACTTTATCTAAATCTATTACTACTTGTGTTAAGTCTACATTTTCCAAAACTGCCTGCCACTCTTCAGCTGTTAGTTTGCTAGTTTTTAGCTTGTCTACAATTTCTCCAAAACTACCCTTTAAGTTGCCTACGGCTAATTGTGTTTTAAGTAAACTATCCACCTGTTCTTGTATTTTCTTTTTATTCTCCTCTGTTAGTGCATTATTTGCTTTTAGGAACTCTACTAGTTTTTCCAAAGCTGTTAGTCTTTCCTTTAACAAATCTAAAGTGTCTTTTTGTTTTGTTTTTGTTTGCTCTTCTTCCTCCTTAATTGTTTTTATGCTTGCTAGCGTAGTAGTGTTTATTTTTACCTGTCTTTCACCATCACTGTTTATTTCCTTTATTTTCTTACTTATTTCATTATACTCACCCTTTAACGATACGATTTTATTTAGTAGTTCATTAGCATTAGCGGGTGATAAATTGCTTATTATCTTTCTAAACTCACTTTCAGCGCCAACACTACCAGCAAACAAAGCTTTTATGAAGTTTTCCCCAACCTCTTTACGGCTGTATTGGAAAATTAACCTTCTAGCCTCACTAATTAACGCCTCTTGTTTTTTTGCTAACTTTTCCACATTTTTGGTTTCTAAAATGCCGATATTCTCCAGTAGGTTTTGGAATACTTTTGTAATATTAGTTGCAATATTAATAACAAAACTTAATACCTGTGATAAAATATTCATTAATGCTTTAAAAGCGGGTTCTAACCCTCTTACCACCTCACCCACTTTTTCAAACGCAGGTGCTAATGTATCCGCTAGTCTCGTTGCTAAATCACTTACAACATCCAAAATTGGTAAAATTATTTTAGCAATGGATTTAAGAATGTTATTAAAAGCAATCTGTGCTTTAGTTAAACTATCCACTTTCCCCTGTGCTTCAGCCATACCACCGTATGTTTTAACAAGGTAGTTTATTATTTCGGTGTTATCCTTTGCTGTTTTGTTTAAGTTCTTAAGATTAGCATCATAGCGGGTTAGTGCACTTTCTCCCGTTGTGAGTTGTTTATTAAGTTGTATAAAAGCAGTTTGTAAATCCATTCCGAATGTTGCACTAATACCAGCTGCGAGTTTAGTTAATTCTTTAGCCTGCTCTGCTGTCATACCCATCTGAATACCCAACTTAACAACCCCCAGGATAGCATCATCATCAACAGCCATTAGTCTAGATAACTCTGAAGAAAACTTATCTAGTTCCTCCGTTATTGCTTTTATCTCTTCTTTGCTTTTTCCAATCCCCAATAATGCTACTTCTAGTTGCTTAAGGTTTCTTTCTTTTTCTATAGCCCCCTTAATAGCATTTGTTAACTGTCTAAAAGCCTCTACGATTAACATAATTTTACCAAAAGCACCAATGATGGAGTTACCAATATTGGCTAACCCCCTACTTGCATTCTCCGCTTCCTTTGGAATGTTCTTAACTTTTTCATTTACGGTGGCTATGTTCTTAACAGCATTATCTACTTCAGCCTTAATTTCATAAATAACTTGGATATCGCTTGCCATGTATTGAATTATTTATGATTGGTGTTTCAAAAAGCATGTCATATATTCTATGTGTATATATTATAGAACTTGAGGTTTTTAATAAATCCTCAAAGCTCTCTTAAACTCTTCTAAATTCCAAGCCCCTGCATTATCCACAGCCACATTAAAACGGTGGTAGTTTAAGTTAACTAAAAGAATTCTTAACTCCTCAAAGGTAAGATTAAAGATTTCTTCCAAAGAACGCCCTGAATAAAAAAATAACTGTGAAACTGAATAATACATGTTTCTTGTGAAACTATCAAAATCAAAATTGTTTTCTTCGCTTTTGTTCCCTTCACTACCGACATTATAATTCAAAATCTCTTGATAAATGGTTTGTAATAGTTTTAATTTTTTATCTTTTCGCATTAACAAAAACTTAAGTTTATCCTTAAGAGAGTAGAAAGCAAAGAAAGAAGAGAAAAGCCGCTTTGTGATGTTATTAATTTTCTTAAACTCTAATTGGTTTTGTTTAATCAAAAAAGTTAGCAAATCGCCACTAATTGCTTTGGTTTTGTTAAGGATATACAGGAGTAAATAAACCTCCCGTATACCCTTTTTAAATATTTTAACTTTAACCCCATCCCAGGTAAAGATTTTTACCTTATCCAGGAACACTAGCATTATGTGCCACTGTTTAATGTCCCAACAACACCAAGCACACCTTTGTTATCAGAACCATCTACGCTTAAAGCCTGGAGTTTTAAAGTTAATATTTGCTGTCCACTCGGGTTATAACTAATCTCTAAACCACTAGCCGAAACTACTTTAAACAAAAGTATAGCCGTAGGGTCAGAACCTGTCCCAAACTTCGGTGTGTCTGTTAGATTAGAAGGGTCGTAACTGGTATGATAAAGTAAAAGAGTAAAAGAATTAGTTATCTCAGTTCCCCTGTAGGAACCCTTTAGTGCCTTCACACCACCCGCAGTATCAACATTGGTAGGGTTGATTTGGAAATACTTAACAAGTGTTTCGTAACTAATATCCGCAATAGGAATTTCCACTTCTACCTTGTCAACACCATTGATTATTCTTTTTCTTATTCCTTCCTGGTCGGTTTGTAAGTCTAGTAAGTCTCTGGATATTGTTATTTTAGCCTCCCCATTTGTGAATATTTGTTTCCATGTTACACTGTTTGGTATTGTTCCACCTACAGCACTATCCACGTTTGCAGATGTCCAAGTATACGTGCTAAAAAACACACGATACGAACCAGTTAAAACATTGCTTGCCATCTTTCACCCCCTTAAACAAAATGATAACCGTTAATAAAACAAATAAACAATTTCAAAATTAATCTCCAGAACTGATAGTTTTAATTTTTCATCTTTGGTTCTTGTGATGTTTGTTATTCTTGTTACTGCAAAATTATTGTCTCTTATCGTGCTTAACTTTCTTAAAAAATCATTAAAGTTATCAAAAGATAATAAGTTATCCTTAACTTTTATAAACAAAGCAATTTCACAAACCAAACCTCTTCCATCCTGGATGTATTTTTCGGTGTTAGATAAGCAAGCAATTTGCTTGTCTTGTGTGTTCAAAAAGTCTTCAAACGGAACTAATCTAACATTATAAGCATTTAGTAATGGTGTTATTCTTGTTTTTATCTCTTCACTAACCCAATCCATTTTACCCCCTCCATTAAAACAACTTTTTAATGATATTTTTTAAATCGTTTTTTAAAGCATTCTTTACTAACTGTCTTGTCTTCTCTTCTACTGTTTTTTTATCTACTTTCATTAAACTTCGTTTTATCCAAAGCTTTGGTTTTATCTTCGTTTCGTTTTTTAATACAAAATAAGGAATAATACTATCGTTTTGCTTAAGATAAAAAATGTCTTTCTTTATAAACCCCTTATCAAAGACATCTTTTGGCGTCTGTCTTATCACCCCTGCACTAGTTAAGTTTGGTGGTAATGGTATCCATAAACGCCTCGCCTTCTTTGGTGTTATTTCAGCCCCGAATTCCTGCGCTCTTCCGTAGATTGTTTGAGTATAAATTCGTATTCCTCTGGTTGTTTCATTATAGTCATAATCTAACGTTCGCCTTAAGAAACCTGTTCTTACTTTCATGTAACTAGTGAATTCTCTTTTAGCAATATTAATTGCTTCGTTTATTATTATCCTTAGCCTCGCTTTACTGAATATTTCCTCTAAATCGTTTTCTAAACTCATACGCCGTAGTATCCTAATTTGCTTTTGATTTGGTAAATAATACTTGCTCTTTGCTCGTTAAAATCTTTGTAAGTGTTTCTTACACCATCCACGCTCTGTTCACTACTAATAAGCCCACCGTATTTGGTTTCGTAATACTCAAGGTAAATTAGCTTGGAAATTAAAAGCATTAGGTGGATATCCATGTCGGTTTCGTTTAGATAGCCTCTTTTGAATACTATTCTTACCCGACCCATAGGTTTGGTTTTAAAATACAAAACGCCATTTGTATAAGTGTAGTCGGGAGTGCTTGTAACACCGTTAGTATCCGTAAAAGTGACACTCAAAATTTGGAAATTAACATCAAAACGCTTAAAGAAGATTAAGTTTGTGTTTTTAAGTAGATTATCAAATTCATACGTATAAGTGGTTAGAAGAGGGTTTATATAGTCACTTTCCAAGTCCTTTAGCACCTTTTCCTTAAGTGCTAAAAGATAATCATCTTGGCTATTGTCTGTTATGTTTAGCATGTTTTTAACGGTTCCCAAAATCGTTGTCATAAAGCCCCCAAAATAAAAGGGAGGTTTAACCTCCCTTTTATTTTTCCTTTTTCTTTTCTTTTATCTTATCTTCCTGTGTTGTTATCGTAGGTGAATTAACAACTAGCAAGGTAACAATGTTTTTTAGTTTTTCATAGTCTTCTTTGCTTATTTCCACTTCTTCGTCCGCTTGTATTAGTCTTCCGTTATACCAAAAACTTGCTAATGCTTTAACTATCATTGTTCACCCCCCCCACTATGAATTAGCACTAACCATTCTGGTAAATGCTTTAGATATTATATTCCCAACGCTGTGTAGTCTTGTTGCTTTTATCGTTATTAAGTCTTTAGCAAAGTTATAATCCTTGCTTATCTCTACTGTTATTTCCTGTCCGATACCTCTTAAATGCCCATTAGCAAAGTTACCTATAACAACATAAGGTAGGTTACTACCAGTGGTGGAATTCGGCATAACTTTGGAGAAAAATACCCTATAGCCAGCTATAGTGGGTGGATTAAGACCAACCATCGCATCAATTATGTAGCCACCTGTCATGCTTGTTATTTTCTTTTGCTTCTGGAATATGCTAAAGAATACAACACTATTCATTACCAATACTACATCACTGGTTTGGTAGTCACTATCTACTAACCCAATCGCATTTATTATCTGTTCACTATCTATCCATCCATAACCAGTAGCAGAACCAACAACAGCAGGAACGTTTGCATTGTATCCAATACCATTGAATGGTGCACCTGTTCCCAAAAGTACCTGTCTATCTTCCTCTTTTGCCATATCCCTGGCTATGAGCTTAGAAACATAATTAGCAAGTTGAACTTCTGACCACTGTAGCATTTCCCTTGATATGTTTACCAATGCTGTCTGCTTCTTTGCAGTTAGTATTAAACCATTGGAGAAAATATTGTTGCTTTCGGTTATCTCCACCCCCTCATCAGGGTAGTATACATCTACAGCGCCCGAAACGGGAACCCTTAACGTTTTGCTAGCCATTGGTAAGTTTTCGGATAGTTTAGAAACAATACCATAGTTATTTATCATGTCTTGCACTTCACTGTAAATCTCTACCGGTAAAACATACTCCACCCCTGTAGAGCCTGTTGTAACAGCCTTTTTGATGTAACTCCCGAGTTCTTTCTTTGCTTTTTCTTTGCTGCCTTCGGGTGTTATTATTGACAGTGTTTTTATCTTTGCTATCTCTTCAGTAATATTATTCAACCGCTTCTCAAATTCATCAAATTTGTTTGTTTTTGTCTTTATTTCATTAACCAAATTTTCAAGTTCTGTTAAAACTGCTTCCATCTTCATACCCCCTTAAAAATTTTTTTTGTTTTTGTTTTATTTCTCGTTCTAACCATCACGGCTAAAACGGTTTTATTGCTTTAATTTTTTATGTAATTCTTTTATCTTTTCTAAAATTACTTTCTCTTTGTATTCATTAATGTTTTTCTTATTTGCTTCTCTTATTCTGTCGTAAATGTATTGTAGTTTCTTTATTTTCTCCTCCGATATAGCATTCTGTAGTTTTATTGCTCTTGCGTTTAACCTGTCTTCCAAGTATCTTAATACCACCGCTTCAGGGTTGGCTGGAACTGAAACAATAGAAATCTCTAGTAGTTCTACGCTTTCATAAATAATACCATTACTATTATCGTTCTGCTTATACTGTAGTGACATAAAACCAATGGAAAGAGTATTTAAAAAGCCTTCCGATACTAATTCTTTTATCTCTTGTGCCAGTGGAGTATTAGCAAATTGTATTTTAACAATTAAACTGTCATCTGTCTTCAAGACATCTATTGCTTTACCAATAATCTTATCAGGGTTGTGATTAAATAAAACAACAGGGTTTTTAAGATAGTTATCTACTTTGATACCAGAAATCTTAACAATATCACCCATCCTGTCCACTACCTCTTTACTTGCTATTGCTGTAAATGTGTTATCTTGTTGTTTAGTTATGCTAACTTTAAACTCTTTTCCTTCTTTTTCATCTATCAACTCAAGTAACTTACCCGATGCCTCAAAAATATCATCATCACCATGCTGTCCTGCTCTTTGCCTTATCGCAATCAGTCCCCTTCTATCAATATTTTTAAAATCACTTGTGAACGGATATTTCCATTTTGCTTTAGTTTCATCATTTTCTACTTCGCTGTCGTATCCTAAATGCCACCTACTGTAAGCCTCCCAACCGTTCTCTTCTATGTAGTCATTTTCCTCTTCAGGTGTTGGTGGTTCCCATTCGCTTGTTATTTTGTATTTACCTTCGTTTATTAGTTTTTTAGCAAACTCAAAACCACTTTTGTTTAACTTATTAGCCATATTTACCCCCTAAAGAGAATGATAAATGATTTATTTTATACAGTGCATATATTCTATGTGTATATATATAGTAGTCTTGGTTTTTATGGCTCATAAATCACCGTGCACCTACAATTAATTACCTCTGATGGGTCTACCGCGTGAGGGTCTCCAGGATACATTAAGCCATTAGGAAACACTTCACCAATCCATACCTTCACACCATCTAACTGCTGGTGGCTTTCTCTTACCAACTCATCCATCGCCGTAACCCAAATTTTATACTGAAAGTCGTAAGCCTCATGATAAGTAAAGTTAATATCTTCAACTACGCTTGTTAACTCCGTTCTTGCTATTGTCATCGCTCTAGCCCGTTGATTTTTGAATGGCTTTATAACATCTAGTTTTATATTATCTACAATCTCATCGCTAAGTTCCCTAACGCTCCCGTAACTGTTTAGAAGATTGCTTATTTTGTTTCTTATTTGTCTTTTCACCGTTTCGTTTGTTTTCTTAATCTTTTTTGCGTGCCTGTCTATTATGTTATCTACTAGTATACTAAACATGTCTTTTTGCACCTGTTTTCGGTGAACTTCCTTAAGGAACACAAAAACGTTTTTGATATAAAAGTCTTTGGTTGTTGTTATCCAGTCATTATTTCTATCCAGGAAAAATTTATCAAGTTCGTATTCAAAATCGGCTAATTTTAATTCACCACTTAGAACCAAAAGAACTTTATTAAACATTTCACTGTCAAAATCCTTGATGTTTTCGGCTATTAGTTTTGTAATAAGATTAACAAACTCTTTATCACTCTTCTTTCTAAAATTAAATGCTTTTATTCTAACATCTTCTAACATTGTATTATCTACTGTCTTTTTTATAACAATGTTAGCATTTGTTTTATCTTCGCTTGTATTCTCTTCGGTCTTGTTGCTTTCACTAATCTTCGGTTTTGGTAAATTAAACATTTCGGCTAACTCCTCAACACTATAACCCATTTGCCACAAAATCATCATTGCTTGTGCTCGCTCTTTTATATCTTGTTGCAATACCTCAATTGCATCAGTCCTGAAACGTAGTTTTAAGCCTTGTTTGCTAAAGATTTTACTGTTAAACTCATCTTCCAAAAGTCTTGCAAGTGGTATTATCGTTTCGGTATAAAAGACTTGATACTGCTGTTTAGCATTAGCATAATTAACACTGTCCGTATCACCAACAAGCAGTCTTGGAACTCCCAAAACTGCTAAAACCTCATCCCTTATCTTATCTTTAACCGCTAAAGTCCACTCAGGGAACTTTGCTATTAGTTCCTTAAGTTCTGTGTCACCTTGTAAATATAAAAAGGAATAATTCCCCATTAGTTTTTGCTCCATATCCTCAATAAATCGTTCTCTTTCGCTTGCTGGTAGTGGTTGTTTGTTAATTAGTGCAATGGAAGGAAGATTATTTCGCTTAAAGTTAATTGCTAGTGATGAGTTAATAAGATAGTTTAGTCTTAACATGTCTTCAATCCCTCTTGTCACACTGTCACCCCTTATGGTTCTGTAGTAGTCAGCTTCGTTTGGAATAAAACGCTTAAAGTGTAAAATATCCTCACCGTTTATTTCCTTTCCTTCCAAAATATACAGTGCCGTTCCATCATTGTTGGTTTTGATTAAAACTTTAGCAGGTGGTAAAGAAAAAAGATTTGTTATCTTATTAGTAACTTTAATAATGTAAACATAAGCATTACCATAGGTGTATAAGTCGTAAATAACAGCACGAAGCAAGTCGTTTAGGTTTATGCTATCCAGAAATGTTTTTATTTTCTCGCCTTTTTCATTCACCACCTCTACTTCTAACCTCTGTAGTCCTCTAATTATCGCTTCCACCCCTGCAACAAAATACGCATTTCTGAAGACATAGTCAGGTGATATTTCTATATCACTGGAAGGTAGCATTAATGATGTTTTTAGTTTTCTAAACGCATTAAAAAGAGTATCAAAAAGCCCCATTTTAGCCTCCGACTTAATTATGGATGATTTTTATTTCACAACAAAATAAAAACCGCTTGATTTTGTTAGGTAGGTTATAGCATAACGCATAGCATCCAGAGCATGATTAGCAAAGTCAACGGGTTCATCAAGCCACTTGCCGTTCTTTTGCTTCCACGTATAACTTTTTAACTCTTTTATGGTGTTTTGACAGTAATTAAGCACTTTGATTTTAAAAGTTTTAATGTAGTTTATCTCCTCTGTTATTCTTGTCTTCACACTAGGAACCGCCCAAATCCCTGCAAGTTGTAGTTCTCTTATTCTATCAGGTTCAGCACTATCACAAACTACTAACTCATTCGGTGCTACTTTGCTTTTAACGATGTCTATGATTTCGGGGGTTGTAAGGTGTGTTTGATAAAATTCATCTAGAATTGTTATTTGCTTTATATCTGTGTTTACGGCTAACTTAACCAAAGCCGTAGGGTCATTGTAACCAAAATCTAAACCCCAAATAATTTTATCTTTTTCGGTGGGTTCATAACCATAGATAATTTCAAAATTGTCATAAATAAGTCCCTCAGGAGTGGCAAATTCACCAAGTGTGTAAATTTTATAAAGAGTTTGGTTTTGGTGTTTTAAGTCTTCTAGAAGTCGCTTGTATTCCTCACTTAAAAATGGATTGTCTTTATAATTACTACGAATTATTTTAATATCTTTCTCCTCCACCATCACCCGTTCAGAGATGTAACACTCCACAGGGTTAAAAGTTAAAATGATTTGGTTTTTAGTGTTAGTCGGTCTAGATAAACGCATTTTAAGCAGTTGGTAATCTTCGTATGTGAATTCGTTTGCCTCCTCCATCCAGATGTAGCTGAATTCAGTAGATTTTATTTTTTCGGGGTTATCAAGAGATGAAAACAGAAGCAAATTATTATTAACTGCCAGGAGGTGTTCTGATTTGTTATAAAGATAACGAATTCCTAAATTGCTTAACATCTCCAAGAATGGTAGAATTACTGAAACACGTAACGATGGAAAAGTTTTTCTAGTGATAAGAATAAATCTATCTTGTTCTGAAAGTAGTTTGTAAATTAAGTATTGCATTGTTGCATAACTCTTACCACTCCTAGCACCACCAACGTTTATGATTACAGTTTCTTTGCTATTTAGTAATTCCTTAAATAGCCTCGTTACTTTCACTTTCACCTCTTGCATCCACCACCTCAAAGATAATTTTCTTTTCCTCTCCGCCCGCTAACTCGTTACCTGTAACTTTCCAACGGTTCGGTCTTCGGTTAGTTAAAAAGAAAATCATCGCTCTTACATCACCCTTTATTGCTTTAGCATACAAAACATCTTCTACTAGCATTACAGCCACCTCTTCAGCTTCTGCTACTTCTCTAGCAAATTTTTTATCTTGGTTTAGCCAACGATAAAAAGTTGCTAAAGAAATGCCGACACTTTCGCAAGCCTTATAACGCGGTAGTCCACTACCCAACGCTTCTAAAATCTGTCGTTTTATTATATCTTTTTTCTCGCTTCGCATATGTTAAAGAATAAACGATTTTACGGGGGTTTAAGGTAGTAAATGGATGTATTTAGGTATAGTAAAAGTAATACAAAAGTAACAAAAGGGTAATTGTAAGGTAATGACTAAGTTAATTTAATTGCTTTATTCCCTGTAAACCACTCCCACCTGTCTGTAACAGTTTGAACATATAGCGGATTCAATTCCATTCCATAACAAACTCTATTTGTTTTTTCGCAAGCGATTAAGGTGGAACCAGAACCTAGAAATAAATCCAGAACTACATCTCGTCTTCTTGAGGAGTTTAATATTGCCTTCTCAATCAATTCAATTGGTTTTTGAGTAGGATGTAAATCAGATTTTAAAGGTTTATCTATTTCCCAAACCGATTGCTGATTTTTACCATAAAATTTATGTTTACCCCACCAGCCGTATATTATAAATTCATGTTTCGGTTGGTAATCTAATCTGCTTAATACTATATTATTCTTTACCCATACGAGGATTTGCGATAAATAAAATCCACTTCTTTCTAGCTCATTAAGCAAAACTACTAAGTCCTTACCAGAAAAGGTAATATAAACTGAATTGTAATCGTTGACAGAGCTTTTGATGTTGATAAGAAAATCTCTGCAAAAAGAGGCAAAATTAGGAATGTTATCGTTCAATATAGGCGTTTGAATGCGATTCCCTTCATCTAGTTTATTAAGAAACACATTTTTACTTGAATAATCCACATTATAAGGCGGGTCAATGAAAACCATATCTGCCTTTTTGCCATCCATTAATACCTCTACATCCTCCTTCCTCGTTGCGTCCCCGCACATTAAGCGATGGCGCCCTAATAGAAAAATATCGCCCTGTTTTATATCTGTTTCCTTTTTGGGCTCGGAAATCTCATCTTCTTTTTTGCCCAAATCTAAATCAAAAATCTTATCCAATTCCTCGCTACTGAATCCTACCCTTTTTAATTCGTCTTCCGAAAAATTCGCTAACAAATCCCAATCCCATTCGCCAACATTTTTATTGCTCCTTAATAAATACTCTCTCGCTTCTTCTTCTGTTAGTGGCCTGCTAGGAACCCTAACCTCAATCTCCTCTTCTTCCCAGCCAAGCGCTTTTAATGCCTGAACTCGCATATTACCCGCAATAACTCTATTCTTTTGGTCAATTACTATTAACTCAACGTAATTAAATTTTTTTTTAGAGAATTTAGTAACTGCTTCGCTTGTTCTTGTGACATCTTACGAGGGTTCCCTTCAAACAAGATTAAGTCTCTTACTTTCCTCTTTTCAGTTTTCCAATAAAGCGGTTCCATAAAAAAATTATAAACGATTAAAGATTTTTTAAGTTCTATAAAATATACACATAGAATATATACACTAAAGGGGATTTAAAAGTGATATGAAAGAGAAACGGGGAACGGTTAAACTAAAACACCGCTCCCGTTAGTATTTACACTAACAATTTCGCCTTGCTCGTTTACAATTACTTGAATGTTATATTTCTTTGCATCTTGTATCATTAACTCTTTGCCGTTACTTCTCCAGTTTCCTTTTTCTGTCTCAGTCATCGCCGACCACTCCTTGAAAGCTTTTTCCAGAAATGAGTTAAGGGATGGTATAAACTCGCTACTATTTTTGCTCAAATCAAAAATTTTTGATTTAACGAATTTATACGACATCTGTCCGAGTTTTGGTAGTATCTCTAACGAAATATAATCAGTCTTATGAATAAGAGTTTCCCATACTCGGTTTACTAGTTTGGATTTTAACACTGTGCTAGGTGTCTTTAGTGCTTTAGCAATAACTGACAGGGTAGGGAGTTGTGAAATAAACAGTTTCCAGCCACCTGCTGGTTCTATTTTTCTAAATATAGTTGCAAACAATATAATGTCATCTTCGTTATAACTTTGCAATTTATCCCGTAGTGACCACACGAATTCTTTTGGCATTTTTTCTGGTATTTTTAGCCTTTCCCATATCTTACCAGCAAATGCAAACAAAGAATTTAATTTTTCCTTGTTCTCTTTGTTTTCTTTTGTTTCTTTCTCTACTTGCTTATTAATTAATTTTACAGTTTCACTAGTTTCGCTAGTCTGTTGTTTTTGTTCTTGTGTTTCTTTATTGTTTTGGTTTTGTTCTTTGGTTTCAGTTTGTTGTTGTGATTGTAAAAAGATTAGCTCGTGGAGTTCCGATATTGTTTTATCCCAGAAAGCCCTTCTATACTCAAAGCACCTAGCAAGGAAGGTGCTTTTTATAATGGTTTGAGTGTTAATATTTTTTGCTTTTTGTAAAACAAAAGCAATAAGAATATCCTTAAGGATGTCCATATCTTCATAACTTTTTAGTTCTCCTCGTTCCTGTAAGACTATGATATAAGTTAAAATCTTTTGTTTTAGTTCTTTGTCGTGAAACATTTTAAGCACTTTTTTAATCTCTTCCATATACGCCCCCATAAGATTTTTTATTATTTTCCTTATCTGTTTCATCATAAACACCACCCCCTACCTTAACAAATTTTTTTTAGAACTTAAAAATTTCTTAAGTGCCTTTTCCTGTTCCGATAAAAATCTATCCTGTTCCCGTTCCTCGTTATTAACTTGTTTAAGGAAGTTGTAAAAGTCGTGTAACCCCAACATGTAACCGCTTAAGAAGTATCCAGTTTCGATTTTTAAGAAGTGCCTGTCTATGTCTTTTATTAATAACATCGCCTTAATGATATAATTTAGCATAGTCGTTTGGAAATCGTTTGTCTTTCTCTTTAGTCTTATGAGCACATCTACAATTTTTCTTAGCATTGTTTTAGTAAGAATGGTATTGGTATTAGTAAAAAGTGAGTTAAGGAATTGGTTTAACTCTTCACTTTCCCTTACTGCCCACTCATTTTCTCTTGTCAAAACCCCCACCAGGAACGAAACTTTAGCGGTAAAGGTGGGGAAATATAATTTTTTTGTTTGTTTTATAAACTCTTTAAGCATATCGCACCTCCTCAAAAAATTACAAAGGGAGCATTAAGCCCCCTTGACCATTTGCTGAATTTTTCTCTTTAGTGTCATTAACATTTTAACTTTTTCCTCATCACCGCTAGCCGATGCTTCGGTAATAAGCTTGTTTAACTTAGCATGTATTAATCTTGCTTTCTCGTTAATATCTTGCTTACTTGATATGAATTTAACAAAATCTTGTTCTAAAATGCCTGTTATTATATCCTCTAATGAGTTAGAAATATTATTTTGTTGTTGGTTTTGCTGTTGGTTTACAATTGTTGTTTCCTTAATAGTAGTATCTTCGGTTTCAATAGTGTCTTCGTCCTGGGTAAATACATTGGAGAGACCCAGGATGTGCAAAACTGCATCTACGATAGCTCGCTTTTCTGCCATTTTAAGCAGTGTATTAGAAAGAGACTTAACCGCTACACTTTGAGGAATATTTTTGTTAATAAGTTTTTGAATTTGTAAATAATATTTCACCTCATTACTGCTAGCAATTCCGAAACCTTCTGAAACCACCTTGTCGTTTTTATCTAATATCTGACATTTAATCGTATAGGATATTTCATTATCGTTTTCTCTTCTGTCCTGTATGGTTACCGATATTCTAAAGCCGAGTGCATAACAAATCTTTTCTGCACCCGCTTTGAATAGAAATGGCTTATTAACCCCCTCAACAGTGCCGTAGTCTTCACCCTCTCGTAACAAATTTTTGATAAAATTGTGAAACTGTTTGACCTCCTCCAGCCTTTCCTTAAAAGCTTGAAGTTGGGATTGAGAAACCTCAATCCCATTAGAAATTGTTGTTATGTTTTTAGCCTCCATAACACACCTCCTTAAAAATATTTCCCACATGGTGCAGATATAAAAAAAGGGTATTACCCCCCCCTCTTTAGTTTTTGCTTATGTTTTTATGATTTTGGTTTCCTTACCATCCACCACCCATTTAACTGTTTATAATTTAAAACTTACTAATTTAATTTGCAAGTTTTAAATAAAAAAAAGGGAAAGAGATTTAAACCTCTTCCCCCTTTTTTGAATACTTGGATAGGAGATATTCTAGTTCTCCTATCAAGGAAACTATTTCCTGCTTTGGAATGGGTGGTTTTTTAGAATAGTACCACTCCCAAAGCAGGTCAATAAGAAACTTTACAGCGCCAAGTGCGCCGTATTTTTGTATTATTCCTGGTAAGTCCCATACAACCCAGTTAAATTTTATTTTTAGTTCCTTTATTAGTTCCTCCATACCTCCCTCCTTATTTTTTTAAGGGGGTTTTAGCCCCCTTTAAAACTTTTAGCAAATAATTATAAAGTGAATTGTTTACAATTTCAATCCTCACTTCTACTTTATCGGCAAGGTGGATAAACTCCACCTTACCATAAACACTATCCCATCGGGTAATAAGGTAAGTATTCTCTTGAAAATTTGTAAAATCAAGAATACGGTAGCCTATTTCCTCTACCGTATCCCTTAAACTGAAGAGAAACTGGCGTTCCTCTCCGGTGGTTATTATAACTTTTAATTCATTCATTTTCTCCCCCTTCTCTTAACCCCTGTATAAATCACAACAGGGGTGTCGTTTATAACTATTAAGAATTTAAACTGTAATTTTGCTAATTCCTCTTCTGTTAGAATTTTGCCCTCTTCCAATCTCGTGGTTAACTGGAAAACCACGAGAATATCCTGGGTATTTAAACTAACTTGGATGCGATTAAATGGAATTGGAATATTTAGCAGTCTTGATAGCAACTCAGCCGTTGCTTGGTGCCCAACGGCTGATACAAAGTTGCTTTCTTGTGAAAGCAACTTTTTTAACATCTTCTAGCGAAACTTCCCTCACGCGCAAATACGCGGGGAAGCTTGAAAGCATCGAGAGACTAAACGCATTTGATACATAAATCATACAACCCTCCTCCTTTAAAATCCCATATGGTTCAGATACAAATAAAAAAAAGGGGGGTTAACCCCCTTGAAAATTTACTTTATACTTTCCATTCTTTCTTTGAATTCTTCATAAAAATTTTCAAGTATTTTTATAATTTTTTGGTTTTCTTTTAGTATTTTGAAATATATAAACTTGTCATCATTCTTGATTTCCATAAATACTTCATCGCAAATAATAAGTGTTCTATTATTATCTTCTTCAATGTTAAAATTTTTTCTAAATTCCCATTCCAAAGATTTTTTTATGAATTTAGCAATAACTATCCTTGTATCTTCTGGGTGTGGCTTACCTATTTCCCCGCCACACTTATACCAATTTATGATCAAAGTTACCCCATGAACATCTTGAAATTTAACCGTTCCATCGTTTGATAGAAACTTATTTGTTCCCCACATTATACCAACCTCCTTTTTTAACACATCCTCGCTCATTAAGGCGAGAATGTAGTTATGTAAATGTGGGGAAAATGGAATGGATATTTCATCCATATCCATTTCTAATTTTTCTAGGGCTCCGAGAGCCCCTCTAACGTTTATATCCACCCCCATGTAAGATGGATATAAACTTTTCACAAACTCGGTTATTTTTGATAATTCTTTAATGTCAATCATATAACCCTCCTCCTTAAAAAATTTTATCCCACATGGTTCAGATACAACAAAGGGAGCCGAAGCTCCCTTTAAAATTTAAAATTTAAAATTTAAAGGTTTTTAAAAATTTCTTAAGAATGTTTTCAACTCTTTTGGAATATGGTTTAAAAATAACAGAATTATAATACTCTTCAATCATTAGTAGGGTTACTTTAGGGGTTTGCAAATAGCAAATTCCCCCTTGAGGGTCCTCAGTTATATACGTACATCCATCATCAATAATAATTCTATAACTTTCGGTATACTCGGGATTGTTATAATATTCGCGAAAGAACTTTTTGAGTTCTCTGTAGAACTCTTCTTTCTTATCAAAATCATCAAAATCATCAAAATTAATCTTAATCTCTTTCATATACACCTCCTTTTTCTTTTTTTTACATATACATTATAAACCTTTAAAACCAATTTGTCAAGTGTTTTTATCATTTTTTAATAATCTTCCTCATAGTCCTCACTTCTTATTTCGCTAAAAAATTCCATTATTCTTTCCGTATCCCCTTTATAGAACACCAAAACGTTTTGGTGAACTTTTACGACTTTCCTTGTTTTCATTTGCTTTCTAGCACGAACTGCTGCATTTCCAACCGCGTTTAAATAAACAATATCGTTATAGAATTTTAACCCCGCTTCTTTAAATACTTCTTTTGTTAACTCCACTAATCCTCTATAAACTCCGTCTCTATCTCTTACCTCAGAAACAACAAACACAGCAAACCGATTTTCCGCTAGTAAATCACAACTCTTTTTAATTATTGCTTTATATCTTTCCTTAAATCTCTCCCAGCTCATGTTACTTAAATCATTTGGATTATCAGTATAACGTTCCAAATCAAAATACGGTGGGCATGTGAAAATCAAATCAAACTCACGCTTTGGAATTAGTTTATCTATGTCATAACTGTCTCCAAGAACGTAGTTAGGTTTTACTTTTAATAAATGCTGTAACTCTTCTACCTGCTCCAAATTTGCTTTTATTTGCTCCTCGCTTATATCAACCCCCCAATACTCGTATCCAAGATAGCCAGCCACGAACCCCCTTGTGACACCGCCACTAAACGGGTCTAGAATGATACCATTTTCAGTATTGAACCACCTATAACAAATCTCCGCCAATACTGGGTCAAACTTAGATGTCCCCTCTCCACCACCAAGTTGTTTAGAAATTCCAAGCAGTTTCGTTGGTCTTCCTTTTGTTCCATCAAACCCGAGTTCTTCCCATTCTGTCATTCTTGTTATCCATGTTTGTTTCCTAGCATCCAGAACCGATAATGGCGGAACGATAAAATCTTTGCTTAATACTTTCCTCGTTCTTGTAAAAATTTTCTCCAAATCTCTATCCGAAAAGCCAATTCGTTTCAAAAAATCACTTTCAAACATTCTTAAAAGCTTCCAATCCCATTCCCCAGTGTTACGATTTAGTCTTAAACTTAGTTCCTTCTCTTTTTCCTTATCCACATTAACATAAACAACAGGAACTTCTTTTATACCAAGTTCTTTAGCAACTAGAAGTCTAAAATGTCCGCCGATTACGATGTTTTTTCTTTCGGGGTTGGAGTTGACAATCAAAGGGTCAACGAAACCGAATTTTTTAATGCTTTCCTTGAGTTTATCCTTTGCTTCCTTCGGAAATCTGCGAGGGTTATACTCACTTTCTCTTAACTCATTTACACTAACATAAACTATTTCCAAAGCCATAACGTTTATTTTAAAGGAATATTATTAATAAAAGGTTATTTATTTTCTTCTTTCGGCTCAAAGTGGATGCAACCGAACCTTTCACCAGTAACGGCTATGAAAAAGAAATCAGAACTAGCAACAACAACATCTGGTTTATTATTGGATGGAGAACTTTCAAACTTTCTACAGTTCCCAAACTCGGTGAAAACTTTTATATGGTCAAAAAACTTTCCAAGACTTTTCCAGTGCTTACAGTTTTTGCAAATCCTTTCCATAAACCTACCCAAACTGCTTATTTTTCTTTAAATTTAAAATGAATACAACCGAAGTTTTCACCAACAAAAACATAATAAGTAGGATCCCAAAAAGTTATATTAACACAGTTATCCTTTGGTGGGTATTTACGCTTTAAACCAATTAAACCACCATCTTCATCATAAACACTCTCCATATAAATTCGATTAATAAAAGGACAAAAACCAAATTTCTTTTTCTTGTAATTTAAGAATTCATAAAAATCTTCTGGAACCGGGCAGTAATATTTACAATTTTTACAAATCTTCTCCATAACTACCTCCTTAAGGAGATTAATTATGGATGATTAAATAAACATTTGTAAAGACTTTTAAGAGTAAAAAAGTGTTAAAAATCTTAACAAAAACCCCGCTTTTTTGATAAAAAACACACCATTTTTACGCAAAAACCCCCATTTTTGAACAGATTTTCGGTGTATAATAATATTATTATATAAATATATATAGATATTATATCACCGAAAATCTTACCAAAAACCCCCGATTTTGAGTAAAAAACACCCTAAAAAATGCCCAAAAACGCCACTTTTTGATAAGATTTTTGAATACTTTTAGGTGTAGAAAAATAGTCAAAAAATGCTAAAAAATCGCTTGTTTTTGATAGTTTTTGAGTAGTTTTTGATATTAAAAATAGTTAAAAAATAGCCACTTTTTGATAAGGAAAACACACATTTTTAAAACTTTTTTAGTGCTTTTTGATGATAAAAACTATTAAAAAATGATTAAAAAACACTTAATTTTGATACGAAAAACTAGCATTTTTTAATAAAAAAATAAGCATTTTTTTTTAACAATTTTTGATGTTTTTTTAAGTGCTAAAAATATATTGAAAAATGATTAAAAAATATATGTTTTTAATATGTTTTTTGATAGTTTTTTAGTGAAAATTACACATAATATAGTGAAATTTTTCTTATCTGATAAGAATAAAAACAGGAAGTGAAGCCCAAAGAAATGGCACTGATGGACTTCACTTCCTCAACAAACCATCCCAAGACATAAAACAGGAAACTGAAAAAATAACACCTTCCTTTTACACAAATCGGGGTTGGTGGGATTTGAACCCGCGACCTCTGGTTTGACAGACCAGTACTCTAGCCAAGCTGAGCTACAACCCCTTACACAAATTGGGGCTCGCGGGAGTTGAACCCGCCCTTTGGTGTTAAAACCACTGCTCTACCCCGAGCCAAAGCCCCAAAACAAGGGAGTGGCTATGTCTTCTACGCCACCCCCAAAACTTTGGAATGGTTTTACTTAAAAAATAATAAAAACACTATAGTTTTGTCAAGTTTTTATGTCTTCTATACTTGTTATTATTCTTACAGGTTTATGTAACATTCTAGCAAGTCTTAATTCTTTCTTTAGTCCTTTACTAGTAAAAAAGTCAGTTTTACTAAAGATATAAACCCAAACAACATCGCATAAACTTAAGAGTTTTAAACTCTTCTTTATCGCTTCTTTTTCACTTATTCCACTCCAACCAAATAGAATTGGTGTGTTAATTATTACAATATCTTTTCTAACCTGATAAGCCTTAACGATAAAATCCCTTATCTCTTCCACGCGCCATTTTTCCATGTTGAATTTATGTGCAAGATAAACTACTAGCATACACTAAAAAGAATACGATAAGAAGACATAAATAGAAAAGTTTGTAAAAGTAAAATAGTTAAATCTTAAGCCAGCACCAAGAGAAAAATCGCTATATATTCTATGTGTATATATTATAATACTCTCTAAATTATTCACCCCTAAACCGATAGTGTTATCTTTCTTAACATAGTATGGATACAAAACCGTATTTGTTACACTTTCTTTTTCTGTTATCATTATTTCTTTCAATATCTCGCTATTATTGGTAATGTAATTAGTTTTATAACTTATCTTCGTAACCACTTTTGTGTTTGTTATGTAGTTTGTTGTATGTTTTACTAAAGGAGATGGGTTTGGTAGAAAAAACTTACAAAGCATAAAACCCCCCACTAGTGCTAATATTAGCATTGATAGCATTATTAAAGTAAAGATAAATCGCATTCTTTACCCTCCAGTTTTGTTTTAATAAATTTTAAAACAAAATCATCTAGCCTCACATAATCGCGGTTTGGTTTCTCTTTGGTAGGATACAAAAAAAGATTTTTCTTTATCTGTATCGTTGTAAATCTTAACAAAGTCCAACCAAGAACGCTTGCTAAAGTGTATTTAATACAGTCCTCTTGGTAGCCTATCGGTGTATTGTGTCTTCCGTAGTTCCATAAGCCACCCTCTACCTCTAGTGCTATTTTTATTGCTGGAATAGCATAGTCAAAACGAAATTTATATTTAGGATAAGCAAAATAATATTCTCTTTCCCAATCAAGATTGTAGACTGTCTTTATTGTATCCAGGATTGCTTCCAGTTCTGGATACTTCATAGCCTGTTTCTAACCCACCTAACAAAATCGCCTACTTTGTTTTTAAGAATTAAGTTTCTTATTACCGCTTCGTAATCATTATTAGTTTTTATTATTATTCCCGTTTCCTTTTGGTATTTCTCCGCTAAATCTAGCAGTATATCCCTACTAGCACCATCTAACCCGTTTACATGCTTAAAATCATTTACCGCCTCCCAAATTTCTTTTCGTGGATTTGGTAGATTATTGTTTTCCTTTAGTAGTAGTTTTTCAGAATAGGAGAAAGCTTTATTTAGCATGTAAGAAAGTTCCTTAGCCAAAACAACCATGTTTTCAGTCATTCTCTCTAACTTTGCTAGTTGTTCATCCACCTTACCAATTTTGGTAAGGTTAGCCTTATCTACCTTACTAGTTTTGGTAAGGTTACTATTAAGATTTATAATCCCTCTGTGTTTCACTTCACTTATAACTTTTACTAGTTCTTCATCACTTAACACCGTTGTAACACCGTTTTTGATTTTTTCTGGAAACATCTCCTTTACTACTTTCCTAACGGTGTTGTGTGAAACCCCCAAAATACTAGCTATCCTTTTTATAGTCCACATCTTTACCCCCCTTAAAATTTAGATTAAGACTATTTGTTTTGATACTTAAACTTTTTAAATCTAAAACGCCCTCAACGAACAAGTACACAAGTGATACCGAAAGCACGATTATTAAATAAGTTTCATCACTAATTTTGGAAAAATACTTAAGAAAAAAAGCACTAGCAAAGTTAACAACAAAAACGAAAAATTTTCTTGAGAATATTTTACTTAATCTTGGATAAAACATACATTACAAAACTAGTAACAAACGATAATACCGCTGTAATTAGTGCTGTAATTGTTAAGTTTCTGTTGCTTCTTGTTTCTTTTTCAAAGTCTTCAAGTCTAGTAATCCTAACAGTGTGTTCTGTGACTTTCTTATCCACAGAGTAAAGAATGTTTTTTATTTCCTCAAGCTCCTTTAGTATTATGTCTAAAGTTTTATTTCTTGTCACTTTTTCTTTGCACTCCATCACAAGCCGATTTCCTCCATTTCCTTTAGTATGTTATTAGTTTCGAGTGGTTTTGCTGTCCATTTTTCCAAATACACTGTTACTTTGTAACAGGTATCATTTCCATCTTCACCTAAGTTAATATGCTGTACTACTGTTAAAATATCTGGCTGTAATTTTTCTTTTAAGTAGTCTTTAATGACTTTTATAAAATCTTCTCTTTTTAATAACTCTTCCGTAATGTCTTTGGGGTCTAGTGATATATGTTTTTCTTCTCCAATTCTTATTTCGCCTGTTGCAAAGATTACCTCCATTTTCTCCCTCCTTAACCGTTTTTATTAAAGGATTTAACCAGCAATTTGCAAGCACTTTTAGCCGTAGTCTGTAACACCTCTGTATTCCGCTCTTCTTAACCAGCCGTTTAAGAATTTTTTGTTTTGAGGTCTCTTTTCGGCTATTGTAATGTAATATTGCTTTTGGTTTTTAATAAAGTTGTTTATTAACGCATCTTTCTTGTTTGTCATAACAATTTCCTTAACTGATAGCAAAATATCTTCATTCATGTCTCTTTCATTAGTGACATTATATCCTAACTCATTAATACTCTTAATTAACACATTTTTTGCGTTCTTCTCACCCGCATTTATAAGGAAATCAAAATACTTACTAGCCACTTGGAAACTCACTTTTGCTAACTTATCCACATGATATTTAAGCCAGTAGTCATAGTAGTAAATTGTTTTCGCTTGTTCTTCGGTGAGTTTAGCAATATCTAGGTGCGGATATGAACGCTTGGAAATTCCATACTTCGTTTCACCGCCTAAATCGTTTGGGTCATTAACATAACCCCCTTCATGCTTTAATATGTCTCTAAAAAGTCTATTAAACCTCTCATCCATCTTTCACCCCCTACAACGTATATATTCTATGTATATATATTATAGTAGTCTAAAATTTTTTATCCCCACCAAGCACGCACATAAACATTAAAACTACTAAGCTGTGAATAAACAGGTGCACTAAATGTTTTTAAGTAAAGATTTATTTTATTGTTTTCTCTTTTTATCACTTTAGCCATTACACTACCACTAAAACCTATGTGAACCCGTGAGGTGTCGGTTTCGTGTTGCCATAATAGGATATCCTCACCATAATAGTTTTGACTACCAAACCCTGTGCCATTAGCATAAATCCATACTTCCAAAAACGATGGTATTATGGGTAGTTCGGTGATG
>Ga0308411_10000641_pt1 | contig 23422 bp, 15 predicted proteins | sample HotsprottomLayer_2_FD_203530 | JGI IMG/M metagenome (GOLD analysis project Ga0308411, IMG submission 203530) | Hot spring phototrophic mat microbial communities from Octopus Spring, Yellowstone National Park, Wyoming, United States -... | ecosystem: Environmental > Aquatic > Thermal springs >...
TGATAACTCTTTCATATCAATCTCCTTTTCCCTCTCTTTTTATCCATTTTTTTAGAGGTTGCCCCTGGAGGTAGTAAATACTCTCCTTCTTCAAGCGGTTTTTTCTGTTTTTTTTTTTTTTTTTTTGTTTAAAAAGGGGAATGCCTGAAAGGGGCACCCCCCTTTTCCCGGTGGAGGTAACTATGATTTTCGCCTGGTTTTCACATCAACCCATACTGCAAGAAGAAGTATCAACCCTTTTACAATATACTGAAAGGTTATATCGAGATTCATCAAACTCATCCCGTTATCAAGGCTTGACATAACCAGAGCACCAATAACACCTCCGACAATGGTACCTTCTCCTCCCATTAAGCTTGTTCCACCAATAACTGCCGAAGCAATAGCATCCAGTTCAGCATTTTGGCCAGCGGATGTGGTTGCTGCGTTTAAACGTGCTGTGTAGACAATACCTGCTATTGCGGTTAATAGTCCCATTAGCATATAGAGAATCATGACATTTCGAGCAATGTTGATTCCAGAGAGGCGAGAGGCTTCTGCATTACCTCCAATAGCATAAAGATGGCGCCCAAAAACCGTGTTACCAGAAATGAATGTGAAAAGGAGGGCCAGAGTCATTACCAAAATAACTGAATAGGGAACACCCAGATAAATAATCATGATTCCATAAAAAGCAGCGATCACCAGAGAAATAACGAACATCTTGAGGAGTTGGTACTTCATTGGGAGCACATGAAAACCATACTTTTGTCGATCACGACGTACCTTCATTTCAAATAACCAGTAAGCAACAACGCTGGCTATCATGAGATATAAGCTTGTGTCATGAAAGGGTAAACTTTCATTAATTTTTGGCAGGTACGCTTGTCCTATGGCTTTAAAAGAATTGGCGGCTGCTTCTGGAGCCATTTCGAGTCCTTGTGTTTGTCCTCCGGTAATCCCAATAATAGCCCCGCGAAATGCCAAATAACTTGCCAAGGTGACAATAAAGGCAGGCACCTTTTGATAAGCGATCCAGAAACCATGCCATGCACCAATCAACAGACCAACCAAAAGGGTAACGAGAACAGTAGGTAAAGGAGACCAACCTGCCCGTATCATGAGGATGGCAGCCACAGCACCACAGAATCCCATAACTGAACCAACAGAGAGGTCAATGTTTCCGGTTACAATAATCAAAACCATTCCTATGGCAAGAATTGCTGTGGTTGCTGTTTGCACAAAGAGATTTGACAGGTTTCTGGGAGTCAGAAAAATAAAACCTGTCAAAATTGAAAACACCAGCCATATTTCCAATAGCGCAAAAATCATCGTATATTGACGGATATTCTTCCGTATTGAGTGGGCGATTATTTCCCACAAAGAAGTATTTTCCATATGTATATCCTCCTTCTCTTTCATATCATCTTTTAACATACCTTGGGGGCAATATCTTCGCCGCCCGTAGCATAATACATCACCTTTTCCTGAGTTGCTTCATGAGCATTCAGCTCTCCTGTGATTCTGCCTTTGTGGAGGACAAGAATTCTATCACTCATTCCCAGCAGTTCAGGGAGATCTGAACTTATCATTACCACGCATACTCCTTCCTCAATAAGTGCATTCATAAGGGTATAAATTTCATATTTTGCGCCGACATCAATACCCCTTGTTGGTTCATCAAGAATAAGCACACGTGGTTTTGTAAGGAGCCATTTCCCTATGATAACCTTTTGTTGGTTTCCTCCACTAAGATTGCGCACTTCTTGCTCCAGTGAAGGTGTTTTTACCTTTAGTTTATTTACATAATACTGGGTTTGTTTAATCTCTTCGTTTTTGTTAATAACGCCAAGCCGTGACAAACTTCGCAAACTCGCCAATGAGGTGTTCTCTCTCACATCCATACCCAGAACCAATCCATATCGCTTCCTATCTTCGGAAAGATAACTAATTCCGTAGTTTATGGCATCTTGTTCTGAACGAATTGTTATTTTCTTTCCTTCGAGAATAATTTCTCCCGAGACGACCTTCCCCCAGGCAGCAAAAATACTCATCGCTAGTTCTGTTCTTCCTGCTCCCATCAGACCACCGAGGCCAAGAATTTCGCCGCGTCGCACCGTGAAACTGACATTGTCGACTACTTTTTTTTCGCCAGCAGGGTCGTACACTGTCCAGTTTCGGATTTCCATAATCACTTCTCCTGAGTGGTGGGGAACTCTTGGATAAACATTGGTAATCTCTCTTCCTACCATATTGCAAATCAGTCGGTTCTCATCAAAGTTCTGCCTTATGTCTGTCACAACAGTTTTGCCATCACGAAGAACAGTGATGGTATCTGCTATTTCCAATACTTCAGGCAAACGATGGGAAATGAAAATACAGGTAACTCCCTGTTGTTTCAGCTGACGAAGAATGTTGAGGAGGGTTTCCGATTCAGATTCAGTTAATGCGGCTGTAGGCTCATCCAGAATTAGAATAGAGGCATTCTTTGAGAGAGCTTTGGCAATTTCTACCAGTTGTTGAGCTCCTACACCAATTTCTCCTACGATAGTAGCGGGACTGAGGCAGAGTCCAACTTGTTTGAGCAATTTCTCTGTCTTTCTATAGGTTTCATTCCAATTAATTATTCCTTGAGATACGTTTTCGTTACCGAGATAAATATTTTCCGCAATAGTCATTTGTTTAATTAACGTTAGTTCTTGATAGATAATTGCGATTCCGGACTTTTCACTATCTGAGATATGATGAAATTTCTTTTCTTCTCCATGAACAATAATTTTTCCCGCATAAGATCCATATGGATAAACACCACTCAGGACTTTCATCAGAGTGGATTTGCCTGCTCCATTTTCTCCTACGAGGGCATGGATTTCTCCCTTACGGACTTTGAATGTTACTCCATCCAAAGCTCGTACACCAGGAAACTCCTTTACAATATTTTGCATCTCTAATACATACTCCATATCTACTCTCCTTCTTCTCCCAGTTTATCCCCCGAGGACCGGACAGGGTAACCCTGTCCGGCGGATCCTTGAGGGATTGTCATGGGTTACTACTTCTTGTAGACTTGCTCACGTTTGAGATAGCCACTCTCAATAAGCAACTTATCAAGATTGGACTTGTCAACAACATAGGGTGTCAGAAGCACAGAAGGAACATCGATCTTGTTGTTGTTAACCTTTCCGTTGATCTGATCGGCAATACTCTCTTTCTTGGCAAGCTTAATGGCCAGTTCAATAGCCTTTGCTCCAAGCAAACGGGTATCCTTGAAAATGGTCATGGTCTGAGTGCCTTCAACAATACGAATGGCTGCGGCAAGCTCTGCATCCTGTCCTGTGATAGGTACTTTGCCAGCAAGTCCCTGGGCAGCAAGAGCTTGAATACACCCACCAGCAGTTCCATCATTAGGAGCGAGCACTGCATCGATTTTGTTCTTATTGGCAGTCAAAGCCTGTTCCATCAATTTTTGAGCTTCTGCTGGCTGCCAATCCTTTACCCACTGATCCATTACAATTTTGATCTGACCCTTGTCCACAAGAGGCTGAATGTACTTCATAGCGCCTTCACGGAAAAGCTTGGCGTTGTTATCAGTAGGAGACCCTGCAAGCACAACATAATTTCCCTTTGGAACGAGACGGGTAATATACTCACCCTGCAATTCTCCAACGCGAACATTGTCAAAAGAGAGATATACATCAACATCACAATCAAGCACGAGACGATCATATGAAATGACAGGGATCCCTGCCTTATGAGCCTTATCTACAATTGTAGCAGCGCTACTTGCATCGTGAGGAGCAAGAATCAGTACCTGAATGCCTTGAGCAATGAGGTTTTCACATTGAGCGACTTGTTTTGCTGCATCATTGTCAGAAATCTGAACTCTGAGATCCACACCAAGTCTCTTTGCCTCTTCTTGCATTTTGATCTTATCTCTTACCCAGCGTTCCTCTCGCTGTGTAGGAAGAGACAGACCAATGCGAACTTTCTGTGCACCAAAAACCACACCACTCATTATAAAAGAAACTACCAGGGCTATACCCACAACTCTTTTCATAGAATTTTCCTCCTTCTGGAAAATATTCCACAAACAACACCTTTTCCCCTATAAAGGGACCCTTTTACTTTGCGTATTTTTTCTTCTTCTTCTCTTTCTCTTCATCACCTCCTTTTTGTTTTTTCACATGAAAAAGCTTTTTGTGCTTTTTTCGTCCTTATTTTATCCCAGATTTCGGAACTGTCAATACGGAAAAAGTATGATTTTTTGTTGAGTGTTTTCTCATACCAAAGGTTGAGAGGTTTTCTTTTTTGTCTTGTTGATCATACTTTAGGAGGAGAAAAAGAATAAGAAGTGAGGTAATTGCTCAAAATAATCCATTTATGCTATAAAATATAGTATAGATAGGAGGCAAGACATGAATTTAGGAAAATTACTAACCCGTATTTGGAATTCTTGAAAGAGATGGTAAAGTTAAGGTTGAGATAGTCAAGGATGTGTCTGCGGAAACATTATTAAGGGAAACGATAAAGAAAGTAAGAAGAGGAAGCCTAATATATACGGATAAATTCAAAAGTTATAATAGTCTTGTAATGTATGGATTTAAGCACGAGAGGATAGATAAAAGTGTAAAGTTTTCGAATGGTTAAGGTATACATAAATGGGACTAAGGTTTTTTGGAGCTATGCCAAGGATAGGCTCATTAAATTTCATGGTGTAAGCAGAGAAAATTTTGTTTATTACTAAAAGAGCTTGAGTTTAGATATAATTATCGGTATAGTATTGAAGATAATTTGTATGTTTGTTTTGGTGGGATTAAAAGAGTGATTACCAAAATTTTTTCCAGTGAATAAATCTTTTTTTGCTTCCTTCGTCTGGGGGACAAAAAGCTTTCCAAGAAAACGCTCTCCCCGCTCTCACACCGTGGGCACTGCTTTGCACCTCAAGAGCAGGGGCATCATTTGCTATTCCCTTGTCTCAGTTTTTTGCCTGCGAAAAGAGTTCAGCTGAAACAGGGGAAGAGCAGCTTTTTCAAGGTGAAATACATGAGGAGCAAAGCTTGGTTTTGTTCTATACTTATCTCAGTTTTCTGCTCCCATGGGAGAAACCAAGCTGAAATAAGGTAAGAGGAGAAAAGTTGAAAAAAAGCAACAGGTAACTTCGTCCTTCAAAGTTTTCCGTCGGAGTTTTGTCCTTTTTCAATTTTGCAGTTTCTTATCCTCTGTCAAAGTTGCGATGACAGAAGGAAAAGGCGAGCTTTGGTAGAGAAGGTGGGTGAGGGAATGGCTTGTATTACTGATTTTCGGGATAGGTGCGAGACTTTTTTTCAGCTTCCGCGCGGTTTCCCTTCGCAATATCCAGATCTTCTTGAGTAAAACCTCGTCCAAAGTTGTTCGTAATAAATTCTGTAAGGGTTTGGACTGTTCGCTCAACCTGCTCCTTCTGGGAGTAGGGAACCTGTTCGGGCTTGTTTTTGAGGGTGTCCTTGAGGGAGAGAATGAAGTAGGGGTAAGCGGGGTTGGGAAAGGGTATCTTTTCAAGGGCTTCCCACGCGGATTCTATGGTTTGGGGATTGTGGTTCTGAATGTGCACAATCTGGAGGAGAATGGGAACAGCTCGGGGGGATTTACTTTCTCCGAGGCTTTTGACGATCTCGTTGACAATGTTGTCCATTGTGTGCATCTTGGGGTCGGTGTATTTGAAATTGTCGATATAGTAGTCATAATTCAACAGGTAGGAAATACCTCGAATAAAGGTCTCATTGGTGATGAAACGAGCCATTCTGGCTGCCCAGATACGGACTTCGTAGCTTTTGTCAAATTTGAGGAGATACCAAAGGAGATGGCCATCTTGTTCTGAGAAGCGAATATTGGTGAGGGCATGAATACGGGTGTTGACAGTAAAGATCTTGGAGTTGCCATAGATGTCAGCATTTCGTATGTCGTACATGACGATGTCCTTGAGGATATCGTCCCTGTGGGGGTCGTTGCTCTGGATGATGAAATCGAGGAGAAAGATTTGGTTCTTCTGGTTGGCGATTTGTTCCAGTTCGGTAACAATATACTGCATCTTTGGAGAGAGTTGTTGAAAGGATACTCTTGTAAGAAATCCCCATTAGGGGAGGGCGCAGAAGACGAGCATAAGCATACTGATACGCTTCAGCATACAGTACCCCCCTATGACTTTTTTGGGTTCATGACGGTTTTGATAGCCTCAGTGAGAATTTCTTCAATGTTGGAATGGGTGAATTTCCCCTCGGTGAAGAGCTGCTCGAGGTTCATAAAAACCCTTTCATTTGTTTGGTACAAAAGCTCCCCAATGATTTCCTCGAGATCCTGAGGGGTGGCTTCGTACTCATAGCCAAGTCGTTTCAGCAGATTGTTGAGAGCTGGCAAGAGAACATCATAGGCAATATGACCCTCTCGGATATCGTAGGCAAACACAAGCCTTCCCTGTGTTTGTCCACTGATCTTCATCTTTGGCATAGAACCTCCTTACAGCACCTTGCTTAAGAAAGCCTGGGTGCGTTTGTGTTGGGGATGATCAAAGAGCTGGTCGGGTTCATTCTGTTCGATGATTTGGCCTTCATCCATAAACACCACACGGTCTCCCACCTCTCTGGCAAATCCCATTTCATGGGTAACAATCACCATTGTCATGCCATCCTTGGCAAGATCCCTGATCACAAGGAGAACCTCTCCAACCATCTCAGGATCGAGGGCAGAGGTGGGTTCATCAAAGAGCATGACTTTTGGCTTCATGGCAAGTGCTCTTGCAATAGCCACACGCTGCTGTTGTCCCCCTGAAAGCTGTGAGGGGTGACTGTGGGCCTTGTCTTTGAGGCCAACGCGTTCGAGAAGCTGGTAGGCTTCTTCTTTTGCTTTGGCTTTGCTGATCCCTAATACATGGATGGGGGCAAGCGTAATATTCTCCAGAACAGTGAGATGGGGAAAGAGATTAAAGGACTGGAAGACCATACCCGATTCCTCGCGAATTTTACGGATATCCACGCGGGGGTTGGTAACTTCATCGTTGTCGATAAAAATTCTTCCACTGTCAACGGTTTCAAGTCGGTTAATACAGCGAAGGAGGGTGGATTTTCCACTCCCCGAGGGGCCAATGATCATCACAACCTCTCTTTCCTGCACAGAGAGCGACACATTCTTAAGAGCCTGAAACTGCCCAAACCATTTGGAAACATTTTCGATCCGTATTCTATCTGCCATGGTGGAGCCTTCTTTCTAAAAGATTGATCAGTTTGGAGAAGAAAAGGGTGAGGACAAGGTACACGAGAGCCACCATAGTGTAGCTTTCAAAGTAGTAGTATTTTACCGATGCGTATTCTCGAGCCCTTCGAAAGATATCTATGACAGCAATAATAGAAACAAGAGAAGAATCCTTAAGAAGAGCAATAAACTCATTTCCTATGGGGGGAAGGACAACCTTCATGGTTTGAGGGAAGATAACGAGCCTGATGGCTTGCCATCGGGAGAGTCCCAGAGCAATAGCAGCCTCCATCTGACCACGAGGGATAGATTGAATGCCGCCCCGCAGAATTTCTGCAATGTAGGCTCCATAGCAGATAGCCATTGCCATAACGGCAGACACCATGGGGGGAAGCTGGATAAGCCGTGCCACAACATAATATATGTAGAAAATTTGCACGAGAAGGGGTATACCACGGATCACCTCTGTGTAGAGCGAGGCAATAATATTGAGAAAGCCTATCCTCGACATACGAGCCAGAACAGCAAGAAAACCAAGCAGGAGGGCAAAAACGATAGAGAGAAGTGTTACCTGAAAGGTGACAAAGAGCCCGTCTGGGAAAAAGGCAATAATTTCACGATAAGGGGTCGGTTTTACAATAGGGAGAATGATGAGAGTTGCCAAAGCCCCCCAAAAAGCGACATTCCAGGCGATCCTCTGGAGAGAAGATTCGCCCGGAATGAGAATGGCATCATAAGACTGTTTTATCGGAGCCATTTTTTCTCAAGCTCCTTGTCAATACCGGCTTTCTTGACCTCGGCAAGACCTTTGTTGATCAGATCAAGCACACGCTTGTTGCCCTTTCGAACGGCGATACCGTAGTATTCTTCAGTGAAGGGTTCTCCTACAATCATGAGAGCATCTTTATACTTGGGATTCTGAAGCACAAAGCTTGCTGCCGTAGGGGCATCGACAACAACACCCTGAATGCGGCCTAAGAAAAGATCTTCAAAGGCAAGACCAACCTCATCGTAGGTCTTGAGGGTGATGGCGGGATTCTTTTGAATTTCCATAGCACCGGTTGTGCCAATCTGAGCACCCATTGTTTTCCCGGCAAAATCAGCAAGGGTTTTCTCTGTGGCTCCTTTTTTTGTCACAATCACCTGTCCAGCATTTACATAAGGTTCTGAGAAATCCATCTGCTGTTTTCTTTTGTCCGTGATGGTAACAGAAGAAATCACCACATCATACGAACCATTGGCAAGACCTGCGAATATACCATCCCATGCGGTGTTGCGAATTTCCACTTCAAAACCACCCTTTTCAGCAATGGCTTTGATAAGATCGATGTCAAAACCCACAATCTCCTTTTGATCGTTGACAAACTCCATGGGTGGCCATGTGGCATCCGTAGCTACAACGATCTTTCCTTTGTTCTTGGGTGCACAGGCAGACAACACCAGTAACCCCATCAAAAAAGAGAGAAGCGACGCATAGTAACCCTCCTTAGAAAAATCAATTTACCTTATTTCAAGTCTGTTTACATTGTAAGGATAGAGTTGATTTTTTGCAAGCAGAAAATTTGCTCTAATAAAAATTTCCTATCGTGAACTTTAGTCAATTTTGTAAAATATCAGTTAAGCAAAGAATTTTTCTCAAACTCTTCTGAGGTGCTATAACCCAGATTAAGAATGAAGTCTTTTTCTGTTGTAGAATATTTCAATATACTGAATCCCACGGTCAGAATGAAATAGTAAACCTCTGTCAGGATTTCTGTTTAAACATGCCATTTCCATTATAAACATATATTTTATCCGGGAGTTCTTGAGAATATGCTGATTGTTTTTTTAATATTTCTCTCTCTTGCGAAGTATCTCATTTTCTCTTTTTAATCTCGCAATCTCTTTCTCTCCTGTGGCGTTAAGTTCCCATTATCCGTAGTTGAACCTACATAATAAAATATTCGGCTTAACTTCTCCTCTACATTATCGACTGAAGACTATCCAGAGGAAACAGGGTGAGAGCAGCTTTCTTCGATGTGAAACAAATGAGGAGGAAGATTTGATTTTCTTATTTACTTGTCTCAGTACTCTGTGAGTGTTGATCGAACCCAAGAAGGAGCGATTGGCTACGAGGTGTGATACCTAAGGAGCCAATCTCGATATTGCTATTATCTTGTCTCAGTTTTTCAACCGTGGAAAGATTGTAGCGGAAATAAAGAAATAATAATTTCCTGCGAGGTGTGATAAATGAGGAGGAAATGCCCACTTCGCTCTTTACGTATCTCAGTTTTTCTCACAGAAAGGAAAGCCACGCTGAAACAAAGAAAGAGAAGAAAGGGAAAGGGGTAAGAGGAAGGTTTATATCCACGGTTTCAGTTGTGGGTTTTTTTATCACAAAGTTGCTCCAATAAAAATTCCCTGAAGGTAACCTTGAAAACACGAACTGGGCTCTTCATTTTTGGGGAGTGGGGTGCCGAAAAATAAAAAAAGAATATGAGTGTTTGGAGTATCTATGCATTTGATGATGAAAATAGTGGTGGGGGTGGGTATACTCTGCAGTGGATGGGCTTTTGAATCCACCCAGTTTGCCAACCTGAGTTCGGTCTCTCAGGCAGATCTTTTAAAGGCAATTCAATCTGCTGTGCTTTCTGGGCGTCTTGCACAGCTCAAGGAGTACATCACAAAAAATCCTTCTCAGTTTCAGAAGCTTGATGTGCCAGCGGTGTATTTTGATGTGGGAACAAACTACTACCGTCAGAAGAATTTTTATCTTGCTCTTATGACCTTTACTGAGGGATATTTCATGAAGGGGAGCGAACAGGCTCGTGCTGGGTGTGCCTACTATGCAGCACGGATCTTGTACCAGCAGAATAATAGGGAATCGGCTCTTTTCTATGTTAATCGCTGTCTTGAGCTTGTGAATGAGAAGGAGGAACTTGTTACACTGGCAAAGAGACTGAAACGACAGATTCGTTGGGAGTATCTCTCCCGAGACGAAGGTTTGCCCGATGAGAGTATCAGTGATATCTGTTTTGATGGGGATGATGTGTATTTTGCCATGTGGACGGGTGGCATAGCTCGATTTACCCGGAGTTCATTGGAACTGAAATTGTATTCTCAAAAGAATAGCGGACTTCGTTCCGATCATACCCGTACCCTTGCCTTGGAAGGGGATACTCTCTGGGTAGGAACATACGGTGGGCTTTGTTCCTACAACAAGAAAACGGGGAAGTGGGTTTCACAGGGAGGAGAGTTGGGCAGTGTTCCTGTGAAAAAGGTTATGCTGGTAGAGGGAAAACTCTATGTGGCTACCCTTGGGCAGGGATTGTTTGTCAAAGACAAAGAAGGTTTTCGAAAAATTTTTTCCACATCTCTCTATGTTTCTGATGTGCTTTTTGTTGACGGTCAGATGGTTATCGCAACCATGGATAAGGGGGTGTATGTTTTTGAGGATGGGAAGGAGATCGCTCATCTCTTGCCGAAGGAAACGGTGAAGAGTCTAGCCCTTTTTGAGGGAAAGCTTTATGGTGGGACGCATGGAGATGGAATGTTTCGTGTCAAGCCCGGTGAATGGAAAACAATTGAATGGGTAGAGGGGCTTTCTTCTTCTTATGTGGAAACCCTTCAGGTGTATCGTGGCGTTCTTGTGATTGGCACGCTGGGAGGAGGGGTAAACTTCCTGTATCCCAATAAACAGGTGCGGAAGCTTACTATTCTCGATGGGCTTTCAAGTAATGATGTGGTGCGTATCCGACCGGAAAAGAATCGTCTCTGGTTTGGAACACTCTCAGGGGGTATTGCTATTCTTCTGGTAGAGACCATGGAGGATATTTAGATGTTGGTACTTCCCTACAAAGAAAAGCAACTTCGTGAGAAAAAGCTGATTGAAAACGATGAACGGAAGCATCTCATACGATGTGAGGAAAAGGCTCAGGCGATTGCCCGCGAGGTGATGGCTCGTTTTCCAGTGGGAAGCCGTATTGTGATGGTGGTGTCGGATTCACCGGATGGATGTGCTCTGTTGGCCTCTGCTCGCATGCTTGAGGCAGCTGGTTTCGTGCCCCTTGTCCTTGAAAGTTGGGGTAATCGTGTTTCATCGCTTTTTCGTTTTCTTCGCAATCTTCTCGTGCAACGGGGTGTGCTTTCTTTTCGGCTTTCCAGCAGATCGCAGTGGATGGCGTTTCAAGAGAATGCTTCTCGTGCTGTTGCCTGTCTTGTGTCTTTTCCCCTTGAATGGAAGGGGAGAGTTTCTCGGGAGGTTTTTGGGGAATGGATGGTGCACTCTGTTTTGCGTCTCATCGCGATTGAAACACCCGCGGAGTGGGCGGATGAAGGGATAGCCATGCATGAAACATGGTGCTTGGATGCTCTCGTTGCCGAGGTTCTTGACTATCCGTTGAGGGAGTACGCGGGAGAGATTCGGCTTTTAACGAGTTTTTTTCCTGTTGAGGTACTGGAAAGGGGAAAACGACGGTGGTATCGTTCAACTCCTGAAGAGGTGGCGATGTTTGTGCGACCTCGTTATCCCCATACGCACAAGAATTCCTATGGGAGACTTCTCATTGTTGGTGGTTCGCAGGCATATCCGGGTGCCTGTCGTCTTGCAGCACAGGGAGCACTTCAGAGTGGGTGTGGATTGGTGACACTTGCCTGTGAAGAGTCGGTTATCGGGCATGATGATGAGGTAACCTATCTTGTTCTTCCTCAAGCAAAGGAGATTGCTACATTGGAGGCATACCTTCAGAAGCTCCATACAACAGCTATTTTGGTGGGCAATGGTTGGGGAAATGATGAAAGCAGGCGGGAAATTCTTCGGTATATTCTTCAGCAGCCCTATGTGAAAAGAATTGTCATCGATGCGGATGGGTTGAATCTTCTGGCACGGTTTGAAGATCTCCTTGAAATACTTACTTTGCAGGATAAGGTGATTGTTCTCACGCCTCATGTGGGTGAAGCTGTTCGTCTCTGTCGGGTCTCTCCCGATGTATTCCGTTCTCGGAGGAAGGAACTGGTCTTGGAGATGGCAAAAAAGTGGGGGGTGACCCTCTGTCAAAAGGATGCTGTTACCCTGGTAGCAACCCCAGATGGGGAATTGTGGTTTTCTGACTTTGGTAACCACGCTCTCGCTAAGGGAGGGAGTGGGGATGTGCTTGCCGGGTTGATTGGAGGGCTTATCGCAAGTGGGTATGAAGCAAAGGAAGCGGCTTTGGTAGCGGCCTATCTTTTGGGTAAATCGGCTGAAATTTTTGTGGAAGAGTTTCCTGCAGAGGCATCACGACCACATGCGATTCTTTCGCTTTTGCCTCAAGCCTGGAAATCACTCTATGAGTATGGAAAACTCTACAAAAAAAGGGTCACCTCCTTGGAACAAGGAAATGACCCTTGGGGCTAACAGGAGTCGAACCTGTGGCCCACAGTTTAGGAAACTGTTGCTCTATCCCTCTGAGCTATAGCCCCATAAGAGGTGTATATTGTAGCAAAAAGAGAGAGTTTTGTCAATTCTCTGGGAAGCAAAGCACGCTATTAGTTATGGGATGTGTCCTGCCAACAAAAAAGAGGACTGCTAACTCACCGAAGAAAAACAAAAGCTGAAACAAAGGTAGAGCGATTTCCCTCAAGGTGCGATAAGTAAGGAGGAGAGGTGGGCTTTGCTGTTTCTCTATCCCATCACTTTGTGTAAGTTTCTCGGCAGAGTTAAAACAGGGAAAGAGTAGCGTTTTTTTAAGGTGCGATAAGTAAGGAGCAAAAAAGATTTTTGCTCTCTCCTTGTTTCAGTTTTCTTCAACTTTAGAAAGAGTTCAGTGAACTTTAGTCAATTTTGTAAAATATCAGTTAAGCAAAGAATTTTTCTCAAACTCTTCTGGGGTGCTATAACCCAGATAAGAATGAAGTCTTTTTCTGTTGTAAAATATTTCAATATACTGAATCCCACGCTCAGAATGAAATAGTAAACCTCTGTCAGGATTTCTGTTTAAACATGCCATTTGTAGTCATTCTACTAAATTCATGTCTTGCTTCCTATTATAGCATAGATGGATTATTTTGAGCAATTACCTAAAAAATAATAATTTCCTGCGAGGTGTGATAAATGAGGAGGAAATGCCCACTTCGCTCTTTACGTATCTCAGTTTTTCTCACAGAAAGGAAAGCCACGCTGAAACAAAGAAAGAGGAGAAAGGGAAAGGGGTAAGAGGAAGGTTTATATCCACGGTTTCAGTTGGGGGGTTTTCCTTTTTTCAAATCTGCGGTTTTGTACCCTTTTTCAAAGTTGCGATGACAGTGCCGATTGAGACAACTTAAGGAGAAATCTTTTTTAGATTTGTTCACAGAAGGATATTCGGGCCGGGGGGATTTGAACCCCCGACTTCTTGGACCCGAACCAAGCGCGCTAGCCAAACTGCGCTACGGCCCGATTATCAATAGTATATTATACCACATTTTTGAGATTTTGGAAAGTTTTTGAGAGGTTGCAAAAATGCTTGGTTGTCCTTACACTATACCTATGTTTCGATTTGAAGGATAGTTCATGAAGGATTTTGCCTCTCTTGAGGATAACATTCTTCCTTATGTGGAAAAACCCGCTCGTTATATTGGTGGGGAAATGCACAGTGTGGTGAAAAGCCACGAGGGGAGAACATCGCTTGCTCTGGTGTATCCTGATATCTATGAGATAGGAATCTCTAACCTTGGGATTCGTATTCTCTATGATCTGGTAAATCGGGATGATCGCTTCGTGTGTGAGCGGTGCTATACGCCCTGGCTTGATATGGAGCAAAAGCTCAGGGAGTATGGTTTTCCACTTTATAGTCTTGAAACCAAAAAACCCCTTCGGGATTTTGATGTTGTTGGGGTGAGTTTTCAGTATGAGCTTTTGTATACGAATTTTGTAACAGTGATGAATCTCTCGGGGATTCCCCTTTTGTCAGCGGATCGAACGCTTGAGGATCCGCTCATTATTGCGGGGGGACCAGTGAGTGGAAATGTAGAGCCTATCGCTGATTTTGTGGATGCGGTTTGTGTTGGGGATGGTGAGAGTGCCATTCTTGAGATGCTTGAGGTTGTGCATGCAGGGGAATATGCAACAAAGGAGGAGCTTCTTCGTCGGCTTGCAGGTATTCGTGGGGTGTATGTGCCATCGCTCTATACTCTTCGGACGTGGAATGGCTTTGTTATTCCCGAGGGCCCAAAGGTTTTTTTGAGGACGGAACCAGATCTCGAGCATATTCCCTTTGTAACCCAACAGATTATTCCCAACTGTGAGGCTGTGCAGGATAGGGCTGTGGTAGAGGTGGCTCGTGGGTGTACCCGTGGCTGTCGTTTCTGTCAGGCGGGGATTCAGTACCGTCCTGTTCGAGAACGGAGTGTTGCCACAGTTGTTGATCTAGCGAGAAAGGCGGTAGCAAGTACAGGGTATAGGGAATTTTCTCTCATCAGTCTTTCGATAAGTGACTATTCACAACTCGGGAGTTTAATTACTGTTTTGCATGAACAGTTCTCACCGCATGGCATTTCGTTTTCACTTCCGAGTCTTCGTTTGGATTCGTTTACGATTGATTTGGCTCAGCGCGTGCAGGAGATTCGCAAATCGGGGTTAACCTTTGCTGTGGAAGGTGCCACAGATGATATTCGTCGCGCTATCAATAAGACTGTAACAGAGGAGAATCTCTTTGAGGTGGTTGCTATTGCTCGTCAACTGGGATGGAAGTCGGTAAAGTTGTATTTTATGATAGGGTTACCATACACAAGTCCTGAAGATGAAATAGAAGGTATTCGCTTGCTTTTGGAAAGGATTTCGAGGCAGTTCCCCGGGATTACGATAACAGCGAGTGTGGCTGTGTTTATCCCCAAGCCACATACACCTTTCCAATGGTCGAAACAGATGGATCCCCAAAAGGCTCTCTCTCTCTTTGATGAGTTGTCTCGATCTTTTCGTCGGAATCATCGGGTACAGATTCGCTACAATCATCCGCATTTGAGTTTTCTTGAGGGGGTGTTTTCACGGGGGGATCGTCAGCTGGGGAAGGCAATTTTTCTCGCATGGCAAAGGGGGGCGCGGTTTGATGGGTGGAATGATCGCGTGGATGTGAATCTCTGGCAGCAGTGTTTTGATGAACTGGGTATTGATCCTTGGCGTTATTTAACTGAAAAAGGGGAGACGGATCCCCTTCCTTGGCAGATGATTCAGACGGTGGAGGAGGATTTTCTTCGTCGAGAAAACCAGAAGGCTCGGGAGAAGGTTTTTTCACTGGATTGTCGTTCGGTGTGTAGGAATCAGTGTGGTGTGTGTGATTTTGTGTATGTGAGACCAAAAGAGGCAGTAGCCACAGAGGCTTTGGTAGAGAGGGATTTTTTGCATAATATTCGTCTGGATGCTCAACCAAAGGCAGTGTTGCGATTTGTTTTTGAAAAGAAGCGTGCCATGCGGTATGTTTCTCCTACAGATCTGGAGGAAATGTTTTCGCGTGCAGTCATCCAGGCCAATCTTCCAGTTTGTTTTACCCAGGGGTTTAATCCGCATTTTCGTTTTGCCTTTCTTTGGGCTCTTCCGTTGGGGTTTGAGAGTGAGATGGAAGTGGTGGAGGTACCGGTTTGGCAAACGCTTCCTCCAGAGGAATGGCTTCAAGGCTTGAACGATCATCTTCCTGAGGGGCTTCGGGTGAAGTCTGCTCGCTTGCTGTCAGTTGGGAAAAAATCCCTTAGTCAGGTGGCAAAAACGCACTACTGCCGTGTGGAATTTACAGCTCCATCGGATTCTCGCTATTACTCGGTTGAAGATATCCCACCGGATGCAATTTTTGTCCGGAAAACAAAATCAGGGGAAAAGAGTCTTGTGGTGAGGGAGTTCTTGCGTTCGGTTGGTGTTGAAAAGGGGAATTTCTCGGTTTCTTTTTTGCTGACGGATGGGGGGCTCAGGGTTCAGGATGCTGTTGAAGTGGTAACAGGGAGAGGTATGCCGGCTATGCTTGCCTTGCATCCCACGATCGTGCAGCGATGGGTGGAAAAAAACCAAGAGATGATCTCCCTCTTTGATCTCGAGGAGTAGGCTTACGCTCTGTCTCAAGATTTGTTGGTTTTTTCCGACAATGAAAAAGATGGAGGCAGGGATAATGCTGCATAGTCTTTTGTTGATGTTCCCCGTTGTGGTTTGGTGTTCAGTCTTTCAGCCAATTCAACAGAAGGTATTTTCTTTTGCGACGATGGAGTGGTACAGCGTGCGTAATCTTCAATTGGTGACGCAAGGGGGGAATGTAGTTTTCAAATTGGATGAGATAAAGCCTTCGTCTGACTTGTCTGAGGATCTTTTTCTTGACTTTGAGACAACGAAACCTTTGCTTAAAAATTATCAGATCACTTATGAAAACTATATACCGAATCCTTTTCAGGTGAAGGGAGGGGCAACCAGTGCCAAATTCTTTACCAAGAATCAGGCGCTGAGGCTTCTTCCCAGAAATACGGCACTTTTTCGACCGGGTTCGATTCCGGGGAGTTTTACAATAGAATTTTGGAGTTATTTCTATCAGATCTATGAGGGACAGTCGATTGTCGAGTTTGTTGGGAATAATCTGGGGGATGAGAGTGACCAGAATGATTATGGTTTTCGGATTGTGATACAAAGGAATCGTCTTACCTATATTTTTGAAAACTTTTTTTGGGAAGGAAATGAAAGCTATACCTTTGTTGTGAGTGAGGATATACCGGTACAGGTGAATCGTTGGGAGCACCATGCGGTTTCCTTCAATATTCTGGATGGTCGGTTGGTTACTTGGAGGAACGGCTCTGAGCAGCAAACTATTTGGGTTACCAAGTCGCGGAAGCCTCGTTCGACTATTTTGATTCCTCGTATTCGGGATGAGGTGCATGCTACCATGGTTATTGGGCAGGGCGGGTATGTTTCTCTGGATAATTTTGCTATTTTGTCCGTTTTTAAAGATAACTATGTTATTCAGAACTATCGTCAGAAACCGGCAGAGTTGGTGAGCACGGTATATAAGATGCCTTTTTTGTTTGAAATTCGTGGGGTGGAGTTGGTAAGTAAGCTTTCTTCTGAGCCCTCGCTTCTGAAGCTTGCCTATCGTGTTGCTGATAAGCCTTTTGCCCCGGGGGATACTACGATTCCATGGGTTTATGTGCCTGAACAAGCGACGAATTTTCCGCAGACGATGAAGATGGGGCGGTATATTCAATGGAAGGTTCAGTATTTCCCGTATGAGCAGAATGAGACAACACCGCTTCTCTCATCGCTTGTTCTTCGCTATACTGAGTTTGCAAAGCCAGTGGTTCCACGGCTTCTTGCCTATGAGGCGGGAGATCAGAGTATTACGATTTCCTGGCTTCCTTCACCGGAGGAGAATGTTGTGGGGTATGAGATCTATTATGGGGGACGATCGGAGGAGTATCAGGGAACGGAGAGTAGTGCTGGGCCATCCCCGATTTTTATTCCTTATCGTGTAGAGGGGCGACTTGATCCGGTTTCTTATACATTGACAGGATTATCCAATGATCAGGCCTATTTTGTTTCCCTGCGTGCAGTGGATAAGTGGGGTCAGCGATCAGATTTTTCTCAGGAGATTGTGGCTTTTCCAAGTGATATTAAGAGTGCGACGCGTTACAGCGTGAAGTAGTGGCTTATTTCTTTTTGGGTTGGGACTGAAGATGGAGGGCTGTGTTGGCCATCCATAGGGTAAGGTATGCTCGAAAGGCATCCTTGTTGTGGATTTTTTCAACGAATTTTTCAACGCGCATGATATTGCTCACTTCGTGCTGGACGGTAGAGGCGTCAATGTGTTTGAGGAAGCGGAGGCGGTTGAGGATCTTGCCGTGAACAAGGTCAAAATTATCCTGTTTTGCCTGAGGACTGAGTGTTTTGTTCCATTTGTCGGCAAGGGTTTTGAGAACTTCATCGAGGGGTTGGGCGCCTTTGAGGGAACGGATGAGTTCTTCGAGGGACTCGGTGTTTACCTTGCTGTTTTTGGTTGATTTCTGCACATCGGAGAGAGATACATAGCTCTCGTTGGGTTTGTGTTTTGGTTTTTTCTGGTCGGAGAGCCATTCGGAGATTTGTTTCTTCTGGGAAAGGGCATTGGTGAGGGCTTCGTCCATCTTTTTGCTGAAGAGGCTGAAAAACCACTGAAATGGTTTGATAAGGATGTTCATGAAGAACTCTGCAAAATTGAATGGCATGTTGTATTCGGCTAATTTGACGAGGTCTTCATAGGAAATACGGAGGATTTCATCAAGGGGGCGACGAACGGGGTGGGAGACATCGTCCATGCTTTCAAAAAAGCGCAGGGCTTCTGGCTTGATGGCGGGGTTTTTGTTGACATGGTAGTAGAAAAACTGGAAGAGAAGAGGGGTGTTGTTGAGGAAGTCTGCCAGCATGTCGTTTTTCTCTTCGACAAGTTCTTGAAGGTAGATGACAAAGAGGTCTTTGGTTTTTATAAAGGGCATGCGGAGAAAATCGGAGGGGCGTTCTTCTGCCTGTTTTTCGAGGTTCTGACGAATATCGAGGGCAATACTGTCGAGGAGATCAAGAAAGATCTTGAGGAAATGATTTCGATGGATATAGCGTATCTCTCCATTGAGTCGGAAGACAAAGATGGGAGGGGGCAAGCCTTCTTTTTCGCTTACGGTCATAGTATCGAGAAAGTCTTTGACAAGGTCGATGTAGTCGTTTTCTTTGTAGGTTCTAAGGACTTGGCTTTTTTCTCGGAAACCGAGTACCTGTCTGTGAGAGAAGGGGACTGCATAGCGTTCAAAAATCTGAAGGATGGCGTTCATTGCTTGACGGCGGAAGTCTTCCTTTTTTTCGGTTTGTTTTCCTACGAAGGTGAAGCCTTGAAGAATCCATCCGATCTGGAAGAGAAGGTTTTCTTTCTTGGGGTCGACGCTTGTGATAATCTGATGACAAAAGGTCTGGAGAAGGCTTATGTCTTTTTGAAGCCAGCCAAAGAATTGTTCGATATTCTCAATCGGTGGCATGGTGGATTTGTGGATTTGGTGCATTTTGTTGACGAGGAGGGCAAAGATGTTTGGCTGTGTTTGGAAGATGCGATCAAGCCTTTCCCACGCTATTTTGGGAAGGGATGGAAAGTCTTCTGCTGGAATAGCTATATCGGTCTCGTTGGGGAATTTAACGATGAGAATGGTTTCAGGGATGGTTTTTATTTCTTCGAGAAGATCGGAAGATAATGCTTGTATGTCAATTTCTCGTATATATTCAGAGGTTCGTATATCGGGGGGGAGGGTTTCTCTCGAGGGGAAGGGTTTTGGGTTGGAAACAGCAGGAAGGTAGAGGGCGTTTCGGAGAGAGACGATGAGAGGGATAATCTTGTTGGCTGGATCACGGGGATCCTGTAAGGTAAAGCCTATGATTTTGCCATTCTCTTGAATGGGAGAGAGGTAGAGGTTTTTGTACATGGCTTTGTATACTTCTTGAAGTGTGGTTAACATTTGTTGTTCATTCTGGAGGTTTCGGTTGTTGATCTGCACTGCATAGGTGTAGAGCTCTTTGTAGAAGGGTTTGAGGATTATCTGGGAGGTGTTGTATTTTTCTGCATAGCGACATATGCCCACGAAGAGGTCTACTTCGTCTTTGTTTGAGATCCCCATGCTGTGGGCAAGTTCAATCTGACGTACTTCGTCTGCTTGGATCCACTCAGGAAATTTCATGAGATTCTCCCCTTTATCTTCATATCATAATAACATAAAACTTGGGTTCTGTCAAACGGGGGTACTCACTTGTTTCACCTGTAGTAATTGAAAGCTACTTATTTATTACACCTGTTTTTGATGGAGGGTGAAATATCTAAGGAGGAAAATTTGGTGTGATGAGGGGGTAAGATGGGTGGTACTCACATATCACACCGGTATTGGAAGTGAGATAAGTGAGGAGCTACTATTGAGTACTATTTTTTCCCTTGGTTGTTTTGAAAAGAGGGGTTAGAGTATTCGACTGAGTTGGAAAATAGGGAGAAAGAGAGCAACAATAATGATGCCAACAATGCCACCGATGACAATGATAAGGAGTGGAGTAAGGAGTGTGGTGATTTTTTCTACAGCAACATCAACATCCCGTTCATAAAAGTCGGCGAGGTAGCCACCAAGTTCTGCCAATTTGCCCGTTTCTTCTCCCATGCTCATCATTTGGAGGAAGGTGGGAGGGAGGAAACGATTGTGTTTGAGACTTTCAATGAGTTTTTTCCCTTGGCTGATATCTTGAATGGCGTGGGAAATCATTTCTTCGTACCAGATGTTTTGTACCACACCACGGCAGAGGTCGAGGGCTTCAGAGAGAACAACATCGCTTTGTAAGAGAACAGAAAAGGTTCGTGCGAAGCGTGTGATAATATCCTTGTTGATGAGTTCTCCGATGAGAGGGAGAGAGAGGAGAATGCTTTCCCACCACTTGCGAAACCAGTATTTTTGGCGGACAAAAGCAATGCCAGCAAGAAAGAAAATACCGATGATGAGAAAAAGCCATGACCATTGGCGAAGGAAACGGGTGAAATTCATGAGGAGCTGAGTAAAGAGGGGGAGTTGTGCTCCAAATTGAGCATAATTTTTTTCAAATTGGGGAATAAGGACAAAGGCGAAGAAAAATAACACTGCCAAAGCAAAAAAGAAGATAAAGGCTGGGTAAAGGAGAGCGGAGCTTATTTTTTGGGAGATGGTGAGTCGTTTCTGAAGGTAGGCAAGGAGAGAGTCAACTGTCTTGGAAAGTTCTCCAGACTCTTCTCCGGCTTTGACCATGCTTATAGCAAAAGAGGAAAAGGCTTCTGGGTGCATGGTCATGGCTGCGGAAAGGGATTCTCCACTCTGAATATGGCGGATAATATCGAGGGTTATCATTTTTAAGGAATGGCGTGAGGGAAATTCTTGGGCAATGATTTCAAGAGCGCGGGTGAGGGGAATATGGGCGGCGAGGGCGTTGGAAAGGAGACGGGTGAAGAGAATCTGATCTTTGAGAGAAATGCTTTGTTTGGTGTTTTTGATCTCACGGAGGTTGGTGACAATGAGTTCGCGCTGGTAGAGTTTGAGGATGGCTTCTTGTTTGTCTTTGGCTTCAATGAGTCCCGTTGTAGTTGTGTTTTCGGGGGAGAAGGCTTCATACTGAAAGATCATGACTCACTCCACATGGTGACCTTTTCCACTTCTTCAATAGAGGTGAAACCATTTTCGACAAGCATTCTCCCATGCTCAAGGAGGGTAAGCATGCCGAGGGATTGTGCCATTTCTTTGAGTTCAAATGAAGACATCCCTGCAAGAACGGCTTTTTTGATTTTTTCTGTGAGGGTGATGTATTCGAAGAGGGGAATACGGCCACTGTAACCGGTATGATGGCAGTGTTCGCATCCCACGGGGATTTTTCGAGTTCTGATATTTCCAATCCAAGGATGCGTTTGTTGATCTAGGGAGGTGAGTGGTTGTGTTTTGGCACAGTGGGGACAAATTTTGCGAACGAGTCGTTGAGCAATGACGAGGTTGATGGTGGCGGTAAGAAGATACGGGGGAATATCCATATCAATGAAACGGGTGAGTGTGCTTGCGGCATCGTTGGTGTGGATGGTGGATAATACAAGGTGTCCTGTGAGTGCTGCACGGATGGCTATTTCTGCTGTTTCTTTGTCACGGATTTCTCCTACCATGATGACATCAGGGTCGTGACGAAGGAAGGCGCGGAGTCCCGCTGCAAATGTCAGACCTATCTCGCTATGAGCCTGTACTTGGGAGATGCCTTCCATCTGGTATTCGACGGGATCTTCGATGGTGAGAATCTTGCGGTTGGACTGTGAGATGTGTTTGAGAATACCATAGAGGGTTGTGGTTTTTCCGCTTCCCGTGGGACCAGTGACGAGAATTATTCCATACGGTCGTTCTGCAGCTTGCTTGATGAGGGAAATAAGAAAATCGGGTATTCCGAGTTGTTCAAGGGAGAGCACCTCTTTGCCTTTGTCGAGGATACGAAGAACAGCGTTTTCGCCATTGACTGTGGGGATAATGGAAACGCGGATATCGACAGTTCTGTCTTGATAGGGAAGGGTAATACGTCCATCTTGAGGCAGTCTTTTTTCGGAGATGTCAAGTTCTGCGAGGATTTTGAGGCGCGAAATAAGGGCAGGGTAGACTTCTTCTGGTGGGGTGTCGATATTGTAGAGGACACCATCGATGCGGTAGCGAATGCGAACGCCGTGAATGAGATGTTCAAAGTGAATGTCTGATGCTTTTCTTTGAATGGCTTCTTCAATGTAATGTTGAAGGAGAGAAACAGCGGGAGAGGTGTTTTCGTCTTCTTCTGAAGTGTTGTCTGTTATTTCTTCAATGGGGGTATCAATTGAAGGGAGAGTTGTGGGAGAATAAGATGAGTTTTCATAGTGGGCAAGGTAGGTTTGAATGGCTTTATCGGTTGCATAAGCGATCTCTACCTTTTGTCCTGTTCGGAATGATATTTGGTTGAGAAGCCCCGGAATGATTGGTTCGGAGGTGTAGAGCTTGAATTTCCCCGAGGGGGTGATAACAGGGGCGATGGCATGTTTTCGACAGAAGGCAATATCGAGGAGTTTGAAGGCTTCACTGGAAAATGGCTCTTCGATCGTACGAGAGAGCACAACACCGAGTTGTTTTTCGAGAACGTGGTAGAGTTGTTCAGGCTCGATAGATCCCATTTCAATGAGGATTTGCCCCAATTTTTTGTGACTTTTTTTTTGAATTTCGATGGCTTTTTTGACAGTTTCTGGGGAAATGATGCCTTCGTTAATGAGAATGTCTCCGAGATTTTTGGTTGTCATGATTTCCACCTTTTCGATAGTATGAATATAGAGGGAAAGAGAAAATTTTGCAAGTGAATACTTCCTCCTCACTTGTTTCACCAAAAAGGCTCGGTGGGGATGAAGAGGGTACTTAGCTATCTCACCGAAAAAAGGAGGATGAAGATTGTGCCTGCGAAGGATATGATTGGTAAAGACAGCTCCTCACATATCGCACTTTTTATTTTGCACGGTGAAATAGGTGAGGAGGACACACTCAAAAAGCAAAATCTTCACCCCCTTCTGTTTGTGTGCTTTTGTCGTGAACAGAAAAACTATTTGAAATCAGTAGGGAAAAGATTTCTCGCTAGCTTCCTAGTCTTCCTCACCTTTGAGAATGGCTTTGGCGCCAAAAACCACAAAAACTTGCCTCCTTACTTATTACACTTTTTTATCGCACCCCTTTCAAACAAAATCAGGCCCAAAAACTTTTG
>Ga0308411_10000643_pt1 | contig 23399 bp, 21 predicted proteins | sample HotsprottomLayer_2_FD_203530 | JGI IMG/M metagenome (GOLD analysis project Ga0308411, IMG submission 203530) | Hot spring phototrophic mat microbial communities from Octopus Spring, Yellowstone National Park, Wyoming, United States -... | ecosystem: Environmental > Aquatic > Thermal springs >...
TCATTAGGATTTCTTTTTGCCCATTGACTTTTAGTACAAGGCAACCCTCTTTGAGATAGCCGCACTCGGCGTAGCGTCGGCTTAAATCGCGCTCGAGACTTATCGGAATGAAGCGCATCTTTAATTTCTTTTGCACCTCTGCTTTACCAAAGTGATGTGCCAGTGTGTCGTTATCTAAGTTTGCTATCAACACATCGCTCTTTGTCTGCCGCTGATAGATGCGATACTTTGCCGCCGCATAGTCTTCAAACGTGGCATATCTGTCCAAATGGTTCGGCGTAATGTTTGTAATGATGGCGACCTTTGGTTTGTAGCTAAAGCAGTGCTCCAATTGAAAACTGCTTGTTTCTACCACTGCCACATCTTTTTCTGTCATTTCATCCACATAGTCTGAAAACGGCTGCCCGATATTGCCCACTGCAAAAGCGTTGTAGCCTTTTTCTTTACCATCCCGCTCGAAGATGGCTTTTGTCAGTAGTGTGGTCGTCGTCTTCCCGTTTGTGCCCGTTATGGCGACAATTTTTGCTCGGCAAAACCAGCTTGCCACTTCAATTTCGCTATAGACTCGAATCTTTGCTCGCTGTAACTGCTGCACCACAGGAGCGTTTGATGGCACGCCCGGACTAATCACGGCGAAATCGGCTTCAAAAATTTTTTCAGTGTGCCCACCGAACTCATATTTGATTTTTGCGCTCTGCAATTCCTCCTCTAAGGCTTTATCCAGCAAGACCTCTCGCTCCGATAAAAACACCTTTGCCCCATGCTTTTTGAGTAGTCTTGCCGCCGCCAATCCGCTTCGCTTCCCGCCGATAATCACGACTCGTTTGCCCTTAACTTCACTTGCCTTCATCGCAGTTTGAGCGTAATTAAACTTGTTAGCGCCAGAAGAATCGTTACAATCCAGAACCGAATCACGACTTTTTCTTCTGGCCAGCCCAAGAGCTGAAAATGATGATGCAATGGTGCCATCTTAAAGACCCGCCGCCCTTCACCATATTTTTTCTTCGTGTATTTGAACCATGCCCGCTGAATGATGACCGAGACGGTCTCGATAAAGAAAATTCCTGCCAACACGGGCAAAAGCAACTCTTTTTTTATGAGTAGTGCAATGACGGCAATCGCTCCGCCCAGCGCCAGAGAACCTGTATCGCCCATGAAGACTTCTGCTGGATGCGAATTAAACCACAAAAACCCAATGCACGCCGCCGCAATTGCCAGTGCCAACACCGTTACTTCGCCCGCACCCTCGATGTAGGTGATGTTGAGATAGGTGGCAAACTTGACATTGCCGGTCAGATACGCAAACCCCGCCAGCGTCAAGATCACAATCGCCGCACACCCTGCCGCCAATCCATCGAGTCCATCTGTGAGATTGACCGCATTCGATACCGCCGTAATGATGAAAATGCACACCGGGATGTAGAACCCGTTGTAATCAATCACCCAGTTTTTGAAGAACGGTATCTCTGTCTGCGATAACAATACATTAAACTTTGGCACGATGTAAGTATAGATAGCCACAAATATCCCCAACATAATTTGCCCTGCCAGCTTGTAGCGCTCTGCCAAACCACCTTTAACTTTCTTTACCACCTTGAGATAGTCGTCATAGAATCCGACTGCGCCCATCCACACTACCGAGAGCAAAATCAACCAGCTGAAGGAATCTGTTACCTTCGTCCACAGCAATCCTGAGACGACAATAGACACAATCATTAGCGTGCCACCCATCGTTGGAATACCTACTTTTTTGCGGTGCGCATCCGGCGCTTCTAACTTAATTGGTTCAATCACTTTCGTTTTTAAGTATGCAATCAATTTCGGACCCAGCATCATCGAGATAAGGAACGCTGTGACTGCAGCTGCACCTGCTCGGAATGTGATGTAATTGATGACGCCAAGTCCGGGTATATCATACATGTCATTTAGGTATTTGAGTAGGTAATACAGCATGTTTTTGCGCCTTTCATAGCTGGTTTTTTATGCCTGTATGCTTTTTTAGCAATGAACTTGCATCATTTCTATGACCTCTTCCATTTTCATTGACCTTGAACCTTTGAAGAGCACCGCATCGCCGGGCTGCAGAAGTTCTTTCAATCTATCAGCCAACTGCACTTTGCTTTCAAAGTGTTGTTTCATGCGCACTTTTGCCGCATCGAGAGTTGCTTTCATGGCTTCGCCGTGGACAAAGAGTACATCCAACTCGAGCTGCGAAATAAACTCACCGAGCAACGCATGCTCGCTTTCGGAGAGTGCGCCTAATTCCAGCATATCGCCAAGCACGGCAATTTTCTTTCCACCGTGTTGCATAGTCTTCAGAGTTTGCAAGCTACAGCGCATGGATTCAGGATTTGCGTTGTAAGTATCGTTGATGATGATGATGCCTTGCCGCTCATAGACCGCCATGCGCTTCAAAGCGGGATTGATTTCAAAATTCTCGAGTGCCGCTTTCACTTGTGCCAGCGATACGCCGAAGTTCAGTCCCACCGATGCTGCCGCCAAGGCATTGGTGATATTGTGCCGTCCTGACATGCGCAGCTTGACCACTTCTTCCGCTTCTTGAGTTGCCAGTTTGAATGTCGGTCGCCCTCGCTCATCCAGTCCAATTTCCTCAGCATAGAGATCTAAGACTTCTCGCCGATTCGGATGGGCTGGAGTTACAATGCCGTAAAGCATCTTTTGCATCACTTTGTCGGCAACCTGCATGACCCATGCATCGTCGGCATTGACAAAGGCTGTGCCTCCACTCTTTCCCAACCACTCAAATAGCTCGCCTTCAGCTTCAGCAATCGCTTCCAGCGTGCCGAAGAACTCAATGTGTGCTTTGCCGATGTTGGTAATCAGTCCATGCGTCGGTTCAGCGATTGCGCAAAGCTCCAGCATTTCGCCTTTGTGATTCATGCCCATCTCAAGCACGGCAATTTCCGTTGCCTCACGCAATCCAAAGAGTGTCAGCGGCAAGCCAATATGGTTGTTCAAATTGCCTTCGGTTGCCAGTGTGTTGTAGCTTGTGCGCAAGACAGCGGCAATCATTTCTTTGGTGGTTGTTTTGCCGCTTCCACCGCCGATGGCGACAATAGGCACCGTGAACTTTCGCCGGTAAAGACGCGCTAGAGCTTGCAAAGCACTTAGCACTTCAGGCACCACTAACAGCTTGTCAAAGAACTTTTCTTTGTTATCCTTATACCATGCTTCACTGACCACGGCGAGTGCGGCGCCACGCCGCAATGCTTCTTCTACAAAGTTGTGTCCATCCGTGCGCTCCCCCTTGAGTGCAAAGAAAATTTCTCCGCCCACGATTTTTCGAGAGTCAATCACGGCTTTGGGCTGCGTCACGCGCTCCACTGTGCCAATGACTTGACCTACTTCGCTCAACTCCTTTTTAGTTAGGGTGCACACGCTTCACTTAGTTAGCTTGAAAAATTTCTCGACCGTCTCTCGGTCATCAAAGTGATGCTTCACGCCTTGAATTTCTTGGTAGGTCTCATGACCTTTTCCTGCAATGAGCAGCACATCACCTTGCTGAAGCAACTCTGTGCCTTTTTCGATTGCCTTCTCACGGTCAGCGATTCGGTAATACACTTTGGTTTTGCTCATGCCCGCTTCAATCTCATCCAAGATGGTCTCAGGGTTTTCACTGCGCGGATTATCTGATGTCAGGATAACCACATCTGAAAGATTTTCGGCAATGCGTCCCATTTCTGGGCGCTTGCCTCTATCGCGGTCGCCGCCGCACCCAAAGACCGTGATGAGTTTTCCCTCTTTTGGCATTACCTCGCGAATGCTGCGCAAGACGTTTTCCAATGCGTCAGGCGTATGCGCATAATCGACAATTGCACAACGTCGGTCGTTTGACCAGATTTGCTCCATTCGCCCGCGCACGCCTTTGCACTTTGCAATGCCATGAATGATGGTATTGTGCGAAAGTCCTAACGCCAGTCCCACACCGTAAGCAGCCAGAATGTTGTAGAGATTAAATCGCCCAATGAGCCCAAAGGCATGAATGTGTGTCTGACCCTCTACATTCAAAATCACCGAAGTGGCACCAAGCTCGTAGTGCAAGACTTGCGCCGAGAGTGTCGCTTCGCTGGGCACCGCTCGTCCTGTTGTTTCTCCCTCATTTGACACGCTATAGCTTATCACAGGTGCCTTGCATTCGCTTACGATGCGCTTGCCGTAAGAATCATCCCAGTTTGTTACCGCCACAGCCTGTTCATCCAGATTGTCAAAAAGGATTTTCTTTGCCTTGAAATAATTTTCCATCGTGCCATGAAAATCCAAGTGGTCGCGCGAAAGATTCGTAAAGACACCAACTTGAAACCGAATGCCATGTGTGCGGCTTAGCGCCAGCGAGTGCGATGACACCTCCATCACGCAGTGTGTGCATCCCATTTTTACCATTTTGTCAAAGAACGCATGCAGTTCCACCGCTTCTGGTGTGGTGCGTTCTGCTTCAAGCACTTCGTTGCCGATTTGGTATGCAATTGTGCCAATCAGCCCTGCTCTTATGCCACTTGCATCAAGAATGGACTTGATGAGAAATGTCGTGGTGGTTTTGCCATTTGTGCCTGTTACGCCGATGATGGTCAGTCGGTCACTGGCATTGCCGTAAAAGGCTTTGGCTAATTTTGCCAGTGCCTTGCGTGAATCTTCTACTTTGAGATAGACGCACGGCGCATGGCGTTGCACAGGAATTTCTTCGCACACCACTACGGCGGCACCATTTTGCACCGCACTTTCAATGAACAAATGCCCGTCGGTCTTGAAGCCTTTGATTGCCACAAATAGTGTGCCCGGCTTGACCTTGCGCGAGTCATAGACAATCGCTTCAATCTTCACAGCGCCCTGCTCCGATACCTGTTCAAGATTGAGAGTCTCTCTCGGCGACAGCAGTTGAAGTACATCGCTCAAGGTCATTTTAATTCAACGTCAATATGCATGGTTGCCCTTGTTTCACTAGCTCTCCCGCCTTTGGCGATTGTGCCATCACCTTGCCGCTTTTGCCTTGCAACTCGAGCCGCAAACCAAGTCGACCGACTTCATAGAGTGCTCTATCGGCACGCAGTCCAATGAGCAGCGGCATTTTCATGCTCATTTCGCTCTCTTCCGCTTGAGAGAATGTGAGTGGCACCTTCGACCACACGGGCACGCGCCTACCTGCCTCTATGCCTTGATGAATCACCACTTGTTTTTCCGCATCTACCAGCTCGGTTTCGCGTTTGAAATCAAGCTGATGCAGGCGCAAAAAGGCTTTGGCTTCTTTTGCCGTGAGCCCACAGACATTTGGCACAGTTACCGATTGAATCGTATCCAAAAAGATTTTCTCTTTGGAGGGGATAAGGTTGCCAGCTATTTTTTTGCGATAGGCATCGCCCAATGTGGAGAGCATTCGTGCGCCAATGTTTGCAAATACTGGTGCTGCTGCCATACCGCCGTAGTAGCCCTTCGTTGGATTGACCATCATCACCAAGCTGACAAATTCAGGTTGCTCAACTGGGAAGAACCCGACAAACGATGCCACATACTTGCCGGCTCGATAGCTACCTGCGTCAAATTGCTGTGCCGTGCCTGTTTTGCCTGCCACCGAGACACCCTCAATGCGTGCCGCTCTGCCCGTGCCGCTGTCGACCACTGCTTTGAAGTAGCGTTTCACCACTTCTGCCACTTCACGACTCATGACTTCTCGACGCACCACTGGCGAATGACTCTCCACGATTTTGCCATCTGGGTCAATAATTCGCCGCACCACAAATGGTTTCATAAGTTTTCCGCCGTTAGCCAGTGCTGCGTATGCAGTGATAAGCTGAATTGGTGTAACTAACACTTCATAGCCTTGTGCCATCCATGGCAATGAAATGCCCGACCATTCATGAGTTGGCTTGAGTGCACCTGCAATTTCACCTTGCACATCGATATTTGTTCTCTCACCGAAACCGAAGGCTTTTGCTGTGGCGTGGAATTTTTCCTTGCCCAATTTGAGTGCCGTTTTTGCTGCGACCACATTGCTCGAGTGAGCAATAGCTTCTGTGAAGGTTATCACGCCAAATTTCTCATGGTCGGTAATGACACGGTTTTGAACAGTGTATCGCCCGTTCTCTGCATTGACTTTATCATATGGCTTCACAATGCCGTGCTGTGTAGCCGCAGTAGCCACAATGAGCTTGAAAGTAGAGCCGGGTTCGAAAGCGTCAGTTACCGCACGGTTGCGTGTTGCATCAGGCGTGTAGGTTGCTTTGCTGTTCATATCAAAGTCTGGGGCATTTGCCATAGCCAGAATTTCTCCAGTGTGAACATTCATGACGATGGCAATGCCTGCACTTGCTCCTGATTTCAGGAGCCCTTGCTGCAATTCATCTTCCACAATTGCTTGCACGTCGGCATCAATGGTGAGTTCGACATGGCAACCGGGGATAGGCTCTTCCCTTGGCGCCCCGATTGCAGGAAATGCCTTGCCTGTTGCTGTTCGCTGCATGGTTAAAAAGCCATCTTTGCCGCGTAGGTATTTATCTAATTGCTTCTCCAATCCGCTAATGCCATTGTTGTCGGCATCCACAAAGCCAATGACTTGTGATGCCAAGTTTTCATACTGACGATGCGCTTCCTTGCGCACGATGAGACCCTCTATATCCAGTGAGAGCAGTGCTTCTGCACTTGATGGCGGTTGATTACGCTCCAGCCAGACAAAGCGCGTTTTCTCGTTTAGCTTTTTGAGATAGTATTCTTTTGGCTTTCCAAATGCATGCGCGCACAGTGCTGCCAAGCTCTCTTTATCTTCCACCATCTTTGGGTCTGCTGCGAAGGAGATGCTGGTTAGACTTGCTGCCAAACGCTTGCCATTGCGGTCGGTGATGTCACCGCGCAATGCCGCCACCGTTTCTTTGAATTCATATTGACGCTGTGCTTTTCTTCGGTATTCTTCCGCACTAAGAATTTGCACCCATACCAACCGACCGACCACGCCTATTGCCAGCACGATTAGCCCACCGAATACTATGGCAAGACGCATGCGCCCTTCCATCTGCTTCAGCGCGGCTTTATTTTGTTTTGCATTCTCGCTCACTTACCTTCTCCATAATTTTTAGGTAAGGGAAGCACCTCTATGTCGGCTTTAGAGCATGCTTCCTTACCATGGCAATGTTACTTTTCTGCTTTTAACTCGACTGGCGGCTCGGTTTTGTAGCGCAGCCCTAATTTTCTGTAAGCCTCTGCACTGACATGCTCCACGCGTTGCAAGGCTTGGAGTTTGCTTTCCAGTTCTACATTCACACTGCGAGCGTCTTCAAGTTCTTTTTTGAGTAACTCAGCCTCACCCGAGAGACGATTGATGGCAATGACATTAGAGATGTAGAGTGCCAGTAGCGCCGTTAGACCCGCTACAACCAGAAAGGTGCGCAGATTTAAAATTGACTCTACCTTTTCCTGCGCTTTCTCACGCAGTTTTTTCTTGGGCGCTGGTAATACACCATGCTCAGGGTTATGCTCTGGCGTTGACTTTTCTGCAAAGACTGCGCTTTCTCCTCTCCCCAGTGACTGAGCGCCAAAGTCCACTGAAGCCGGAAGTGGTTCAGGGTTTGGGGTATCAAAGACGGGGACATCAGCATAGTCTGCCCCAGCTTTCACGTCACTAAATACCGTATCGGTTATGTGTTTATTGGTCATGAAGATGCCACCTTTTGGTTCTTCTGTGCTGTTATTCATATCTCTTGGTCATTGGTGTTTTACAATTTTTCAGCAATGCGCAATTTGGCGCTTCGTGCTCGACTGTTCTGTTCAACTTCGCTTTCGCTGGGCACAATCGGCTTTTTGGTAATGAGTCGCATCGTTGCCTTGCGTAGCGGCGCCGTGAGCGGCAAGCCCTTTTCTCCCCAGTCGTCCCGCGATTTTTCATGCATGAACGCCTTCACGATTCTGTCTTCTAATGAGTGATAAGTAATCACGACCAGCCGCCCTCCACTTGTCAAGATGCCTTCGGCTTGCTCTAATGCCGCTTTCAGAACTTCCAACTCCTCATTGACCTCAATGCGAATCGCCTGAAACACTCTTGCCAGTGATTTTATTTGCTCACGCATCTGATGCGGCAAGTAGCTTTTGCGCACGAGCTCTGCCAGTTCATCCGTCGTCTCGATTGGCTTTAGTTTGCGCGCCTGCACAATACGCTTGACAATCTGCCGCGCATGCCGCTCTTCACCATAGTTGCGTAGGAGTTTCAGCAGTGCCTGTTCGTCATAGCTGTTCACGATTTCTTTCGCTGTGAGCTTGGTGCGTTTAGACATGCGCATATCAAGCGGCGCCGACTTTTGAAAACTGAACCCACGTGCTGCCTCATCGAGCTGCGGTGAAGACACTCCCAAATCCAGCAAAATCCCTTGTGCCTTTGCGTCTTCACCAGCAATGCGATGCAAAAGCATTTTCATCTCTGCAAAATTGCCTTCCACAATCTGGCAGTATGCACCATAGCGTGGCATGAGTCGTGCCCTTGCAGCTTCCAGCGCCGCTTCATCCTGATCGATTCCAATTACCAAAGAACGCTCCAACCAACTTTTGGACTCAAGGGTCTGTAAAAGCTTCTCACAGTGTCCACCTCCTCCTAAGGTGCCATCAATGTAGATGCCTGCTGCGGTGACCAGCCCGTCTATGGCTTCGCTTAGCAATACGGGTATATGCACATACTCCATCTCTTCACTATCCTAACACGCGTTGCGTCAGCGTTTCAAACTCTTCGGGCGGACGGTTCAGAAATTCTCTTAATCGGTCTGGATTCCAGAGTTCAATTTTGTTTTCTGCTCCGACCAGCGTGACTTCCTTTGTGATGCCGCACTCTTCCAAAAATCTTTTCGGCAAGCTAATGCGTCCGCTTTTGTCTAACTCTACCTCGTCGAGATTGGCATAGATGTAGGTTTTCAGCCGCCTATCCTCTGGATTGAAATCAGAGAGCTGGTCGAGTTTCTTTTGCTGTTCTCTCCAACTTTCTTGCTCATAGAGCTCCATGTTGCCGCGCGGGGTTTTCACTAACACCAAAGCTGTTCCCGGCTTGTCATTTGTCATTTTCTTGCGAAATCGTGCCGGAATCATCAGCCGTCCTTTGTCATCGAGATTATACTGTTCTGTGCCCCTGAACTCTGGCATTGGCGCTCCTTATCGTTAGACCACCTCATTTCATCACCTTGATTATGCCTATCGTCTTTTCCTGTGTTTCCAAAATTTCCCATTTTTTCCCACAACATCAATTTACTAAAAACATTTGGCATTTGTCAAAGTTTTTTTGGCTTTTTTCATTGATTTTTCAAGCTTTTTTAGCTTATTTCAGAAAGCTGCCAGAAACGGCGATTATTGCATATTGTCTTGTAGTGAGCCGACTTACCGCTAAATACTGAACACTTTGTTCAGCATTCAAATCATACACACTGAACACTTTGTTCAGTATCATGTTTGCTAAATTTGAGAATAGAATATGTAGAGGAAGAGCTATCATGCCTGACACGCTGACTGAAGCGCAAAACCGTTGCTTCAATTTTATCGTGCGCTACACTGCGGAGCATCGCCGTGCCCCCAGTGTGCGTGATATTGCTAAAGCCTTAGGCTACGCTTCAACTAATGCGGTGGCGCAGACCTTGGATGCGCTCGAGAAAAAAGGTTACATTCGGCGTGCTGCAGGGGTGCGTGCCATAGAGATTCTCTACCGAGATGAATTTTCTGCATTTTCAACTAATGGGTCAGCCGAGCCTGCTTGCGCTGTTCCCGTCATGAAGTTGGATATGTCGCGTGCTTCGCTGCAACTTGTGCCGCGCGGCGTGCTCTATCTTGATAGGGCACAACTTGGTAACGGCGATTTTTTTATCTCCATTGCCGATGATGATGGCATGGATAAAGCGGGCATTCTCAAGGGCGATTGGGTTGTGCTGGAACGCCGTGCCGTCAAAGAGTCAGAGAAAGGCATCCTGGTCGGCGTGGCTGACCGAGACAACTTCATCGTCCGACGGCACTATGTGGCAAATTCTCGCATTCAACTTATCGCCGCCAATCGCTCGTATAGCGAACGGCTTATCAAACCGTCTGATACAACGGTGCAAGTTTTAGGGGTTGTTAAAATGATTCTGCGTAAGTTTTATTTGCCTTCGTAACGCTTGGATGCTTGATTGATATGAAGACGCTAATTCTCTCGCTATCAAAGTTAGATACGCTCATTGCAGGGTTTCTCTCTGAATTTCTCAAAGGCAAAAGTGAAGAGACGCATGGGACTTACCAGCGCGCCTTGCGTGAGTTTCAGCGCTATTTTGCTGTGGCGCATGAGTGGTTTCAGTTCCGCCCCGAAGATATTGAGCAATACAAGCGCTACCTGATGCAAGAGCGGCGCTTGAGCGAAGTCTCCGTTTCAACTTACCTGACCTCGCTACGGCGTTTGTTAGATTACTTTGTCGCACAAGAGCTGCTGCCCGAAAATCCAGCCCGCAAAGTCAAAGGGAACCGTCGCCCTGCGCATCATACCGCAGGCGCACTTACCGAAGCAGAGGTTAAAAAATTGCTTGCCATTATTCCCACGCAAAAACTGCAAGACCATCGCGATTATATCACTGTGCGCCTGATGATTGAAGCTGCCGCCTCGGAACATGAGCTTGTGAAAGCTAATGTCGAAGACCTTAGGAAACTTTCTTCGCACTATGTGCTCTATGTGCAAGGCAAAGGCAAGAAAACCAAAGACGATGTCATTGATGTCCCGCTCTCGCTTGGACTTGAGATTGAGCGCTACTTGGAACGGCGACCAAACCTTACGCCTCTTTCGCCGCTGCTTGCCAGCCACAGCCGCCGCATCAGCGAAGCCAGAATGACCACACGGGCACTCAATTATCGCCTCAATTATTGGCTGCAAGTGGCTGGAATCACTCGTGATAACATCACGCCGCATAGCCTTCGACATACAGCCGCCAAACTCTGGCTCGAGCGTGATAGACTTCCGCTTGAAGAAGTTCGTCGCCGTATGCGTCATGGTATGCTTGCCACGACGAAAATCTACACGCTGCCGCCCGATGCGGTGCAAGTTTGATGCGCAGTGGCACACTGTGGCAAGCCTTTAACTTCATGCTCTGCATTTCATGCCATTGGGTTTCAACACGATTTTTCGCCCTCGCTTGCCGATTGCCACACCGTGCTCGCTTTCCCTGCCACCACTTGGCGTTTATGGTTTGCTGCTTGTCGTTTTCTTCTGCGCACTCTGGCAACTTCCTTCACTTGAGCTTCAACCCTACGATGAAGGCTACTATGCTCTGCGTGCCAAAGCCATTCTCCGCTTTGGATGCTGGCTTAATCAAGCGGACTATGCTATCGGTGGCTTTTACTCTGCGTCTCACCCACCCCTTCACATCTGGCTCATGACTATTTCTGCACAGATTTTCGGCTTAAGTGAATTTGCGTTGCGCCTACCCTCATTCATTATGCTTGTGCTTTTTCTTCTGACACTCGCCTCTTGTGCCTCACGCTCGAGTTTGCCTTGTGCTTCACTTTGCGCTCTTATCGTTTGCGGATTTCTGCCCCTTCTGCTTTGGTATGGACGCTTAGCGCATCTTGATAGCACGCTGATAGTTTTTTCTCTTTTGCAAGTGCACTTTTATCTGCGCTACACCGATACAGGTCGCCTGACCTTTGCAGCACTTGCGGGATTGATGCTCGGTAGTGCATTGCTCACGAAAGTTCTTGTCGGCATGTTTCCCGCACTTGCCCTTACGCTCTTTGAACTCTATCGCCTGCTCAGGCGCCACGCTTCTTTGAAAAACGCGATGCTTGCCCTTGCTGTGTTTTATGCTGTTGGATTGACCGTAGGACTTTCATGGTTTGTGTGGATGTGCGGCACCAATAGCGAGTATCTTGAGCAGTATATCGAGCTTTTCTTGACAGACCGAATTGCACGCAATCAAACGCTTTCGGAATACCGCACGGGGATGTTTTACTATCTCAATGTGGTGCTAACACGCTTTCCACTTTCCACGCTTAGCGTGATGTGGCTGTGGCGATTCTACCATCAAGCTGCGTTTCGTGAGCCATATCGCGTGCTCTGGTTACTGTGGGCCGTGCTTACTTTCTTGCTGCTTTCACTTGCACAAACCAAGCTGCTGTGGTACACTTTGCTGTTTTTGCCACCGTTGGCGCTCATCACCGCTGAATCGCTTGCCTTACTACTTCATGCGTTGCAAGATGCATTACCAGATAAGTCTGCACAGGTGGTACTTCTTGCATTGCTCTATGCAAGTGCATGGTCGCTTATGCAACCTCTTCATCGTGATGTTTTGGATGCTCTTCTCACTCGTGATGTGCTATCGATATTGCAGTGGCTTGGTCTGCTCTTCGGTCTGGGTGGCGTGGGGGTGTTTGGACTGTGGTTGCTTTGGCGCATGGCTTCACGCGCCGCTACTCTGCTTGCTCTCATTCTTGCCGTGAGCACTGGCACCGCGCTACAAACCATCTTTCATGGATTGCCTTTCGTGCAGATGTATGCGGGGGCAAAGTCAGTCAGCGAATATCTTCAGCAGTGTGCACCAGTGTCGCTCATTCACTTGGTTTCACAGAAGCGTTTTGCGGAAAAGAGTTTTAATCCGCAGCTCAGCTACTACCTGAACGGCTTAGATGTTGATGCCAAACGCTGGGGCGTGCAGATGACTTATGTGTATCTACCTGTTTCTGACACTACGCGTTTGCGTCAGGCATTGCAGTTGCCAAATCACAAGTTGATTGTTGTTGAGAAGACTGCGAGGGCTGGGCGGCGATTGGCTATTGAGCTGGTTGATGAGTTTGCGCCTATTGCTAAACAAATGGTCATGCACGCTGTGCTGGATACACCGAACTACACCGTCTATGAACCCTCTGCCACTCAAGCTGACACATCACGATTTGATTTGTCACTGTTACCACCTGCATACGTGCATTGACTCTTGCGACCGAAATGGCACGCCACTCTAACGCCGCTGTCGACCAAAGAAAATTCCATCCATGAATCGATGACTTAGGTAGCCTGTAACGGCGGCAAGGTAGTAGGGTAAGCCTGCTTTCCAGCCTGACTTAGCAAACCAAATTGGCAATAGGAGAAAAGGCAATGGAATAATCAGCGCTGCCCAGAAAGAGTGCGTCCAGCCACGATGTTCCACTATGAGCGGTAGCATGGCAAAGAGTCCCAAAAAAGCTGCCTCGCGCCAATGGCTTGAGACAATTAGCAACAAGTCGACACAGAAGAAGATGATGTAGAAAATGCGCTGACCTTTGCTTTTGATGTCAATATCGGGAAACAGTGCAAAGAGCAGTGTAATCCCCAGCAGGATTGCCACTTGTGCAATTAAGTTTGGGAGGGGCTGCTTGTAGAGTTCAAAGCCAAATACAAGCAAGATGACAAAAGGCACAAAGAACAATAACCCTCCCCAAATATGTCCGCGATATGACGCCATCTTATTAAGACTTTTCGTGAATTATTCTTACTTTACGACCGTCTCGCTCATCGTGGTTAAAGAAGAGTATCTCTATCCTTGACTATAATTCTGCCGTGAAATATCTGATTCGTACTTTAAACCTCCTGCTGCTGTTTTTTGCGGTAGCCAGTTGCCGCATTGATTCACCGCTGACGCCCGTGTGGGATATTTCTGGAACATTTCCATTGCTCAATGCCAACTACACGGCACGCTCGCTTATCGGCAAACTTAACAATCCGCCGCTTGAGATTACACCTGCTGGGGACATCCTATTCGTCTATGACACCACTTACCGTAGCACGTTTGACGTGGGCGACTCGCTGACGATTTCTCTTTCCGACACCACAAGTACGCTTGCCGTGCGGCGTCTTCGAGTTCCGAAGTTTGATGCAGTTGCCACGCAGTCGTTAGGCGCGCTGGCATCTGCTTCTGGCATATCGTTGCCCAGCGGTCCTGCTGCACTGCCACGCTTTGAGAATCTACGCTCGACGCCTTTTGAGTATAGTCTTGAAGATATTATCCGTTTTGTAGATGTCATTGAGGGTGGCATTCGGCTGGTTGTGAGCAACAGCACGGGCGTACGCTTTGAGAACTTGCAACTTGAGCTGCGAGACCTCAATCAAAATGTTACGCTTGGCACCGCCAACATTGCAAGCCTTAGCTCGGGACAAACGGTTCGCGATTCTATCCTGCTGCCCGACCGGCGTTTTACTGGACGGCTTGCCGTGCAAATTATCGGGGGCGTGATTCCCGCTCAATCGGCAACGCTGAACCTCTCTGCACCGCTTATCATACGTTTGCAGTCCACGGATACGATTGCTTACCGAGCTGCGGAAGTGCGTTATCAGAATCAAATCTCTGTTGAAGAAGGCACTGTGCGTGCCACTGGTGGTGTGGTAGAAAAACTGCGCAGCGGCACATTCCGTCGTGGCGTTCTCACCGTTGAGTTCAACAATCCCTTGCCTCTTACTGGTCGCGTTCGCTTGATTTTACCGACCGTGACGCGTCAAGGTCAGCGCTTCGACCGTGACACCATCGCACCAGCACTACGCTCAGCCACTCTTACCTTCGATGATGTGGCAGGCTGGACCATTACGACCATTGGCGATACGGCTATTCCTTATCGTGTGATTGTTACCGTTGATGCCGCACGCGATTTCATTCGTGTCGATCCCAGCGTGGCTTTTACGGCTGTATATCGCACCTCTCGCATTGCGGCTTCACGCGCTGAAGGCGTCGTGTGGCGCGTCAATGAAAATCGTCCGCTTGACTTCAACTTCAGGCTCGACCCACTCGAACTCGACCTAAGTAGCATTGACACGCTCAGTGGTCAATTTTTCCCAGAGGTGAGTTTGGACTTTCAAAGCTCGATTGGGTTTCTCATTCGCACTCTGCCGCGGTTTATCACCTTTAGCACACGCACTCGCGACTCTCTTGAACTTCTGCAAAACAATCAGCCTATCACGCTTGACTTAAGACCAGATGCGACGACCCGCCTTATGCTCACAGCACAGAACAGCAACATTTCATCTGTCTTTACACGCTTGCCCAGTAGCGTTGCCATTCGTGGTCTGGCAATTGTCAATCCTAATCGTGAGTTTGGGTTCATCACCGATACTAGTCGTGTGGGTGTGGGACTCAAGTTCCGTTTGCCTTTTCGTTTTAATCTTGCCGCCTTTGGCTTACGCGACACGCTATCGCTTTCGCCGCCAGAGCTTGACAATGTGCAATCTGTGAAACTCACGTTGCAAATTCAATCTGGCGTACCACTCAACATGCGCTTGCGACTCATTTTCTTAGATGCCAACAATCGCACGATTCTGCTTGACGACACACAGCAACGATTTTCTTTTCCTCGTCGCAATGAATTTGCAGTCATTAACACGGCTCCAACGAACGCAAATGGCGAAAGCACCACACTTGCACGTAGCACTATTGCACTTGAACTCAATGAGGCTGAACTGCGTGCATTGCGCCGAGCCCGAGCCGCCCTCATTGAAGTCCAAGCCGACACACGCCAAGGCGCACAGCCTCAACTGGCTCGCGTTCGTGCTTCGGATGTCTTGCAAGTGCGTGCCGTGGTGCAAGGTGAATACCGTATTGGACAATTACGATAACTTTCTCAACACTTTTTGCTGTCACGACACATGAACAAAAAAACGATTTCCGACATTGATGTCTCTGGCAAGCGCGTATTGGTGCGCGTCGATTTCAACGTGCCGCTCGACAAATCTGGTCACGTTGAAGATGATACCCGCATCCGTGAATCCTTGCCGACCATTCAAACCCTTCTTCAGCATCGCGCTCGCGTGATTTTGATGTCTCACTTAGGTCGACCGAAAGGCAAGCGTGCAATGGAATTTTCTCTCAAGCCTGCAGCTGAACGCCTGTCCCAACTCTTGGGACAACCCGTACAGATGGCTGGCGACTGTATTGGGCCAGAAGTTGAGCAGCAAGCCCTATCGCTCAAGGACGGTGAGGTTTTGATGCTTGAAAATTTGCGCTTCTACAACGATGAAGAAGACAACAATCCTGAATTTGCTAAGAAACTTGCGGCGCTTGGTGAAATCTATGTCAATGATGCGTTTGGCACAGCGCATCGAGCGCATGCTTCGACAGAAGGCATTACGAAGTTCATGCCGATTGCCGTAGCAGGCTTTCTTATGGAGAAAGAACTCAAGTATCTCGGTGAGGCTACTGAACATCCACAACGCCCATTTGTGGCAATTCTCGGTGGTGCTAAAATCTCTGGCAAGATTGATGTCTTGGAACGGCTGTTGGATAAGGTCGACAAAATTTTGCTTGGCGGCGCCATGATTTTTACTTTCTTCAAATCTCGTGGTCTTGCGGTTGGCAAATCGCTTGTGGAAGATGATAAACTTCCTGTTGCTACATCGATTCAAGAGAAAGCCAAAGCAAAGGGCATACCGCTCTTGCTCCCCGTCGATGTGGTGGTTGCTGACCGCTTTGAAGCCGATGCCACGTCGAAGATTGTGGATATAGAGGCGATTCCAGCAGATTGGATGGGTTTAGATATTGGACCAAAGACGATTGAGCTTTACCGAAAAGAAATTATGGGTGCGAAAACTATTGTATGGAACGGACCTATGGGCGTCTTTGAAATGGATAAATTTGCAACAGGCACTATCGAGATTGCGAAAGCCCTTGCAGAAGCCACAAAGCGTGGCACAATCACGGTTATCGGTGGTGGCGATAGTGCCGCAGCAATTGCTAAAGCCAGTCTTGACAAAGCCGTGACTCATGTCTCGACTGGTGGTGGCGCCAGTTTGGAATTTCTCGAAGGGAAAGTGCTACCCGGTGTTGCCGCTTTGAATGATAAGTAACTAACCATGTTAAGTAACTATGACAACTTCAGCTAAACTGCGTGTTTTAGTCATTGAAGATGACGCTTCACTTGCCAAACTCATACAGATTGTCCTGCAGCGACGTGGGTATGTGGTCGACACCGCATCCGATGGTGTATCTGGCATTGAAATGTATCAGAACACAACTTACGATATTGCACTGGTTGACTACATCATGCCTGCGATGGATGGGTTAGAAGTTTTGCGCCATGCGGCAATGCATCAGAATGCGCCACCTATTATCTTCATGACGGGCAATGGCAGCGAAACCGTCGCCGTCGAAGCCATGAAGCTCGGGGCAATAGACTACATCGTCAAAAATTCCGGGGCGGCTTTTACTACCGCTCTCGTTGAAGTGATTGAGGAAGCTCTGGCAAAAATTGAGCGCCGCAAACAAGCTTTAGCTTCAGTAACTTCCACTACTGGGCATACTGCCTCAATGAACCATAGCGCATCTGTGCAAATGCCTGAGTCAGCTCCGCAAGACAAAGCTTCAACCGAAGACACTATCGTCATGTGTGCTTGGACTGGTGAAGTCTACTACAACGGTGACTGGGTAAAAGTAGAAGAGTTTCTGCAACGGCGTTTTGGTCTTCAGGTCAGTCATGGGATTTCGCCGAAGGCATTGGCTCGATACAGCAATCTGCTTAAGCCGCTTTCAGATTCACAACGCTCTACATAGATAGTGTAGATGAGTGCAGCGCATGCATAGTTAAAACTTCTTGACAAGCCCAAAAATTATTAGCATCTTTGAAGCGTTCCTTCAAGGTAATCATCAACCAATAGACTGAGGCAATATGGGTTACTATGATGAGTATCGTCCGGGGGGATTTTCAATCATGCCACCTGCGATTAAGTTGATTATCATCACCAATGTTATCGTCTTCTTCTTCCAATACTTTACACCGATGCGCCGGCTGCTGATGGATTTCGGCGCGCTCTGGACGTTGGACTCTGGTCAGTTCGAGATATGGCAGCTCGTCACCTACATGTTTATGCATGGTGGCTTTTTTCACATTCTTTTTAACATGTTTGCTCTCTGGATGTTTGGGGCAGAGATAGAAAATTACTGGGGCACACAGCAATTTACCATCTACTACTTTACCTGCGGCATTGGCGCTGGACTTATCAACATTTTACTTACCAGTGGCATGTATCCGACTGTCGGAGCTTCAGGGGCTGTGTATGGCGTTCTGCTTGCCTTCGGTATGATGTTTCCTGACCGATACATCTACATCTACTTCCTTCTGCCGATTAAAGCCAAATACTTGGTCATCCTATACGCTTTACTGGAATTTATTGCCAGCTTCGACCAAGCCGCCAGCGGGGTTGCGCACTTTGCACACTTGGGCGGTATGGCGATTGGATATATTTACATCAAGGTCATGCAACGCGAACTGCCTTTTCAATCATGGTTTGAGAAAACCTTTGCTGCCAATGAATCACGCTCACCCTCCTCTCGCTCTCGTTCTACACCGAGCCGCCGCACCACGCAAGACCGCATTGATGAAATTCTTGATAAAATCTCTCGCTCTGGCTACGAATCTCTTACCAGCGAGGAGAAACGCATTCTCTTAGACGCCAGCCGAGATGACAAATGACGCCATTGCAGGGTCGCACCTTCATTGAGTATTTTTGGGGCTTACAGGCTATCGTAAGCCCTTTTGAGTTTGCTTGAGTTTATGCCACGTTACTTTCCGACCGTCTTTGCACTGCTTTTTTCCTTATCACTCCCTTGCACACAAGCCCAGACGGGACTAACCTTTTTGCAAGTTGGAACTACCGCACGCGAGCAAGCTATGGCTAATACAGGCGTGGCTTCCGTGCGCGGTGCAGCCGCTAACTACTACAACGCCGCCCTGCTGAACTCTGGCGAGAACTCCAGCATCGTGTTTTCGCAGAGCTTGTGGCTTTTGGATACCTACTCCAGCTATGCAGCTGCAAATTTCAACTATGGGAACAGCGCACTCGGTGTCTCGCTCCTTTGGCTTACCATCAATGACATTCCCATTCGCACGCGCCCTACGGAATCCCCTGAAGGGACGTTTGCAGCACAAAACCTTGCACTAAGCGCCTCATACGCTTATTCACTCAATGAGCAATTGACTATCGCACTAACTGGTAAGTTTCTCTACGAGCGCATTTTCATTGACGACGCCATCGGCGTGGCAGTCGATATCTCAGGCGCTTTTCTTCTCTTTCCTGAACTTCGTCTGGCTGTGGCTTTGCAGCACATCGGCGCTATGAATGAATTAGCAAGTGAGTCCTCTCGTCTTCCTACCTTGCTCCGTGCTGGGGCGGCGTATTCATGGTCTCTTTTCCCCATTGAGAGTCGCTTGTTGCTTGAAGCAAACATCGTTACCATATTTTCTGATGCCACACAGCTAAAGATTGGGGCAGAGTTTGAGTTTCGCAACTTTTTTTGGATACGTGCAGGTCTTATTGTCGGCAATGAGTCGCGGGCTGTATCGGCGGGCGCTGGCATAAAGTGGAGCAGTTTTATGCTCGACTATGCTTTCGTGCCATTTTTCAACCAGTTGGGGTCAGCTAACGTCTTCACCTTGCATTTTCAGTACTGACTCATATTTTGGCTATCGCCGCAAGGATGCCTTCGCGCAATTTATTCCAGTCGCCTGTTGGCGTTTTATTGACCGTCAAAAAATTGTTCATGTAAAAGACAGAGGTCACATCGCCCAGTGCGAAAATTTCTTTTGCCAAGGGGTCTTTTTCTGCTTCTTTGACAGACATAAATGCATGAGAGCCCGGCGGGAATGTTCCATTGACAATAAACTTCAGGGCATTTGGATTCGGTGTCGGCTGTGTGTCAATGACTTGCATAGCTAAATGACGTTAGAAAAGTTTGGCAAAGATAACATCTTTTTTATAACCGACATGAGGAATTTGTTTGTAAGCATCGCCGTTTAAGCCACTGGCTTAACCAAATTTTGCATCCTTAATTTTGCAGCAGCACTTGCCATGAAAGAAAACGAGATTGACCTTTCCAAGCTTGATTTAGCGCGCATGAAAGACCGCACGACCGACACGCCCGGACTTTTGCCGTATGCACATACTTCGGGCAGTGCGCTGGTTAAACCTGAAGACATGGGCAAGGTTAAAGGTCGAGCAGTGGCGGCTATGTATCAGCAGACCGATATGCAAATGGCACAACTCTACGAGCAAATGAAATTGCTCGCTGAGCAAGCCAACGCCATCAAAAAACGTGTGGAAATTTCAGAACGCATTTACCGTGCTAAGATGTCTTTTGAGCCGCTTATCTCGCATGTCTATTACCTGTATCGCCGACCAAACGGCGAAGATTTTCTCTCGCTGGTCGCCCCGCATGAATGGGGTCGCTCCGCTCAGTCTCTCGAGTTTGTTGCGAAAGTGCGCCTACTTGCCGACCACACTTGGGAAGTTTTAGAACACTCGGCACCACTTTCAACCTGATTGCTCTAACGCTATCGGCGGCACTGGGAATAGCCCCTGCACCTGACCACAATCCAGACAGTAGCGAAACTCCAGATACTCATCGCCGCCGATATTCATCTCTCTTGGCACCGGTCCTAACTGGCGCTTGTTTGAAATTTCTATTACACAGTATTCACCAGTTTTGGCAATGATGCTTGCTAACCGGTGACTGCAGCATGTTTGACAAATTTTTTTCATTTCAAAATGTGTTTGAATGCAGAGAGATGCCCTTGCTGTGCATGGTATTGACGCTGTGTCAAAGTTACTTTTTTTGGCTTGAGCACAAAAGAGCTTTTCAGGTTTGAGACGTTTCCCTAAATTCGAACTTAGCTTACCTTCTAATCAGTAACCGTATGCCGCTTGATTCGCTCTACTGGGTTATCACGCATAACTGCAACGACCGTTGCGACCATTGCTACAACAGTTCTCGTCCAAAAGCCGTTGAGCTTACCATACCTGAAGCGCGTGCCGTGATAGAGCATTTTCCTCCAGTTGAAGATGCGCCGTTGCGGATTGTGCTCTCTGGTGGCGAGCCGCTTGTCAATTGCAAGTTGCTCTACTTTTGCCTCGACGCGCTCTACGACAAATACGGCGAGCACACACAATACATGCTTCAAACCAATGGCGACTTGCTCACACCAGAGATTTTAGATGAGATTCTTGCTCATCATGTTACTCGCATTGATATTGCGTCGCTCGACCGTTTTCACAAGCACAAAGGAGCGCGGGCGGAGCTCTTAAAATCTATGTTAGAAGCCAAGGGCATGATTTTCGATAACGAAGGTGCGCTGATTTCCAAAACACGGCTGACAAAGCCGACACTGACATTTTCCATGTGGGGCGCTAATGAAGACTTTTGGATTGGTGGTAATTGGGCACGCGGACGCGCAGTTCAAACCAATGTGATGCTGCATCGCCCTTTGCATAACTTCTGCGCTATTCCTTCTGGCGCACGCGGGTTTGCTGGAGGCAAAGAGGATGCCATGCAAGAAGTTGCCGTCCAACTCTACAACCTCTATCCCTGTTGCCCCGGCACTCGCATGCCAATCGCCGATTTGCGTTACGAAGACCTCAATGCTGCCATTTCCGCTGTTATCCAGCACCCTATGTGGCAAGCCCTCAACGACGGCGAGCCTTTTAAGATGGGACTCTACAAAGGCATATCTGAAGACGATGCCAAATCTCGTGCGCAAGTGCTTGGCAACATCTGCCTTTGGTGCGATGAATTTTTCGAAAAACACTACGAGCACTTCAAGCCTAACTTCAGTGCACCGCACCTAAATTTGCACACCTTTCCATCGCAGCAGTTTGTGACTCTCGAGCTGCCACCGTCTTTACATTCATCGAGTGATAGTTCTCAGTCATGATTGCACGGCGAGCTATACTTCTCTTTACTCGTGCTATTGAAAGCGAAATCAAAGCTAAGCGCTTCCGTGGTCTTTCCTACTTGCAGCATCAGCGGCTGTATCGCCACCTCATTGCTCATGCAATTGATGTAGCGCAGCGCACACAAGCTGAGCTGCTAATTGCTGCGGATAAGCCTGCACCAGAATTTTCCAACGCCGCTTACTTTTTGCTTCAACGTGGGCAAAATTTTAATGAGCGCCTGCAACACGCTCTTGCCGATGCTTTTGCCTTGGGTTACGATGAAGTGCTCGTCATTGGCAACGATACTCCTGAACTTTGCAGTACGCTGCTCGAGCAAGCCTTTTCAGATTTAGCCCAGCATCCTTTTGTTTTCGGCAATTCGCTCGATGGCGGCGTCTATCTCATTGGCTTGCGGCGCACAGCCTTGCCACACTTTGGCACACTTTGCAACACTTGCCGATGGCATACATCATTTGTGCAACAGGATTTGCATCAGGCTATCGCTACACTTGGCGGCTCTGCAGCATGGTTACCACCGCTCACCGATTTAGACCGCATAGCTGATGTGCTTCACATTGCTCGACGGCATGTATCTTGTGCGCTCATGCTACTTGTCTTTCTGCAGTTCATTCAGCATTCGCTTTTCTACCTTACGCACATCTGTGTGCCCTGCTCTGCAGAGCGCCTGCACCTGCCACTCAAACACGCGCCGCCAGTTCTCCTGTCTTAACATCTCTTCGCATTACGCCACAATCAAAGTGGCTCTTGACCAATAGCATAGGCAAAAACTTTTCCTAAAACTTTCATCCACATTTGTGCACTATGAAGATGACTTTTTTGAAATACTTTGCCGCTTTTTCTCTATGGCTTTTCCCGTTATGCCTGCATGCGCAAGGCACAGCGATAGTTGAAGGCGTCGTTCGCGACAACCGCGGTGAAGCTATCGCTGGACTAACCCTGACCCTGACAAACGTCAAAACTGGCATCACCCAAAGCACGGTTAGCGGCATAGATGGAACGTTTCGTTTCGTGTCGCTTCCGACTGCGGGCAGTTACACGCTTCAAGCTCAAGCCAGTGGGTTCAAAAAGGCAATCATCACCGATATTGTGCTGCGTGCCGACGAACGGCGCTTCATCACACTCGACCTGAAAGACTACGCTTCCGACGAAGTTACCGTGGTAGCGGACTTTGCGCCGCAGATTAACCGTTCAGATGCGGAAGTCTCTTCGTATGTGAGCGAATTTCAAATTCAGACCATTCCCACAGATGGGCGCAAAATTTCAAATCAACTTTACTTTTTGCCCGGCGTTGCACCTGCCACAGGCTACTTCCCCGAAGCGCCTAATGTGAGCATCAACGGGCAGAACTCTCTTTACACAAACTACCTCATCGATGGGTTTGATAACAACGAGCGATTTTTAGGTGGGCAGAAGTTTGATGTGCCAATTGGCATTGCGCAAAATGTAGCGGTGCTGACGAACTCCTACAGTGCGGCGTTTGGTCGTACTGCCAATGGAATTGTCAACATCACGACCAAGAGTGGCACCAATGAATTCAGAGGAGAAGTCTTCTACTACTCTCGCCCTGGCGCCGTGATAGATGCGCCCAATGCCTTTTCACCTCTTGATGAAAATGGCAATCCCATCCGGAATGGATTCAACCGCAACCAATTTGGATTGTCGTTCTCCGGTCCAATTGTGCCCAATCAGACTTTCTTTTTCTTCAATACGGAACTGACTCAAGACGGAG
>Ga0308411_10000646_pt1 | contig 23372 bp, 16 predicted proteins | sample HotsprottomLayer_2_FD_203530 | JGI IMG/M metagenome (GOLD analysis project Ga0308411, IMG submission 203530) | Hot spring phototrophic mat microbial communities from Octopus Spring, Yellowstone National Park, Wyoming, United States -... | ecosystem: Environmental > Aquatic > Thermal springs >...
GCTCTGTTGAATCTCGGTTTCCGCACCATTCAGACCCTAGCTCCCGGAGAATTGATCCACATTTCTCCGGGAAACCTGGCCATTCACCGGTTCGCGCCGCGGCGTACCCCCGCGCATTGTTTCTTCGAATGGATTTATTTTGCCAACGTCGCCAGTACTCTGGATGATCGCAGTGTCTATTTATCCCGGGCACGGCTCGGTCAAGAACTGGCTCGACGAGAACAAGAACTCCGGCTCTTCGATTACCGGGATGGCAACACCATCGTGGTGCCGGTCCCCGACACCGGTAAGGCTGCCGCTGATGCCATGGCCTACGAACTGGGCATTCCCTCGGTCGAGGGGCTGATTCGCAACCGTTATGTCGGCCGCACCTTCATCGAAGCCAACAACCGCGATGACAAAGTTCGGCTGAAGTTCACCCCCCTCCGTGAAGTGCTGGCAGGTAAACGGGTCTTACTGGTTGAAGATTCGATTGTCCGCAGCACCACCCTCCGCAATCTGCTGCGTTTTCTTCGAGAACTGGGCGGTGTCTCCGAAATTCACGTCCGTGTGGCTTGCCCACCGATTATTGCCCCCTGTTTTTACGGCATCGACATGAGTTCGCTGGAGCAGTTGTTCGCGCCGAAATTCATTCAGGGCCACAGCCCGAGCTTGGCCGAACAACAGGCGATGGCTGACGCTCTCGAAGCCGACAGCCTCGTCTATCTGCCGCTCGAAGCCGTGGCCCGCTGCATCGGGTTGCCGGAACAGCAACTCTGCCGAGCCTGCCTGACCGGCATCTACCCGACCCCGGCTGGGCAACAACGCTATCAACTGCAACTGATTCAGCGAGAAACAGCGGCTGGGGTTGCCGAGCGAAGAACGGATGCACCGGTCAACTGGAGTGCGAATCAGATCTTTTAACTCGCGGGATTGAAAAATCGCGGTGTGTCAGCGTTACTCTTATCTCAATCTTTGAGAAACCACGGCAACATCTTTCCCGGAAAAACTCACGGCCGATCTCATTGCGAGACAGCCACGTCTCGCATGGCACTTCTTTCAGATTGATCTCGACTTGGCCAGGGCATGCCGGCTAGAGATGGATTTGGCCAATCTCCGCAGGCAGTTCTGGAATTCCTCGTCTGGCTGTGCCGCTGCTGATATCATGAATAGCGACGAGGATATCGATCGGTGAATCGCCGAGGACGGTATGAGCGAGCGATATATTTACAATATTCGAAATCTGACAAAGACGTACGGCAAGAAGGAAGTTTTGAAGGATATTTATCTTTCGTTCTATCCTGGCGCGAAAATCGGTGTGATTGGCTCCAATGGCGCGGGGAAATCGACTTTGCTGCGGATTATGGCCCAGCAAGATCAGGATTTCATCGGCGAAGCCTGGCCGGAAAAAGGGGCGACGATCGGTTATGTTCCTCAGGAACCCCGGTTGACCCCGGGGAAAACGGTGCTTGAGAATATTGAGGAAGCTGTTGCACCGATCCGTCAATTACTGATTCGGCAAGAGCAGCTGGGTGAGCAAATGGCCGATCCTTATGCCGACTTTGACAAGCTTTCGGCCGAGATGGAGAAAGTGCAGGCGCAAATCGATGCGACTGATGCCTACAATTTGGATCGGCAACTGGAAATCGCCATGGATGCGATGCGTCTGCCGCCCGCGGATGCCCCCGTTGAGCAACTGTCCGGGGGTGAACGCCGCCGGGTTGCACTTTGCAAAACGCTGTTACAACGGCCCGATCTGCTTTTGCTGGATGAGCCGACGAACCACCTCGACGCCGAGTCAGTCGAGTGGCTGGAACGCCATCTGCAACAGTACCCGGGGGCCGTCGTCGCAGTCACCCACGACCGGTACTTTCTCGACAATGTCGCGCAGTGGATTCTCGAACTCGACCGCGGCCGGGGGATTCCATGGCAAGGCAATTATTCCAGTTGGCTTGAGCAAAAACGCAAGCGGCTCGCTATCGAAGAGAAGCAAGAAACGGCTCGTCAGAAAATGCTGGAGCGGGAACTGGAGTGGGCTCGGTCTTCCCCCCGGGCACGGATGGCAAAAAACAAAGCTCGGCTTTCCGCCATCGAGCAATTGCAATCGCAAGAAATCGAACAACGCGACGATGAACTGACGATTCACATTCCCCCCGGACCGCCTCTGGGCGACCTTGTCGTACGCGCCGAGGGGCTGAAAAAAGCTTACGGCGACAACCTCTTGTATGAGAACCTGACGTTCAATCTTCCGAAAGGGGGTATTGTCGGGGTGATCGGCCCGAACGGGGCTGGCAAAACGACCCTGTTCCGGATGATCGTCGGTCAAGAACAGCCGGACGGTGGCACCTTAAGCATCGGCCCGACCGTAAAAATCGCCTATGTGGATCAGAATCGCGATGCTCTCGATCCGCAAAAAACCATCTTCGAGGAGATCACGGACGGGCTTGATTATATTCAACTGGGGAAAATGCGGGTGGCGAGCAGGGCCTATGTCGCCCGCTTCAATTTCAAGGGTCCGGACCAGCAGAAGCTGGTCGGGTCGTGCTCTGGTGGCGAGCGGAATCGGATTCACCTGGCGAAGTTGTTGCGGTCAGGTGGAAATCTGTTGTTGCTGGATGAACCGACAAATGATCTGGATGTTGATACCTTGCGTGCTCTGGAAGAAGCCCTGATTAATTTTGCCGGGTGTGCCGTTGTGATTAGCCACGATCGCTGGTTTCTCGACCGAATTGCGACTCACATCCTGGCGTTCGAGGGGGACAGTCAGGTGGTCTGGTGTGAGGGCAACTTCCAGGTTTACGAGGAGCAACGTCGAGCACGACTGGGGCCGGCGGCGGATCAACCTCATCGGATCAAATATAAGAAACTTCATCAGTAAAGCGATCGTCTTTGAGTGTGTGCGATATTCATAACGGGCAGATTTTCTTAAGATTTCATGATTGCCCAGGATTACATGATTGAACTCGTTGATGTTCGGAAGATTTATGATCATGCCCGCAAGCCTGTAGAGGCGGTACGGGGGGTGTCGCTGACCGTGACCGGCGGCGAATTCGTGACCATCATGGGGCCGTCAGGCTCGGGAAAATCGACACTCATGCACCTGATGGGAGCCCTCGATACGCCGACTTCAGGCCAGGCGATTTTTCAGGGGCATGATCTTCATGATCTTTCCGACACCGAGCGATCTTTGTTGCGGCGAAATCGGATCGGGTTTGTCTTTCAAGCATTTAATTTATTGCCGACACTGACGGCCGCGGAGAATGTTGCACTTCCGTTATTGCTCGGCGGCCATTCCCGCCGCGAGGCAATGGCCCGAGCGACGGCTTGCCTGGAACGTGTCGGGCTGGTGCACCGGGCTGATCATTTTCCGGAAGAAATGTCGGGGGGTGAAATGCAACGGACGGCCGTGGCCCGAGCCCTGGTGGCTGGCCCGGATGCCGTGCTTTGTGATGAACCGACCGGTAATCTGGACACTGCCACCAGTCGAGAAGTTCTCAAGCTGCTGGCATCGCTTCCTGAGCCAGGTCGGCGGGTCGTAGTGATGGTGACCCACGATCCTGCCGCCGCACGGTATGGAACCCGGCTGATCCGGATTCGCGATGGCCGGATTGAATCGGATGAGCCGATCTCTGCCTCCCAGCAAGGGGTTTATCCCGCGAGTTACTGATGCTGTCGCTCGATCGCCTTCTCAGTTGGCGGTATCTCTTTCAGCGCTGGGATCGTTCATTGCTGATCATCGCCAGTATCGCGCTGGGAGTCGCCACGCTGGTCGCAACCCGAATTCTCAACCAGTTCATCGAAACTTCCGCAACACAGACGGCGACGCCACTGGCTGGGGGGGATATCCTGGTCACAAACGGGGAGTTTGGCGTACCTCGTTCGATCGCAGATGAGATTATTGCGGCTCAGATTCCAGGGATTGTTCGCGTGCTGCCCCTGGCGGTTGACCGTGTTTATCTCCCGGAGTTGCAGGGCAAAGCGGCGGTATTGATCGGTGTGGAACTTTCTCGGCAATTGCTGGAGGCCGAGAATCCCTGGCAGGTGCAATTCACGCGAACACTGGAGCTTACGCTGGCGAATGCCATTCGTGCGGCGAATCGGCGATTAATCGTGGTCAGCAAGCCGATTTATGATGCCTGGGTCGCGCAGCGACCATCCGACACGGCTGGACTTCTGATCCGCTACGGTTCACAGACACTCGATTGCCTGCCGATCGGTTACATGGAGTACCCCGAATCGTCACCGGTCGCGTTGCTCGGCCGGAATGTGATCGGCATGGAACTCAGCCAGGCGGCGCGGACGACCCGGCCAGGACCACCCGCGGCGGCAGCGGCGGTGGTCGGGGGCTCCGTGGCGGAATCCGCCTGGGATCTCGTGTTCCCGATTCGGGTCAGCCGGATTGATGTTCGAATTGATCCGTCGGCAAACCGTGCTGCGATCCAGGCGGCCCTGCAACAACAACTGGGCGACCGCGCTCAGGTGCGAACCCCGGAGGAATATCGCCAGACCAGCCAAGAAATCATTGGCGGCTTACAAATCGGTTTTGCCCTGTGCTCGGCTGGGGCGATGGTTGTCGGCTTGTTTCTCGTGTACAACGCCTTGTCGGTGACCGTGGCGGAACGTCGGCACGACATCGGCATTTTGCGTTCGATCGGTGCGACTCGTTTGCAGATTGTCCGCGTGTTCACGACGGCGGCGGTGCTGCTGGGCGGTGTCGGCGCGGCAAGTGGAATTCCCCTGGGGATCGTCCTTGGCCGGGGTGTCTTGCACAAATACGGTCAAGATCTCGGATCGATGTTTGTCAATCCCGAAGTTGATCCGGGTTGGCCGACAGTCAGCACGGTGGTTCTCGCCGGTCTGGCGGGTATTCTCACCGCAGTGGCGGCCGCTTTTATCCCGGCGGTTCAAGCGGCATGTGAAGATCCGGCAACCGCGGTTCGGCGAATTCCCGGGACGGTTGGCGGAGCCTGGCATCGGGCTCATCAAGCAACCTGTTTCCTTCTCATCGCCGCTGGGATCACATTGATCGTGGTACGAAACGAGTTGTTCCCCGCTCTTGGCATGCATCCACGGAACGGTTCATTTGGGGGATTGCTGACGGCGCTGGTCGGTTTGTTGCTGGCGGCACCGATTGTTGTCGGGATCATGGTGCGGATGGTTCATCCGGTGTTGCGGCGGATTTTGCCGATCGAAGCCCGGATCGCTGCCGATAATCTGATCCGTTCTCCGGGCCGGACCGGTGTGGTGATTGGGGCGTTGGGAGCCGGGGTCGCTGTGATGATTCAAACGGCGGGCGTCGGTCGGAGTAATCAGGAACCGGTGGAGCAGTGGCTGAATCGAGTGATTCACGCCGACCGCTTTGTGTTTGCGGGCAACATCACGGAAGCAAACAGTTCACAAACACCGCTGGCACCCGAGATTCTGCGTGAGTTGCGTGCTTTGCCGGAGGTAGCGGCGGTCGTCGGCTTTCGTTATGCGCGGCCTGAATATAATAGCACGCGGATTATGATGGTCGCCCTGGATGCCGCGACCTATGCCGAGCTATCGAATCAGCGAATTCCCGGGCAAATCGCGCAGTTGGAACTGTTGCCGCGACTCGGCGGCGGGCGTGTCCTGATCTCCGATAATTTCGCATTGAAGCATGGCGTCCGGCCGGGAGAGTCGCTGGTTATTGCCGGGACGGAAGGGCCGGTTCAGCTGCAGGTGATCGGTACTGTCAATGATTATACCTGGGCTCGTGGCACGATTTTTATCGATCGCAGTGATTATGCTCGATTATTCCGGGATGAACTCGTGGACATCGCGCATGTGTTTTTGCGTGGAGCCGGCTCGGCGGAAGAGTCGGAGGGGCTGGCAAGCTTTGCTGCCGATCGTGGCTTAACAATTCAAGGCAAAGAAGCGATGCGGCGTTTGCTGGCGGATCTGATCGATCAGTTTTACACCGTGGCTTTTCTGCAGCAAATTGTTGTCGGGATCGTGGCTTCGCTGGGGGTGGTGACGGCGTTGCTGATCTCGGTCCTGCAACGCAAGCGAGAACTTGGCCTGCTGCTTGCTGTCGGTGCGACACCCGGACAAATTCTGCGAACGGTGCTGTCTGAGGCGTTGTTGATGGGATTGTTCGGGACATTGCTCGGCATTTTGATCGGGATTCCGCTGGAGTGGTATGTTCTTCGGGTGGTGCTGGTGGAAGAGAGCGGCTTTGTGTTTGATCTGCTGATTCCCTGGAAACAAGCGGCGATCATCGGGGCGGGATCGATGATGATCGCCATGCTGGCAGGTTTGTTGCCAGCCTGGCACGCGGTTCGCACCCGGATTCCTGATGCGATTGCCTACGAATGAACGGCAGCTTATTCGCTGACTGAGCTCAGCACCCGAAGTTCGCGGGGGAGTGGAAACTGGACATGTTCCTCGCGGACCGTTCGAGTTTCGACCTCGGCCGCGAACTGCTTTTGCAAATGAGCGACCACATCCTGAACATGATCTTCCGGTGCGCTGGCGCCTGCGGTAATCAAGACTGTATTCGATTGATCGAACCAGCTGTCATCCAGTTCTTCCACCGTGTCAATGAGGTAGGCAGGCCGGCCATGTTGCCGGGCGATTTCCGCCAGGCGATTGCTATTTGAACTGTTTTTGCTGCCGAGAACCACGACCACATCGGCTTCCGCGACGAGTTCGCGAACCGCTTCCTGGCGATTCTGAGTCGCATAGCAGATGTCTTCTTTGTGGGGGCCGACAATGTTGGGGTATTTTGCCTTTAAGGCGTCGATAATTTGCCGGGTCTCATCGACGCTGAGGGTTGTCTGGGTCAAGTAGGCGAGTTTGGCGTTCTCGGGGAGCGACAAGTCGGCGACATCCCGGGTATCTTCGACCAGGATTATACTGTCGGGGGCTTCGCCCATGGTGCCAATCACTTCATCATGGCCTTCGTGACCGATATAGATGATGGTAAATCCTTCCCTCGCGTAGCGTACCGCCTCGGTATGCACTTTGGTGACCAGGGGGCAAGTTGCATCAATGGCCCGAAGTTGCCGATCAGCGGCTTGCCTGCGAATTTCCGGTGAGACGCCATGAGCACTGTAAAGAACAGTGGCCCCGGGAGGAACTTCGGAAATATCGTCAACGAACACGACCCCCCGGGAACGGAATCGCTCGACAATCGGCCGGTTGTGGACGATCTCGTGGTAAACGTATAAAGGGGCTCCGAATCGTTGTAATGCCAGTTCGAGCGCATCGATGGCCATATTCACCCCGGCGCAAAATCCCCGAGGATTGGCGAGAATTATCTTCAAGGCGGGTTATCCTTCTAGGTCAACTCGGCGAACGATGTTATTCAACAATCGAACCGTTTTGGACACGGATCGGGCAACTGGGGATCAACAATTTCCGGAAATCCGGAAGCCGGGTAAATTTCTGCCTTGCGGGTGGCGGTCGGGTTGTCGGGGACTGCCCCGTGGGCCAAGGTTGCGGGGCTGTGATTCCCGAACATCTGCGTGCCCGGAGAATCAACACCCGGCGTTGCCCCAGAGGCAGAATTACTTCACAAATTCGACTTTCGGATTGAGCAGAAGTTTTTTGTCTTTTTTCTCGACGAGTTGGCCGGTCACTTTCACTTTTTCTTTGTTTCCAGAATCACAAATTTTTCGGTGATATTGTTCCCGTCCACCGCGATCCTCGACGTAGTAAATGATTTCTTTGGTGCCCTCCTCGACAATCAATGCATGGCGGCAGCCGGTGTCTTCGTTGAGGGTACATTTCGCACACACCAGATGACCGACGAGGGTGATCGACTTGCCGGTCGCCGGTGGGGCCGCGGCCAGGACAGTCATCAGGGTACTCGCGGCGGTAAACAGCAATCCATATAGTAGACGTGACATTTTCAAGCTCCTTTGAAAGAACGAATCGGACTCGTTACGGTTCCGCTTCAGGGGCACTCTAGGGACGGTTGATCATCCTCAAGAAAACTACCAGAAGATTGCATCGGCATCGACCCATAATGTTCTGGGTTGCCGCCCAGCGTGGCTGCCATCGATTGTTAACGGATCGCGGCCTACTGTTGCAAGCCGAAATCGGCTGGGAGCCGCCGCCAGGCACTGTGAATGTGGTTGGCGGGGTTACCCGCGGAATCATTCTGGACGTTCAGGAACTCGACGACAAAATTCGGCCCTTGAAGCCGGTAGGTGTAGGGCTTGCCCGGTTGATTTTCTTCGCGGTGGTAGGCAAACCGGATCGATTCGAGGCCAGCAGCTTTCACCTTGGCCAGTTCTGCCTCGGCGAGCGTGTCGGGCAAGCGGCGGGCGTACGCCTCCAGCAGCTTCCAGGCGATCTCTTGCTGCGGCTTTGTCAAGCGACTGAGCGGAAGACCGATTGCCGGACCGACATCCGCCGTCGGGCTGTTTTCCTTAATCTCGGGCAAAGACTTCGGCTGTGCGGCGATGGCTTTCTGCTCGTCGGTCAAAGCGGCGATCAGCGACTTGGCATGATCTTCAATCTCGGGGAGCGTCCGCTGGCCTTTCCTGGGGCCAGATTTGATCTCAGCGGGATTAGCTCCAAACATCAGTGGAGTCGCGGAGAGCACCTCGCCTTTATCCAGCGTGAAGTTGACGGACAGGTGATGTCCTTCGAGTCGCCAGCCCCAGCGGCCAGTGCCCGAAGGTTCGCCAAAAATGCTGAGAAAATACCATTGAGGGTCCCGGACCATCCGGCCATTTTTCTCGAGTTCGGCCAGTACGGCTTCGAGGCTCATAATTGTTGTAGCCTGGGTGTAGCCGGTCTGGCTCAAAGCCACTTTCAGCAAATTCAGCACCGCGTCTTTCTGTGCCTGGTTCATATCTGCCAGGCTGAGGCCTTTCCGGGTCGGATTTCGCTGAGCGTCTTGCTGGGGGGTGAAAAACCAGCGGAGACGCTGGGGGTCGTCGAAGCGGAACTTGGCTTTCTCCGCTTGTTCTGGAGTTAGCAGATTGAGCAAGTGATTGGCGGCGTCCGCCATTTGCTGAGCGGGTGGGCGAGCATGCTGGGCAATCTGGGCCGCCCCTGCGACCGCCGCGAAGGTTCCTAGCACCAGGCCAAGACGAAAGTGTGATCGCATCGGCTGAAGACTCGCGAAACTGTTCCGAACATTCTCAGGGAAACCAATATCCAGGAATGATACAAGATTTTAGATCACGGGAAACAATCAAATCGTGATTCTACCTGCCGGTTTGGCAGATTTTCTTTAAGATAGGGATGTGTTGTCTCACGAGGATGACGTGGGTGAGTACTGCGGATGGCAAATACGGGCAAACCGGCGAATTTCCAGGACACCACGATGGCGATGGACGAACCGCTTCGGGTACTAGTGATCGACGATGATAAAAATCTCGCCACCGTGATCGGCGAAAGTCTGGAACGGAAAGGCTACGCCGTGACCGTGGCCACGAGCGGGAAAGCCGGAACCGCCAAAATAGAAGCGGAAGAATTCGATATTGTTTTGACCGATCTGAAGATGGCGGAACTGGATGGTCTTAGCGTGGTCAGATCGGTGCGGGCAAACCTGCCCGATGCCGAGGTGTATGTGATCACGGGATACGGGGATGTGAAAACCGCGGTGGAGGCAATGCGGCTGGGGGCGGCCCATTACCTGCTGAAGCCGATCGACTTGACCGAACTGCGGACGATTGTGGATAAGTCCGCGGAAAAAATTCGGCTCGCCCGAGTCAACCGGGAGCTCCGGCAGCAACTGGATGAAAAGTTTGGCTTTGAAGGCGTGGTCGGCAACGGCCCCGCCATGCAGCGGGTTCTTCGCTTGCTCAAAGCGTATGCACCGACCGCTGCCCCGGTGCTGATTCTTGGCGAGAATGGCACCGGCAAGGAACTGGCAGCGAAAGCGTTGCACACCAATAGCCCGCGAAAAAACAAACCGTTCGTCACCATGAATTGTGCGGCCCTGAACGAAAATCTTCTCGATGATGAGATGTTCGGTCACGAAGACGGCTCGTTCACCGGGGCGAAAGGGGCACGCAAGGGCCGGTTTGAGCATGCTCACGGCGGCACCTTGTTCCTCGATGAAATCGGCGACATGCCGTTGTCGCTGCAGGCAAAACTGCTGCGAGCCCTGGAAAATGGCGAAATCGTTCGCATTGGCGCGAACGATCCGATTCGCGTGGATGTCCGGGTGATCGCGGCAACCAATAAAAACCTGGACAGCATGGTGGAAGAAGGGAAGTTCCGCCGAGATTTGTACCACCGCCTGAAAGTCGGCGTGGTGCGGTTGCCGGCCCTGCGGGATCGCAAAGAAGACATTCCGCTTCTCATCAATCACTTTTTGCGAGAATTGGCACAAAAATACAACCGGCAGGTGCCGACCATCGCCGAGACAGTCCGCAAAGCGTTTAATTGCTACGACTGGCCGGGGAATGTCCGAGAATTACGGAATCTGTTGGAAAGCATGCTGGTTCTAGATTTCGACAACATTCTGAATGTCGACGACCTTCCGGAAGATGCCGGCCCGTACCGCTATGCGCTCGGGTCGAGCAGCCTTACGCCGTCGCCGGTCCACGGCAATGATGACTTTGTCGGCCGGCCCTTGGCGGAAGTGGAACGATACTACACAGAGCGAGCCCTGGCTTTGACCGAGGGTAACCGTGAGGAAGCGGCCCGGATGCTTGGCATCGGTGAACGAACCTTGTATCGGAAACTTCAGGAATGGAAAAAAGAAGATGAACAACGGCTAGCCTCCGTTCGCCAGACGCAACCAATCTGAGGCGATGCTCCCTGGCGGTGCGTTGGCAGCGACTGTCGATTGCCGGATCGTAAGGGCAAGGTTTCTTTCAAGGTTTTTGGATGCCGCGGATTCAGCAGTTGCCGGCCCACTTAATTACCAAGATCGCCGCCGGCGAGGTCATTGAACGCCCGGCTTCTGTCGTTAAAGAACTGCTGGAAAACTCGGTCGATGCCGGCAGTCGGCGAATTGAGATCGATCTCGAGCATGGCGGCAGCGAATTCATTCGAGTCGTTGATGACGGCTGTGGCATCGCTCCTGAAGATTTGCCTCTGGCATTGGCCAGCCACGCCACCAGCAAGCTGCGGACCGCGGAAGATCTGTTCAACATCGTCACCATGGGATTTCGCGGCGAGGCCCTCGCCTCGATTGCGGGCGTTGCCCAGGTCACGCTGCAATCCCGTATGCACCATCACGACTGCGGGGCTGAGATTTACTGTGCCGGCGGAGAATGTCGCCCGGTTCGCCCCTGGAACGGTGCCCCGGGAACCCGCATCGAAGTTCGCCACCTCTTCTACAACGTCCCGGTTCGCAAAAAATTCCTTAAAAGCACGGCCACGGAACTGGGCCACGTCTGTGAAACCGTAACACGTCTTGCGCTCAGTCAGCCGCGATTGCACCTGACCTTAAGGCACAACGGCAAACTGGTCTACGAGATACCGGCTACGGCCAACTTACTGGATCGCATCGAGTTGTTCTTCGGCCCGGAGCTCCGCCATGCACTTCTGGAACTCGACAGTGGCCCCGGAGCAGTGCGACTCAGCGGTTACGTCGCCGACCCGGCAGTCGATCGCGGCAACGCCAGGTGGCAGTACCTCTTTGTTAACGGCCGCTGGTTCCGCGATCGCAGTCTCGGTCATGCCTTGCAAGAGGCTTACCGCGGCTTGCTGATGACTGGCCGGTATGCGGTCGGCTTTCTTTATCTCAGCGTCCCACCCGACACGGTGGATGTGAATGTCCATCCGACAAAAGCAGAAGTCCGCTTCCGTGACAATGCCGCCCTGTTCTCGCTCATCCGGAGCACCATCAAAACGAGGCTGCTCAAAGCGAATCTGGTGCCGAAGTTGCAAACTCCGACCGTCACATGCTCTGACCCGCTCGGGGAGTCCCGGCTACTGTCCGATGCCTGGACTCAGAAGGAATGGCCGTTGAAACCCGGGGCTGAGAATAAGCCGTGGAAGCTGGCGGCGGACCAGACTGTCTCGTCCGCATCGCTTTTCTCTCCCCGCTCACCACGGTGTGAAGATGCGGAAGCGGCCCCGGCACCCTGGGAATTGATCCATGATCCCTTGGCTCCATCGCGGGGAAATGTGCCTGTCACCACCCCCGTCAACGCCGAGATCGCTATTCAACCAGCAGAATCGACCTCAGCAACGGCTACCGCCACCGTCTTAAGGCCAGACGCCGGGACTCTCAACGACCCCGGTTCCGACCTCAGCATCGAACCGATTTCTTCCCCTCATCCTTTTCCTCCACAGACTCGACTGTCGTTCGACTGGACCGCGATCCCGAGCGGTTCGGCCTTGCAAGTGCATCATGCGTACCTGGTGCAGGAAACACCAGAAGGGATGCTCGTGATTGATCAACATGCTTTGCATGAGCGCATTCTTTATGAACAACTCCGGCATCGGATCCGGACAGGCAAACTTGAAGTGCAACGGTTGCTGATCCCGGTGCCGATCGAACTCACGGCCGAGCAAGCGGCTCTCGTGCTGAGTGTGAGCGAGGACCTCGCGTCACTGGGGCTGGAAGTCTCCGGTTTCGGCGGTAACACCGTCTTGCTTTCCAGTTACCCGACTTTGCTCGCGCGTCGGATGCCCCATGAACTTTTCCAGGGGGTCGTCGATGAATTGCTGGCCACCGATCGACTCCCCGCCAAAGAAGTACTGCTCGACCACCTGCTTGCCACGATGGCCTGCAAGGCGGCGGTGAAAGCGGGCGATCCGCTGTCGCCGGAGGAAATCACCGCTCTTCTGCAGCTACGACATCTTGCTGAGAATTCCCACCACTGCCCGCACGGCCGACCGACGTCGTTACTTTTCACACGCCAAGAACTGGATCGTCAGTTCAAACGCATCTGAACTTCGCTCGGTAACAATCGCCTGGCAATCGCGGCACCGCCTGAGTGACTGCGTCTGCGGATACAATCTGTGCTGCCTGACGACCGGTCTCCGGTTACGATGCCGGGGATGATCTGCAGTTTCGATGGCTTGTTGTCACGGAGTCTCTCTCATGAGCGATCTTGGCATTACGCGTCGCACGGCACTGGGGACGGGCGTCGCCCTGGCGAGTAGCACAGCGGTATTGCCCCACCTGACTGCCCAGCCGGAATCGGCTTCGCTGAAGGGCAACATCCGCCATTCTGTTGTCTTCTGGTGTTTCAACGTGGCCGGGGAAAAATGGTCGGCGGCCCGAACCGCGCAGGTGGCGAAAGAACTTGGCTGTCGCTCAGTCGAATTGATCGATCCCGAGCACTGGCCCATGTTGAAAGCACAGGGCTTGACCTGTGCGATCGCGGGAAACGGTTTGAAACGGCTACCGTTCATGTACGGCCTGAACAATCCGGCATTTCAGCAAGAAGTCATCGCTTCGACCCGGAAAACAATCGAGCAGTGTGCCGAGGCCGGTGTCCCGAGTGTGATTGCCTTCGTGGGCTACAAGTGGCGTGATCCGGAGAACCCGATGTCCGGGGAAATACCTCGCGATGACGCTTTCAAGCACTGTGTCGCCGGGTTGAAGGAACTCGCCCGCGATGCCGAAGCCAAAAAGGTCAGGATTTGCGTCGAACATTTGAACACTCGGGACAACACCCACCCGATGAAAGGGCATCCTGGCTATCAGGGCGATGATCTCGACTTCGTCATGGAAATTCTCCGGGCGGTCGGCTCGCCCTGGGTCAAACTCCTCTTCGATATTTACCACGTGCAGATCATGCATGGCGACCTGATTCGCCGCCTGGATCAGTGTCGGGAATTCCTGGGGCACATTCACACTGCTGGCAATCCAGGCCGTGCGGAACTCGATGCGGATCAAGAAATCAACTACGCCGCGGTGATGCGAAAGCTAGTGCAACTCAAGTATTCCGGTTACGTCGGTCATGAATTTATTCCGACCCGGAATCCGTATGAAGGTCTCCGGCAAGCGATTCGAGTTTGCGATGTGTAACAATCCTGGTGGAAAATTCCGACTGCGGCGGCGACTGAAGGATTCTTGAGTGACAATTAATTGTCACTCGCTCAGGTCATAAAAAGAGCCCGATTCTGCTGACACTGGGGCAAAGGGAATCGGGCTTAGTCCGGTAAGGTTATTTCTTCTTGCTGGTCGTTGATTTTTTTGTCGGGGCTTTGCTGCTGGCGGTTTTTTTCGCCGTCGCTTTTACCGGGGCGGTTTTTTTCGCCGCCGATTTCGCCGGGGTAGCAGCTGCGCTCTTCTTGGCTTTCCCCTTGTTGAAGATTGCATCGTAACCTTCCGCGTACCCCTTTGTCTCCGTCAAACCTACGCGAACAATACTCACGGAAGTCATCCTCCATCCCGAGACTCGGGATTTCAACTCCCCCGCCAGGGTATCCACCCTCGACGGACGGCGCGAATGAGTTGTGCCCATGCCGCACCGACAGACCGCTCCCACAGCGGCCCGCTCCTTCTTGCTAATCTAAATTCTTCCACACCGCTTGTCACGCGGACCTGGAACAATTTGAGCCAGAATCTGCAAAAAAATCTGCGATTATCGGTCTGAAGCGAATCGATACAGGATGTTCGCGGCTTGTTCGACTTGCTGCAACTCCACCCACTCATCCTTCGTGTGCGCTTGCTGAATGTCTCCCGGGCCGAAAACCACCACGGGAATGCCAGCATCTGCAATCGTCGATGCATCGGTTCCAAACGGGACGCCAATCACTTCGTGCCGACCCACCTCGGCATCAATTGCCCGTCCGAGCCGCTGAATTAATGGCCCTGCCCCGGGAGCATGCAACGGCGGGCATGAGAGCCGGGGCGGAATCGTCGTAAACGGTGTCTCCGTCTGCTGCCGTAAAAACGCATCCAGATCGACTGGAGCATCAGCGGCGTGCTCTCCCGGCAGCAATCGGCGATCGAGTTCAATCCGGCAGCAATCCGGCACCGTGTTCGGGCTGACTCCCCCCTGAATCATCCCGACGCTCAAAGTCGGCGGACCCAGCAGGGGATCACTTCGGGATCGCATCAACTGCGCGGCATACGCTTCAATTTCGGTGACTATCCGTGCCATCCGATACACCGCGTTGATGCCTTGCTCGGGCCGGGAACTGTGACAGGCGACCCCACTCGTCTCGATTTGCCAGCGGACCACTCCCTTGTGCGCTTTCACGATATTCAGGAGTGTCGGCTCGGCGACAATCGCGTAATCGGTACGCAGCCCCGACTTCATCAAATGCTGCACTCCCAGAAAAGTGTGCTCTTCATCGACCGTGAACGCCAGGGTCACCGCCGCTGAACCGGGCGGCTTTTCCCGAACCAGCCGGGCAAACGCCGTCAGCATCGCGACCGCCCCGGCTTTGACATCGCAGGCCCCCCGGCCATACAGCCGCCCCGATTCGATCACTGCCCCGAACGGGTCGATGATCATCCCGTCCACCGGCACGGTGTCTTGATGGCATTCCCACAAGACCGAGAATGGCGGCGGCATCGGTGGCGTGTATCGCGCAATCACATTATCCCGCCCCGGAGCCACCGTTTGTCGTTCCACGGCAACGCCTAGGGCATGCAATTCCTCTTCCAGGAAGGCCGTGACCCGGTGTTCAAAACTGATCTCGGCTGGGATCGTGGTACGCCCCATCGGGTTCACCGAGGGAAGTCGCACGAGGGCCGCCAATAACTCAGGAATGGATCGCATCGGACCTTCAAGAACTGGGCCACGGAAACCACGGGGAACCAGCGCTGGCGAATTCCCAGGCTCATCATCGCCGGCCCTCTCGCTGCCGTCAATCGAACCCGCTATAACGACACAAACTTTGTCGTTCCTGTGTTCCTGGAAGACCCATGAAAATTCACGAATATCAGGCGAAGGAACTGCTCGCGGCTGCCGGGGCACCGATCCCTCGGCACATTGTCGTACGTTCGGCCGAGGAAGCCGGTCGCGCTTTTGATGAACTCGGTGGCCGTGGGGCCATGATCAAAGCTCAGATTCACGCCGGGGGCCGTGGTGCCGGGCAACTCAAAGATTATCCCGAAAAACTTGGCGGTGTGAAATTCGCCCCGACCCGGGAAAAGGCGGTCGCCATCGCCGCGGCAATGCTTGCTCACAAACTCGTGACCAAGCAAACCGGACCTGACGGGCAAAAAATCAGCACCTTGATTGTCCAGGCCGATGCCGAACCGGCGAAAGAATATTACCTCGGCATGGTGCTTGATCGTTCGATCGGCATGCCGGTCATGATGGCCTCGGCTGAAGGCGGCATGGATATCGAGGAAGTCGCGGTCCGCTCGCCGGAAAAAATCCTCAAAATTCCCGTAGCGCCGGAAACCGGACTGTGGCCGTTCCAGGCTCAGAAACTTGCCTTCGACCTCGGTTTTGCCCCGGAACAGATCCCGGCTGTTGTGAAAATTATGCTCGCGGTTTCGAAAGTTTACCTCGACAAAGACGCAAGCATCGTCGAAGTTAACCCGCTGGCGGTCACGAAGGCTGGCGAAGTGGTGGTGCTCGACGCCAAGATTGATTTTGATGACAACGCGTTGTTCCGCCATCCGGAATTGCAGACACTGCGTGATCTTAGCGAGGAAAACCCGACGGAAATCCGCGCCAGTCAAGCGAATCTGAATTACATTCAACTCGATGGCAACATCGGCTGCCTGGTGAACGGGGCGGGTCTGGCCATGGCGACGATGGACATTATCCACTACCACGGGGGCAAGCCCGCCAACTTCCTTGATGTCGGCGGCGGCGTCACCGCGGAAGGAGCTATCGAGGCCTTCCGCATCATTCTCTCTGACCCCGGCGTCAAGGGCATTCTGGTGAATATCTTCGGGGGCATCGCCAAGTGCGACCTGATTGCCGAGGCTCTCGTCAAAGCCGGTCGGGAAGTCGGCTTCAAAGTCCCGGTCGTGGTGCGGCTTGAAGGGACAAATTCCGACAAAGCCCGGGAAATTCTGAAAAGTGTCCAGTCCGAGTTGCCAATGATCCGTCCCGCCGCCGGGCTGACCGAGGCCGCGAAAATGGTCGTCGATCTGGCGAAATGATGGCACCGTTACCAGGCTCGGTTCCGAAGCCGGCCAGAAGAGGGCTGGTGATGGCCTGCCAGCGCCACAACATTCTCCGGGCTGGCGGAGTTTTCCCCGTCGGATCATTCCCGGTTTCGACGCCGATGACCGACGCCACCGGGGCTCAACGAAGACGACGGCCGACTTTGCCGGAAGGATTATCCGCCTTCGGATTATTCATCAACGAACCGAGAGTTACGCCATGACGCTGCCAGGGATGATCGGCCAGGTCAAGCTGCTTGGAACCTTCGTGTTGATGGTGCTGTTGCTGGGCTGCGGCCCTGCGTCACGTTCTGCGAAGTCAAATCAAGCGGCGGGCCCACAATCCGCGACGACCACCAGTCCGGCGACGACAGCGTCGAAACAATCCGCCGAGGAATTCGCGGCCATGATGCTCGGATTGCTTCAGCAACATGCCACGTTACGCCAGCAACAGGGACCCGACTTCACTCGTGATACTGCCGACCGGCTCTCTTCCCAGGTAATCGCTCGGCGGGTCAGCCCTGCATTTAAGGCGGTGATTGCCGAACCGACGCTTGAATCCGACCAGGAAGCCGGTTTCTCACTGACTGGGTTCGAAGTCTGGTTAAAATCTCTCCCTGCACAAAAGTATCAGATCGTCAAACCGCCGCTAATTGAAACTGACACAGTGGCGGGATATCGTTTGACGGCCAGCGAGCCAGCTGCCTCAGGCTTGATCCGAGTTGCGAAGTCGGAGCGTGGCTGGGAACTTGACTGGCTGTCCTTGGGCGGCCCGGCTAATGTGTCGCTGTCAGCATCGAGTGAAGGTTCGGCAACATTCGCGGCATTGGCTTTTCTTAATGCGGTCGTCACTGGGAAACCGTTGCTGGCCGAGGCCTGGATTCGCCCGGAAGCCCGAGCCCGACTGGCACCGCCATTTGCCTCTGATCAAAGCCGCGGTTTCAATCGCGGACTTCTGCAACGTGCGATCGAAGATTTCCGGGGCATGGCGCAAGGCTACGAGATCAGTAGCCTGCAACGCGCGGGCAACACGGTCACTGTCTCCGGGAAACTGGATGGAAAGTCATTCACCCTCACCCTGATCAGCAGCGATCCGGCTAGTCGCTGGCTCGTCGATCAGTTCGACCGGAAGTGAACGACGACGGATTTTTTTGCTGGGGAACAACCGTGCTTGGCCGAGGCGGCGTGACCGGCTTCTGGGGGGAATCAATCGCCGTGGCGGATGCATGCGGTAAAGCCGTTTTGTCTCGCTCGGCTCGCCGGCACTCACGGGAACGGCATTGTTGCTCGGGATCGGCATCAGTGTCGATGATTCTGGACCGAGAACCAAACCGAGTTGCTGGTAACGCTTCGGTTGGTAGTTCGCGGCGGGTTTCTGACAATGGCCGGCCACTGCTGCCAGTTGTATCAATCCAACAACCGCCTGGTGACTGACCTCGCGGCCGTGATTCGTTCGCCGCATCCCTCTGAGGATCGTTTATGAGCATTTTGGTCGATGCAGCTACAAAAGTAATCACCCAGGGAATTACCGGCTCGGCTGGCACATTCCATACCGATCAATGTTTGGCTTACGGCAGCCAGTTTGTCGGCGGGGTGACCCCGCGTAAAGGGGGGACGACCTGGACAGGCAAGGAAAGCGGCAAGTCGTTGCCAGTATTCAACACCGTGTACGAGGCGGTGGCGAAAACCGGGGCCACCGCCAGTATGATTTTCGTTCCGGCCGCCGGTGCCGCCGATGCCATTATGGAAGCGGCGGACGCGGGAATTCAGTTGATCGTGGCGATTACTGAAGGGATTCCCGTTCTGGACATGGCCAAGGCGATGCGATTTGTGCGAACGAAGCCCGGCGTGCGGGTCATCGGCCCGAACTGTCCGGGGGTGATCACGCCGGGGCAGTGCAAAATTGGGATTATGCCAGGCTACATCCACACACCGGTGAAGCCGGGAGGCAGGGGGATCGGCATCCTCAGCCGTTCGGGCACATTAACGTACGAAGCCGTGTTTCAGCTGAGCCGGATGGGATATGCCCAGAGTACTTGCGTGGGCATCGGCGGCGATCCGATCATCGGTACGAATCAGATCGATTGCCTGGAGCTGTTTCAGAACGATCCGGAGACCGAAGCCATTTTGATGATCGGGGAAATCGGCGGCACCGCGGAAGAAAAAGCCGCCGAGTATATTGCTCGGCATGTGACAAAACCGGTGGCGGCGTTCATTGCGGGGCAAACCGCACCGCCGGGCCGGCGGATGGGGCATGCCGGGGCGATCATCTCGGGCGGCAGCGGCTCCGCAGCGGACAAAATTGCCGCGCTGAAAGCCGCAGGAATCGAGGTTGCCCCCACCCCGGCCGATCTGGCCGTGACCGTGCAAAAAGCGATAGCTGCTCGAAAATAACCCGCGGCTTCGCGAGAATGCCGATCTCACCCTGATTTCCCCTCGCCCTGCCGTGAATTTATCTCCTATGGTTGTGGTGTCGAGCCTGGCCGACTGAGGAGGGCACAGCATGGACACGGGTAATTCCGCGATTGCACCGGATGATCTGGGGAAAACGCTGCAGCAACTGGGGCTGGTGAGCGAATCGCAATGGCAACAGGCACTGGCTCGGGCGGGCCAAGACGGCAAGCTGTCCGTGGTTTTGGACATCCTCACCCGGACGCCGGCAATTTGGGCACCCGCGGAAACAGGGATCCGCAGCACCGCCTTGACGGCGCATCAAGTTCGGCAGATCGAGCGTTGTTTGAAGGAGAATGCGCTGCCGAAGTTGCCCCGGCTGTTGCGGTGGAATAACTATTTCATTCTCGACCCGATCGGCAAAGGCGGCATGGGGGTGGTCTACAAGGGCTGGGATGTCGAACATCGCCGCTATGTAGCCATCAAACGGACTCACCGGGACTCACCGGAAGTCCGCAAGCGGCTCAAACGTGAAGCCAAGCTCCAGCAGTTCTTGGATCATCCGAACATCGCCAAGCTTTACAGCCGGGAGAAATACGGCAACACCGATCTTCTGGTGCTGGAATATCTTCCGGGAAACACCCTGGCGGAAATTGTGCATAAGCGTGGCCGGGAAAAACCGTTGCCCTGGCAGTTTGTCGCTGAGATGGCAGCGGATCTGCTCGATGCCTTGGATCATGCCCACGGGAATAATCGCCGTAACGTCACCATCATCCACCGGGATATTAAACCTGGGAATATTATGTTGATGCGGCAGAAAGTGCAGGGCGTCGACAAATATATTCCGAAATTGCTCGACATGGGGCTGGCGAAGTCGATGGCGACGGATGATCAGCCCGCCGCCGCTAGAATGGTGAGTGTCGATGAGCAACTGACCCGGCAGTTTCAGATTCTTGGCACACCCGAGTACATGGCACCGGAACAGTGGGAGGGGGGGCTTTCGGCGATCCCCGAGTCGGACATTTATTGCCTGGGCGGTACACTCTTTTTCGCGTTGACGGCAGAGGCCCCGTTCCAGGGTGTCAACAAAGGCAACAAAATGACCTATTTTGCCGAGATGTGCCACAAGCACAGTGCGGAGCCGCGGCCGTCGGTGCGGAAGAAACGGCCGGATGTGCCGGTGGAAATCGATCGGCTGCTGCAACAAATGATGGCGGTGCCACCCAGCCATCGCGGCAAATGTCTGGAATTGCGTGATCGTTTTCGTGAGTTGCTCAGCTCGCTGGCTCCGGTTTCCAGCCACACCGGGCCAGCATCCTCCCGGCCAGTTGCTGGAGCGGCACCGCCATCCGGGCGACTGCCGGCATCTGCCTCGGGGCCGGCCAGCCAATCGGCGCGTTCTGATAGAACATCCGCACCGGCTTCAACCGAAGCAGATTCGATGGATCCGCTTGCCCAGCCTGAATCGGCGGTGTCGTCTGCAGTTGCCTCGAGCCGATCGTCTGACCGTCAGGCACGATCTCCGGCATCATCAGCACGTATGCCACGCAGCGATTCGCCTGTCCGATCGCCTCGGCCGTTGCCGAAGATTGATGATGAAGAACTCGAGGCGATCTCGGTTCGCCCTGGCAGCGGAGATGATGTTGATGACGACGAAGCAGCAGCACGGCCGTTGTCCGCTCGGCGACTCCCTTCAGTGAAACTCGACGCCCTGAGCGATCGGGCGAAAATATTGTTTGATCCCAGTCGAGAAGGAGAAAGGGAACGGGAAGCCACGATCGGGGCGTTGCTGGCATGGCTCCGCGGCTTGATCCGCCCGGCTCGGCAGCCGATTTCCGTCACGATCATTGTGGCGGTACTTGGCCTGACGGCGGCGTTTCTGTCGGTTTCGCTGGCGGTTTTCCTGGCGATTGTCCTTTTGATGGCAATCGGGTTTGCCTTTGTCTCACAGCCCAGGCGGGATGATTAAGTTCCGAAGCTGGCTCTCTAGCCCCCGCATAACGGATTTTGCATCCCGCAGGGAAATCGGATCACGCTGGATCGGGCGGACTGTGCTGAAGTCGTTCCACGGCTTGGGAATCGAGGAACTTACCGGCAAAGTGCGGCGATGATGCCTGCGGCCGCGGCGACCCCGAGAATTGCCGAGGCAGTTAAAGTCGCACGCAACCTGGATCGGTGCGGGTGATGCTGAGAGCGATTTGGCGGTAATTCCAGGATCGGGGAGAAGTCACAGCGAGCGTTCAGGTCGGTTTCAATCCGGCTCAGCCAGTCGACGACAACGGTAGCGGTGCTTGGCCGTAATTCTGGTCGTTTAGCCATCATGGCGGTGATCAACTTCTCAAGTTCAGCTGGTACCTCTGGATTGAGTTCGCGAATTCGCGGCGGTGTATCGACGGCTAGGGCGGTGAGAACCTCCAAGATGGTGTTGCCGTTAAACGGCGGTCGGCCCGAGAGCATGCGATACAGAACACAGCCGAGACTGAAGAGATCGGCGCGGGCATCGACACCTCGTCCTTGAACTTGCTCGGGGGCGACGTAGCCGGGAGTGCCGACGCCGACGCCATCCGGGGTCAGGCGTAAATCGCTGGCATCGACGGGGCGAACCAGCCCGAAATCGAGAATCTTCACCCGGCCGCGAGGGGCTTCCAGCCAGATGTTTGCCGGCTTAATGTCGCGGTGAATCAACCCCTTGGCGTGTGCGGCGGCGAGCCCCTGCGCGGTTTCCCGACCGATGCGGAGCGTCTCCCGGAGAGGGATGATTCCCTCACGCAAACAGCGGTCTTGAAGCGTCTCGCCTTCGAGCAATTCCATCGCCATGTAGAGAACATCTCGTGCTTCGCCGGTCTGGAAAACCGTGACGATGTGTGAGGTGCGGAGGGAAGCCACGGCACGAGCTTCCCGGAGAAACCGTTGCCGAGCCACCGGGCTGCGGGATACCGAGGCATTCATCACTTTGACGGCGACCCGTCGCTGGAGTTGCGTGTCGATCGCTTCGTAGACGGTCCCCATGCCACCGGTGCCGAGCACCCGAATCAGGCGATACGGCCCGAGCGCATGCTGTGACCCGACAGGTGGATCCGTGCCTTCCGCGGGGGTTTCAGCAACGGCGTCGGCCAAAGTCAACGTCCGCACGACTCGGGGTGATAAGGAATCGGCATCTGGCCGGTAGGACAGCAGCGATTGCACACGCTCTTGTTCCGCCCGTGGCAAGGGCAGCGGCGGATTCCGCATGACCCCGAGCAGGGGGTCGCTGCTGCGGAGATTTTCCAGCCGCGCGGCGCAGTCGCGACAACCGCCGGCATGAAAGGCGATTCGCATCGCGACCTCCTCGGGCAGCTTTCCCTGCAAAAATTCGACTAGAGTGCCATCGTTCGGGCAAGTGGTGGTGAGACGCATGGTTGACGTCCCCGCTGCCATGTGAACTGGAGAAATCGATTCGCAGAATCGCGAGATTCGAGCAACTGTCGCTCTTGCAATTACGAGGTTCTACGCATCAGCCGGACCGGATCTTGGAAGCCTGGCTCGGGATTCGCGGCCGCCGCCGTGGCCGAGCGCTGGTTACCGCCGCGACGGGGGAATCTCTGGCGGCACCACCTGATCGAGCATCTGCTTCGCTTCTGCGACCACGGCCGCCAGCTCGGCATCGCCGATCGCATTCCGCAACTCTCCCGGATCATTCTGGTGATCGTACAGTTCTCGGGCCAGGATTTTCCCCGTCTCCCAGTCCCGCCACTCGGTGTAGCGGACGCGATCGCTCCGGAGGCTGTACCCCATCGCGTCCGGTCGGCCTTTCTCGGTACGGTCATAATACGCTGGCCGAGGATGCTGGGTCAGAGCCGCGTCTTTCACCCGCCGCCGTGGATCCTTCAGCACCGGAACCAGACTGTGGCCTGCCAGTCCCTCCGGCTTCGGCAAACCGCACAACTCGGTCAGTGTCGGGAACAGGTCGATCAGTTCCACGAGCGATACCGAGTGCGACCCCGCTTGCGGCCATCGCGGCGGGGAGATGATCAGCGGAACACGAGCATCG
>Ga0308411_10000649_pt1 | contig 23354 bp, 20 predicted proteins | sample HotsprottomLayer_2_FD_203530 | JGI IMG/M metagenome (GOLD analysis project Ga0308411, IMG submission 203530) | Hot spring phototrophic mat microbial communities from Octopus Spring, Yellowstone National Park, Wyoming, United States -... | ecosystem: Environmental > Aquatic > Thermal springs >...
GGGCTCGCGGCGCAGTGGCTCGGGCGCACCTACGGTCAGCCGGCGACCAAGACGGTGCCGATCGGCGTCGGCGCGACGCGCGAGTTCGTCGCCGAGGTCGCCGCGCTCGCCGGCGTCGATCCGGCGGGCGCGCTCGCCGGCGCGCCGTCGCGGCTGCCGTGGTATTCGCGCTCGGTCGACTCGACCTACCTCACCGGCAAGCGGGTGTTCGTGTTCGGCGACGCGACGCACGCGGTGGCGGCGGCGCGCGTCGCCGCCGAGGAGCTCGGCTTCACCGTGGTCGGCCTCGGCACCTACAGCCGCGAGTTCGCGCGCGAGCTGCGCGCCGCGGCCGCGCGCTACGGCGTCGAGCCGCTGATCACCGACGACTACCTCGAGGTCGAGGCGCGGGTGGCCGCGCTGCAGCCGGAGCTGGTGCTCGGCACGCAGATGGAGCGGCACATCGCCAAGCGGCTCGGCATCCCGTGCGCGGTGATCTCGGCGCCGGTGCACGTGCAGGACTTCCCCGCGCGCTACTCGCCGCAGATGGGCTTCGAGGGCGCCAACGTGCTGTTCGACACCTGGGTCCACCCGCTGATGATGGGCCTAGAGGAGCACCTGCTCACCATGTTCCGCGGCGATTTCGAGTTCCACGACGGCGCCGCGCCGTCGCACCTCGGGAAGGCGGCGGCAGCGGCGGCGGCGCAACCGGCGCCCGCGCCGAGCGCGCCGGCGCCGCTCGGCTGGGCCCCGGAGGCGGAGAAGGAGCTGCAGAAGGTGCCGTTCTTCGTGCGCGGCAAGGCACGCCGCAACACCGAGCGCTTCGCCCAGGAGCGCGGACTCGCCACGATCACCGTCGAGACCCTCTACGATGCCAAAGCGCACTTCGGCCGCTGACGCGGTGCCGATCCGCGTTGTGATCGTGACGCTCGACAGCCATCTGGCGAGCGCCACCGAGCGCGCGCGCACCGCGCTCGCCCGCGAGCTGCCGGGCCTCGAGCTGCGGCTGCACGCGGCCGCCGACTGGGGCGACGACCCGGCGGCGCTCGCGCGCTGCCGCGAGGACATCGCGCGCGGCGACATCGTGCTCGCCAACATGCTGTTCATGGAGGAGCACATCCAGCCGGTGCTGCCGGCGCTGCAGGCGCGGCGCGAGCACTGCGACGCGATGATCGGGTGCATGTCGGCCGGCGAGGTGATCCGGCTCACCCGGATGGGGCGCTTCGCGATGGACGGCTCGCCGGGCGGACCGCTCGCGCTGCTCAAGCGCCTGCGCGGCGGCAAGCCCGGCGGCAAGCCGCCCGGCGCGCAGCAGCTGAGCATGCTGCGGCGGATCCCGCAGATCCTGCGCTTCATCCCCGGCACCGCGCAGGACGTGCGCGCGTACTTCCTCACCCTGCAGTACTGGCTCGCCGGCTCCGACGAGAACGTCGCCAACCTGGTGCGCTTCCTGGTGGACCGCTACGCCGACGGACCGCGGCGGATCCTGCGCGGCACGCTGCGGGCGCAGCCGCCGGTCGATTATCCGGAGGTCGGGGTGTACCACCCGCGCCTGCCGGGACGCATCGCCGAACGCGCCGATCGGCTGCCGGTCACGCCGAAGGCCGCCGCCGGCACCGTCGGGCTGCTGGTGATGCGGTCGTACGTCCTCGCCGGCAACGCCGGCCACTACGACGGCGTCATCGCGGCGCTGGAGGCACGCGGGCTGCGGGTGATCCCGGCGTTCGCCACCGGCCTGGACGCGCGCCCGGCGATCGAGCGCTTCTTCATGCGCGACGGGCGCGCCGCGGTCGACGCGGTGGTCTCGCTCACCGGGTTTTCGCTCGTTGGCGGGCCGGCCTACAACGACGCCAGCGCGGCCGAGGAGATGCTCGCGCGCCTCGACGTGCCCTACCTCGCCGCGCAGCCGGTGGAGTTCCAGAGCCTCGAGCAGTGGCAGGCATCCGACCGTGGCCTGGTGCCGGTCGAGGCGACCATGATGGTGGCGATCCCCGAGCTCGACGGAGCCACCGGACCGATGGTCTTCGGCGGGCGCTCGGGCGCCGCCGGCGCCGAGCGCGCACGCGACATGCAGGCGGTGCCCGAGCGCGCAGCGATGCTCGCCGCGCGGGTGGCGCGGCTGATCGCGCTGCGTCGCACGCCACCCGCCGAGCGCCGCGTGGCGGTGGTGCTGTTCAACTTCCCGCCGAACGCCGGCAGCGTCGGCACCGCCGCCTACCTCGCGGTGTTCGAGTCGCTGCACCGGACGCTGCGGGCCCTGCGCGACGCGGGCTACCGGGTCGAGCTCCCGCCCACGGTGGAGGCGCTGCGCGAGCGGATCCTCGCCGGCAACGCCGCCCGCTTCGGCGCGAACGCCAACGTGTTCGCCCGCGTCGCCACCGACGAGCACGTGCGCCGCGAGCGCTGGCTGCGCGAGATCGAGGCGCAGTGGGGGCCGGCGCCGGGCCGGCACCAGGCCGACGGCAGCTCGATCCACCTCCTCGGCGAACGCTTCGGCAACGTGCTGGTGGGCATCCAGCCGGCGTTCGGCTACGAGGGCGACCCGATGCGGCTGCTGTTCGAGAAGGGATTCGCGCCGACGCACGCCTTCAGCGCGTTCTACCGCCACCTGCGCGAGGACTTCGGCGCGCACGCGGTGGTGCACTTCGGCACTCACGGCGCGCTCGAGTTCATGCCCGGCAAGCAGACCGGGCTGTCGGGCGACTGCTGGCCCGACCGGCTGATCGGCGACCTGCCGAACATCTACCTCTACGCGGCGAACAACCCCTCGGAGGGCACGATCGCCAAGCGCCGCGCCGCCGCGACGCTGGTGAGCTACCTCACCCCGCCGGTCACCCACGCCGGGTTGTACCGCGAGCTGCTCGACCTCAAGGCCTCGATCGAGCGCTGGCGCGGCCTCGAACCGGAGGCGGCCGGCGAGCGCACCGAGCTCGCCGCGCTCGTCCAGGCGCAGGCCGCCGCCCTCGAGCTCGCGCCGGCCGAGCCGGCGTGGGGCGAGGGCGCGCCGGCGGCGATCGCGAAGCTCGCCGCGGCGGTGCACGAGCTCGAGGCGACGCTGATCCCGCACGGCATGCACGTGCTCGGTGAGCCGCCCGCGCCCGCGGAGCGCGCCGACCTGCTGGTGGCGATGGCCGAGGCCACGCACGGCCTCGCGCTGCCACGCGCCGCCGCTGAAGCGCTGGCGGCCGGCGCGGCGCCGGAGGCGGCGCTCGCCGCGGGCGGCCTGGCCGGCGAAGAGACGACACTCGCGGCGCTCCGCGCGCTCGCCGCGTCGGCCCGGCTGCTCGCCGAGGACCACGAGCTGCCCGCGCTGCTGCGGGCGCTCGAAGGGCGCTTCGTCCGCCCGGCGCCGGGCGGCGACCTGCTGCGCACGCCGGCGATCCTCCCGACCGGGCGCAACCTGCACGGCTTCGATCCGTTCCGCATCCCGAGCGCGTTCGCGGTGCAGGACGGCGCGCGCCAGGCCGCGCGGCTGCTCGCCCGGCACGAGGCCGAGGGCCACCGGCTGCCGGAGACGGTCGCGCTGGTGCTGTGGGGCACCGACAACCTGAAGAGCGAGGGCGGCCCGATCGGGCAGGCGCTCGCCCTGATCGGCGCGCGGCCGCGCTTCGACGGCTACGGGCGGCTCGCCGGAGCGACGCTGGTGCCGCTCGCCGAGCTCGGTCGGCCGCGCATCGACGTGGTGGTGACGCTGTCGGGCATCTTCCGCGACCTCTTGCCGCTGCAGACGCGGCTGCTCGCCGAGGCGGCGTTCCTCGCCGCGAGCGCCGACGAGCCGGTGGAGCTCAACTACGTGCGCAAGCACGCGCTCGCCTACCAGGCGGCGCACGGCTGCGACCTCGAGACGGCGGCGCTACGCGTGTTCAGCAACGCCGACGGCGCCTACGGCTCGAACGTCGGCCACCTCGTCGACAACGGCCGCTGGGCGGACGAGGACGAGCTCGCCGAGACCTACACCCGCCGCAAGTGCTTCGCGTACGGCCGCCGCGGCGCCCCGCAGCGCCAGCCGGCGCTGCTCGAGAGCGTGCTCGGCGGGGTCGAGCTCGCCTACCAGAACCTCGAGTCGGTCGAGGTCGGCGTGACCACGATCGACCACTACTTCGACACCCTCGGCGGCATCAGCCGCGCGGTGCGGCGCGCGAAGGGCGCGGCGGTGCCGGTTTACATCGGCGACCAGACGCGCGGCGAGGGCACGGTGCGCACGCTCGCCGAGCAGGTGGCGCTCGAGACGCGCACCCGCATGCTGAATCCGAAGTGGTACGAGGGCATGCTGAAGCACGGCTACGAGGGCGTGCGCCAGATCGAGCTGCACGTCACCAACACGCTCGGCTGGTCGGCCACCACCGGCCAGGTCGCGCCCTGGGTGTACCAGCAGCTCACCCAGACCTTCGTGCTCGACGAGGCGATGCGCGAGCGGCTGGCGGCGCTCAACCCGACCGCCTCGGCCAAGGTCGCGAGCCGCCTGCTCGAAGCGCACGAGCGGCGCTACTGGTCGCCCGACGAGCAGGTGCTCGAGGCGCTGCGGCGCGCGGGCGAGGAGCTCGAGGACCGCCTCGAGGGCATCGAAGTGAGGATCGCCGCATGAACGTGACCAGCGTCCCCCTGTCGGCCCTGAAGGGCCGCGCCCCGCGTCCCGACGGCGAGGGCAGCGTGCAGGTGCAGATGGACCCGAAGCTCAAGATCGGCAACGCGAAGGTGTTCGCGGTGTACGGCAAGGGCGGGATCGGCAAGAGCACCACCTCGTCGAACCTCTCGGTGGCCTTCTCCAAGCTCGGCAAGCGGGTGCTGCAGATCGGCTGCGACCCGAAGCACGACTCGACCTTCACCCTGACCAAGAAGCTGGTGCCGACGGTGATCGACGTGCTCGAGTCGGTCGACTTCCATCCCGAGGAGCTGCGCGCCGAGGACTTCGTCTTCGAGGGCTACAACGGCGTGATGTGCGTCGAGGCCGGCGGCCCGCCGGCCGGCACCGGCTGCGGCGGCTACGTCGTCGGCCAGACGGTGAAGCTGCTCAAGGAGCACCACCTGCTCGAGGATACCGACGTGGTCATCTTCGACGTGCTCGGCGACGTCGTCTGCGGCGGGTTCGCCGCGCCCCTGCAGCACGCCGACCGCGCGCTGGTGGTCACCGCCAACGACTTCGACTCGATCTTCGCGATGAACCGCATCGTCGCGGCGATCCTCGCCAAGTCGAAGAACTACAACGTGCGCCTCGGCGGAGTGATCGCCAACCGCAGCGACGCGACCGACCAGATCGACAAATTCAACGAGCGCATCGGCCTGAAGACGGTGGCGCGCTTCCCGGCGCTCGACGTGATCCGCAAGAGCCGGCTCAAGAAGGCGACGCTGTTCGAGATGGAGCCCTCGCCCGAGGTCGAGGCGGTGCAGCAGGAGTACCTGCGCCTCGCCGCGGCGCTGTGGGCGGGCACCGAGCCGCTGGTCGCCGAGCCGCTGCGCGACCGCGAGATCTTCGACCTGCTGGGATTCGACTGAGCATTGCGAGGAACCGAGAGATGCCGACGATCACCTACGAACGCCGCCGCGGCCAGCTCGAGGACTACTTCGACCGCACCGCGGTGCAGGCCTGGACGCGGCTCACCTCGGACGCGCCGGTGGGGCGCATCCGCGCCACGGTGCGCGCGGGCCGCGACCGGATGCGCGAGACGCTGCTCGGCTGGCTGCCGGCCGACCTGCGCGGCGCGCGCCTGCTCGACGCCGGCTGCGGCACCGGCGCGCTCGCGGTCGAGGCGGCGCGGCGCGGCGCGCGGGTGGTCGCGGTCGACCTGTCGCCGAAGCTCGTCGCGCTCGCGCGCGAACGCGCCCCGCGCGACCTCGCGCCCGGGAGCGTGGACTTCCGCGTCGGCGACATGCTCGACCCGCGGCTGGGGCGCTTCGACCACGTGGTGGCGATGGATTCGCTGATCCACTATGCCGCACACGACGTGGTGCGGGTGCTCGGCGGCCTCGCCGGGCGCACCGAGGCATCGCTCCTCTTCACCTTCGCCCCGCGCACGCCGGCGCTCGCGGTGATGCACGCCGTCGGCCGGGCGTTCCCGCGCGGCAACCGCGCGCCGGCGATCGAGCCGGTGGCAACGCAGGCGCTCGAGCGGCTGCTCGGGGAGATGCTCGCGCCGTGGCGGCCGGCACGCACCGAGCGCGTCGCCTGCGGCTTCTACACCTCCCAGGCCATGGAGCTCGTGCGGCCGTGAGACGCCTCAACGACACCCTCGCCCGCGCCTGGACCGCGCTCGGGCCGCGCTTCCTGCCGTTCGCCGACGCGGTGACCGCGGAGCTGCCGGCCGGGCGGCTGCTGCGGCTGTCCCTGTTCCAGCTGTCGGTCGGCATGGCGGTCGCGCTGCTCAACGGCACCCTCAACCGGGTGATGATCGTCGAGCTGAGCGTGCCCGCGTGGCTGGTCGCGCTGATGGTGTCGCTGCCGCTCGTGTTCGCGCCGTTCCGGGCACTGATCGGCTTCAAGTCGGACACGCACCGGTCGGTGCTCGGCTGGCGGCGGGTGCCCTACATCTGGATGGGCACGCTGCTGCAGTTCGGCGGCTTCGCGATCATGCCGTTCGCACTGCTGGTGCTGTCGGGGCAAGCGCACGGGCCGGTCTGGATCGGCCAGGCCGGGGCGGCGCTCGCCTTCCTGCTCGTCGGCGCCGGGCTCCACACGACGCAGACGGCGGGGCTCGCGCTGGCGACCGACATCGCGCCGCAGGATTCGCGGCCGAGCGTCGTGGCGGTGCTGTACGTCATGCTGCTCGCCGGGATGGTCGCGAGCTCGCTCGCCTTCAGCACGCTGCTCGCGACCTTCAGCGAGGTGAAGCTGATCCAGGTCATCCAGGGCGCCGCGCTGCTCACGATGGCGCTCAACCTGACCGCGCTGTGGCGGCAGGAGGTGCGCGACCCTTCGAAGACGCGGCACGACGCCCCGCGGCAGCTGTTCCGCGACTCGTGGCGCGCGTTCACGCGCATGCGCCACGCGAAGCGCTTCCTCGTCGCGGTGGCCGCCGGGACCGCCGGGTTCAGCATGCAGGACATCCTGCTCGAGCCCTACGGCGGCCAGGTGCTCGAGCTCAGCGTCGGCACCACCTCCTCGCTCACCGCGCTGTCGGCGGGCGGCGCGCTCGTCGCTTTCATGCTCGCGGCGCGCTACCTCTACCACGGCGGCGACCCGTACCGCGCGGCGGCACTCGGCGCGCTGATCGGGATCTTCGCCTTCGCCGGAGTGATCTTCGCCGCGCCGCTCGGTTCGCCGTCGCTGTTCTTCGTCGGCTCGGCGCTGATCGGCCTCGGCGGCGGCCTGTTCGCCGTCGGCACGCTGACCGCGGCGATGGCCTTCGCCGAGCACGCCGGCGGGAGCGGGCTCGCGCTCGGCGCGTGGGGCGCGGTGCAGGCCTCGGCCGCGGGCCTGGCGATCGCCCTCGGCGGCGCGATCAACGACGCGGTCGGCGAGCTCGCCGCGCGCGGCGCGCTCGGTGCCGCGATCAGCGGCCCGGCGGCCGGATACGGGGTCGTGTATCACCTCGAGATCGCGCTGCTGTTCGTCACGCTCGCCGCGATCGGTCCCCTGGTCGGGTCGATCCGGTCGCGTCCGGGACGCGGTTCGCCGCGGTTCGGGCTGGCCGAGTTCCCCGGCTAGCTCTTCTATCAAGTGGAGGACATTGCCATGCAAACCGGCGCCATCACCAGCTACATCGACGTGGCTCAGCTCGTCCTGTACGCGTTCTGGATCTTCTTCGCGGGGCTGATCTACTACCTCCACCGCGAGAACAAGCGCGAGGGCTATCCGCTCGAGTCCGACCGCTCGGGCGGGCGGGTCACCGTGCAGGGGTTCCCGGCGATCCCCGAACCGAAGACCTACCTCCTCTCGCATGGCGGGACTGCGACGACGCCGAACGGCAAGCGCGATGCGCGCGAGGTCAAGGCGCGGCCGATCGCGCCCTGGCCGGGCGCGCCGCTGGAGCCGACCGGCGACCCGATGGCCGACGGCGTCGGGCCGGCGGCGTACGCCGAGCGCGCCGACACGCCGGATCTCACCTACGAGGGCGAGCCGAAGATCGTGCCGATGCGCGTGGCGACCGATTTCTGGATCCCCGAGGAGGATCCCGACCCGCGCGGCAAGCCGGTGCTCGGCGCCGACGGCCAGCCGGGCGGCACGGTGCGCGACATCTGGGTCGACCGCTCGGAGGTGCTGATCCGCTACTACGAGGTCGAGGTGCCGGTCGCTGGCGGCACGCGACGCGTCCTGCTGCCGGCGAACTTCGCCCGCGTCAAGCCGGACCGCATCGAGGTGAAGGCGCTGCTCGGGCAGCACTTCGCGCAGGTGCCGACGACCAAGCACCCCGACCAGGTCACGCTGCTCGAAGAGGACCGCATCATGGGGTTCTATGGCGGCGGGATGCTATACGCCGAACCGTCGCGCGCGGAGCCGTGGCTGTGAGCGAGCCCGATCGCATTCGCGGCATCGACGAGCCGCTGCCCGAAGGCGAGCGCCTGCTCTGGCAGGGCGCCCCCAGCTGGCGCTCGCTCGCCCGCCACGCGTTCCACGTCCGCAAGGTCGCGATCTACTTCGCCGTGCTCGTCGCCTGGCGAATCGCCTCGGGCCTCGCCGACGGCGAATCCGCGCTGACCGTCGCGGCCGCCGCGCTGTGGTTCGGCCTGCTCGCGCTCGCCGGCCTCGCCGTGCTCGCGGTGCTCGCCTGGGCGAGCGCCCGCACCAGCATCTACGCGATCACGACCCGCCGCGTGGTGATGCGCATCGGCATCGCGCTGCCGATGACGGTCAATCTCCCGCTGCATCGGCTCGCCGCTGCGGCGCTCCGGTGCCATCGCGACGGCACCGGCGACATCCCGCTCGCCCTGCGCGGCGACGACCGCATCGCCTGGCTGCACCTGTGGCCGCACGTGCGGCCGTGGCGCCTCGCGCGCCCCGAGCCGATGCTGCGCGCCGTGCCCGACGCGGCGCGGGTGGCGCGCATCCTCGCCGATGCGACGGCGGCCGCCGCCACCGACATCGCCCCAGCGAACGCGCCGCAGCCGCGCCCGACCGCCCCCGCGCCGCGGCCCCTCGCCGGCGCACTGTCCTGACCGGAGTCCGACGATGAGCGACCCCTTCGCCGACAGACCCCTGCCCCGCGCGCCGCTCCGCGGCGCGGTGGCCCTGGCGCTCTTCACGCTGGCGGCGGTGGCGTTCGTCCGCGTCACCGGCATCGGTGCGGTGGTGACCCCGCCCGCGCCGGTGGTGGCCGAGCGCGAGCTGCGCTTCGAGGACCGTCCCGCCGGGGGCGTCGCCGTGTACGACGCGCGCGACGGCACGCTGGTGGAGCTCCTCACCCCGGGCGGCGACGGCTTCGTGCGCGGGGCGCTGCGCGGCATGGCGCGCGAGCGGCGCAGCCACGGCGTCGGCGCCGAGCCGCCGTTCCGGCTCGCCGCGCACGCCGACGGCCGGCTCACGCTCGAAGACCTCGCCACCGGCCGGCGCATCGACCTCGCCGCCTTCGGCCCGACCAACGCCGGCGCGTTCGCGCGCTTCCTCAAACCGCGCGACACCGCGCAGGTCTCGCTCAAGGAGTAGCGAAGATGGACGACACGCTCAATATCGCCAGCCCCGAAGATGCCACGCGGCTCGCCGAAGCGAACACGCTGCTCAGCCCGCGCTTCTACACCACCGATTTCAAGGCGATGGACCGGCTCGACGTCACCCCGGTGCGCCGCGAGTGGGACGAGATGATGGCCGAGTTCAGGCGCGACGCGAACCGCCATCACTTCGAGCGCAACGAGGCGTTCCCGAGCGACGCGTCGCAGCTGCCCGAGGGCCTGCGGCGCGAGTTCCTCGACTTCCTGATCAGCTCGGTCACCGCCGAGTTCTCCGGCTGCGTGCTCTACGGCGACATCCGCAAGGCGGTCGCGAATCCCGACATCCGCGAGCTGATGGGCTTCATGCAGCGCGACGAGAGCCGGCACGCCGGCTTCATCAACAGGTCGCTCAAGGACTTCGGCCTCGGCGTGGACCTCGCCTTCCTCACCAAGGCGAAGAAGTACACCTACTTCAAGCCGAAGTACATCTTCTACGCCACCTACCTGTCGGAGAAGATCGGCTACGCGCGCTACATCACGATCTATCGCCAACTCGAGCGTCACCCCGAGCGGCGCTTCCATCCGATCTTTCGCTGGTTCGAGGAGTGGTGCAACGACGAGTTCCGCCACGGCGAGGCGTTCGCACTGCTGATGCGCGCGAACCCCCACCTGCTGCGGGGCCTCAACAAGCTGTGGATCCGCTTCTTCCTGCTCGCGGTGTACGCGACCATGTACGTGCGCGACCACTCGCGCCCCGAGTTCCACGCCGCGCTCGGCCTCGATCCGACCGAATACGACTTCACGGTGTTCCGCATCACCTCGGAGATCTCGAAACAGGTGTTCCCGCTCACCCTCGACATCGATCACCCGGCGTTCCGCGCCGGGCTGGATCGGCTGTGCGCGATCGCCGCCGCGGGCGCGAAGGCGCGGGCGCAGGGCGGCATCCGCGGCGCCTTCAAGCGCGCGGGCCTCGCGCTCGCCGGCGTGGCGACCTTCGCGCGGCTCTACCTCCTGCCGGCCAAGCCGAACGCGATCCCGCGCGAGGTGCGGCTCGCTCCCGCCTGGTAGCGGCGCCGGTGGCGTCGTTGGCCGAGCTCGCCCCGCCCGCCCTGTTCACGCTCGTCGCGTGGTGGGCGAGCACCGGGGTCATCCTGTGGCTGGTGCGGCTCCCCCGCATCACCTACGGCCGCACCCTGCTCGGCGCAACGGCGGTCCTGGTCGCGGCGCTGCTCGGACTCGCCGCCACCCGCGCCGACACCAGCGTCACCGGTGCTTACGTGGCCTTCGTCTGCACGCTGCTCGTGTGGGGATGGCAGGAGGTCACCTTCCTCACCGGCTTCGCGACCGGCGCGCGCGACACCCCCTGCCCGCCCGGCGCGCGCGGCTGGCGGCGGTTCAGGTTCGCGACCGAGGCGATCCTGCATCACGAGTTGATCCTGGCGCTCGCCGGCTTGGCGGTGGTCGCCGTCACTTGGGGCGGCGCGAACCAGCTCGGGGCGTGGACCTACGCGTTGCTCTGGACGATGCGCTTGAGCGCGAAGCTCAATCTCTTCCTCGGTGTGCGCAACCTCAACACCGAGTTCCTCCCCGAGCACCTGCGGTATCTCGCCAGCTACTTCGTGCGCCGGCCGCTCAACCTGCTCTTCCCCTTCTCGGTGACCGCGGCCACCGCGGTGACGGTCCTGCTCTGGTCGGCCGCGCTCGGCCCCGGGGCGACCCCGTTCGAGGTGACCGGGCTCGCGCTGCTCGCGGCGCTCGCCACCCTGGCGGTGCTCGAGCACTGGTTCCTGGTGTTGCCGCTGCCCGCCGAGCAGCTCTGGCGCTGGGCGCTCGGTACCCCCAGGACCGACGCCGCGGCGGCCGAGGCCCGGCTCCGCGGCTGACCCGGCGTCGCGGGGTTAGGCCTCCGGGCGCCCCACGATGCGGCGTTTCACGTGGCGCAGCCCGAGCGCGGCGAGCGCCGCGACGACCGGTATCGCGACGCCGACCACCAGGTCCACGTCGAGCGGCGCACCAGCGCTCCGCAGCGCTTTAACCGCGTAGCCGACCAGCCCGACGACGTAGTAGGTGATCGCCGCGATCGACAGCCCCTCGACGGTCTGCTGCAGTCTGAGCTGCATGCGCGCGCGCCGGTCCATCGAGGCGAGCAGCGCCTGGTTCTGCCGCTCGCGCGCGATGTCCACGCGCGTCGAGAGCAGGCTGCTCGCGCGGGCCACCCGCTCGGACATGCCGCCGAGGCGCCGCGACACCGACTCGCAGGTCGCCATCGCCGGGGCGAGGCGGCGCGACATGAACTCCTCGATCGTCTGCAGGCCCGGGATGCGGCGCTCGCGCAGCTCGGCGATGCGCGCGCGCACCAGGTCGTAGTAGGCGCGGCTCGCGCCGAACCGGTACTGGCTCGCCGCGAGCGCGCTCTCCACCTGCGCAGCGAGGAAGCTCAGCTGTCCGAGCAGCGCCTCGTCGGCGCCGCTGTCGCGCGCCATCGCATCGGTGAGCGTCGCGAGCGAGCGCTCGATCTCGACCACTCGCGGCCCCTCGCGGCGCGCGATCGGCAGCGCGAGCAGCGCCATCACCCGGTAGGCCTCGATCTCGAACAGCCGCTGCATCATCCGGCCGGCCTGGCGCGGGGTGAGGCTGCGGTCGACCACGAGGAACCGCACGAAGCCGTCGGGGTGGATGCGGAAATCGGTGTACGCGAGCCCGGCGCCATCGCCGATCTCGGCGCCGACCACCACGTTGCCGCGGAACCGGGCGGCGAGCGCCGCCGGGTCGGGCGGGTCCGGCGCGGCCGGCACGAGCGCCGCCTCGGCCGCGGCGATGGTGCGGCCGGGAATCGCCGCCACCCAGTCCGCGGGTAGCGCGGCCAGCGCAGAAGCCGCCTGCGGCGGTTCGCCGGCGCCCCGGAAGAAGGCGGTGTAGGCGGAGAACTCGCCGTGCCGCTCCCACTTCAGCCGCACCGGGCCGAATACGCCGCGGAAGTGGTTGCTCGACTCGGGCGGCGGCGTGACGCCGAAGCGCTCGCAGAGCGCGACGAGGTGCGCGCGCTCGGCGGGGCGCTCGTCGGGTTCCACCAGCACCGCGACGTAGGCGGCGACCTCGGGCGTCTCGAGCGCCTCGTAGGGACGGGCGTGCACCTCGTCGGCGAGGACGAGGCGCTCGGGGTAGTCGCGCGGCAGCGTGGGGGCCGACATTCGGGGTCACCCGCTGGGCGTGAAAAAGGGCGGCCCGCGGAGAGCCGCCCTGAACGGCAAGGAACCGTGCTGCCGGTTCTTCGTGTTGTCCCCTACTTCACGGTGATCTCGACGCGGCGCGCCTCCGGGCTCTCGCCGACGATGTTCGCCTGCTCGGCGACCGGCTTCTCGAGCACCACGCGGTCGGCGGGAATGCCGGCCGCGACCAGCGCCGCCTGCACGCTCATCGCCCGGTTCTTCGCCAGCTCGTGGTTGGCGGCGGCGTCACCGGTTGCCGAGTGGTAGCCGGACACGGTCGCCTTCGCCTGCGGGTTCGCCTTGAGCTTCTCCACCAGCACCGCGATCACCGCGGGCGCCTCGTTGTGCAGCGCCGCCGAGGCGACCGGGAAATACACGATCACCACCTCCCCGCGCACCACCGGCGCCGGCGTCGGCGGTGCCACCGCGGCGAGCGGCTTGCCGGCGGCGGCGAGCTCGGGGTAGTCCTTCAGCATGTTGGCGCCGAACAGCGGCTTCGACACCCCCTGGTGGCAGGTGGCGCAGTTCGCCTTGGGGGCGTCGCCGAGCGGGCCGAGCCGCTCGGGCGGATAGGCCGGCCGCAAAGGGTCGAGGTAGTTCGCGTTCAGGTCCCGCACCATCTGGATGCCGTGATAAGCGGTCGTCCGCTGCGGCGTGCTCGCATCCCAGGAGAAGAACGACCGGGTGTTGTGGCAGAAAGTGCAGTTGACCCCGAGCCCGTCGGAGAGGTGCATCATCATCGCGTACACGCGCTCGGTGTCCGGAAGGTCGTGCGGGTTGCCCGCCGGGAGCGCGGTGTCGCCCTGCACCCGGATCGCGCCCGGCTTGAGCAGGTAGGCCGAGAACGGGTCGTAGGGCAGCGAAGCGAGCGCGATCGACATCGCCGGGGCGTTCTGCCCGGCGCGGCTGCCGGCCGCACCCCTGGCCGTCTTCGGTCCGGGATCGGCAAACCAGATCTCCGCCGGCACCGGCTGGCCCCGATGACAGGTGTAGCACGTCACCCCGGTGTCGGCGACGTGGTTCTTCCAGTCGGCGTTGATGTGGCGCGTCATCTCGATCATCCGCCGCGACACCACCTTGGTGTAGACCGCATCGGAGGCGAGGTCGGCGCCAACGTGGCAGTAGTTGCAGCCCTCCTCCTTGGGCGCGACCCACTCGGTGATCGCGACCATGAGGCGGGTGAACGTCGCGACATCCAGATCGCCGAGCACCTTCACGTTCTGGTAGACGCTGGTCGCCGGCGGGCTGCCCGGCTGGACCGGCGGCTGCGGTGCCGGAATCTGGTTCGCCTCCCAAAGCGCGGCCCGAATGCGCGGGTTGACCGGCTGCTCCATGCCGAGCCCCCGATAGCCGGTCTGGGTCACATCGATGGGCGGACGTTCGAACCGCAGGACCGCGATCGCTACGCCCAAAGCGACCGCAGCCACAATCCAGACACGCAGACGGAAGCTCATTTCGCCCCTCCCATAGTCGCTGCCGGATCGACAACGCCCTGGAACACATCGGGATAGCCGGGTGCGAGGCCGTGCTTGACGCCCCACAGGAACCAGTTATCGACGACCGTTCCGGTAAGCAGGATGCCGATGCCGCCGGTGAGCGGGCACAGCACCGCGAACCACCACGCCCAGCGGTGGATCGACTCCATGGTCGCGTTGAAGCCCATCGTCCAGCGCCAGAACAGCGCCGCGCGCTCGGACGCGGTGCCCCGGTCGGTGATCTGCTCCAGCTCGCGCTCGCCGCCGAAGCGGCTCACCGCGAGGATCGTCGCCGCGTGCATCGCGAAGAGCAGGGTCGCGCCGTAGAGGAAGGCGATCGACAGCATGTGGAACGGGTTGTAGTACAGGTTGCCGTAGCGGATGGAGAACGCCGCGGTCCAGTCGAGGTGCGGGAAGATCCCGAACGGCACCATCTCGCTCCAGCGGCCGACCAGCAGCGGCTGGAAGAAGAAGCTCAGGTACAGGAATATCGCCGCTGCGAACGCCCAGGCCACGTGCGTCCCCATCCCGAGCGCCCGTGCACGCCGGTACATCCTCACCCACCAGAGCAGGATCGACGCGGTGAGGAAGAATCCGGCGATCAGGTACCAGCCGCCCTCGTTGAGCGGCGGGATCTTCAGTCCGTACTCGGCCCGCGGGGGCTCGAGCGCGAGCCACGGCAGCTGGCGGATGAACTGGACCGGATCCCAGCCGACCGAAGCCCACATGTTGAGCCCGATGATCTCGATCGCGATGATGCCGCAGATCAGCGAAGCGAGGCCGGTGCCGCCGAGGTAGACCGGCCCGATCTGCGCATCGCCGAAGCGACCCAGCAGGTGGACGAAGAACGGCTTGCCCTCGCGCTTGCCGATGCCCTCGCTCATCGGCACGCCGATGTGCGCCGGCGAGCGCACCTGCACGCTGGTGAAGATGTTCTGATATGCGGCCATTGCAATCGCTCCTTTGCTTCGCGCCTACTTCCAGATCGGCAGGTCGAGCCACCAGCTCCACCACTCGGGCCAGCCGCGGGTCCAGAACGGACCGCTGATCACGATGCACACCGCGCTCCAGAACCCCGCGGACAGCGCGAGAAAGAGGCCCAGTCGGTGGATGCCGAGTGCGCCGATCGAGTAGCCGATCGTGTCGCGGAAGTAGGTGTTCTCGTGCTCGGCGCACTTGACCTTCTCGCCCTTCGGCGGGTTGGACGCCGAGAGGATGAGCGAGCCGTGCAGCGCGAGCGCAAGCGTCGTGGTGAAGAAGAAGCTCACCGCGAGCATGTGCGCCGGGTTGTAGTGGAAGTGCAGGTACTGATAGCCGGTGTTCGACACCCAGTCGAGGTGGCTGATGATCCCGTAGGGGAAGCCGTGACCCCAGGCCCCGAGCAGCAACGGCCGGATCACCACCAGCGTGACGTAGGCGAGGATCGCGATGCTGAAGGCGAACGGCACGTGATAGCCGATGCCGAGCTTGCGGCAGATCTCGACCTCGCGCAGCGCCCACGACACGAAGGCACCGATCGCGCAGATCGTAATGATCTGCCACAGACCGCCCTCCATCAGCGGCGCGAACCCGAGGCCGTAGCTCAGATCGGGTGGTGCGATGTTGATCTGCCAGATGTTCCAGGTGGGCCCCTGCGACGCGCCCCAGATGATCAGTGCCGTGCCCAGCACCGAGAAGAACACGGTGGTGACCCCGAAGAAGCCGACGTAGAAGGGTCCCACCCAGAAATCGAAGAGATCTCCCCCGATCAGCGTCCCCCCGCGAACGCGGTACTTTCGTTCAAAGCTCAGCATGGCCATCGCTGGATCTCCTGCAAGTGGGAGGCGCTGCGACCCGGCACCTCCTCGGAACTGTCTGCCGCGGCAGTCGGGCTGCGGGCTGCGCCCGGGCCTCGTCCTGCACTGTCGGCACCCGCCACCCATGCGGCGTCGACGCCCGGACCAGCGTGATCGTCGCCTCGGCATGCTCTCGCAACGCCGACCCCGCCCACTTCTCGCTGCCGGTGCCCTTCGAGCGCTCGCCTCCCGACCGGCTCGAGCGGCCGGCTGAAAACGGGGCGAAGCGCCCCAGCCGTACCGCCGCGGAGCGGACCGCAGACGACCCGATCAGCGCCCATCGCGAACCGAACGGCAACCGGCATCGCCACGTGTCCAGTCCTCCCTAGGCGATGTAAGCGAGGACGTTGTTCACTGCCGCCTTCACGCCATCGAGCATCGACCGATGCCCCTCCGCCCCGGGCAGCCACTGTCGCCAGTCCCGCGAGAGGGCCTTGGCGATCAAGGCGATCACCGCAAAGACGATGAAGCTCGCTACGAAGATGCCGTGGCAGTCCCTCTCCCCGCTCTCCGTCGGGCCCTCTAGAGCGTGCCTGCTGTCGTCAGCCATCGATCAACCTCCACATTGGGCTCGCGGCCGTCACCGCGGTATTCAGCGTTCCCGGTCCTGGGCGAGCGACTCGCCGCCTCGGCCCTCGGCAACTGGCGGGGCCGGACTTGCGCGCCCGGCCCGCCTTCGTTGCCACCTGGGCCTGCTGCTAGTTCGTAGTCGCCTGAACCTGCCTCACCACCCCTGCGTGCTGCGGCGGAGGCGCGGCCTCCGATTTCTTCACCGCCGGCTGCACGCGTTTCGGGCCCTCCATCCAGTTCAGCCGGTCGGTGCTGAGCAGGATGAAGTGGATCAGCAGCGCCAGCGCCAGCAGAAAAACGAACAGCCCGATCAGCGCCCGGCGCGGATCGAAGATCAGCCACATTCTCCACATGTCCGTTTCTCCTATGAAAGCAGCGTCAGGCTCTGCGCCAGGTCTGCGGCCGCGAGCTGGCACGCCGCTCCGGTCGTCCACGGGCACCACTGCCACGCCAGAATGTGGGCGATGATGGCGATGACCAGGAAGACGATGAAGCTCGTCACGAAGATGCCGTGGAACTCCTTCGCCTCCGAATCAGTCAAGCCAGATAGTGTTCCCCTTGCGTCTGCCATAGATCTCACCTCCAGATTGGCCTTGCGGCCGTTACCGCGCACCTCCCGCGCGGCAGGGATCGCCGTGACGCGGACCGCCACGACGCGTTCGCCGCCCGGCGGCCGCCGGGCAGTAACTCTCGATGTCCGATGCCGCTCACGCGGCTTTCTCCCCGAGCACGTCGCGCGCGCCGGCAACCCGCACAGCACTCACCCGGGATTCGCCGGCCGCCCGCGCGTCGCGCTCCGCGCGGTCGCGCAGCCGCTTGGCGGCGGAGATGCGGATCAGGACCGGCTGGGAATCCAGTAGCTGCTCGAGCAGGGCCCGCGCGTCCTCGTCCCACGGCAGCTCGCGGTGCAGCCGCGTCGGCGTCGCCTCGACGCGGTCGAGGTCGGTGCCGAGCGGCAGGATCTGGAACAGCGCGTCGAACAGCGCGTTGCAGACCTCCTGGACGAGGTAGGTCGCCCCGGCGTAGCCCATGAACGGCGTGCCGATGTGACGGCGCACGATCGCGCCCGGGAACGAGGCCGGGATGTAGATCGCGCGCGCGCCCGTCTCGGCGAGGTACATGCGCTCGTTGTAGCTGCCGAACAGCACGAGCGGCGTCTTCTCGCGCACCGCCTGCCGCACCGCCTCGTTGTCGGGCTTCGCGCCCGGCTGGCGCGCGAAGGAGAAGGTGCACGGCAGCCCGAGCTCGGTCTCCAGGAAGTGGCGCACGCCGCGCGCGTAGGTCTCGCCGGCCACGATCGCGAAGCTCGCGGTGCCGAAGAAATCCTGCGTCACCGAGCGCCACAGGTCCCACAGCGGCTTGATCGTGGTGTGCTTCTCGCGCTCGATGAACGGCTCGGGATCCAGGCCGAGGAGCTCGCCGAGGCTGCGCAGGAACTTCGTCGTGCTGTGCAGGCCGATCGGCGCCTGCAGGTACGGCCGCTCGAGCGCCTCGCACAGCATCCGCCCGAACTCGCGGTACATGCAGACGTTCGCATCGGCCTGCGCGAGCTTCTGCACGTCGGCGAGATGGCTGCCGAGCGGGAACACCATGTTCACCTCGGCGCCGATCCCCTCGACCAGGCGCCGGATCTCGGCGAGGTCCGAATAGGCGTTGAAGACGCCGTAGCACGGCCCGATGATGTTGACGCGCGGCTTCTCGCCCGGCGCGCGCGGCTTGCGCTCCGGCACCTTGCGCAGCCCGTACTCCGACCACAGCCAGTACAGCGCGCGGTTGGCGCTCTGCCACTGGTCCTCGTCGATCGTGCGCGGCAGGAAGCGCTTGATGTTGGTGCCCTCGGGTGTCACGCCGCCGCCGATCATCTCGGCGATCGAGCCGGTCACCACCACCGCGGGCAGGTCCGGGTCGAGCGTGCGGTGCGCGCGCCGCATCGCGCCTTCGGTGCCCTTCTGCCCCAGCTCCTCCTCGGCGATGCCGGTCACCACGATCGGCAGCTCGTGCGGCGGCAGCGCGTCGGTGTAGTGCAGCACCGAGGTCACCGGCAGGTTCTCGCAGCCGACCGGGCCGTCGATGATCACCTGGATGCCCTTGATCGCGGTGAAGACGTACACCGCGCCCCAGTAGCCGCCCGCGCGATCGTGGTCGAGCACCAGCATCAGACCATTTCCTCGCTGTTACGCTTCTTCGCCTCTTTCGCGAGGCGGCGCTTGTAGTTCTCGCGGAAGTCCGGGCGATCGCGCGGCACCTCCTCCCACACCCCGGCCGCGTACCCCGTGCCGACGCCGGCGAAGAACGCGTTCATCTCGTCGAAGCGCGCCTTGTTGCCGAGCGCGGCGTTGACCACCTGGGCGAGCGAGCCCGCCCCGGCTACTCCCATCAGCGGCCGCGCCGAGATCAGGTTGGTGAAGTACAGCGCCGGGATCGCCAGTTCCTTCGCCTTCTGCACGACCGGCGTGGTGCCGATCGCGAGATCCGGCTGGAACTCGCGCACCGCGGCGAGATCCTGCTCGAGCGACGCGCGGTAGTGCACGCGGATGCCCTTCGCCTCCAGCCACTCGCGGTCGGGGTCGGACCAGCGGGTGCGCGGGCAGGCGGTCCCCACGTAGCGCACGTCGGCGCCGCTCTCCACCAGCAGCCGCGCCACGAGCAGCTCCGAGCCCTCGTAGCCGCAGAGCGTGATCCGGCCCTTGACCGGCGCCTTGGCGAGGGCGCCCTTGATCGCCGGCAGGAACCGGTTCTTCGCGGCGTCGATGCGCTCGCGCCCGATGCCGCACGCGGCGCCGATCGCCTCGAGCCAGGCCGCGGTGCCGTCGTGCCCGACCGGCGCGGAGCCGACGATCGTGCGGCCGGCCGCGTCGAACTCCCGGCACGCCGCAATGTAGAAAGGATGGATCGCCGCGGCCGCGGCGCAGTCGAGCGCGGCGTACAGCTCGCGCCACTCGCGCGTTGGCACCACCGGTCCGGCTGCGAGCCCGAGCGGCTCGAGCATCACCCCGATGCCGACCGGGTCGGCCGGGAACATCTCGCCGAGGAAGGTGACCGTCGGCCGTTCGCTCCGGCCGCCGCGCGGCGCCTGCACCGGCCCGGCCTCGGCCTCGGTGCGCGCGTACCTGAGCATCGCGCCGGCGAGCACGTCCTTCGCCTCCGCATGCGTGGGCACGCCGAACCCGGGCACGTCGATGCCGATGATGCGCACCCCGTTGATCTCCTTCGGCAGCAGCTGCAACGGCACGCCGGAGGCGGTCGGCACGCACAGATTGGTGATCACCACGGCGTCGAACCGCTCGGGGTCGGCGAGCTTGTACACCGCCTCGCGGATGTCCTCGAAGAGCTTGCCGGTGACCAGCGTCTCCGAGTTGAACGGGACGTAGCCGACGGTGCGGCGCGCGCCGTAGAAATGCGAGGTGAAGGTGAGACCGTAGACGCAGCACGCCGAACCGGAGAGCACGGTCGCGGTGCGCCGCATGCGCAGGCCCACGCGCAGGCTCCCGAACGCCGGGCACATGCTCTGCGGCTGGTCGTGCGGGCCGACCGGATAGTCGGCTGCATAACGCTCGAGCGTCTCGCTCTTGCCCGCCGCGGCGGCCGCCCGGCGCAATTCGTCCTTGCCCGAGTGGCACCCCAGCCCGTCGCCCCGGGTCGCGGCGACGTTGATTGGGATCAGGCGAGGCTCGGACATCGGCGTGCCCCTCTCAGACGTCGTCGTAAATCACTTCGAGCGACGGCTTCGCGGCGTCGTTGCGGCCGACCATGTCGAACACGGTCGCCGGCTCGAGCTGCACGTCGCGGCCCACCGCGTCGCCGGCGAACAGCGCGAGCAGCGCGTCGTGGCTGAGCGGCTTCGGCCGCACCGGCGGCGCGTCGGCGACGTTCACCGCCAGCTCGGCGAACAGCGGCCCCCACTGGCCGCCCGGCCGGCCGATGATCTCGTAGCTCGCGCTCTTGCGGCGGATGTCCTCGTGCGCCGGGATGGCGGCGAGCACCGGAATGCCGGCGGCGCGCGCGAACGCCTGCGCCTCGCCGGTGCCGTCGTCCTTGTTGATCACCAGCCCGGCGACGCCGACGTTGCCGCCGAGCTTGCGGAAGTACTCGACTGCCGAGCAGACGTTGTTCGCGACGTAGAGCGACTGCAGGTCGTTCGAGCCGACGACGATCACCTTCTGGCACATGTCGCGCGCGATCGGCAGTCCGAAGCCGCCGCACACGACGTCGCCGAGAAAGTCGAGCAGGACGTAGTCGAAGCCCCAGTCGTGGAAGCCGAGCTTCTCGAGCGTCTCGAAGCCGTGGATGATCCCGCGCCCGCCGCAGCCGCGTCCGACCTCCGGCCCGCCGAGCTCCATCGCGAACACGCCGTCGCGCTTGAAGCACACGTCGCCGATCGCGATCTGTTCGCCCGCGAGCTTCTTCTTCGCCGAGGTCTCGATGATCGTCGGGCAGGCGCGGCCGCCGAACAGCAGCGACGTGGTGTCGCTCTTCGGGTCGCAGCCGATCAGCAGCACCTTCTTGCCCTGCTGCGCCATCATGTACGACAGGTTCGCGAGCGTGAAGCTCTTGCCGATGCCGCCCTTGCCGTAGATCGCGATGATCTGCGTCGTCTTGGTCGGCGCGGCGGTGGCCACCGGGTCCGGCTCGACCGCCGCCTCGGCGCGCAGGCGCTCGAACTGCACGACGGCCGGGGCTGCCTTACCGCAGGATGCGTTCATCGGGATGCTCTCCAGTCGAGGACCATCTTCAGGCACGCGGCATCGTCGAACGCGGTGCGGTACGCTTGGGCCGCCTCGGTGGCCGCGCTGCGGTGGGTGATCAGGCCGTCGAGCGACAGCGCGCCCGATTCGACGTGCGCCTTGACCGCCGCGAGGTCGGGGTCGCGCCACTCGGCGGCCACGCGGATCCGCGCTTCGCGCATGAACGCGGGCGGGAAGCTGAAACTGAGCGGCGCGCTGTAGAAGCCCGCGAGCACGACTTCGCTCTCCCCGCCGGGCGCCAGGCGAGCGATCAGCTGATCGAGCAGTCCCGCGTCGCCGCTCACGTCGTAGATCGCGCGGTAGTCGCGCCGCGGGTCGTCCGCGGGATCGACCACGCGGTAGCCCGCGGCACCGCCGGCGCGCGCGGGGTTGCGCTCCCACACCACCGGCGGCTCGCCGCCGTCGCTCGCGGCCAGCCGCGCGAGCAGCCGGCCGAGCACGCCGTGTCCGACGATCAGCTCGGGCCGCCGCGCGCCGGGGGCGGCGAGGGCGTGGTACGCGGTCGCCGCGAGCGCGAGCAGCACCGCGCGCTCGCCGAGCGCCTCGGCGACCGGCGTCGCGCGCGCCGCCGGCACCACGAGGCGCGCCGCCGCCCCGCCGAACAGGCCGCGCACCGGCCCGAAGCAGCGCGCCCCGGGGACGAACACCCGCTCGCCGACGCGGCGCGCGGCGCGCGGCCCGGCGGCGGCAACGCGGCCCACCGATTCGTACCCGGGCACGAGGGGATAGCCCATGCCGGGGAAGTGCGGCATGCGGCCGGAATACAGCAGGCGCTCGGTGCCGGTGCTGATGCCGCTCCACTCGACGTCCACCACGACGTCCTCGTCGCCCAAGGGCGCGAGCGGCAGGCGGGCGAGCGCGAGCCGCTCGGGCTCCTCCACCACCACCGCGAGGGTGTTCATGCGACTGCTCGCGATCTCGGTTTGCATCGTCCTTCGCGCTTCGCTTTGGCGCGCTGCACCAGCGACACGCATTTCGTCACGCGACTGTCAGGATACGCTTACTACATGCACTGTCAAGAGCACGAGACATTCAGCGCCCGCCCGACGCTGGCGCGCGCGCAACGAGGACCTGCGTCTGCAGCGGCAGCCGGGTACGCAGCAGCCGCGGCCGGTCAAAGCCCGCCGCGCGCAGCAAGGCGGCGTGCTCCCGCGGGCTGCGCGGGCGGCCGCTGCCCATCGCCAGCAGATAGAACCCGAAATAGGCGTCGCCGATCGGCTCCGCGCCGCGCGTCTCGGACATCGGCTCGGCGACGAGCACGGTGCCGCCCGGGAGCAGCGCGGCGCGCACCGCGCGCAGCAGCGCGAGCACCGTCGCATCGTCGTGGTCGTGCACCACCCGCACCAGCGAGACGACGTCGGCGCCGGACGGCAGCCGATCGCTGCGGAAGTCGCCCGCGAACACCTGCGCGCGGCCCGCCAGCCCGGCGGCGGCGAGGCGCTCGCGCGCCCGGCGCGCGACCGCGGGCAGGTCGAACAGCATCAGCCGCAGCGCCGGGGCGCGCTCGGCCGCGCTGATCAGGAACGCGCCCTCCCCGCCGCCGACGTCGAGCAGGCAGCGGTGGCGCGCGAGCGGATAGGCGTCGAGCACCTCGCCGGCGACGAGCGGCTGCGAGGCCGACATCAGCGCGCTGTAGGCGGCGACCCGGTCGTCGGCGAGCGCCGCGGGCGCCTCGCCGGCCGCGTACGCCCAGTAGTCCCGCAGGGCGGTTCGCGCTTCGCCGCGGAGCAGCCGCACCGGGTCGGCGAGATCGGCGTAGAGCAGGGCGTGATGTTCGATCATCGCCACCACCGCCGGGTTGCCGGCGAGCGCCGCGCCGAGCGGCCCGAGCGCGTACCGGTCGCCACTTCGCCGGGCGAGCAGACCGAGCGCGGCCGCCGCGGCGCAGAGCCGGCGGGCGCGCTCGGCCGGCAGCCCGAGCCGGTGCGCGAGGTGCGCGAGCGGCTGCGGGCCGTCGCGCAG